>Ga0310695_10000466_pt1 | contig 105502 bp, 74 predicted proteins | sample RumenRJG_04DNA_FD_203882 | JGI IMG/M metagenome (GOLD analysis project Ga0310695, IMG submission 203882) | Bovine rumen microbial communities from Lethbridge, Alberta, Canada - RJG_04 (v2) (version 2) | ecosystem: Host-associated > Mammals > Digestive system > Stomach > Rumen | place: Canada...
GAACGGTTCACGGTGTAGATGCGCTTGTGTGTGGGCAGGGGGATAGGACCGCTGACAATTGCACCTGTGGCCTTCACGGCCTTCACGATTTTCTCTGCTGACTTGTCTACCAGTTTGTAGTCGTAGCTCTTCAGCTTAATTCTGATTTTCTGACTCATGATAATGTTTAAAATTATAATTTTGATTTACTATTCTTTGGAAAGCGGCTAAAGAGTCATTCGTTCAGCCGCAGTCCTTTTTTCTTTTCTATACCAGGTCCACGCGACCGCCGGCCTCTTCGAGCACGGCTTTAGCGATGGAACTGACAACGGGCTGATGGTGGTCGTACTCCATGGAACTGGTGGCACGACCGGAAGTGATGGTACGCAGAGCTGTGACGTAGCCGAACATCTCTGCCAGCGGCACCATGGCTTTCACGATGCGTGCGCCACTGCGTGCGTCGTCCATGCCTTCCATCTGTCCGCGGCGCTTGTTCAAGTCGCCAATCACGTCGCCCATGTTCTCCTCAGGCGTCACCACCTCGAGTTTCATCACGGGTTCCATGAGCACCGGACCGGCCTTCACGCAAGCATTGCGATAAGCCTGACGTGCGGCGAGTTCGAACGACAGCTGATCGGAGTCCACGGGGTGGAACGAACCGTCGAGGAGTGTCACCTTCATCGATTCGAGCGGGAAGCCGCCGAGAATACCGTTCTTCATGGCATCCTCGAAGCCTTTCTGCACGGCGGGAATGAACTCCTTGGGGATGTTGCCGCCCTTCACCTCGTTGACGAACTGAAGTGCGCCTTTCTCCTTGACATTCCAATCGTCGTCGACAGGTCCAACCTCTACAATGATGTCGGCAAACTTACCGCGACCACCGGTCTGCTTCTTATAGACTTCGCGCAGATTGACGGTCTTGGTGATGGCTTCCTTGTAGTTCACCTGAGGCTTACCCTGGTTGCACTCCACCTTGAACTCACGACGCAGACGGTCGATGATGATATCGAGGTGAAGCTCACCCATGCCCGAGATAACGGTCTGTCCGCTCTGCTCGTCGGTATGCACGGTGAACGTGGGATCTTCTTCGGCCAACTTGGCCAAACCGTTGTCGAGCTTGGCAATGTCGGCTTGGCTCTTCGGCTCCACGGCGATGGAAATGACGGTGTCGGGGAAGGTAATGCTCTCCAGCACGATGGGATGCGACTCTTCGCAGAGCGTGTCGCCCGTGCGGATGTCCTTGAATCCCACACCAGCGCCGATATCGCCAGCTTCAATGCACTCCATAGGCTGCTGCTTGTTGGAGTTCATCTGGAACAGTCGGCTGATGCGCTCCTTCTTGCCAGAACGGGTATTGAAGACGTAAGAGCCAGCTTCCACCTTACCAGAGTAGACGCGGAAGAACACCAGACGACCCACATACGGGTCGGTGGCAATCTTGAAGGCCAATGCAGCCGTGGGCTCGCTTTCATCAGGTATGCGGTCTTCCTCCTCACCGGTTTCGGGGTTTTCGCCTACGATGTTCGGTGTGTCGAGGGGAGAGGGCAGGAATGCGCATACGTAATCGAGCAGAGTCTGCACACCTTTGTTCTTGAATGATGACCCGCAGAGCATCGGCGTACACTTCATCTCAAGCGTGCCTTTGCGGATGGCTGCTATAAGCTCGGCCTCTGTGATGCTGTCGGGATTGTCGAAGAACTTCTCCATGAGTGCCTCATCGAACTCGGCAGCGGCTTCGACCAGTTTATCGCGCCACTCCTGAGCCTCGTCAACGAGGTTGGCGGGGATGTCTGTCACTTCAAACTCGGCACCCTGAGTCTCGTCGTTCCAAATGATGGCTTTCATCTTCAGCAGGTCCACCACGCCACGGAATGTCTCTTCCTCGCCCACCGGAATGACCAGTGATACGGGATTGGCACCGAGGACATCGCGCATCTGCTGCAGTACATCATAATAGTTGGCACCCGAGCGGTCCATCTTGTTTACATATCCCAGACGCGGCACGTTATACTTGTCAGCCTGGCGCCACACGGTTTCGCTTTGCGGCTGTACACCTCCCACAGCACAATAGGTGGCCACAGCTCCATCGAGCACACGCAGGGAGCGCTCCACCTCAGCAGTGAAGTCGACATGCCCCGGAGTGTCAATCAGGTTTATCTTATACTGCTTGTCGTTGTAGTGCCAGTAACAAGTGGTAGCTGCCGAAGTAATCGTGATACCACGCTCCTGCTCCTGCGCCATCCAGTCCATGGTGGCAGCACCATCGTGTACCTCGCCGATTTTATGCGTCTTTCCCGTATAATATAGAATACGCTCGGACGTGGTTGTTTTACCCGCATCAATGTGAGCCATGATGCCGATGTTGCGTGTCAGGTGTAGGTCTTGCTTTGCCATTTGTTATTGAGCCGATAATCCTGAAAATAAAAAATTAGAATCTGAAATGTGCGAAGGCACGGTTGGCCTCAGCCATACGGTGCATGTCTTCCTTACGCTTGAAGGCGCCGCCCTGGTTGTTGTAGGCGTCCATAATCTCAGCAGCGAGGCGCTCAGCCATCGACTTGCCGCCACGTTTACGTGCGAACTGGATCATGTTCTTCATGGACACGCTCTCTTTACGGTCGGGACGGATTTCTGTAGGAACCTGGAATGTGGCACCACCAATACGACGGCTCTTCACCTCCACTTGCGGAGTGATGTTGTCGAGGGCCTGCTTCCAAATATCCAGAGGAGCCTTCTCCTCCTTGGCCATCTTTTCCTTCACGATGTCGAGCGACTTGTAGAAAATCTCATAAGAAGTATTCTTCTTACCGCTGAACATCAGATGATTCACAAACTTCGAGACCTTTTGGTCGTTGAACACGGGATCTGGCAAGATCACGCGCTTCTTGGGTTTTGCTTTTCTCATTTTTTTGTTTAAGAATTAAATTCTGCTTGGGGCTGTTTCTTCGTTCTTCAACGCCCTCTCCAGGGCATTTACTCAACCTTTTCTAACAATTCTCCAGCAAAACGGTTTGTTGATTTTTTGAGCAGCTGGCAGCTGAAACCCTCTCCGGCTTTAGCTACCAGCCGTTTTTCTTGGAAGATTTACTTCTTCTGCTTCGGACGCTTGGCTCCATACTTCGAGCGGCGCTGGGTGCGGTTGGCCACACCGGCGGTGTCCAATGTACCGCGCACGATGTGATAGCGCACGCCGGGGAGGTCCTTTACACGACCACCACGCACCAACACGATGGAGTGCTCCTGCAGGTTGTGTCCCTCACCGGGAATGTAGGAGTTCACTTCCTTCTGGTTTGTCAAACGAACACGGGCAACTTTACGCATTGCCGAATTAGGCTTCTTCGGGGTCGTTGTGTACACGCGCACACAAACGCCACGACGCTGAGGACATGCGTCCAAAGCGGGCGACTTGCTCTTGTCTGCAAGTACCTTTCTGCCTTTTCTAACTAACTGTGAAATAGTAGGCATTTTACTTTACTTTTTTTATTAATTTATATATTTGATATTATTTGTATTCGAATATGTACACAATAATCCCATCGGACTATTTCGGGCTGCAAAGGTACGAATAATTTCAGTAACCACCTAATTTTACACATTGCAACCCGCTCTAATTCAGCAAAAATTAAGCAGATATAATATCCTTTAACTTTTATTTTACACACAAGCACCTACAAAGATGCCAATGGGACGGAATTATTAAGGGAAGACAAGCAACCATTCAGCCAAGAATCGAGCCAACAGACCAATCATTATCAGGTTGCACGCCATTCAACCTACACGAAGACACACATTATTTATATACGCGCACGAGCGTTGGTTATCAGAACTCAACAAGCAAAAAAACACTCGCAGAAGTACAATTTACAAGGGGAAGAGCGTTAATTAGCATTAATTTTCCATCAATAAGACACGATTTTCACCGAAAGAATTTTGGGTGTTGGAAAAAATTACTAATTTTGCACGGTTCAAGTACAGAGGCTGGCCTTTGTCGGCGACAAGACAGGGGCAGCCCCACGAAGACATGACAAATAGAGAAAGTATTTAGTTCAGGTGTACACCATTTAGTTTAGCATTAGCAAGTATATATACGAAAAAAAAGAAATGAAACTCGATGTATTGACTGCCGTATCGCCTGTTGACGGGCGCTATAGAGGCAAGACAGAACCCCTAGCGGCTTATTTTTCTGAGTATGCCTTGATACGTTATCGTGTCAGGGTTGAGATAGAGTATTTCATTGCACTCTGTGAAATGCCCCTACCTCAGTTGGAAGAATTCGACCACTCACTCTTCGGACGTCTGCGCGACATCTACAAGAGTTTCAGTGAAACCGACGCACAACGCGTCAAGGATATTGAGAAAACCACCAACCACGACGTGAAAGCCGTGGAGTATTTCATCAAAGAGCAGTTTGACAAAATAGGCTCTTTGGAAGCCTACAAAGAATTCATCCACTTTGGCCTCACCTCTCAGGACATCAACAACACGTCAGTGCCTTTGTCGATGAGGGAAGCACTGGAAGAAGTGTTCATCCCGCAAGTGGAAGAGCTGGTGGCCCTCTTGGAGCAGTATGCCGACGAATGGAAAGACGTGGCCATGCTGGCAAAGACACACGGCCAACCTGCCTCCCCCACCCGACTGGGAAAAGAGGTGATGGTTTTCGCCTACCGCCTGCGCCGACAACTCAACTCGCTGCGACGTGAAGAGCTGACAGCAAAGTTCGGCGGAGCTACGGGCAACTTCAACGCCCACCATGTGGCATACCCAAACATCGACTGGCGGGCATTCGGCAACCGATTCGTCAGCGAGAAGCTGGGGCTGGTGCGTGAGCAGTGGACTACCCAGATCAGCAATTACGACCAGACGGCCGCCGTCTGCGATGCCGTCCGCCGCATCAACACCATCGTCATCGACCTGGACCGCGACTTCTGGATGTATATCTCCATGGAGTACTTCAAACAGAAAATCAAAGCCGGTGAGGTAGGAAGCAGTGCCATGCCTCACAAGGTGAACCCCATCGACTTCGAGAACTCTGAGGGAAACCTCGGAATGGCCAACGCGCAACTGCAGTTCTTGGCACAGAAACTGCCCATCAGCCGTCTGCAACGCGATCTGACCGACTCTACCGTACTGCGCAACATCGGCGTACCTCTCGGTCATAGCCTCATCGCCCTACAAAGCACTCTGAAGGGACTGCGCAAGCTCATCCTCAACGAAGAGGCCATCCGTCGCGACCTCGACAACACTTGGGCTGTCGTGGCCGAGGCCATTCAAACCATCCTGCGCCGAGAAGGCTATCCACACCCCTACGAGGCATTGAAAGCCTTGACACGCACCAACGAGCATATGACAGAGGAGTCCATTCACAGCTTCATTGAAACGCTCAACGTCGGTGACGACGTGAAACAGGAACTCCGTGCCATCACCCCCTGGAACTACACAGGCATGTAAGAGCACTTCCCGTCCTCCTCTGGAGAAAAATATGATCACAAAACAACCAAATTGACAAATAATAGTAAATCTACAAATCGTAAATTAGTTTATCATCATGATGTCAGAAGATTTAGAAATGAAGACTGAAGGACAGTCTACAGAACAGAAACCGACCGAGGGTAGCCGCGAAGGCTATCGCCCGGCATCCAACTATGCAAGCAACCGTCCTGTAGGACGTACGCCGCGACCGCGCATTCACACAACACAACGAGCTTACACAACACGTCCGACGACACCTACTGAAAATCAGGGTGAAGGACAGCCTGCCGAAGGCATGCAACAGCGCTCATACCGCCCGCGCACTATGGGTTACCAGCAGCGTGAGGGTGGATATACCCCCCGAGAGGGTGGTTATCAACCGCGCAGCAGCTATCAGCCAAGGCAACAAGGCTATCGTCCACGCAACAACTACAACACAGAGGGCTACCAGCCCCGACAGGGATACCAACCCCGACAGCAAGGCTATCGTCCACGTTATGAAAGCGACATGGAGGGTGGCTATCAACCCAGACAGCCTCAGACTTACCGTCCGCGCTACGATGCCGATATGGAAGGTGGCTATCAGCCGCATACAGGATACCAGCCCCGACAGGGAGGTTATCAGAACCGTGGAGGCTACGGACAGCCCCGACAGGGAGGCTACCAGAACCGCGGAGGCTACGGACAGCAACGGGGCGGCTACGGACAACAACGCGGCGGCTACGGACAGCGTCCACAACGTGGAGGCTACAACCGTCAGGGCTACGATCCAAATGCAAAATACAGTTTGAAGAAACGCATAGAGTATAAGGAAGAGCACATCGACCCCAATGAGCCCATCCGTCTGAATAAGTTCATGGCCAATGCCGGTATCTGCAGCAGAAGAGAGGCTGACGAGTTCATCACCGCTGGTGCCGTGACTGTGAACGGACAAGTGGTGACGGAACTGGGAACGAAGATCCTGCGCACCGACGAGGTGATGTTCCACGACACGCCCATCACTTTGGAGAAGAAAGTGTACGTATTGCTGAACAAGCCGAAGGACTATGTCACCACCAGCGAAGACCCACAGCAGCGCAAGACAGTGATGGACCTGGTGAAGGACGTATGCCCAGAGCGCATCTACCCTGTAGGTCGTCTGGACCGAAACACCACGGGAGTGCTGCTTCTCACCAACGATGGTGACCTAGCATCGAAACTCACACACCCGAAATTCCTGAAGAAAAAGGTGTACCACGTGTATCTCGACAAGAACGTCACAGCCCGCGACATGCAGCAGATTGCAGAGGGAATAGAGCTCGACGATGGCGAAATACATGCCGACGCCATCGAATATGCGTCTGACCAGGACAAGAGTCAGGTTGGCATTGAAATTCACAGCGGCAAAAACCGCATCGTACGCCGTATCTTCGAGGCACTGGGCTACCGCGTGGTCCGTCTGGATCGTGTGCAGTTTGCAGGCCTCACTAAGAAGAACCTTCGTCGTGGCGACTGGCGCTTCCTCACTGAGAAAGAAGTAGAAATGCTTCGCATGGGAGCCTTCGAATAACAGAACAAAACATCAACTAGTTAGCTTGTCCCCTCGACCCGAAGGGGCGCTTGCCAGAGCAAGAACTCGTTAACTCGTCAACTGAATAGAAATGAAAAGAACAAAGATTATTGACGCTCTTCAGAGCACAGAATACGGAAAAGAAATTACGGTGATGGGTTGGGTGCGTACGCATCGCAGCAGCAAAGCCGTGGACTTCATCGCCCTGAACGACGGCTCCACCATCAAGAACATCCAGGTAGTGGTAGACGCCGGACAGGTGGATGAAGAAACATTGAAACAGATTACCACTGGTGCCTGTATCGGTGTGACGGGCGAGCTCGTGGAGAGCCCCGCACAAGGTCAGGCCAGCGAGGTGAAATGCCAGACCATTACCATCTATGGCCTCTGCGGCAGCGACTACCCCATGCAAAAGAAAGGACAGTCGTTCGAGGTGATGCGTAAGAACGCTCACATGCGCCTCCGCACCAACACCTTCGGAGCTGTGATGCGCATACGCCACAACATGGCAATGGCCATCCATACTTATTTCCACGAACATGGATTCTTCTATTTCCACACACCGCTCATCACTGCCAGCGACTGCGAAGGCGCCGGCAACATGTTCCAGGTGACCACGAAGAACCTCTACGACCTGAAAAAGGACGAGCAAGGAAAGATTATTTACGACGACGACTTCTTCGGAGAGCAGACGTCGCTCACCGTCAGCGGTCAGCTTGAAGGCGAGCTCGGCGCAACGGCTTTGGGCGCCATCTACACCTTCGGACCTACTTTCCGAGCCGAGAACAGCAACACTCCGCGCCACCTCGCAGAATTCTGGATGGTGGAGCCTGAGGTGGCATTCCTCGACCAGGAAGGACTGATGGACCTCGAAGAGGACTTCATCAAGTATTGCGTACGCTGGGCTTTGGACCACTGCAAGGATGATTTGGAGTTCCTGAACAAGATGATCGACAAGACGCTCATCGCCCGACTGGAAGGTGTGTTGAAAGAAAACTTTGTGCGCCTGCCCTATACTGAAGGTATCAACATCCTGCAACAGGCCATCAAGGAAGGCAAGAAGTTTGAATTCCCCTGCGAGTGGGGCGACGACCTAGCGTCCGAGCACGAGCGCTACCTCGTGGAGGAGCACTTCAAGAAGCCTGTCATCATGACCGACTATCCCACTGCCATCAAGGCATTCTACATGAAGCAGAACGAGGCCGACGGTGAGGGTTCTGTGGGCTACCATGGTGCGAAAGCTCCCGGCAAGACCATGCAAGGCACAGATGTGCTGTTCCCGCAGATCGGCGAAATTATCGGCGGCAGTGTGCGTGAAGAAGATTACGACAAACTGATGGCCGAAATCAACCAGCGCGGCATGGAGACCGACAAACTGTGGTGGTATCTTGACACACGCCGTTGGGGAAGCTGCCCACACGGTGGTTTCGGACTCGGTTTCGAGCGACTCATCCTCTTCGTCACGGGCATGCAAAACATCCGCGACGTCATTCCCTTCCCACGTACACCCAAGAATGCAGAATTTTAAATACAACAATTAATCAATAAAGCATTATGAAAAAGATTACATTCGCACTGCTGGCCATGCTTTCAGTGTTCGTAGTAAAGACAAGCGCGCAGAACTATCAGCCGCTTGAGAATGGCTACTACCGTATCCAAAATGCCGTGACGAAAAGGTACATCGCCGTTCACGACAACAAAGACATGTCGAACCGCGCAGGTGGTACCATCAACATGGACTTAGGTGCTATCGCACTGATCTCGGAGAGCGAGGCACAGACAGACCCAGGAACGATTATCCTTCTTGAGAAGAAAGGCAGCATGTACTACAACCTCAAGGCGCAGGGTACAGACATCTATCAGATCATGAACCGCAACGAGACCAACTTTGCTATCTCCTATGCAGGCGACCGCGAAGGCAAGCCCACCTACTCTGCCGTCATCCGCGCAACCGCCAGTGCCGGTTCCGCAACGGCTTACCTCGACGATGAGGGCGGATGGCTTGGTATCGACAACCAGACCACCAGCGCATGGTTCGTGGAGCCCATCGAAGCAGGTGAAGGTCTGGAAATCAACGCCTCACTGAAGGACGAAGACACCTACTTCAAGTCTTTCTACTCTTCGTTTGCCTACAAACTGCCCAACGGCGTCAGTGCCTACTATGCCAAAGGCTATGACAGCGAGGGCAAGGCTAACATGGTGGAAATCAAAAACAAGGTACCCGCTGCCACGCCGGTCATCCTGGCCAGCCAGTCTAATTCTTACACATTGACACCCATCAACGAGACTGTCTCTGCCGTTAGCGGCAACATCTTGAAGGGCGTCTATTTCAACATCAACAGCACATCGCACAATGGCAAATTCACCCATAAGAACCAGACAGCCATCGACCCAGCCACCATGCGCATCTTTGACTACGACGGCGGCATTCCACGCTTCGTGAAGAAAACCTCTGGCTATGTGGATGCTAACTCGGCCTACTTAGCCATCGACTCCAAACACCAAGACGATGTCTACAGCTGCAACCTCGTAGAACCCACAGAGGAACCCTCAACCATCACAGCCAAGAGCTACACCATCAAGTATGGCGACGAAATTCCAGAACTCGAGTACACCACCGAAGGTGGTCAGGTGATGGGAGTGCCCGCCCTCTCTTGCGAGGCAACAATGGGATCGCCTGTGGGTGTCTACGACATCATCATTTCCAAGGGTACGGTGAGGAACAAGAAAGCCACATTCGTGAACGGAACGCTGACCATCGAGAAGGCTCCGCTAGAGGTGACACCTGGAGAATACTCCATGTACTTCGGAGAGGAAGTGCCCACATTCTACCTGGTATACTTCGGCTTCAAGAACAACGAGAATGAATACACTCCGGGCGTGTTTACATCTTATCCCGAAGCCACCTGTGAGGCTACCAGCAAGAGCGAACCTGGCGAATACCCCATCTATGTGAGCGGCGGTGAAGCTCCAAACTACGAACTGATCTACACCAACGGCATGCTAACCATCGATCCCAAGACAGGTATTGATGAAGTCATAGCAGCAGGCGGCACGTTCGACATCTACGACCTCAATGGTATTCTCATCAGAGAAAAAGTTAAAAGTTTTGAGGGAGTTGGCAAAGGCGTCTACATCGTAAACGGAGAAAAATACATTGTGAAATAATCACTCCCTAACTTTCATTGCTCCCCTCGGCCGAGGGGAGCAATGAAAGTTATTACACCCGACACGCAAAACAAATGCATCCTGAAGAGAAAGAAATGAGGAAATCTGTGAAGCCCTATACCTTATTAATATATACGCGCGCGCATAAAGGCTACTCAAAGGATTCAGTACACCAGCACCCTCTTTTCAACAAATTACAACCGAAATGTTCTGAAAAGCATGCCAAAACACCAGAAAACCACAAAACAAAGCGGTTTCAGCTAATCTAAATCAAAAAAATGAAAGAAAATACGACAAAAAAACGCAAAACGTTTTGACAATAACAAAAAAAGCACTATATTTGCACCCGTTTTTGGGCGTATTCCGTCAAAACAGGCACTTACGGAGCGCTAAAGGACAAACTAAGATTCGTTAACTCGACAAAAAGAAATGCCTATGGAGTATGAAAGGAATAGTTACTCAACATGTCTCGAAACAAAGGCCGCTGGGCAGTAGCGGCATTGTAGCAAACTATGCGCTTAATTGCCTATAATAATAAGGTAAAAGGTGCTTTTCTGTGTCACAAACAGGCTGCAAATGTTAAATTTTGTCTTTTTTGTGAAAAAATACATGGAAATGTTTGCGCAATATAATATTTAAGCGTATATTTGCACAAAATTACTGTCATCTCTCGCCAAGAGAGGTGCGGTGGTGTGAGAGAAATCAAGAAGAAATCATAAAGCATAAAGTATATATTTAGTTTTAATTTAATTTTTTAGTCTAATGAAAAAGAAAATTTTTAGTACGTTGCTCTTAGTGGCCTTCACTTTGGCCTCTACGAGTATGTTCGTTTCTTGTAAGGACTACGATGACGACATCAATGCAAACAAGGATCGCATCACAGCCTTAGAGAAAACGGTTGACAATCTGAAGAGCCAGATCGCCACTCTGGAAGGCTGCTGCAGCACTGTACAGGGTGAGATTGCCGCTCTGAAGAGTGGTTTGGACGGCAAGGCTTCCAAGGATGATCTTGCAGCTCTGGAAGGCAAGTATGCTGAGCTGAGCGCTGACCTCGTGAAACTCGAGGAGCGCGTTCAGGCTCTTGAGGATGCCAAGCAGGTTCTTGAGGACGCTATCGCAGGCAAAGCTTCTCAGGCTGACCTCGATGAGTTGCGCACCGAACTGGCTGGTATCGACCAGAAGATTGCTGACGCTCTTGAGGATTATGCAAAGATCAACTATGTTGATGCTGCCACGCAGAACCTGCAGGATCAGATCAATGTCTTCGAGAAGTATCGCCAGGCTCTGCTCGAGTACCTTGGCTTGACCGATGACGATGCCGCCATTGTAAAGGTGAAGGAACTGGTAGAAAGCTTGAAGACTGCTATCTCACAGATTGGTACGTTCCCCGCTGACGACCTGACAGCTGACGAGGTTGCTAGCCTCCGCAAGCTTATCGCTGGTGGCAGCGATAGCATTGATAAGGTTATCACTGAGGCTAACATCCTCCAGTTCTTGCTGAACAAGCAGCTCACCAGCCTTGTGGCTGTTGATATGAACGTGATTGGTGGTGTTGAGCACATCGAGGTTCCCGCCCTGTACTACCAGCCCGTGCTGGGTCGCGTAGTAGCAAAGGACGCTAACGGTAAAGACATTGGTGAAACTGAGGAATTCCACTACATCAACCCGGAGACCGATGAAATCTTCGATGCTGACGTGACCGACGGTTCTTCTGACTATCTGTTCGACTGCGGTGATATGGCTCCGAGGGCTTCTCTCGGTGGCGTACACAGCTGGGCTGACTTTGCCAAGACTTACGGCGAGGGTGAAAAGGATCACAGCGTCCTTTCGTTCTACAAGGTTCTTGTTGGCGAGTTCGTACGTCTGAAGACTGCCAAGGACATCTCCTATGGTACCTTCCACGCACTGGCTAACCCCTCTTCTGTTGATCTGAGCAACGCTAAGTTCAACTTCTACACTGACACTCGTATTTGGGGTGAGCAAGTTGAGTCTCGTGAAGGTAACGACGGTTTCGCTGTGCCTCTGAGCGAGAAGATCGATGGTAAGAACACTGTGAACAACGGTGGTAAGATCTCTGTGAACTTCACTATCCCCGCATGGGAAGAGTATGTACACCAGATTGCTCGCACTGCTGACGGCAACTACGTGAAGAATCCGTTCGCTCCGAAGGACGACAAGGATGCTGCTGAGTTCGCTTCTCTGCACGACTCTCTGAACTGGGTATCTCTTCAGGCTCAGGTTGGCACAGAGGACACTCCTGCAACTGTTTCTTCCGACTTCGTTGTAGTAACTCCCGCTCTGCTTCATATCCAGGCTCTGGCCGACAACGCTCCCGAAGCAAAGATTCTCCACTGCAACAACTTCCGTGGTTGGACTGGTGAGAATGGCCTCGGTGGTCACATGTGGAAGCAGGCTCGTACTGCCATCAAGCACAAGGCAACCCACTCTGTTGCTTTCAACAAGACTCTCGACATCATGCCGTTCGTTGAAACCCACTACACCAACTTGGGCTTCTTCATGACATGGTCAACTTATGACAAGAAGATGGACGCTGACATGTTCAAGCAGCTCGGTCTCCACTACGACTTCACACTGGTTGACTATGAGGATGGTATCCACATGACTGGTGAGTCGAAGCACATGACTATCGAAGTGAACCGCGACGAGAATGCCGACTTCGGCATCGAGAGCGTGATTGTTACTCCGCGCTCAGTTACCGCTGAGGGTGAGACCATTAAGGACAAGGTTGCTACCCGCGAGGCTATCGACCGTGAGCCGCTGGTACGTATCGACGTTGTTGACTCAAAGGGTCAGATTCTGGAAGTTGGTTACATGAAGCTCATCATCACCGACAATCTGGAGCCGATCTTCACATCTGTTGAGATTCCTTACGACTATTACATGAACTGCGGTGACGAAGCCGGTGTGACATGGTCACAGGTTGAGAACCTCATCCTTGCCAAGATTGGTGAGCTGGGTTACACCAAGGATCAGTTCGAGGCTGAGTACGAGCTCGAGACCTATGCTAAGAATGCTGATGGTACAAACAAGGCTGGTGAAGCTGCAGTACAGTACTATTTCCTCCCGAGCGAAACAAGCTTCCGCGAGCCCGCTGAGAGCCCGAAGAAGTACTACAGAGCTAACACAGATCCTTATCCTGGTGACACTTTAGGTATTGTCAAGTACACCTATCAGGTTCCGACCAAGTACGATCCTAAGGCAAAGCAGACCAACATTCTGCAGTGGTCTATCAGCGAGAAGGTTGCTGACGTTGCTCGCTTCATCACAGGTAAGGAAAGTGCCGAGGAAGCTCGTCAGGCACTGCTTGAGAACAAGGGTACTGGTTTCAAGGAGCATGGTCTCATCACCACCGTCCGCTTCGTCAAGAAGGGCCAGCCCGAGAAGTATCAGGATATGACCGCTATCTACGTCGACCTCATCATTCCTGGCGATCAGGTACACTTCGCTTATGGTCGCGTAATTGATAAGGACCTCTCACACTGGTATGAGCTGAACAGCGCAGTTAAGGATGTAGCATCCGAGGCTAAGCACACCGCTCTTGAGGTACACGAGAATGTTCCGACTCCTGCTGAGGAAGGCGACGATATGCTCGAGGAGACCGACTTCCAGCGCAGCCTGCTTGAGAACTTCAAGAAGAACATCGTCACCATCGACGTTCCGAATCCTGACAAGTTCAGCAAGTATGACTACACCGATGGCAAGAACGTATCGTTCCGCTTCGTCCTCCCGCAGAAGGGTGTGAACGCTGAGTTCGACGCTGTTGACGGCGAATGGACTGTTCCCGCTTACTCGAAGTATCACGGTGGTGTATCTGAGTACACACTCCACCTCGCAGAGCCGTTCACAGAGGCTAACGGTCAGATCAGCTACAAGGCTATCTACGACCAGGATGACCACTGTATCGTACGTATCGTTGGCAACCGCATCGAGTATCAGTACAACGACTGCTCGGATGACATCCTCAACTGGACTGGTCGCTACGACAACGATGGTAAGGACATCTACAACGAGTACATGAAGAGCCTGATGACCTTCACCTCTTACATTGAGATCTACACTCAGGACGGCCCGGTTTGCTACAACCTGCTCCTTGAGGATCGCTTCTTCAATGCTAAGTTCGAGCGCCCGATCAACCCGTGGGCTAAGAACGCTACTTGGACTGACGCTCTGAACGCAGTTGAGAAGATCAACGTGAGCGAGCTGCTCACCATTAAGGACTGGCGCGACTATGCAGTTGACCTGGCCAAGAAGGTGAACAATGCTGAGGGTAAGATTGGCTTCGGCTTCTACAACATCTGCGAGCTCTTCGCTCCGTATAGCGAGATTCGCACCGACCACGCTGCTGAGCCCGAGTTCCGTACAGAGATTACCGCTAAGCTGGCTGCTGACAAGTTCATTGCTCAGGAAGCTATCGTGAAGTACGTTGCAGAAGAGAAGCTTGATCTCGCTTCTGATATTCCTGCTCTCCATCCTGTTTACCTGAAGTCGTTGGAGAAGGTTGTGAACGGTCTGAAACAGAGCGAAATCACTTACACCAACAACGGCGGTAACGTACAGAAGTTCCACCTCTTCGTGCCGATCTACATCAAGTACAACTGGGGTGAGTACGACAATCCTTGGACATATGATGGTGTGAATAAGAACCCGGCATGGATTTTCAACCCGTCAACCTTCAAGGTATGGGCTATCATCACTGTTGATGCTACCACTGGTAACAAAGCCAAGAAGAACTAATAGATAACGCATCTATTCCGAATACTCAGAGGGGTGTCAACTCGTTGGCACCCCTTTTTAAAGAAAAACAATTGAAAATGAAAAAGAATTCTGTATTAGTAGTAATGACATTAGCTCTCCTGATGCTTGCTTCTTGCGGTAAGAAGGAGAAGAGTTTTAAAGAATTGGAAGAAACCTATCTTCCTAAGCCAGAGATGACTCTGACAGCAAGCGATACGGCAAACGTCAAGGCCCTCACTGAGCATTATATGAAGCTTATAGAGGATCGTGAGATTGAGGATGCCATCGGAATGCTTTATTACTTAGACAAGGATTCTGTCAAGCCGTTGCGCCCGGATCAGGCAAAGAATCAGCGCTTCATCCTGAACCATGTGAAGGGTGTGGAATACACACTTGACTACTTGAAGTTCCGTACTGAGAAAGATTGTGAGGCACGCTTCACCATCAAGCTGTTCGAACCGAAACCCGGCAACACGAAACCCAACAAGGTATCCATGACACTCAATCCTGTCAGGATTGAAGGAAAATGGTATCTGACGGTCAATTTGAACTAATAGCAATGGTTTCCTACATGGATATTCATTTGTCAAACTTTTAAAACTATATTTATATGAAGTTATTCAGAACACTTTTCTGTGCAGCCCTGCTCGGCATGAGCACAGCTGCTATGGCCCAGGCAACCTACGAGGCTGCTGACGGCACAAAGTATGAGTTCAAGAAGCATGCCTTCCTGGATCTCCAGGGTGGTATTCAGCACACTTTGGGTGAGGCAAAGTTCAAAGATCTGTTCTCACCGAACGTGCAGCTCGGTCTTGGCTACCAGTTCTCTCCCGTGTTCGGTGCTCGCATCCAGGCTAACGCTTGGCAGAGCAAGGGTGGTTGGAATGGCTACGGCAATCCCGCCATCACGAAGGACTACAAGTACAAGTATGTGGCTCCCGGCATTGATTTCATGTTCAATCTGAGCAACCTGTTCTGTGGTTGGAACCCCAAGCGCGTATTCAATGTGACAGCCTTCCTCGGTGGCGGTGCCAATGTGGCATTCGACAACGACGAGGTGAACAACATTGCTAACGACCTGCGCAAGGATGGTCTGGCACAGTACGAGCTCGAGTATCTCTGGGACGGCACAAAGGTGCGCCCGTTCGGCCGTGCAGGTCTTGACCTGGGCTTCCGTCTGAGCGACGCTGTTAGCCTCCTGATTGAGGGTAACGCAAACATCCTCTCCGACAAGTACAACTCAAAGAAGGCCGGCAACCCCGACTGGTATTTCAACGGACTGCTGGGTCTGCGCATCAACTTGGGCAAGGCCTACACCGCTGTTGCTCCTGTCATCATCGAGAAGCCGAAAGTGTATCGCACACAGCGTGACTCCATCTTCGAGAACAAGACCGTTAAGGTGGCTGAGCTCCGTCGCGACGTATTCTTCACCATCAACTCTATCACCGTTTCGGAGACTGAGCAGCTGAAGATTAAGGACGTTGCCGACTACCTGAAGAAGTATCCGCAGGCTAAGGTTGTTGTCAGTGGTTATGCTGATGTTGGCACAGGTAATGCCAAGATCAACGCCCGTCTGGCCGCTGGTCGTGCAGACATCGTCGTTCGCGACCTGAAGGAGAAGTATGGCATCTCTGAGGACCGTATCACTTACGCCAGCTATGGCGACACCGTACAGCCGTTCGAGGAGAACGACCTGAACCGTGTCAGCATCTGTATCGCCGACGGTGCTACCGAGGTGAAGAAGGTGCTCAAGGAAGTGAAGGAAACTCAGGTAGAGGTTGAGGAGTAATCCTTCCCTCTACAGCAGCGATTAGCTGCTGACAGAGAAACAAAAAAGCACCGCCCTGATTGGGGCGGTGTTTTTTTATTGAAGCTGCGAAACAGCTGCTTACACAACAACAAAGACTATTCATTCGGGGATGAGGTTTCAGATGCAGTGGGGGCTAATGATTCAGATAAAGGCGCGGATACTTCAGCAGCGGCATCGATGATAATGCCATCTTTCAGATGGATAGTGCGGTCAGTGATGCGTGCCAGCTCTTCATCATGCGTCACAATAACGAAGGTTTGCCCAAACTTGTCGCGCAAATCAAAGAACAACTGATGAAGCTCTTCTTTGTTTTTGGTGTCAAGACTGCCCGATGGCTCATCGGCCAGGACAACTGCTGGGTTGTTGACCAAAGCGCGAGCCACAGCCACACGCTGCTTCTCACCTCCTGACAATTCGTTAGGTTTGTGTGAAGCACGGTCGGTGAGCCCCATGAAACTGAGTAGTTCCTCAGCCTTCTTTTTTGCTTCACGATGACTCTTTCCTGCAATAAAAGCAGGAATCATGATATTCTCGATGGCCGTGAACTCTGGCAATAGCTGGTGGAACTGAAAAATAAATCCGATATGCGTATTCCGGAAATCAGAAAGTTTTTTAGTACTCATGCGACTGACATCAATACCGTCTATCACGATTTCACCCTGATCGGGTTTGTCGAGCGTACCCATTATCTGCAGCAACGTTGTCTTACCAGCACCACTAGGACCTACGATACTGACCACTTCGCCTTTATTGATAAGAAGGCTGATTCCTTTCAAAACTTGCAATGAGCCGAAGCTCTTGGTGATGTTTCTGATTTCTATCATTGTTGAATCTTGTTTTTATTATGCTATTGATCATTAAATATGTAGAAGCAGATTGAAAAGACGCATGAGAAGTTGCGATAATCACGATGACCGCTGCTTTTGCCGCATGCCCTTAATCCATTCATTGATCTGCGAATAGGCACTGTGCTGCTCTTTCTTCTGCGGTGCTGCGAAGGTCATGACATTGACGGGTTCGCCGTACTGGTCTGGGAAGATAATCATCAGGTTCTGCTGATGATAGTATTGTTTCAGCTCTGACGGCAGTTTTTCGAAAGCATGTTTATACGACACCGTGCTCTTTCTGGCAGTGACGATGACGAAAAGATGGTCTTCCTTGATGCTCGCTGCCAACTCTGGGAGTTCTGACCATTGATTCATCGTCAGGAATTCCGCTCTCAGTTCCGGATAGACGTTCTGTATATACTGCTCAACCAACACCAACGTGGAAGGCTTACTATGAAAGACGATACGGCAGTCCATCCGTGCAGCCATTCGTGCCAACCTGTCCATCCATCGGTGGAAACCAGGCTCAAACTCTGCCCTGCTGGGCACGGCCACTTGTATGCGCCTGATGGTGCTCAGTGGCTGTCCTATACGTGCTATGATAATCTGCCGGTTCAGTTCGGTGAAAAGATTCTCTGTAAACACGCCCCAGAAACCATCTTTCTCCGACCTAGGCTCGTACATGCCCATGATAATCTCGCTGGCCTGGTTCTCCTTGAAAGCATGCATGATACCGTTGGCGATGTTTGTAGCTATGCGGCTTTGCGTCTGCATTCTCACGTCGGCCGCAGCCGCATATTTCACAGCCCGTTCCAACAATGCCTTCCCTCGCGCCTGATAAACAGCCACATGCGCATCGTCGAGTGTCACATTCAGACCGATAAGCCCACGATTCAGAGTTCTGTTACGCATGAGGATAGCCAATGTGACCAGCTTTTCGCAACTTTCCTCTCCACTCAACGGAATCAGGATTTTCTCATCGTCGCCCTTCTTCTCCTCTTCCATACCGACAGGCGACTCCTTCAGGACTATCTGGCGTGACGCTGACTCCGTCACGATCGACGAGATGACACACGTGAAGAGAATCATCATCACCACACCATTGAGCATCTCTGCATCGACGAGATAGATGCCGGGCGACACCTCCAGATGACGTCCCACCATGATGATGGCAATAGAACCGGCTGCATGGGCACTGGTCAGGCCGAACATCATGCGTCCATGCACCCAGGGCAGACGGAACGAAAGGCCCGCCACATAGCCCGCCACCATCTTTCCAATGGTACCGATGACCACCATACAGGCCACAATATAAGCCGTGTGCCAACTCTCAAACAGCGTTCGTATATTGATGAGCATGCCCACACCTATCAGAAAGTAAGGAATGAAGATGGCATTGCCGATGAATTCCAAGCGGCCCATCAGCGGTGAGACCTGCGGTATATAGCGGTTCAGCACAAGACCAGCAAAGAAAGCGCCAAAGACGCCTTCCAACCCTATCAGATCGGTCAGCGCAGCACTTAGGAAGAGAATGGACAGCACGTAGATGAACTGCGTCACGCCATCGGCATAATGTCTGAGAAACCACCGTGTGATTCTGGGGATGAAAAACACCATTCCCGCCATGTAAAGACACAGTTTACCAAGCATCCACACCACGGTAAATACGAGGGAGCCGCCCTCGCCCGAGGTCTCTTTGTCGTAGAGCCCCACGATGATAGATAGCGACAGTAGCGCCATGAGCAGGGCAAACATGCTGGCTCCGACACTCAACGTCACCGCCTTGTGGCGCTGAAGGCCGTATTTGCAGACAATGGGATAGGCTATCAAAGTGTTCGAGGCCATCACGCAGCAGAGCAGCAGCGTGGCCTGCACAGAATAGTTCATCAGCTGGCGACCTGCCAGATACACCATCAAGAATGGTACGACAAACGTAAGCAGACCAAAGATAAGCATCCGTGAGCTATGTTTCCGCACGCCTTCTGTGTCCATCTCCAAACCGGCAAGGAACATGATGAAATAAAGCCCCACCTGCCCAAAGAGTTCGAACGATGCATCGCGCTCCAGGATATTCAGCCCATACTGCCCCACGATGATACCCGCAATGACCATTCCGATGATATGCGGAATGCGCAGACGGCTCATAATCATCGGGGCAAACAGGATAATCAACAACACAATGAAGAATATCCATGTGGTGTCACTCACGGGGAAATATGCTGCGATATTTGCCATTTCGGGTACAAAGTTACGCTTTTTTTCTCGTTTTTATGCGCGAATAAAATAAAATATCGTATTTTTGCACCCGAAACTATTATAAATAGGTATTACAAACCCCATTATCCAAGAAAGAAACGAAGATGAAAGTAGCAATCGTAGGTGCCAGCGGTGCCGTTGGCCAGGAGTTCCTCCGCATCTTGGAGGAGCGCCATTTCCCCATTGATGAACTTGTTCTTTTCGGCAGCCAGCGTTCTGCCGGTCGTAAATATCCGTTCCGCGGCAAGGAGGTGGAAGTGAAGTTGCTCCAGCATAACGACGACTTCAAGGGCGTGGACATTGCCTTCACATCGGCCGGAGGCGGCACCAGTCAGGAGTTTGCCGAAACCATCACGAAGCACGGAGCCGTGATGATCGACAATAGCAGTGCCTTCCGCATGTGCGACGATGTGCCCCTGGTGGTGCCAGAGTGCAATGCTGAAGATGCACTTATCCGTCCTCGCAATATCATCGCCAATCCCAACTGCACCACCATTATGATGGTCGTCTGCCTGAAACCGCTGGAACAGCTTTCCCACATCCGCCGCATCCGTGTGGCTTCCTATCAGAGTGCCAGCGGCGCAGGAGCTGCGGCGATGGCCGAACTGGAGCAGCAATACCGCGAACTCATCAACGGCCAGCCCGTTACCATCAGCAAGTTCCCCCATCAGCTGGCCTACAATGTGATTCCACAGATTGACGTATTCCAGCCCAACGGCTACACCAAGGAGGAGATGAAGATGTTCAACGAGACGCAGAAAATCATGCACAGCGACGTGCGCTGCTCAGCGATGTGCGTCCGTGTGTCGTCGCTTCGCAGTCATAGCGAGAGCGTCTGGATAGAGACAGAGCGCAAGATCACGGTAGAAGAAGCCCGCCAAGCCTTTGCCAACGCTCCGGGCATCATCCTGAAAGACGATCCTTCGCAGCTCGTCTATCCCATGCCCCTCGAGACAGCAGGCCACGACGAGGTCTATGTGGGCCGCATCCGCGAAGACCTTGCCTTCGAGAATGGCCTCACCTTCTGGCTCAGTGGCGACCAGATTCGCAAGGGAGCTGCCCTCAATGCCGTGCAGATAGCCGAATATCTCATCCGCGTGGGCAATATCGGGTAATACACAAAAACATGTAAAAAGTATTATATTTTTGTGAAAAAGTTTTGCAGGTTGCAGGGAAATGCTTACCTTTGCACCCGCTAATCGCAAGTTAGGGGCGTAGCCCAGTTGGTTTAGAGCGCTGCAGTCACATTGCAGAGGTCCCCGGTTCGAGCCCGGGCGTCCCTACGGAGGGTAAGAGAGACAGGTCTTCATGGCCTGTCTTTTTTTTGTAACCATATCAATCGCAACCGTACATTAATAACCTACGCAGCGTACATTATTAATGTAGACAGCGTAGGTTATTAATGTAGGCTGCGTAGGTTATTAATGTACGGTTGGCGTTAGCGGTATTTTACCAGACCATTAGCCATTCATCAGTAAGGGGTGCGCCCGTTCTGGGCACACCCCTCGTATGGATTACAGGCTTGACCTGTGGCTTGGCTATTCCGTTTCTTTCACCTCTTCTATCTGGTCGATGATTTCCTGATACTGGTGCTGCGTGCGGAAATGAATGGAGAGTCCGATAATCAGTCCGACGATGGCGCCTACCGTGCCTCCAAAGATCAGGGGCTCCAATGCATCGGGGTCGTTGCGCCACACTTCGTAGATGAACCAGGCGAACCACAGGGCTGCGGCTGGGTATCCGAAGAACAGCCAATTGTTGTCGAAACGTTTGGCGCTGGCCACTGTCCGGCGGACATCAATCAGGTTGTTGTGCATCAGGTCGGTAGCTTTCAGCCGGCGGCTGTTGTAGAACGTGGCGGCGGCACTCACCAGGATAAAGACGGCTGTACCAATCCCAAAGGCCACGGAGAGCCCTGCCAGGTGTACAAAAGCCCAGTAGCAATAGGGGATGGCCAGGATAGCAAAGACGATGAGGGCATAATAGCGGCGGGTGATGTTATTGGCGCTTCGCTTCATCGAATGGCGTATGATGCGGTCGTTCACGATTTCCTGTTGTTCCAGTTTCTTCTTCAACGTGTCCATTTGCTGGCGCATGTTGTCTAATTCAAAGTCGTTCATAATGGGTAAGATTTTAATCGTTTGACATGTTTTTTAGTTGTTCCCTGATTCGGAACAGGCGGACGCTGACGTTTTTTGTCGAGATGCCGACGATCTGTCCGATTTCCTCATAGGGGAGGTTTTCGAGCCAGAGCAGCACGATGGCGCGGTCGAAGGGTTGTAGCTTGGCTATTCGCTTGTGGAGCATGTCCACTTGTCGGGTGTCCTCATCGCGGTCTTCGAAGAGGTTGATGCCCATCGACAGCCGTTGTTCGTCTTTTCCCTTGAGGAAGGAAAGTGGGTTGCGACGCTTCTTCCTGTCTACGGAGATACAGGTGTTCAGGGCTACGCGGTAGATCCATGTACGGATGTCGCTGCGGTTTTCGAAGCTCTCGAAGCCCTTCCACAGGTTGATCAGTGTCTCCTGGAACAGGTCGTTGACCTCGTCTGCATCTTTCGAGAACATGTAGCACACGGTGTAGATGGTGCTCTTCTGTTCCTTCACAGTCTGCGCAAACTTTTGTTCTAATGCATTCATTGTCGTTCTGTTCTTTTTGGTTTATCTGCCCATTAGACGCGCAAAGTTACGAAAAACTACACGAACGCGCATCTTTTTTTGCGTAAAAATGCCGTTTGTTGTCGTTGTTCGGAAAAAAGTTGTAACTTTGTACCTGAAAAAAACAGTATCAGAAGATGGAAAAGAACGACAACAGACAGCCTGGCTCCTGGAGTCAGAACGTGATAATCGCCGATGCCGACTATATCGACCAGGTGGCTTTCAACCTGATCGTGAACTTCGAACGCATGCTCGGCCGACGCATCCCACCCGCCGATTTTGCCCGTTGGGCAGAGTGCGTAGCCCTCGATGGGGGGCTTCGCGCCACGAACGATGGCGAAGGGCAACAGACTCAGGTGGTGCTCATCCATGAGAAGAAGAGCACACAGATGCATAATTTCCTGCCAACCCATTACGATTCAGAGCTCCACGAACAAGCCTTCCGCGGACCTTTGGGCGAATTTGTGGTCAACGCCTACCCTGTTGAAGACGTCACGACGAAGGACGATTTCCTGCTCGATGTCCTGTCTACCATGCTCGCTGTTGAGGAGGTGAAACGCATCATGGTGGTGTCCAACGTAGAGCGTCAGGGCATGTTCGACCGTCTTCGCCACAGCCTGCGCAATGCACCTGAGGGCAAGACCGTCACCGTCTTCGCCATGCAGCCCCTGCCCGGCGGAGCATTCCGTCAGGAAATCCTGGGCTATTCGCTCCTGCAGGCCTTGGGAATCAGGGCTGAAGAAATAGGATAAAATCGATTGAAGAAATATTATTTTCATTAAAAAACTACCTACACACTTGCTATTACAAAAGTTTTGTGTAACTTTGCAACAAAATCATTTAACTACAAACGATCATGACTTCGGCACAACTTCAACTGAACAGTGAACTATTTAGCGCGCTACAGGTTATTTCTGAGGACGAAGACCTCATGAGAAAAGCTGTTAAGGCGTTGAAACGCATTGTAAAAAACAAGCAAGCAATGGACGAGACAGAGTATATCATGTCGTCGCCAGCTATGGTAGAGATTATCAAACAGGGACAGGAAGATATTAAAAATGGAAAAGGTGTGGTTGTAGAGTTAGAAGACCTATGGAAATAAAACTCATGCCACAGGCAATAAAAGACCAAGAATATTGGAAGGCAACTCACAATATTCGTGTCATGAAACGCATTACCGCCCTGATTGAAGATATAAAAAAACATCCATTCACAGGTAAAGGAAAACCAGAACCATTAAAAGGCGATTTAAAGGGATTATGGTCACGTCGCAAAACGATGAACACAGAATGGTTTATTCAATTAGCGATGGAATGATCTACATCTATATTCTATCCCTCAGATTCCATTATACAGAATAAAAACATAACCATCAAAGAAAAAATATGAGCAGAGTATTAATGATTGGCGCCGGAGGCGTCGCTACGGTAGCGGCATTCAAGATTGCGCAGAATGCCGATGTGTTCACAGAGTTTATGATTGCCAGCCGCCGCAAGGAGAAGTGCGACCAGCTGGTGGCTGACATACATGCCAAAGGCTATAAGATGGACATCCAGACCGCGCAGGTGGATGCCGACGACGTGGAACAGCTGAAGGCTCTGTTCAACAGCTACAAGCCCGAACTGGTCATCAACCTCGCCCTACCCTATCAGGACCTGACCATCATGGACGCCTGCCTGGCCTGCGGATGCAGCTATCTGGACACCGCCAACTATGAGCCGAAAGACGAGGCACACTTCGAATACTCCTGGCAATGGGCCTATAAGGACCGCTTCGAGCAGGCCGGCCTGACGGCTATCCTCGGCTGTGGCTTCGACCCGGGCGTTTCTGGCATCTACACGGCCTATGCCGCCAAGCACCATTTCGACGAGATACACTACCTGGACATCGTCGACTGCAATGCCGGCAACCACCACAAGGCTTTCGCCACCAATTTCAATCCTGAAATCAACATCCGCGAGATCACGCAGAAGGGACTCTATTATAAGGATGGACAATGGATAGAGACTGAGCCGCTGGAGATACACAAGACGCTCACCTACCCCAATATCGGTCCGCGCGAGTCGTACCTGCTCCACCACGAAGAGCTGGAGTCGCTCGTGAAGAACTATCCCACCATCAAGCAGGGCCGCTTCTGGATGACCTTCGGACAGCAATACCTGACTTTTCTCGACTGCATTCAGAACCTTGGCATGAGCCGCATCGACGAGATTACCTACGAGGCTCCGCTGGCCGACAACCCACAGGAGAAGGTGAAGGTGAAGATTGTTCCACTGCAGTTCCTCAAGGCCGTGCTGCCCAATCCGCAGGAGCTGGGTCAGAACTACGACGGCGAGACCTCCATCGGCTGCCGCATCCGTGGCATCAAGGACGGCAAGGAGCGCACCTATTATGTCTATAACAACTGCTCGCATCAGGCCGCTTTCGAGGAAACAGGTATGCAGGGCGTGAGCTACACCACGGGTGTGCCCGCCATGATTGGCGCCATGATGTTCCTCAAGGGCATTTGGCGCAAGCCCGGCGTGTGGAACGTCGAGGACTTCGATCCCGATCCATTCATGGAGCAGCTCAACAAGCAGGGTCTCCCCTGGCACGAGGTATTCGACGGCGACTTGGAATTGTAAGAAGTGAGAATAGCTCTCAGGCAACATTAAAGAAACAATAATCAGTAACTACTCAGCACCCCCAATGCCCTCTTCTAACTCCCCCTGTAGGGGATATGCGACCCCCTCTTTATCTCCCCCTGTAGGGGGAGGAAAAGTTAGAACAGAGCGCAGGAACTCATCAGTCCCCCTCCTACAGGAGGTAACAAAACTAATCAGTTCCCCTCCTACAGGAGGGGTTAGGGGAGGTCAATCAGCGAGGGATGCTAAGTGGTTACAATAATCATTAAAAACTATGGCAAAGAAAGAAATAGAAGAGGGAGCTGTGAACCCTCAGAGCGAGAAACTGAAAGCCCTGCAGGCCGCCATGTCGAAGATTGAGAAAGACTTCGGCAAGGGCAGCATCATGAAGTTGGGCGACGAGAGTGTAGAGAATGTGGAGGTAATCCCCACAGGCAGTATCGGCCTGAACGCCGCCCTGGGCGTGGGCGGTTATCCCCGCGGACGCATCATCGAAATCTACGGCCCAGAGTCTTCGGGTAAGACCACATTGGCCATTCACGCCATTGCCGAGGCTCAGAAGCAGGGAGGCATCGCCGCCTTCATCGACGCAGAGCATGCCTTCGACCGCTTCTATGCTGAGAAATTAGGCGTCGACGTGAACAACCTTTGGATTTCGCAGCCCGACAATGGCGAGCAGGCCCTGCAGATAGCCGACCAGCTCATCTCATCGTCGGCCATCGACATCCTCGTGGTTGACTCTGTGGCAGCCCTCACGCCCAAGAAGGAAATCGAGGGCGACATGGGCGACAACGTCGTCGGCCTGCAAGCCCGACTCATGAGCCAGGCCCTGCGCAAGCTCACCAGCACCATCTCGAAGACCAACACCACGTGCATCTTCATCAACCAGTTGCGCGAGAAGATTGGTGTGATGTTCGGCAATCCTGAGACCACAACGGGTGGTAATGCCCTGAAGTTCTACGCCAGCGTGCGCATCGACATCCGCCGCGTGACCAGCATCAAGGACGGCGACGAGGTCATCGGCAATCAGGTGCGCGTCAAGGTGGTGAAGAACAAGGTGGCACCTCCCTTCCGCAAGTGCGAGTTCGAGATTACCTTTGGCGAGGGAATCTCCAAGGTTGGCGAGATTGTAGACCTTGGCGTGGAATACGGCATTATCCAGAAGTCGGGTTCGTGGTTCTCCTACGAAGGCAGCAAGTTAGGTCAGGGACGCGACGGCGTGAAGCGTGTGCTGAAGGACAATCCTGAGCTCTGCGAGGAACTGGAGGCCAAAATCATGCAGACCCTCAGCGATAAATAAAGTTGGTGAAGATGGAAAAGAAATACAAGCACATTGACGAGAAAAACGAGCGCAGACAGAAACTGTGGTGGTTTTGCTCCCTGACAGCCGGAGCCGTAATGGCAGTCTTGGTTGGGGCGTTGCTCGACCGGTTTCTGCCCACGTTTGGGGAGTTTTGGCAGATGATGGTTTTCATTCCTGCCTGGTGTCTTTTCTCCGAGTTCGTCGTTTGGCTGTTTCTCCCTCGCCGCTATCAGCGAGAAGGCAGGTGGAAAAGCTTCCTGAGAGCTCTTTTGGCGCAGTACGTCCTGTATGTCTTGCTTGTTGGACTAACTTATCTCTTCAACGATCCTGTACAAAGTGCATCACGAATGTTCTTGATCATTCAGTTCATTCAGCTTCCCAACACTATCTATCAGCAACGGAAGGAGATGAGAGAGGCTGAGCTGAGGGCCATGCGAAAAGATGGAGATCTCTACGAGATGGCCACGAATCAGATGGAAAGTACACCCAACACCCCGACCTAAACTCCATTACATCAATAAAGGCAATGATATAGGAGTTGGCCAAAGGCGCGAGGCTAACAATTGCAATGGCTATGGTTCGATGGAGTATTGCATCACTACAGCTGTGAAGATATAGGTATAAATCAGGGAAATTACTTGATATGACAGACCCGAAGACAGACAAACGGGGAGCCCCATTTCTGAGAGTTCCCCATTGTCTCTTTTTCCGCTATTCGCTCATGCTATAGGTGTGTACGCTGGAGCCTTGGGCAGAGGGCAGATAATTAATGCCCCACCAGCACATCTGCAAGAGGATGAAAGAGACGATGAGCATCCAGAGAGCAAGGCGCTCGCGATGGTGTGGAAGGTTACGATAGTGCACATAGACAAGATAGGCCAGCCAGGTGATGGCCGCCCACGTTTCCTTGGGGTCCCACGACCAGTAGTGCCCCCATGCCTCCTTGGCCCAGAGAGCACCGAAGAGCATGCCAACAGTAAGGAAGGCGAGGCCTACATAGACGAGATTATCGGTGATGTCTGATTCTTCATCAGTAATGGGCTGATTAGTGCTTTCCGTAGTTTTCTTTTTGATGAAAAGCAGATAGACGGCCATCACCGTAGCTGCACCAAGTACGGCGTATGCGAACATATAGACAATGACGTGAGGGGCGAACCAAGGACTCTGGAGGGCTGGCATCAGCGTCTTGTCGTGAATCTCAGGCTTGAACAGGTTCACGCAGATGAACACCAAGGCAAGAATCGTGGAAAACGTGAGTATCCATTTGTATTTCCATCGTGAATAGACAATGATACCCGCCAATGGCAGGAAGAACGAATACCAGAGGCGTGTCTCACCCATAGTGCGAAGCGGCGGGCGCTCCAAGAAAATCCAAATGGAGAGAATAAACGAGAAGAAAACAACCAGTCCGCCGATAGTTGCCGTATAGGCAAAGCCGGTTTTTTCTTTCCATGCCGCCCACGCTCCTATAGCCCAAAGCAGGATTGCTGCCATCGCGAAATAAACAAATTGCTCCCAGCTCATGCGCGTCTCCTCCCTCCAACAACAAACATACAAACCGCCCCCGCCAGCATCATGTATATACCCGTATATACCAACGGCAACCAGGGGTCGCTGACGAGCTCTAATATAGAAATCTGACTCTCGGCACCCATCTGCGTGTCGTAGCCGAATTGATAGATTTTCCAACCGTCCACCTCGCAGGGCTTGTTCACGTCAACCGTAGTCTCAATGTTCTTGCCCGTCTTGGTCAGAATCTGAATCTCTGAGGCAAAGCGCTTGGGGCTTCCGTTGTCGTAGGTCTCCATAATAAACTTCTTCAGTTCAATGGCTATGGGCATCTCCTTGACGGCTCCCTGCTGAGTCAGCGCCCGCCATTCAGGCTCACCAACGGTGGTTATCATTTTTACGCGTTGCATGTCGGCATTGCCAAGTGTGGCGGCGGTGAGGGCAACGAACAGACCCAGGTGGTTCAGCAGGAAAGGCACGTCGCGCTTCCATGAACTCAAGTGCATCAGCCGGCCTAAAATGATGACTCCCAGAATGACCGCCATATACACATAGATGAGCACGAAGGGCCAGAACGCCAGCATATTGTTCAGCCAGGTGCCATCTTTCAGCTGGCGGGTGAGTCCCATGATGATGGTCAGCACTACGGCATGCGCCAATGCTGGTATGGCGGCCTGGTAAGTACTTACGAACTGGAAGGCATACACCCTCTTTCTTAATAAAAATAGGATGGCGATGATTGCCAGGAACCCTACCAATACAATGCCGTTGGCCGGCCATGCAAACGAGTCCCAATTCACAGGACCGACACTCAGCTCAAGTGCCAGTCCTGCAAAGATAAGGCCTCCTCCTATGAGGAAGCCCTCCTTGAATGTCCATGGTTTAGTCCACATCAAATTTTAATGAGCTTACCTTTCTTTTTGGCTTCCTCAATCCATTTCGGTTCTATCTCTTGCAAGAAGCGCTTCTTGTTATCGTTCAGGGTGTTCATGTCGAGACCGATATACTTCTGGGCCTTGGCCTTGGTGGAGATGTCGGGCATAGGTACATCGCCGATAAAGCCGTGCTTAGCCAGCACCTTAGCCAGCATCAGACGAGCCTCCTGAACCTGTACCAGTCCGTCGCTGAATAGACGTTGAACTTCCTGTGGGGCATGGAATGAAGCACCATGTGAGGCAAAGGCATAGTCCCAGCGCCATTGGCTGCTGCGGATTAGTTGCAGTATCGGCTTCATCTCGGCCTCTGTGGCACCCTTCTCCCAAGCAAACTTCGCCTCGATATGGGCAGCTGCCAGTTGCTTCTCTAACTTCGTGCGGCTCTCGCGTGTCTTGGCCTGACGCTCATAGACATTCTGTTTCAGGACCTCTGCATCCTGACGGTGACAGGTCTGACAAGTACGGTCGATATTTGCCAATGGCGAGGTAATGCGGTGGTCGGTGAACTTCACGCCGCCTTCCTGCTTGTACGGCATGTGGCAGTCGGCACAAGAGACACCACGCTGGCCATGAATGCCTTGCAGTGCCATCTCGTAGCCAGGATGCTGAGCCTTCAGAATAGGGGTCTTTGACAGTGGATGGATATAATCGTAGAAGCCTATTGAGTCGTAATACTCTTCAGCTGCCTCGCAGGTCATTCCCTTATCCTGTGGGAACATCAGGTAGTTGGCCTTGCCGGGATTGTTGGGATCGTTGGGCTTGATGAAGTAGTACTCCGTATGACACTGGGCACAGACAAGCGAGCGCATCTCCTGATGGGTGGCCTTCTTCACATCCAGGCCACGACGGGCAAAAGCTTCGTAGAGTGCAGGACGGGCAGGACGCAGGTCCATGGTGCGGGCATCGTGACAGTCGGAGCAGCCGATGGTGTTCACCTCTTCGGCACCCAGCTCGCTCCACTTCTTGGCGTAGAAGTTAGCGGGGTCCATGACCGATTTCGAGGCGCTGAGCTCACGCATCATTCTTGGCACGTCAGGGCCCTTACACGTCCAGCACGTAGCTGGCTGCATATCGGCAGCGATGGAGTCAGGCGTAATCTGGATGCCAGGATTACCCGTACGCAGAATCTTGCGCATATCCTCCAACGCATGCTTGTGGCCGCGAGGGGTGTTGTAGTGGCGTGAGAAAGCGTAGCCAGCCCATAGGATGACCATCTCTGGACGGTCTGCCAACTCATCTGTTTCCTGAGAGCCGTTGAACATTGAACGGAACGTGGTGTCCTCCGTCATTGCCCACGTCTCGTACTCATGCGGATAGTCGGCCTTGAACTTCTCGTTCTGGGCTACAATCGAGTCCTCAAACACGGTGCGCTTGTTGTTGAATACACTGGCCACCTCGGCTCTGCGTTCCATCAATGAAGAAACGAGCAGCCCTAACAAGAACACTACAATCATTGAGCCTCCGAAGAGTGCCCAACCTTGCCATTTCTTTAGTTGCTTTGCCATAATATTACGTTTTTTAATCTTAATTCATCATCTTCTGCAACCACTCTGGTACTGGTGATGGTGGCAGGGGCGTTACACTCTCAGCACCGGGTGTCGCCATCAGTGAGTTCATGCCTCCGTGAGGCACGTTGCGATGACAGTCCCAGCACACCTTGCCGCCCTGGGCCTGCTGTTGCATGTAGCCCATGCGCCCCGTGTTCACAAACTCTGTGTTCAACTGCTGGTGACAACGAATGCAGTTATCCATCACCACCTGACCTGTCAGCGCCTCGGCCATCGGAGCTTGACGTTCCGAGTGCATCACGAAATATGCTGTGTGCTTCAGTCCGTCCATCGCCTTGAAACCATACTTCAATGCCAAGTTCTGGTGGGGCACATGACAATCGTTGCACGTGGCGTCTCGTCCGTGTGAAGAGTGGCTCCACGTGGCGTAGTAGGGTGTCATGATGTGGCAGTTGACGCATGCTGACGGATTGTCGCCAATAAAATAAGTATGCGCCCTGAGCAGATACATAAACAATCCGCTGAGACCACAGACTATACCCGCCACGAGCAGCATGCCTACTTTCTGCCTGTACGAGAATTTGTCTTTAAGTGCTAATACCTTCTTCCAGCTCATTCGTTGATGATTCAATTTACTGGGCAAATATAATCAATAATGAGAACATTAGTTGGTAACAATTGTTACCAAGACCATATAATTATTGTTAATTTTTGGTTTTATTTACACTTTTTGCTTAACTTTGCCCCCACTTAATAATATATGGACATTGATACATTACAGGGACTGAGACGATGCCCGCTTTTTAATGGGCTGACGGAGTCGGAGATTATCGACCTGATGCACACGGTGCGTTATAGGGTCGTACGGTGTTGCAAGGGCGAATTTCATGCCATCGAAGGCTATGTTTGCCAATATGCTGACATCATTATTCAGGGCGAGATGGTGGCAAGCATGATGGGTCCCTCTGGACGTATTATCAGGATGGCAGTCCATCAGTCGGGGATACTTCTGGCCCCAGCCTTTTTCTTTGCTTCAGATAACCAATACCCCGTCACCATCGAGGCTACTGCCGACACCACCATCTTTCGTCTGATGCCTGCCGATCTTGAAAAGATTCTCAGCCATGACCCGCGATTGATGATGAACTATATCAAAATACTTTCAAATGCTGTTTCTCATCTGACCAAGAAAGTTCGCATGCTCTCCATGAGTGTACGAGAAAAGGTGACACTTTATCTCGAGGAGCAAATCAGGCTTCAACAATCGAAAGATGTTCTTCTGCCTTTCTCCCGACAGGAACTGGCTGACCATTTCGGTATCCAGAAATATTCGTTGCAACGGTGTCTGAATGAGCTGAAGCAGGAGGGCGCTATCCTCGTTGAAGGGCGACATGTCAAAGTCATATCGTTGTTGTAGTCTTTCATAATCCCTATGTTCTTTAAATCATAACAAATAAGGATTGTCATAATCCCTATGTTATTTAAATCATAACAAATAAGGATTGCAGAAATGAAATAATCGTTGTACCTTTGCACCCGAATTTGAAAATATCAGGATTCATGAATAAGAAAATATGGCTTTTGTCCTTCGCTATTGCCTTGGGGTTGCAGATGCAAGCCCAAAGGCAGGACGACATGCGGCAGACTGTGGAGTATTTGGCTTCGCAGGAGCTGGGCGGCCGCTATCCGGCTACTCATGGCGACACACTCGCATCTGAGTTCATCGTCAGCCAGCTGCGCAGCATGAAACTCAAGCCTATAGTCAAAGGCAAGAAGGCAACTGGCTACTATCACAATTTTACCTACGGGAAGAACGAGAAACGCACCACGCACAACATCATCGCCGTGATTCCCGGCAAGGACAAGCGGCTGCGAAACGAGTATATCGTCGTAGGCTCGCATTACGATCATCTGGGCATGGGCGGTGAAGGGTCAGGCTCACGCCGTCCCGACACGTTAGGCGTTCATCCGGGTGCCGACGACAATGCCAGCGGCGATGCCGTCGTACTCCAGCTGGCCCGCCATTTCAAGAAGGTGGGCTCACCCCGCAGCATCATCTTCGCCTTCTTCGGAGCCGAGGAACAGGGCCTGGTGGGCTCAAAGTTCTTCCTCGACTGGATGAGGCACGAGGATACTCAGCGCATCAATCTCCCCGACAGTCTGAAAGACATCGTGGCCATGGTCAATCTGGACATGGTTGGCCGTATGCGCGACCACTCGATGAGCGTGTCGGGAACAGGCACCAGCAGCAGCTTCAAGGCGATGGTCGAGGAGGTGGCTCAGCAATCAGGCGTACACGCCAGTTGTATTCCCGACGGTTATGGCCCAAGCGACCAGGCTTCGTTTGTGGCAGCCGACATCCCCGTGCTTTTCCTGACGACGGGCGGCCACATGGAGTATCACACGCCAGCCGATGTGCCTTCCACGTTGAATTACGACGGCATGCAGCAGACACTCGACTTCTCGAAGCAACTCATAGCCCGTCTGGCAGCTATCTCCGAGGCACCTGACTACATCAATGTGCCCAGCACCCAGACCATGAAGCATGCCAAGTTTAAGGTCACCCTTGGACTGATGCCCGATGTCATGGGGGCCAGCACGATTCCTGGTCTGCGGGCCGATATCGTGGTGGCAGGCAAGCCTGCCCATAATGCCGGCATCCGTAGCGGCGACATCATCCAAGAGATTGACGGTAAGGCCGTCAACGACATCAACGAGTATATGGAACGCCTGTCGGAGCTCAAGGCCGGCACTACGATTCCCGTGAAGGTGCTTCGTGGCGAAGAGGTCATCACGTTCCAGGTTCACTTAACACCTCCTGTCAGATGAAAAAGTTCTTATATTGGTTTCTGGCCGTCGTCATCACCCTGGTGCTGAGCATCTACCAGCGCACCACGGGACCCACTTACCCTAAGAAGCTTTCCGTCGAACTGCGTGGCGAGAGCTATCAGGTGAAATTGCCCCGCAGTGGCGTGCAGCAAGATGCACTCGTGAAGCTTCCAATACCCGAGGACCTCTCCCGTGAGTCAGTGTCCGACCCGACGGCCCCCGTGCCTATGAGCTTGCACTACCGCCGTTTCCCGACAGCCGACGAATACTCCAGCGTGGATTTCCGCTGGAAAGATGGCGTGTGGCAGGCAGCCCTGCCCGTTCAGCCCGTAGCAGGCAAGCTGCAGTACTATCTCACCATCGACGGCAAGGACTATCTGAAGGACGAACCTGTCGTGATACGTTTCCGCAACGATGTGCCCGCAGGCATCCTGATTCCCCACATCCTGCTCATGTTCGGAGCCATGCTGCTGGCCGTCTATACCTTCCTGCTCGTCGTTACGGGCAAGGACTACGGCCGCTGGCTGAAGCTCACCGTGGGCTTCATGTTCGTCGGAGGCTTCATCTTCGGACCCCTCGTCCAGCATGCCGCCTTCGGTCCCTGGTGGACGGGATTCCCCTACGGAACCGACCTGACTGACAATAAGACGCTGCTCTCGTTCCTCTTCTTCTTGGCTGCCCTGGCCACGTTGAGGTGGAAGTACAACAAGTGGGTGGTAGGCGCGGCAGTCGTGTTCATGGTGCTCATCTTCAGCATCCCTCACAGCGTCTACGGGTCGGAGTACGACTACTCGGCCCAGGAGTTGAAAAAGTAGAATTACAACTAAACTTTATAAGCAAAAAAATGAACATCAAGTATTTAGCAATTGCAATGATTGCAGCCATGGCCACCATGCTTGGCACCAGTTCGTGCAGCAGCGACGACGATGAACCCGTGGCTCCCGTTGCCGCCCAAGTGGCAGATTCCTATTGGGGTAAAGAAGTGATCGTGGTCGACAACGAAGAGTCGTCGAACGAGACCAAGACCTACGTGATAGCCAAAGCAACCGACACATCGGTCGACATGACCGTTCCCGAGTGGGGCATGGGCATGATGACCATCCCCTCGTTCACAGTGAAGAACATCCCCCTGGCCAAGAGCGGCAACACCATCACGGGCAAGCTTGCCTCCTACAGCGGAACCATGACGAATGCCAAGGGCGAGGAGAAAGCCTTTGTCGTGAGCAACGTCACCCTCATGTTCAGCGAAAAGACTGTCGTGGCCACTTACTCCTTGAAATATGGCAATATGCCATTCCTCATGACAACCACCTTTAGCGGCAATCGCAAGTAGAAAGCAGAAGGTGGTGAACGTTCGGATCAAGACCTCTATCCTGGCTGGTATGGCATTGGCTGTGCCAGTTGTCAGTGTGTCGGCGCAGGACAACATCCGCGACTCTGTCGAGCTGGAACCCGTTGTGGTGACGGCCTCTCACACCCCCAAGGCGCTGAAGGATGCCCCTGTGGTGACGAGGCTCATCACGCTCAACGACATCAGGATTGCCGATGCCACCAATATCCAAGACATGCTCATTCAGGAGATTCCCGGGCTGGAGTTCGGATTCGCCATGAGCCAGGAGACGTCGCTCAACATGAGCGGCTTCGGTGGCAATGCCGTGCTCTTCCTCGTCGATGGTGAGCGCATGGCTGGCGAGACGATGGACAACGTCGACTACAGCCGCTTAAGCCTTGAAAACGCTGGTCGCATAGAGATTGTGAAGGGAGCCTCGTCGGCACTCTACGGCTCGAATGCCGTCGGAGGTGTCGTCAACATCATCAGCCGCGAAAACCTCGAGCCTTGGACAGCAAATGCCCATTCGCGCTACAGCACCTTCGGGCATGAATGGCGCAACGGAGCCAGCTTCTCGTTCAACAATAGGAAGTGGAACTCGCAGACGAGTTTCCAGCACACCAAGGTCGACCCCATCGACCTGCCCAAGGCGCACACGCCCGAGGAAATTGCCATCGAGCTCATGAAGAAGGCGCAGGGACTTCCTTACGACGAGTCGGTGCTCGACGACGACTCCAACCTGAGTCGGCTCTATGGACAGAAGACCTACAACCTGAAGCAACGGCTCATTTGGCGTGCCACCGACCGGCTGACCATGACGGGCCGTGGCAGCTACTTCTTCCGCACCAGCGAGCGCGACACCCACGACTATCACTTCAACGGCTACAGCGCAGGACTCAAGGGGCGCTACACCTGGGACTACGGCCGCCATCTGGAGCTGTCCTATGCCTACGACCAGTACGACAAGGCCAACTACATGCCCGACGGCACGCGCACCCACGACCACGACTACTCCAACTGCCAGCACGTGGCCCACGCCATCTACCACCACTCGTTCGGCAACGACATCCTCATCCTGGGAGCCGACTACATGAACGACTATCTCTCCACCTATCAGTTCCGCGACAACGCCAGCCACTCGCAGAATAACATCGACGGCTATGCCCAGTTCGACTGGAACATCACGCCGCGGCTGAACGTCGTGGCCAGCCTGCGCTATGACCACTTCTCGGCCTCCTCGCAGAGTGCGCTCACCGAGCGGCTCGCCGTCGTCTACAAGTTCCCCTGGATGACCTTCCGCGCCAACTATGCAAGCGGCTTCCGCGCACCTACGCTCAAGGAGATGTTCATGCACTTCGACATGGGCAGCATGGGCTATATGATTATCGGTAATCCCGACCTCAAGCCCGAGAAGAGCCACAACTTCAATCTTGCCCTCGAGCGTACCAACCGCGTCCGTAGCCACGGAATTCTCGACGGGCGCTACAACTACACGCTCGTTGGCTATTGCAACGTGTTCGACAAACGCATCACCACCATCGATGGCGGCGACTATGAGGGCATGCCAAGTGCACTCTATTGGAACGAAGACGGCGTGACGGTGTGGGGTGTGGATGTCAGCATGGCCCATTTCTTCGACTGGGGCATGACGCTCAAGCTCAATTACTCGTGGATGCACGAGACGGGCAACGTCATCTATTCGCAATTCTCACAACCCCGTTCTCACTCGCTGACGTGGCGGGTAGGCTACAACCATCGTTTCTCGCCACACTATGCCCTCGACGCAGCTCTTTCAGGACGATGCCAGGGCAAGCCCCAGTCGGGCGACACCTCCGTTGATCATGGCTATACCATATGGAAACTGATGCTCCAGCACCACATCTGGAGAGGTCTGCATCTGAATATGGCCATTGACAACCTCTTCAACTACAAACCAAAGTCGTATTATTATTTCTCACCGCTGACGACGGGCACCTCCTTCAGCATTGGCCTCTCGGTCGATATAGATAAGATTATCAAATCTTGACGCCGGTCGTCTTTGGAGGTTCTATACTGCTCTTTGAAATAAAAAGATTGAGCACCGCATGAATGAGTTTAGAGAAATGAGACGCAAGCTTCAGCAGCTTACCGACGAAGAGAGCATGGGAGGTCATTCACCGGCGAACCTTTCGGGTCAACTTCTATGTTATTACATTACTATATATACTATTACATCAATAAAAAGGTAGAGTCGTGGTTCACCTACAAGATTATTACATCGTTGATGCTTTTACAAGCGAACCCTTTGGCGGCAACCCCGCCGGTGTGGTATTGTTGGGAAAGGACAGCCCCTTTCCCAACCATGCGCTGATGCTTCACATTGCGGCTGAACTGCGCTATTCTGAAACCGCCTTCGTGCAGCAAAACGGCGCGAATGAATTCACCGTCCGCTATTTCACGCCACGTAGCGAGGTGGACCTCTGTGGCCACGCCACCATCGCCACCTTTGGCGTTCTGCGCCAGACGGGCATCATTGCCGATGGTGCCGTATGCCTCAACCACACCCTTGCCGGCGACTTGGCAGTTCGCATCGGGCAACAAGTGATGATGCAGATGGCCACGCCAAAACTGATAGACACTCCCGTCGATGCTGAAAGGCTGCATCGCATCATGGCTTCAGAAGCCTCATTTATCTGGCCACAGCATCCCATTCAGATTGTCTCTACAGGCCTGCCAGACATCATCTTGCCCGTAGCCGACCTTTCCACCTTAAACGCCTTGGCCCCCGACATGGAAGCCCTCTCAGCGATGAGCCAAGAGCTTGGTGTGGTGGGCGTCCACGCCTTTGCCTTGTCGGACGATGGTTTCACGGCTCATGTGCGCAACTTCGCGCCCCTCTACGGGGTGCCCGAAGAGTCGGCCACAGGCACGGCCAACGCTGCCCTCACCTTCTATTTGTTCAAGCAGGGCATCATCCCAGAGTCGGCCCAATGCCGTTTTCTGCAAGGCGAAGCCATGCGTCGGCCATCCGTCGTAGATACCACCTTGCACAACGGCGCTGAAATCTTTGTGGGCGGCGAGAGTTTCATCCTCGCAAAAGGCTCCTTCAACATCACGCTGACTTAATAGAAAACTACGATTTATAAACACGATGAGGCCCCAATTCGTTTGGAGCCTCATCGATATCTATATATCAAAACCTTATTTCACGATGCACTTGCGGCGGTTGCCCACCACGATGCCTTTATAGGAACGAGCCACCCGCTGCCCGTTGATGCCAAAGACGGGAGTCTGCCATACGCCATTGCCGACTTCTACTTTGTCGACGGCAGTGGCGCTGCCGCCCACGATGCGCTGCTCGCCAAAGCCACCCATCGCATTGGCTGTGCTGATGCTCAACTGGTCGCCCTCATTCATGTCCAGCGTATATTCCGTAGCATCGACGACAAGCGCCTCGAATGCGCCATTGCGGAAGATGGCATAGGCCGAGGCTCCCTCAATGGGTTCCCAAGTCAGCGTGCCGTCGGCCAGCGTTGCCACGGGCGCATCGAGCAGCACGGTCAGCGCGTCAGGCTGCCAGTCAGCGAACACCTTGTCGAGGGCATACGCCTGCGCTTCTTCGTCAGTGAGGATGGTCTCCTGCTCGTTGGTTGTGCCGTTCAGGTTGAAAGTCACGACGTTCGATGCAGGCGACACCACATTTCCATCTTCGTCCATACTGTTGTACTCGTTGAAGTCGTCGGCCACCACGTTCATGCCCTGTGCCGTGAAGCGCGAGCTGACAATCTCGTTGGGTTGCCGCATGATGGTGTTCAGGTAGGTGAGTTTCGGTTTGAAGTCCCAGGCGCGCCCCAGGTTGAACTCTTTGGCGCCATTGTCGATGATGCAACCATTGAGCACATAGCCAAACTGCACATTGTTGGCAGTGTTGGGTGCGGCAATGGTGCAGTTGCCATTCTTCGTCTGCGTGGCCGAACGGCTCTCGCAGACCAGCGTCACGCCGTTGAAATAGACATCGCCACTGCCACAGAGGAAGTCCACGCAGCCGTGAATCTCACCACCCTCGAAGTAGAACTGGTGGTCGCTGTTGCTGTAATAGGTGTCCTGATACGACAGCAGGCGCACGTTCTTGCAGATGGTACGGTCGCTGTTGCGCTCCCACAGGGCCACGCCCACGCCTTTCGCGCCAGCGTTGTAGTAGTCGAAGTTGTTCTGCAGCGTGAGGTCCTGCATGTAGAGGTTCGTACTCATATTGCGCAGCGTGGCATTGGCCTGGATGCCTTCCACCGTCGGCGTGTTCCTGACGACCACCCCGTCGCGGCTCTCGCCGATGAGCGAGATGTTGTGGCCTGAGATGGTGGTCAGCACGGCATCGCCCAGGTCGTAGAGACCATTCGGAAGGAATATGTACGCGCGCGAGGCATCGGCACTGCTGTTCTTTGCACTGATGAGGTTGAGGGTGCTGAGCAGGCTGCCCGCATCGCCGGCCTTCACCTGATACCACTCGCCGTTTTGCGTGTAGGGCATCTCACCCAGGTTCATGATGGTCAGCTCGTGCAGATACGACGTGCCATTGAAGTTGAGGGTCAGTGTGCCTGCCCCACCCGTGTATTCCAGCACTTCCGACTGTCCGTCGCTGTCGGCCTTGTCGCTGTCGAGGGTGCCCACCACGTTCCCCTCGCTGTCGGTCAGCGTGATGGCATTGCCCTTTGAATAGGCGCAGAGCGACAGGATGATGTTGGCATTGCCGCCCACGAGAATCTCTATCTTGTCGCCACTGACGAAGTCCCAGCCGTGTGTGGTGTCGTGGAACTTCCCATTACCGATGGGGTTGAACGCCTCGTGGTCCTCAGCATAGAAGTAGGGACTCTTCAGGTTAAACGTGTAGCGGGCTGTGGGGCTCATGGTCTCGATGTCGGTGGCCACGGCGAAGAGGTCCATGTCGTTGACAATCACCTCGTCGGTGGTCAGTTTCCGTCCGCCGTCGGCAGCCACAAACCATCCGCGCACCTTCTGTCCTGCGGGTGCTATGGCTTCCGTATAGTCGCAGGCAAACTCGCCGATGGTGGCGTCTTTCTCCACCTGTTGCGTCCCCATCTCCGTGCCGTCCGTATTATAATAGGTGAGGGTGAAGTCGGGCTTGAAGGTGAAGGTGGCAATGTAGCGGATGGTCATCTCATTGGCTGTCACGGGGATGCACACCACCATATCGTCGCCATCGGGCGTGTAAGTGATGTCGCCCACCTCGCCGTTGGCAGCCGTCACATTGGTCAGCGGATTCTCCTCGCCCACCATCTCCACCGTCTTGCTCAGCTCGATGGTGGTCACGTAGTTGCCCTCATCGTCGGGGGTGAATATGTCGCCCGCCGTGTAGGTCACGCCATTGGCTGTAAACGAGTCGAGCGACGGTTCGCCGCTGAGGTCCACCAGACCGAATATCTTCAGGTCGACCATATACGAGTTCTGCTCCAAGTTGAAGTTCGAGAAGCGCAGCTGCACGTTGGTGCGGTTCACCTCCAAGGTGTGCGTCTCGCCACTCTGCGTGCCAATCGACTGGTTGAAGAGCGTCACCCAGTCGTCGTCGCCATCGCCCTTCACGGCTACCACCCATCCGCGGTTGCCACCCGTGGCGGCCTGCGTGAACTCCAGCTTGGTGATGGAGGCCAGGGGTGAAGTCTCAGCCCACGGCTCCTCGGCGCTGTACTCGCCAGGATATTTGGCCGAAACCATATAGCCCGTATAGGCAGCGAACTTCGACTGGTTGCCGGCAGGGTCAGCCCCTACGCCCGTCAGTGTGAACACCAGGCTCTCCTTGCTGTACTTCGTCGTCACTTCCACTTGCTCGTTGGTGGCCGTCTTCCTATTGATGGTTGGCCAGTCGGTGAAATCCGTAGCATAAAGTTGCTTCTCTACGGGCGCGCCACTGCCTTCCACCTCGTCGGCCAAGGCCATCGTCTGCGTTGCTCCCGCCACCATCAGCAGCGCGAGCATCCTTTTCATGTAGTTTCTGATTTGCATATTGTTTCGATTTTTAGTTGATGGATTCTCATTAGGCAATCTCTGCGAAAACCGCATGATTGATGATGCAAATTTAACGAATTATTGTCAGAACCACAAACAAATCAGTGGGAAAAGCGCCAACGTTCGTCACAAACGTTTACGTAAAACATCAGCAATCCTATACAATTTGACCCGCGTTCTCACCTCACCCCTAACTACTTCTGGCCTTACCCCCTCTAACTCCCCCTATAGGGGGAGGACAAGTATGTATTATCCCACTCAAGGGGGAGCACAAGTATGTACTATCCCACTCAAGCGGGAGGCCATGTATGTACTATCCCCACTCAAGGGGGAGGACAAGTTTGTATTATCCCCACTCAAGAGGGGAGGACATGTTTGTACTATCCCCACTCGAAGCAGAGGGAAAAACTTGATGGCCTAAAGGAAACCATCCTCCCCCTTGAGGGGGAGTTAGAGGGGGTAGGACAACTCATACAAAGGCTTATCGTATATAATTACCTAAGATTTCTCAGTATAAACGTTACTAATTCAAAAATATTTACTATCTTTGCACCATATATATAATGAATTAGGTATGAAAAAAGCATTATTCCTTTTTGCCATCCTGCTGGCGATGCCGCTGATGGCGAATGCACAGAACAACACTAAGCAGCTCGTGGTGTGGTTGGTCAATGGCCAGAAGGTGTACCACGACCTGAGCGACGAGCCGGAAACCTCTTTCAACGACGGCCGACTGTGGTTAGAGACCAACAAGGTGAGCGTGAGCTATCCCATCACCGAGGTGCTGCGCTATACCTACGAGGGATTCATCGCTACGGGCATCGAGCAACAGCCGAACGAGAGTGCCGTTGCCGTGAGCAAGGACGGCTTCACGGTTACGTTCCATCACCTGAAGTCCGACGCGTCGGTATGCCTGTATGCTCCCAACGGTACGTTGCTTGAACAGCACAAGACCGACGGCGACCGTCCCCTGACCCTCTCTGTGAAGAACCGCCCTCGTGGCGTTTATATCGTGAAGTGCGGCAGTCAAACCATTAAGCTGATGAGGCCATGAATACGAATCAATTCTTGAGGTTTTCAAGGAGTGAGGAGCGAGGAATGAGGAGCGAGATTGCTTTCAGACTACTGATGTTGTTCCTGCTCATTGTTCCAGAGTCGACGCTCAACATGGTACAGGCGCAGACGGAGCCGGAAGCTTTCTACATCTACCAGAACGACGGCCACTTCGACGGCTTCTTCTACGACGAAGTGGAGAAAATCTGCTATTCCCGCTTCGACACGCTGGGGGTGGAGCACGATGACTTCATCTCGCAGGAAATCGTGACCCCCGACTCCACCTACCGCATCATGCTCTCCGCCATCGACTCTATAGGATTCCAGCAGCCGGAGGTTATATTCAATCCAGATGTCAAGAATTTACCATACGACTATGAAGGAGTCTATGGTTATCTCTGTGGTTACGATTTAGACAACGATGCCTTCTACGTCTATTCCTGGATTCCGGAAAACAGACTGCCAAAGATTGGCGACGTGTACAAGTATGATGGCGATACTATGGTTTATCTGGAAAGTCTGGAATCCACTTGGGCAGGAAAAGTGGTCAGCATCACTTTGGATCGGTACAACGACATGGAAGTGTATAAGGTGCAATGCAAGTTCATCGAGGACATCTCCGACATCATTAAACAGCTCATTCTTGTGGAGGAATACAGCCAAAACAATGGGAATGTGTATTATCGACGGGTGGCAGGAATTCCTGAGCTGAACGTTGGACAGAAACCCCGAAAAGCTTCTGGCGAATTCACCGGCGACATCTTCAGTTTCTCCATCAACGCCCATATCCCCATCGCCTCCGAAGACTATGATGTCAGCATCGACCCCACCATCGAGGCCAGCCTCAACCTGAAGGCTGTATGGAAAATCCCCGTTTTCGGCAGCAAGTACATCGGCATTACCACCACGCTCAACTGTGCCGCGTCCGTAGGTTTAAGCCTCAGCGGCAAAATAGCGGAATTCGGAACATCAGGGGTAGGGGGTGTCTTTGGCCAGATTCCCATACCTGCCGCATGCCCATTGTTCGTTTTGGACGTGGTCCCGGACGTGTTCTTCGGGGGTGAGGCAAACGTGAAACTATCGGTCACTTCGCCTAAAGTGAGCACATCGCTTTGGCAGAAATGGGAAATCGTTGACTGGTGGCCGAGGTTCAGCATGGGATTCGGCAAGTCGAAGGATAACGACGAAACGCCAAAGAATCCTCCTTCTCAATACAACCCCGAAAAGACGGTAGAGTTCAGTGGCTATGTGCAGGCCGGTCTGGAATTCCCCATGAAACTGAAAAGTCTGCCACTGCTCAAGAAAATCTTCAACTCGGAGCTTGGTGGCACAGTGGATATGGGACCGAAGCTGTCGGCCAAATTGTCCATCAATTACAGCGACAAGGAAAACATATACGACATCATGAAGAACTCTTCGTTAACCTTCGGGCTGCTCGATGCCGATTACAAGATAGAGGCCAAGGTGAAGACACTGCTCTCGGGCGAGAAGAAATGGACCGTGCTCGATGGTACGCTCAACGTGCTGCCCAGCATAGAATGTGCCTTCGCGCCAGAGTTCGGACAATGCGAGGAATACTACGAGGAGCGGATTACGGACGATGGGTTCCGCAATGCCCGCGTCTTCGCTTTCGAACCCACAGGCAATGTCGTCAAGCCAATGGAAATTGGCGTGATGTTGGAAAAATATTTTTTTGATGATGGTGTCGAACGTTGGTCTCCATATAAAAGCCAAAAGCGCCTCGCAAAATACTACCAACTGGAATTGCTGGACGGCCACGACAGGAGTACGTGGCCCAAGTTCGTGATGCCACGGGGTGTCGAATCAGGAAGGTATCGTGTCAGGCCATTCATCAACTTTGCCGGTGTCTTCTCTTCCGACAATTACGAGGAGGCTTTGGCCAATCCCACATACGAATTCTATCACGGAGCCAAACTCGCCATAGAAAACGACCAGTTGCTCGTCAATTATGACGGAACAACCAAGCAGTCGGCCACCGCATCCGGAAATTGCGATACCCTCTTGGACCTTCCTAACTATCTGCAGGCAACGGGCAGCAAAGGGGACTTCAACATCAGTTCTGTTCCTGATGCGTTCATCGAAACAAGCGGAAAGAACTACCATCCCACCGATACGATTGTCTCCTCGTATCTCATCAAGGGGCAAGCCACTATCGACGACGAAACATTTACTGTCTTTCCTACAGAAATCGTGAACGGGACCATTGAACCAAAAAGCCTCTACGTCCATCACTTGCCGAACAAGACGGAGGACCCCGTGGCCTGCACCTGCTCATCTATAGGATTGGACGTCTTAAGGGGCAGAGTTACACATGGTTTTACCAGCGACCAATTCACCAATAAGGATTTTTCCATCTCGAGGGTGGGCGACTCGTGGCAGGCCAACCTCAGCATCAGTGCCTACAAAGACCATGACGGCGGAGATCAATATGGCAATTACGAAAATCTCAGCGCCTCCTTCTCATGCTCATTCCTATTCACACCAACCGGAAACAGGAAAGTGGCCATCCAGGATGCAACAATGGATGTTACCTACAAATTCGACAAATATGATGAAAACGGAGAATACAGGGGAGCCGACACATACTCCTCAACGTTTAACGGAAGTGGTTGGACTTCAAATATCAGCAAGGATGGATGCATGATTTTTGGTGGGGAGAAAATTAAGATGCAGGACGATAATGGAAAATTTGCAAGTGTTGCAAATCTCTCCGTGTGTTTCCAAGAATATGTGGATGCCCACCCCGAACTGGTATTCATCTATTAGCAAGAACTTAAATTGTGATAAGGTATGAAGAAAATGTTATTCCTTTTTGCCATCCTGCTGGCGATGCCAGTAGTAGCAAACGCACAGACTGACACGCAACGACTCGTGGTGTGGCTGAAGAGCGGACAGAAGGTGTATCACGACCTGAACGACGAGCCGGAGACGACCTTCAGCGACGGCCGACTGTGGTTGGAGACCGACAAGGTGAGTGTGAGCTATCCGCTCACTGATGTGCTTCGCTACACATTCGAAGGAAAGCTTGGTCCGACGTCAATCACAAAGATTCGTCCAGGCGAGTTGTCGTTCAGTCAAGGCGACGACATGATGAAGTTCGAAGGACTGGCCGAAGGCACCCGCCTCGAACTCTACTCCGTCGATGGAAAGCTGCTTGGCGTGCAGCAGGTACGCGCTGGCGAGCCCTCCATCGTGTCTCTGAAGGGCATGCCCTCGGGCACGTATATCGTAAAGGTAGGCGAAGCAACCTATAAATTCCAGAAGCGATGAAAACAAATCATATCTTAAGACTTTCGAGGAGCGGGGAGCGAGGAGTGAGGAGCGAGATTGCTTTCAAGCTGCTGATGTTGGTGATGCTCGTTGTTTCTGCGTCGATACTCAACGAGGTGCAGGCACAGACAGAGCCAGAGGCCTTCTTCATCTACCGCAACGACGGCGACTTCGACGGCTTCTTCTACGACCAAGTGCTGCGCATGAACTTCTCGAAGATAGGCGTCGACTCCGTGGAGTACGACTACTACGTGGTACAAGAGATAGAGACGCCCGACAGCATCTACCGCATCCCGCTGGCCGCCATTGATTCCATCGGATTCCAGCAGCCTGAAATCCGCTTCAATCCGAAGCTCAAGAACATGGACGAGCTGGGCATCACACCCTATGTGACGGAAGCAGGCTCGCGGCTGGGCATCTCAAAGACGATTCCTGCCGACCTTCTTCCAAAGGTGGGCGATGTGGTGGCTGGTTTCAACTCCGACATCTACCCCCAGAATACGGCCTCTGGTTGGGACGAAAACAACATCCACAGCTACGTGGTCAGGATTGCGGACACCTCAGAGCCTCTGCCCTGGTATCACGAAGACGACAACAGCTACTATTTTGTCGTAGAGAGCATTGAGGAACTATCCGAAGTGTTCGAACAGTACATCACGGTAGAAGACATCGTGGTCGACGACCAAGGCCGTGCACTACGCCGTATAGCGGGCTGCCACTCCAACGGTATGCCGCGACGGGCAGACAGCGGCTCCTCCGATCTTAACCTCATCAACATCGACGGTACCATCACGCGCTCGTGGAATCCCAGCAGCGACATCAGCATCGACCTCTCGGCAGAGATGAACCTCAAAGTAGGGCTGCACGTGGCTTATAACATCAGCTGGCGACGGGCCTACGTGAAACTTTCGCGCGACATGAGCCTCTCCGTGAAGCCCTCCATCGGCTTTGCCGTGAGCAAGAACTTCGAGTTCCAGGTGGGCGACCTCGCGAAATTCCTCAAGGCCATCCCCTTCCCCGCCTCGTTCCCCATCTTCCAGACAACCCCTCTGCCCGACTGGTTCATTCGCGGAGGCGGCACACTCGAAGCTCGCGTAACTTTCCCAAAGATGAAGTTCGGCATGGGCGAGAGCATCATCGTGGACACCGACCTGCCCTATTTCCCCGTGCGCTACGAGTTGTATAAGACCGTAGACGAAGAAGCCACACCCGACGGCATTGTGGATACAGGCAACACGTCGCTTAAGCTCTTTGGCTATTTCCAGACAGGACTGAAGTTCAAGGCCAATGTGGAGACGGCCTCCTGGCTGCAAAGTATTCTGGCGGCCAGCATAGAACTCGACCTCTATTGCGGACCTCGTGTCGACGCAGGAGTCTTCGATATCTTTGTCAACCATGCAGAAGGCGAACCAGGTGTGAACTACAGTGAGATAATAGTCAAGAAGTTGGCCATCGACCTGGAAGCCAAAGCTAGTGCCGCCCTGATGTGGAGAGACCCGGAGGAAAAGACGTTCTTCTCCACGGAGTGGGCCTTCGGATGCGACACGCTCTATTCTATACCCTTATTTAAAGAAGTCCATGCCGACTATTCCGAAGGGAACGGTATTGATGCCTATGCTTATATCCCCAACAAGACTTTCCTTCCCTATCGGGTAGGCTTGGGAATGTACAACACGATGTTCCCCAACGACGAAGGTCTGACCGACCAACAAAAGAAACCTCACGAAGTGCTGTATGCCGATGGTACATGCTTCATGGGCTATGGACCGAAAGACGTGACAGCACATTTCTCAACAGAGGGGCTTCGAACCGGTACGTTATTTATTCTTCCCGTGATGCGCTTCATGGACAGTTATTGGCCTGCTGACAGCTACAATGCAAAAATAGGGACAAACGGCGTTATAGTTCACATTCCGCATGTGTTGAAACTTTCGACCACCAGCGTTTCCGCACCTGCGAAGGGCGGCACCTACACCATCACCTATACCTACAGCGGAGACTATATTGGTATACATATATATGATGGCAATGAAATAAGCTTTCCCGGCACCTTCGAATATACGAAACCTGAGGGCGACTACGACCCCTACTCCTGGTATTACTCGGAACGAACGGGAACCATCACCATCCATATTACGCCAAACATGTCTAACGAGAGTCGTTATGGGCAGCTTAGTGTTTTTACCGACGATTATAAATACAATCAAGAAACCATCATCACGGTCAGCCAGGCTGCAGGCCCCTACGAGAATGAATGACCATCAGAGCAGGCATCTATGAGGATGCCGCCAATATCGGATGAGCCCGTCGCCAGTGGTTGGCGGCGGGCTCATCTGATATCGCTGACGAGGCCAATCCAAGCCATAGATGAGGCGACTTCGTGCTTTCGTAGAAAGCGATTACAGATTACAGATTACAGTTTTCTCATGAGCCAATCCATTTCTTACAACTTACAGCTGACAGTTTTCTCATGAGCAGTCTGAATTCTTACAACTTACAGATTACAGTTTTCTCATGAGCGGTGCGAATAGACTATCATTTACATAAACTATTAAGAATGAATAAATTACGCACAATTCACGCCCCATTTTCTCAACTTGTAATAATCTGCGAACCGGTATGTTAATATATTATAAATATTATATATTATATATATTATATTATATATTATATTATTATATATATTATACATATTATATTATATAGATTATATGATTATATAGATTTAATTAGGCAATGATATAGCAATTGACCTTCATGACCTCCCATCATTCCTCCTACAGAAGCGCCACAGCAAACTATCCCCCTCCTACAGGAGGGGTGAGGGGAGGTCATGAATGAAACATATCGCTCATGAGAAAACTGTCAGCTGTAAGTTGTAAGAATCAGACTGCTCATGAGAAAACTGTAATCTGTAATCTGTAATCAAGCACGAACAGCAAGCGCCCCCATTCAGCGATTGACTGACTGGGGGCGCTTCCTTATGTGTTCAGAGAGAATGCGTTAGGCAAGATTGGCCAGGGCAAGGACTTTGTCGACGGCAGCGGAGACGCCATCGGGATTCTTGCCACCTGCGGAGGCGAAGTGCGGCTGACCGCCACCACCGCCCTGCATCAGCTTGGCAGCCTCGCGCACCAGCTGGCCGGCATTCAGGCCATGCTCCTTCACCAGATCTTCGCTGATGATGACATTCAGCATGGGACGGCCGTCGAAGACGGAACCCACCACGCAGAGCGACGACTCGGGCTCGGCAGCACGCACCTTGAACACGAGGTCCTTTGCCGATTCGGGCTTGATGGGCAACACGGCGGAGAACACCTTCACGCCGTTCACCAGACGTACTTGCGACAGCAGCTTCTCCTTCATGCGCTCCACAGCCTCGGCCTGGAACTGCTCCATCTGGCGCTTCATCGCGTCGTGCTCGTTGATGTATTTCTCGATGGTGCTCTGCAGATCCTTGGCGTTGTTGAACAGCGCCTTGATGGCACGCACATTGTCCTCCAGATGGTAGAGCAACTCCTCGCACTCCTTGCCGGTCTTGGCCTCGATGCGGCGCACACCAGCGGCCACGCTCGACTCAGCCACAATCTTGAACATGCCGATATGGCCTGTAGCGTGGGCATGGATACCACCACAGAACTCCACACTGTCGCCAAACTTCACGACACGCACCTTGTCGCCGTATTTCTCGCCGAAGAGGGCAACGGCGCCCAACTTCTTGGCCTCCTCGATGGGGGTCTCGCGGAACTCCTGCAGGGGCAAATCCTGGCGGATGGCATCGTTGACGAGACGCTCCACCTGGCGGATCTCCTCATCGCTGACCTTCTGGAAGTGGGAGAAGTCGAAGCGCAGCGTATCGGGGCTCACGAACGAACCCTTCTGCTCCACATGCTCGCCCAGCACTTCCTTCAAGGCATGGTGAAGCAGGTGTGTGGCCGAGTGGTTGGCGGCGCTTGCCTCGCGCTTGTCGGTGTCGACGCAAGCCATGAACGGAGCCTCAGGATGCTCTGGCAGCTTTGAGGTGATGTGCACCGTCTGGTTGTTCTCGCGCTTCGAGTCGATGATGTCCACCGTCTCAAACTCGCTCACGAGCACACCCTGGTCGCCCACCTGACCACCCATCTCGCCGTAGAACGGCGTGTAGTCGAGCACCAGTTCGTAGTATTCATTCTTCTTCTGCGTCACCTTGCGATAGCGCAGGATGCGGCATTCGTATTCTGTGTAGTCGTAGCCGACGAATTGCTGTTCGCCTTCGGCCAGCTCCGTCCAGTCTGAATTCTCCACCTGAGCGGCATTGCGGGCACGCTCCTTCTGCTTCTGCATCTCCACACCGAACTGCTTCTCGTCGACGGTGAAACCATGCTCGCGGCAGATGAGCTCCGTCAGGTCGAGCGGGAAGCCGTAGGTGTCGAACAAGCGGAAGGCCTGCGTGCCGTCGAGCTCAGTCGTGCCCTCAGCCTTCATGCGGTCCATGGCATCGTTGATCATCTTGATGCCGTTCGACAGCGTGCGCAGGAACGAGTCTTCCTCTTCCTTGATGACACGCGTGACGAGCTCCTGCTGGGCCTTCAGCTCAGGGTAGGCGTCGCCCATCTCATGCACGAGCATCGGCACGAGCTTGAACATGAAGGCATCTTTCTGGCCAAGGAACGTATAGGCATAGCGCACGGCACGGCGCAGGATGCGACGAATGACGTAGCCCGCCTTGGCATTGCCAGGCAGCTGACCGTCGGCAATCGAGAAGCTGACGGCACGGATGTGGTCGGCAATGACGCGCATGGCGACATCAATGTCTTCCTGCTCGCCATATTTTTTTTCGCTGAGCCGCTCTATCTCGTGGATCATCGGCTGGAACACGTCGGTATCGTAGTTGGAGGTCTTGCCCTGGATGGCACGCACCAGGCGCTCGAAGCCCATGCCCGTATCGATGACGTTCATAGCCAGCTTCTCGAGCGAACCGTCGGCCTTGCGGTTGAACTGCATGAACACGAGGTTCCAAATCTCAATCACCTGTGGGTCGTCCTTGTTCACCAGCTCGCGGCCAGGCACCTTTGCCTTGTCCTCGGCCGAGCGCGAGTCGAGATGGATTTCCGAGCAAGGGCCACAGGGGCCAGTATCGCCCATCTCCCAAAAATTGTCGTGCTTGTTGCCATTGATGATATGGTCGGCGGGCACATGCTTCAGCCAGTAGCCCTCGGCCTCGTCGTCGCGCTCCAGTCCTTCGTGGGGGTCGCCCTCGAAGACGGTCACGTAGAGGTCTTTGGGGTTCAGTCCTAATACATCGACGAGATATTCCCAAGCCATGTCGATGGCACCCTCCTTGAAGTAGTCGCCAAACGACCAGTTGCCCAGCATCTCGAACATGGTGTGGTGGTAGGTGTCGTGGCCGACCTCCTCCAGGTCGTTGTGCTTACCGCTGACGCGCAGACACTTCTGCGAGTCGGCACGACGGCGCGGCTCTGGGTCGCGCGTACCTAATATTACATCCTTCCACTGGTTCATGCCGGCATTGGTGAACATCAGTGTGGGGTCGTCCTTGACAACCATCGGTGCCGACGGCACGATGGCATGCTGCTTCGACTCGAAATACTTCTTGAACGAGTCGCGAATCTCATTTGCTGTTAACATCTTTCTTGTTTGTTTTGTCAATTTTGCGTGCAAAATTACGCATAATTTCGCAGATAACAAAGCATTCCCTCTTTTTTTCGACTATCCACAATAATATTGGCTTTTTATGGGGAGAGGCTGGGGTGGGGTGAGCTTCGAGGTCAAAAGGTATATAAATACAATTTTTTTGGCAATGATATAGCAATTGACCTTCATGACCTCCCCATCACCCTTCCTATCTCCCCATGTAGGGGATATGTGCCCCCCTCTTATCTCCCCCTGTAGGGGGAGAAAAAGATAGAACTGAGCGCAGGAACTAATCAGTCGAGGGTGTGTCAAAACTCTGCCCCCAGAAGCGCCACAGCAAACTATCCCCCTCCTACAGGAGGGGTGAGGGGAGGTCATACTCCTGCGAACCGTTTCGGGTCAACTTCTATATTATTGCCAAATTTTTCGCTTTTCATTTTGTATTGTCCTCGCTTATTCGTATCTCTGACTACATCGAAAGTACTTTCGCTCGACAATAAAAATGAAAATTTTTTGATTTTCATTTTGTATTGTCCTCGCTTATTCGTACCTCTGACTACGTCGAAAGTACTTTCGCTCGACAATAAAAATGAAAATTTTTTGATTTTCATTTTGTATTGTCCTCGCTTATTCGTACCTTTGTCCCCAAGAAAAAATCACGATTATGGCACTGAACGAGAACAAAAACCTGAAATTGTATTACTCCATCAAGGAGGTGGCCGAAATGCTCAACGTCTCGGAAAGCCTGCTACGCTTCTGGGAAAAGGAAATACCGCTGCTGAAACCGAAAACCACAGGCAACAATATACGCCAATACTCGGAGAAAGACATTGAGAATGTCAAGGCAGTCTACAACTTGGTCAAGGTGCGCGGCTTCAAACTGCAGGCCGCCCGGAAAATGCTGAGAGAAAACAAGCAGGGCGTCGACAAAAACGCACGCGTGATGGAGTCGCTCATCCACCTCAGGGACGAACTGAAAGTGCTGAAGAAGCAAATGGACTATCTCACTTGAGAGGTGAGTGGTGAGATGTGAGTGGTGAGACTCAGAATATGACGTGCTGCAGGGTGATGCCTGCAGCTTCTTTTTTGCTCAGCTGGCGACTCCAAGCCACACGCTCCGCCGTCCGTGCGCCCTCGCCAGTGTTGTTGTACTCCAGGTAGCGGGCCGTCTTCTCGTTCTCCGCATTCTTCCAGTTGTCCCAACCTGCAGGGACAATATGATTTCCCATCGTACAGTTCATGAACAAGGTATAGGCATACGGACGCCAAGGGCGGCCGAGATAGACGCGGCTGACGCCTTCGTCGGCAGTCAGACGGCAGTGGTTGAACACATAGCCGTAGGCCACATCGACGGGGGTCGAGGCAGCGGTGATGTAGGAGTCGGCCTTGCTGTGAATCTCGCAATTCTCAAACCATGCGGTCGATGGTCCAAAGATGAAGTCGGTGGTGCCCTCGATGTAGCAGTCCTCGAAATAGAGACGCGTGCCGCCCACACCAGTATACACGGTGTCCTGATGTCCCAAGAAACGGCAGCCGATAAACCGCAGGCGGTCGCCTTCGGTATGCAGAGCCACGGCTTGTCCCAAACGGGCGGCATTGTTCTCCACGGTGATGTTCTTCAGCGTGATGTCGCTGCCCTCCACCTTCAGCGTATAGGTGCGGAAGGTGCCCATCTTCTGGCGTTGGAGCGCAGGTGTCAGTTGCTGACCATCGCCCATCGCCCAACTCCCATCCCCCATCGTGATGTTGGCATGATCGTCGTAGGTGATGATGGTATTCTCAGCATCTTCACCACAGATTTCGATGTTCGTCAGCCACGAGGGAATGATGAGCTTTTCCTTATAGACGCCCCGTTTCACGAAAATCACCTTGTGATACTCCATGAACGCGCGACACACCTCAATGGCTTCGCTGATGTTGCGAAACTGACCTGTACCATCGCGCGCCACAAACAGCGTGTCAGGGTTGTCGTAAGAGATGCCGGCTCCTCCCTGCGAAGAGCTTACTGAGGCACTCGCCCCTATCGCAGCATTCACAGAGGGCAGACAGCACAAGAGGAAAAAGAAGAAAATGCTGATTCGTCGCATAGTCGGAAGTTAGTTTCTGAGGTGGATTTCCTGAATACCGCGAAGGGCTTTCAACTCGTCGATGATCACCTGCACGTCGTCGCGGTCGTGCACTCGCAGATTGATTTCGCCATCGAAGATATTCTCGTTGGTCTTGAACGTCAGCATCTTCATGTCGACGTTCAGCTGATGGGAGATTACTTGCGTCAGGTCGTTGAGCAAGCCCAGGCGGTCGATGCCACGAAGGATGATGTTCGCATCGAAATAAAGACGGCGGTGCATGTCCCACTTCACGTCAAGGATGCGGTTGCCATAACCCGACTTCAAGCGGTTGGCCACCTGGCAGTTGCGCTTGTGTATCTCGATGTGGTTTTTGTTGTCGATGAAGCCCAGGGCATCGTCGCCAGGAATGGGGTTACAGCAACTGGGGAAAATGAACTGTGTGATGTTGTTCTCCGTGATGTAGACGGGCTTCTTGCGGTTGAAGTCTTTGCCTACGATGAAGTAGTCCTGCACCTCGAAAGCCTGCTTCACCACCTTCACCTTCTCCTTCCCACCCAGGAAAGGAATGAGGCGCCACCAGCCTTTCTTGCCACCATCGCGTGTGTTCTTGCCAAGCAGCTCGTCGATGTCTTTCTCGCCAAGGATGATGGACTTTTCGCCAATGGCCTGGAACAACAACTCGTGCTTCTTGACTTCGTGCAGTTCGCAGAGTTTGTCGAGCACAGAAGTGGTCACTTCCATGTCGTGGCGGGCGAGGAAGTCGGTCAGGGTCTGTTCGCCCTTCTTTTGGATTTCGCGGTTGTCGCGACGCAGGATGGCCTGAATCTTGCCCTTGGCCTTGGCGGTGCTCACGAAGTTGATCCACGAAGGCTGCACATGCTGGGAGTTGCTGGTGAGGATTTCCACCTGGTCGCCACTCTGCAACTTATGACTCAGCGGCACCAAGCGGTGGTTCACCTTGGCACCGATACAATGGCTGCCAAGGAAAGTGTGTATCTGGAAGGCGAAATCGAGGGCGGTACAGCCGGCCGGCATGGTCTTGATCTCGCCCTTCGGCGTGAAGACGAAAATCTCGGAAGCGAAGAGATTGAGCTTGATGGCATCGAGGAAGTCCATGGCATCGGGCTGTGGATCGTCAAGGATTTCCTTGATGGTGCGCAGCCAGTCGCCCAGCTCTCCCTCGTCCTCTGTATACTCCTCACCTTCTTTATATTTCCAATGGGCAGCGAATCCCTGCTCGGCTATCTCGTTCATGCGGTCGCTGCGAATCTGCACCTCTATCCAGCGGCCCTGTTTCGACATCAGCGTCACGTGCAAAGCCTGATAGCCGTTGGTCTTCGGATGCGACAGCCAGTCGCGCATGCGGTCGGGATGGCTTTTGTAGATCTTGCTGATGGCCACATAGATGTTGAAGCACTCGTTGATTTCCTCCTCACGCGACTTGGGCTTGAAGATGATGCGCACGGCCAAGATGTCGTAGATTTCGTCGAACGACACGTTCTTGGTCTGCATCTTGTTCCAAATGGAATAGGGACTCTTCACGCGAGCCTGAATCTTGTAGTTCACGCCCATCTTGTCGAGAGCCTCGCGGATGGGCAGCGTGAACTGCTCGAAAAGCTCGTCGCGCGACTCCTGTGTGATGGCGAGCTTCTTCTCGATGGTATTGAATTCCTCTGGATGCTCGAACTTGAAACTCAGGTTTTCAAGCTCGGTCTTGATTTTGTTCAGTCCCAGGCGATTGGCCAGCGGAGCATAGATGTAGAGCGTCTCGCCGGCAATCTTGTATTGCTTGTTGGCAGGTTGCGACTCCAGGGTGCGCATGTTGTGCAGACGGTCGCATATCTTAATCAAGATGACGCGGATGTCGTCGCTCATGGTGAGCAGCAGTTTCTTGATGTTCTCTGCCTGGGCAGAAGCTTGCCCGCCAAAGATTCCACCTGAAATCTTCGTCAGGCCATCGACGATCTGCGCGATTTTCGGCCCAAAGATGTTGGAGATATCCTCAACGGTGAAGTCGGTGTCTTCTACCACATCGTGAAGCAATGCCGCGCAGATGCTCGTCGACCCCAGTCCGATTTCCGAGCAGGCTATCTGTGCCACAGCAATCGGATGCATGATATAAGGTTCGCCCGAGAGTCGTTTCACGCCTTTGTGTGCCTGTCGGGCAAAGTTGAATGCCTTGGTGATGATGTCCACCTTCTTGCGGTGGCGCGATGTCAAGTAGCTGTCGAGCAGGTGCTGGAAAGCCTCGTCCACCATCTTCTCACTCGGTTCTCTTACCAACTCTTCATTGTGCTCTTCCATGATTGTTCCTCCTTTGAATTACATTTCTCTCACCACTTACATCTCACCCCTCTCCACTGCCTACTTCACCTTCAGCTTCTTTCCTGCACGGATATTGCTGCCCTTGATGCCGTTGAGCTTACGGATCTTGTCGACGGTGGTGTGGTTCCTGCGTGCGATTTCAGAGAGTGTCTGTCCCTGTTTCACGGTCACGCTCTGCCCTCTCCCTCGGCCTCGGCGGTCGCGTCTACCTTCTCTTGCATGCTTCCCATGCTTACCCCTCTTGCTCGTGACGGCAGGCTTGCGGCTATGCGATGCACGCTGACTGACGGGAGCGGCGGCGATGTCGTTGGCAGTCACTTCCACCTCTGCGCGCTTGGTCAGCCAACGGTCTGGCTCATAGCTGTAGATGGAATCCTCGTTGTCGATGAAAGCATTGATGTAGTTCTGCGGCAGGCGCAGGATCGACGGTTTGGTGTTGCCATTCACAATATCGCGACGATACTGCGGATTCAGCGTACGGAGCTCCTCAATGTCGATGCCCGTCACTGCAGCAATCTGGCGGAAATGCACGTCGCGGTCCACCATCAGCGTGTCGGTCTTGGCGGGCAGTGTGGTGCGCATCGGGCAGATATTGTGGTCGCAATAATAGGTCATGATGTAGTTGGCGGCGATGAAAGCCGGCACATAGCCCTGCGTCTCACGCGGCAGGTATTTGTAGATGGCCCAATAGTCCTTCTCTCCGCCAGCACGATGGATGGCTTTGTTGATGTTCTCTGGACCGCAGTTGTAGGCGGCGATGACCAGGCTCCAGTCGTGGTAGATGCGGAAGAGGTCGCGCAGATAGCGGGCGGCAGCATCCGACGACTTGATGGGATCGCGGCGCTCGTCGACCAGCGAGGTGACCTCCAGGCCATACTGCTTGCCTGTGGCGAGCATGAACTGCCAGAGTCCGGCAGCTCCCACTCGCGAAGTAGCCTTCGGGCTCAGCGCCGACTCGATGACCGGCAGGTACTTCAGTTCCAAGGGAAGGTTGTAGGTTTCCAATGCCTGCTCGAAGATGGGCATGTAGAAATTCGAGGCGCCCAGCATATAGCCCACCGAACGGCGCAGGCGGGTGGCATAGCGGTCGATGAACTTCTGCACCACCTCGTTGTAGGGCATCTCCATGATGGATGGTATGCGCTGCAAGCGTTCAATATAAGTTTCGCGTGGGAAATCGGGATTCTCATCGCGATAGTTACAATTCTCTTCCTGCAGGTAGTTGCGTGCATTGTAGAGGTTCAAGAGGCTGTCCACCTCGAGCATCATGCCCACAGGCACGTCCATCACGTCAAGTGCTCCCTCATCGGTGATCACCTGAATCTCGTCGTCATCGTTCTGCGCCTGTGCAAAACTTGTAAAGCACAGCAGGGCAGCCATAATCAGTATTGATTTCTTGTTCATATTTCTTGCGATGTAAATGTTTCCTTTATTTCTTTCACCTATCACCCATTAAAAGCTGATGAGACACTGCACGCCAAGGGCCGATTGTTTCGACGGCCAAGCCGACGATGCGCCTCCCTGGATGACTGCAGGCGCCACGCGGAGGCTCAGGTCGTTGGAGATGTCGAACTCCGACAGCGAAGCGTCCACGTAGGCATCGATGATTGATAGGGCGTAGACACCTATCATGATGAATGCACTCAAGTCGCGATAGCGGCGGTAATAATCCTTACGGCGCTTGAACTTATTCTGCCAAGTCGGCATGTTGGCCGCCGTGATTTCAGCTCCCAGATGCTGGAACTTGTCGTAGCTGTGCGTCTCAGGATTGTCGTCCATCAGGTCGAGATAGGCCTGCGCATAGTCGTTGTACATCATGTTGTTCCAGCGAATGGCATAAAAACAGCCGATGAAGCCTCCATAGAAAATGGGCAGCTTCCAGTACTTACGGTTGTAGATCTGTCCGGCACCTGGCAGCACGGCTGCCAGCCACAGCGCCCGCTTCGGGTCGGGGCGCCACGTGCTCCAGTCGCGCTTGCTCTTGTGGAGGGTATCCACCAATGCGCTGATGGGCTTTTCGATATCCATCTGAAACGTGTCGGCCATGGCTCTGTCCATGTCGAGTTCCATGAGGAGCGTGTCGCTCAAGGCTTCGTCCATGTTGAGCGTGTCCACCAACTCCATCTCCACCTCGGTCTGAGCGCCAAGTGGGACACACGACACCGTCAGGGCGATGGCCAGACAGAGGGTTCTCAGTATGTGGCTGATACAGTTCACAGCTCCCGATTGTTATTCGTTCTTCAGTCTGTCGAGCACACGGAGTATCTGCTCCAGCTCGTCTTCATTGGCGAAGGGGATGCTGATTTTGCCTTTTCCCTTGGGCGAGCAGGTCATTTCCACCTTCGTGCTGAACACTTTCGACAACTGTGCGCGCAACTCGTTATACTCTTCCGAGAGTGCAGGATGGCTTTTCAAGCGCTTCTTGCCAATCTGGAGTGCCTCGCCACTCTTGAGTTGCTTCACCATCTCCTCCACTTTGCGCACAGAATATCCGTTCTTCTCAATTTCGCGGAACACCTTGATTTGCAGGGCAGGGCTGTCTAACGAGAGCAGTGCGCGAGCATGCCCCATGTCGACAGTCTTCTCCTGCAGCGCCATCTGCACCTGAGCGGGCAGTTTCAACAAACGCAGGTAGTTGGTCACGGCGGTGCGGCTCTTGCCTACTCTGTCGGCAATGCGCTCCTGTGTCAGTCCGCTGGTCTCCACCAGATGCTGGTAGGCCAAGGCTATCTCGATGGCGTTGAGGTCTTCGCGCTGGATATTCTCCACCAACGCCATCTCCATTACGTTTTCGTCGTTGATGGTGCGAATATAGGCAGGAATGGACTCCAGTCCTGCCATCTGCGCGGCACGCCAGCGACGCTCGCCGGCGATAATTTGGTATTTACCATTGTCGGCCTGACGCAGGGTGATGGGCTGTATGATACCTATCTCACGGATGCTGTTGGCCAATTCCTGCAGGGCTTCCTGGTCGAATTCCCTTCTGGGCTGGTTGGGATTGGGCTCGATGTCGGAAAGTTCAATCTCGTTGATAGTCGACGAGCCTCCTGTCTGGACGTCGTCGGTGGAGATCAGGGCGTCGAGTCCGCGTCCCAATGCGTTGTATTTCTTTTTTACAGCCATTTCTTCTGTATTGTCTGTTAGATTGCTTTGTTTCCTTTTTCCCTATTGATAATTTCCTTTGCCAATGCCAGATAGTTCTTGGTGCCTGTGGAGTCGGCATCGTAGAGGATGGCTGGCAGTCCGTGCGATGGAGCCTCGCCAAGCTTCACGTTGCGCTGGATGACGGTCTTGAACACCAATTCCTGGAAGTGGCGCTTCACCTCGTCGTAGATTTGGTTGGCCAGACGCAGGCGGCTGTCGTACATGGTCAGCAGGAAACCTTCTATCTCCAGTTTGGGATTCAGCTTGCTCTTGATGATGCGGATGGTGTTGAGCAGCTTGGAGATACCCTCCAAGGCAAAGTACTCACACTGCACGGGGATGATGACCGAATCGGCGGCCGTCAGCGCGTTCACTGTGATAAGTCCCAACGATGGCGAGCAGTCGATGATGATATAGTCGTATTCCCCTTTCATCTGAGCCAGCAGATTCTTGAGCACACGCTCGCGATGCTCCATATTGAGCATCTCTATCTCTGCACCCACCAGGTCGATGTGGGCAGGTATGATGTCCAGACCGTCGATGTCGGTGGTGTAGATGGCATTGCGTATATCGGCATGGTCGATGATGCATTCGTAGAGCGAGCAGTCTACCTTCTTGATGTCAACGCCCAATCCGCTCGATGCATTGGCCTGAGGGTCGGCATCGATTACCAACACTTTCTTTTCCAGCGTGGCCAACGAGGCTGCCAGATTGATGGTCGTCGTGGTCTTGCCCACACCGCCTTTCTGATTGGCCAAAGCTATGATTTTTCCCATATTCTTTCTTGTCTAAGATGGTTGCATGCGTCTTCTCGGCGCAATTATTCTGCAAAAATACAACATTTTATTGGGATTTTCCCACAATCGCCATCGTTTTTAACTTGATTTACGGACGTTTAACCAACTCACCCTCCCAAGTCGTTCACGTAAAGATGGAAAGAAAAGTAGGAAAATCCCTAACAATTTTTAGGGAAATAACCTTGGCGGTATAAACGATTTTGCGTAATTTTGCAGCGTGAATCCCTAAAAACAGAAAGATATGAAGAAGTTAGCAATTGTATTATTGAGCGGAGCCATCGTGGTGAGCAGTTGCGGCACCACTGAGTCGGGCGCCTACAATGGTGCATGGTTCGGCTCTATCCTCGGATCAGCCATCGGCGGCATCAGCGACGGTCCACGCGGTAGCGACTGGGGTACTATCATCGGTATGGCTGGAGGAGCCGTAGTGGGTGGTGCCATTGGCAATGCCAAAGAAAAGAGTACGAAGAAGAAACTGGATAAATACCACGAGCGCATTGAACAGAAGGAACGGGCGCGCTATGAGCATGAGCGTGGATATGAAGGTGCGAAAACACGAGGCTACGATTATGGTCAGACTGACGATGAGGGTTACTTCGACCCCCAGAATGCTGCCGACGACCGCATCACGCTGGAAGGCATGGATACCCCGACAACACGCCTTGACAGTGGCAACGAACAACCCGTCGTAGGCGAGAGCATTCGCCTGGAGGAGCTGAAGAGGCAAAACCAGCAGGAGCAGACCGTCAGTATGAACGACCTGACGAACATAAATAGCAATCGTGAAGCATTGGAGATATCGAACATTCGTTTCCTCGACAACAATGGCGACGGCATCTTGTATGCTGGCGAGACGGCAAAGATCACTTTCGAGATTCGCAACCGCTCACATCACAACATTCGCGACGTGCGCCCGATGGTGGTTGAGGCCACGGGCAACCGCAACGTCATGGTGTCGCCAGGCATTGAAGTGGAGAGTATCGCACCAGGGTCGGGCATCAAATACACCGCCACCATCGTGGCAGGCAAACGCTTGAAGAACGGCGAAGTGCTGTTCCAGATGTATGCCCTCTACGGCAACGACCGCCAGAGCGACGCTCAGGATCTGCGCATCGCCACGAAGAGAAACTAATAGAAACAACTCATAGAACAATCTGCCCCAAAAGGTTTTGATGCAAATAAGGAAAAACAAGACATTCAGGCGATTTTTGGAAAAGGCCATTTGGATTCTTCCTGACAAATGGGTCGTGGCATTGCAGTATCGCGTGTTGGTAGGGCGTTGGCCAAATCTGAAAGGGCCGAAAAGGTTTACAGAGAAGGTGAATTGGTATAAGCTAAACTACCATGACCCCATGATGACACAATGTGTGGACAAGCATTTGGAAAAGAGTTACCTGAAGGAGAAGGGATTCGAGGAATACCTGCCCAAGACATTGCAGGTAGGAGCCAGTATAGAGGAAATAGATTTCGATGCGCTACCCGAGGCTTTTATCATCAAGTGCAATAATGGCTATGGGAATAACGTTGTTGTGCGCAACAAGTCAAAAATGAATAAGGAAGAAATCTACAAAGTATTCCATGAATGGCATTCCACTTCCCCCGTTGTGTTTGGAAGGGAGTGGGCTTTCTTCCATGTAGAGCCGAAAATCATGGTGGAGGAGCTACTTGTTGCACATGACAGGAGTCAAGAAGAATGCCTGAACGACTACAAGGTGATGTGTTTCAATGGCGAACCCCGTATCGTCTGGGTTGATATGGGACGTAGCTCAAATCACAGGCGCAATTTCTTTGATGTCAACTGGAACCCACTACATGTGGAAAGCGATCGCCCATCGAGTGACCACCCCGTGGAAAGACCAAGCGGCCTGAATAAGATGCTGGAAATCGCTAAGGTACTGTCGAAAGACTTTCCGTTTGTAAGGGTCGATTTCTACTGTTTCGATGACCGTGTCTATATCGGTGAGATGACCTTCTATCCTTGGAGCGGCTGTGTCAACTTCAAACCTGACAGCTTTGACTTTGAACTGGGAAAAATGTTTAAACTACCCAAACCCAGAAAATAGAAAACTAATGGCGACTGCTGGCCTTTTTAGGAGAAACGGAATGAATATCGGCGGGCACGGCGACGTGTTCCGCCTTTTCTGTTTCGGCAATTGCCGGAACAATGGGATTATCCTCCGAAGAACGTTTCCATTCCGGTTCGTAGTCGTAGGCGCCCAAGTCGCTCGAGAACTCGAAGTCGAGCTCTGGCAACTCTTCTTTCTCTAACTTGAACGGCACGGAAACACCCTTTTTCACTGGCTTCACCTCTACCATTGCCACACCGGCAGAAATCATCCCTATCTGCTTGGCAGCGGCATACGACAGGTCGATGATGCGCCCACGTGCATGTGGGCCACGATCGGCCACCTTCACGACGACGCTCTTGCCGTTTGAAAGGTTCGTCACCTGCAGCATCTGCCCTAAATCATAACGTTTGTGGGCGCAGAACATACTGTCGCGATGATACTTGAGACCACTCGACATTCGCCTTCCCTGCAGGCTGTTAGAATAATAAGAAGCCTTACCTCTCTCCTGTGCATGGAGAGTGGTAAGGCTTAACATTGCGGTTATGAATACTATAATTCTTAGTTGATTCACAATCGTAGTTTTGGTTCAACATTGCCTTCGCCACGCTTGCGCGCGAAAGCGTTTGTCATCCCTCTCTGAGGAGGGACCCTGAGAGGGTTCTTTATACGATACCCTGAGCCAGCATGGCGTTAGCCACCTTCATGAAGCCGGCGATGTTGGCGCCCTTCACGTAGTTGGTGTAGCCATCTTCCTGACCGTACTTCACGCACTGCTCGTGAATGCCGGCCATAATCTGATGCAGCTTCTGGTCAACTTCCTCAGCAGTCCAAGCCAGACGGATGCTGTTCTGAGTCATTTCCAGACCAGAGGTAGCCACACCACCAGCATTCACAGCCTTGCCAGGAGCGAAGAGCTGCTTAGCCTCGATGAACTTGTCGACAGCCTCGGCTGTGCAACCCATGTTCGAAACCTCTGCTACGCAGATAGGCTTGTTAGCCAGGATAGCGTCAGCGTCGTTGCCATTGAGCTCGTTCTGAGTGGCGCAGGGGAGATAGATGTCGGCCTTTGCTTCCCAAGGCTTCTTGCCTGCGAAGAACTTCGAACCGGCGAACTTCTCTGCATAAGGAGCAGCGATGTCGTTACCGCTGGAGCGGAGCTCGAGCATGTAAGCGATCTTCTCTTCGTTCAGACCAGCCTCGTCGAGGATGTAGCCGTCCGGACCAGAGATGGTGATAACCTTAGCACCCAGCTCGGTAGCCTTCTTGGCAGCACCCCAAGCCACGTTGCCGAAACCAGAGATAGCGACGGTCTTACCCTTGATGTCGAGACCATGGCTCTTCAGCATGTGGTCAACGAAATAGAGAGCACCGAAACCAGTTGCCTCGGGACGGAGGATTGATCCACCCCACTCCAGACCCTTACCGGTCAGAGTAGCACCGTGGAACTGGCTGGTCAGACGCTTGTACATTCCGAAGAGGTAGCCAATCTCGCGGCCGCCTACGCCGATGTCACCAGCGGGAACGTCCATATCCGGACCAATCACCTTGTACAGTTCAGTCATAAAGGCCTGGCAGAAACGCATGATTTCAGCGTCGCTCTTACCACGGGGAGCGAAGTCAGAACCACCCTTACCACCACCCATCGGCAGCGTTGTGAGGGCATTCTTGAATGTCTGCTCGAAGCCGAGGAACTTCAGGATGGAGAGGTTCACTGACGGATGGAAGCGGAGACCACCTTTGTACGGGCCAATGGCGCTGTTGAACTGCACGCGATAACCAATGTTCACCTGCACTTCGCCCTTGTCGTCCACCCAAGGCACACGGAAAGTAGTGATGCGCTCCGGCTCTACGATGCGCTCCACAATCTTAGCCTTCTCAAATTCGGGATGCTCGTTGTAGACGTCCTTGATTGAGTTCAACACTTCTCTTACTGCCTGTAAGAACTCTGCTTCGCCCGGATGCTTCTGCTCCAGAGCCTGCATGATTTTCTCTACGTTCATGGTATGTTTTTTAATGAGTTAAACAATTATTTGATAGTTAGTAATTCCTTGTATTTTGACATTGTGTCAAACATGCGGCACAAAAGTAGGTGTTTTATTTGAAACAGCCAAACATTCGAGAAAAAAACTGCATCTTTTTCGTAACTTTTTGCTTTTTTTTCCTTTTGCCTTTCGTTTATTACACTTCTTATACCTTATTTATTTAACACCACCTCCACGCGCACGGGGAAATGGTCGCTGGGATTGTGCGACTCATATCGCGTCAGTTTGATCTCAGAAGGCTTGTCGCCCTCGACGTCGGCGGCATCCTCAGGAACCGGCACGCGGTAGGTGTCGGTGAGCACGGCATAGCGCTCCACCTGGAACTGACGGGTCAGGAACACATGGTCGATGCGCGACTCTGAGAATGAGGTGGTGCTCCATGCGTTGAACGTTCCATTCTCAGCATATCGGAAAGCAGCCCGCTCGTAGGAGTCGAAAAACACGCCCGATGAGGCAAGTGTCTCATAGACTGGGGAGTTCTGGTCCACATTAAAGTCGCCCGTCAGGATGGCAGGCAGATTCTTTCCCAGCTCCTGCGTCTTCTGCATTACTAACTTTGCCGCTTCCACGCGGGCCACCTTGCCCACATGATCCATGTGGAGGTTGAAGAAAAGAAACTCTCGTCCTGAGGGCAGATGGCGGAAATGTCCCCAAGAACAGATGCGCGGACACACTGCATCCCATCCCAAGCCCGGACGATCAGGATGCTCAGAGAGCCAGAAGTCACCGTGGTCGATGAGTCGGAAGAGGTCAGTACGGAAGAAAATCGCCGAATGCTCACCAGCCTCCAGACCGTCGTCACGCCCGATGCCGATATAGTCGTATCCAGGTAGAGCGGCCTTCAGTTCGTCAAGCTGTTTCTTCAGTCCTTCCTGAGTGCCGAAAATCTCGAAACCATTGGAGCGGATGAGTCGCGCCATCACAGGATAGCGTTGCCCCCAGCCGTCGCGCTGCAGGGAGTCTTGATGGTTGGCATACCGGATGTTATACGAGGCAACAATCATGTGCGCAGCCTTCTTCTTTGCCTCTGCCGAAACACCCATCGACAACAGGGCAAACACTAAAATAAAAGATTTAATGATTCTCATGGTGCAAAGTTACGAAAAGAAACTCATACGACCAAAGCTTTCGCCCCTTTTTTACGAAACGGCTCATCAATAATAATTGAAGAAGTGGTGACTCGTGAACATAAATAAAGAAAACGTGTGCTTTCCTTTTGCATTCCACTTGTTTTTTCGTAACTCTGCGCCCATACAGGCGCGAAGTTACTGTGTCTTGGCAAAAAAAAGAATGAATTCTTTTTGTTTTGCGCTCGACTTTTCGTAACTTTGCCCCCATAAAGCAAAACCGAATACGCATGGAACAGAACAAGATAGCTCAGCAATGGAGCAAAATGGTGCTGAAGGACGTGTCGTTTGTGAACTTGATGCAGCACCGCATCTACAATGTCTTAATCGTAGCCAATCCCTACGACGCCTTCATGCTCGAAGACGACGGACGGGTGGACGAGAAGGTGTTCAACGAATACACTTCTTTGGGACTGCGCTACCCGCCCCTGTTCAGGCAGGTGTCGACTACAGAAGAGGCAGCCGAGGTGCTACGTACCACAAACATCGACCTGGTGGTCTGCATGCCCGGCACGGCCGACAACGATGCTTTCAATGTGGCTCATGCCATAAAGGCGAAATTTCCTGAGATTCCTTGTGTGGTGCTCACGCCCTTCTCTCACGGCATTGCCCGCCGCATTGAGAACGAAGACTTATCCATCTTCGACTATGTGTTCTGCTGGCTGGGCAATACCAACCTCATCCTTTCCATCATCAAGCTCATCGAAGACCGCATGAACCTCGACCACGACATTGAGGAGGCGGGCGTGCAGATGATTCTTTTGGTGGAAGACAGCATCCGCTTCTACTCCTCCATCCTACCTTCACTCTACAGCTATATCCTGGCTCAGAGCCAGCGTTTTGCCACAGAGGCCCTCAACCCGCACAGCGCCACCCTCCGTATGCGCGGCCGCCCTAAGGTGGTGTTGGCTCGCAATCATGCAGAGGCAATGTATATATATAATAGGTATAGGGACAATATTTTGGGCGTGATTAGCGACTGCCGTTTCCCGATGTTTGCTGAGCATTCGAGAAGCGAGGAGCGAGGAGCGAGGAGTGAGGATGGTACTGAAGCTGGGAACAACACCGTGGCCGATGCTGGATTCCAACTATTGGAGTTTATCCATCGCGACAACCCGTTCATCCCACTCATCATGCAGAGTTCCGAGAGCGAAAACCGCATGCGGGCAGAGCACGAGGGGTATAAGTTTATCGACAAGAACTCGAAGAAGATGCTCATCGACCTGCGCGAGGAGCTGGAAGAGCATTTTGGTTTTGGCGACTTCATCTTCCGAGACCCTCACACAAAGGCTGAGGTGAAGCGCATCCGCAACCTGAAAGAGTTGCAGGACAATATTTTCTCCATCCCCAGCGACTCGTTGCTCTATCACACCTCACGCAATCACATCAGTCGCTGGCTCTGCGCTCGAGCCATCTTCCCTGTATCGCAATTCTTGAAGAACATCACGCTGAAAGAGGTGCAGGACGTGGATGCCCACCGGCAAATCATTTTCGATGCCATCGTGCAATACCGCCACATGAAAAACCTCGGCGTGGTGGCCCTGTTCAACCGTGAGCAGTTCGACTCCTACAGCCACTTTGCCCGCATCGGCGACGGTTCGCTTGGCGGCAAGGGGCGCGGTCTGGCTTATCTCGACAACATCATCAAGCGCCATCCAGAGTTCAACCAATTCGACGGCATCCGCGTGAGCATCCCAAAGACGGTGGTGCTCTGTACAGATGTGTTCGACGAGTTCATGGATGCCAACAATCTCTATCAGATTGCCTTGAGCGACCGGCCCGACGAAGAAATTCTGCACCACTTCATCCACGCCCAACTGCCCGACAAGTACATTGCCGACTTCTTCGCCTTCTTTGAAGCCACGAAGAAACCTATTGCCGTGCGTAGCAGTTCGCTGCTCGAAGACAGCCACTACCAGCCTTTCGCAGGGGTCTACAGCACCTACATGATACCCTATTCCGACGACAAATACAAGATGCTCCGCATGTTGGCAGATGCCATCAAATGCGTATATGCTTCCGTCTTTTACAAGGATTCCAAAGCCTATATGACCGCCACATCGAACGTCATCGACCAAGAGAAGATGGCAGTGGTTTTGCAGGAAGTGGTGGGACGGCAATACGGCGACTACTACTACCCGACGGTCAGCGGCGTGCTGCGCTCGCTCAACTACTATCCCATCGAGGACGAAACGGCCGAAGAGGGCGTGGCCAGCTTGGCTTTGGGATTGGGAAAATACATCGTCGACGGCGGACAGACTCTCCGTGTGAGTCCTTATCATCCTCAGAAAGTGCTGCAGATGAGCGAAATGCACATCGCCCTGCGCCAGACACAGACACAGTTCTACGCGCTGCATTCGCAGGACGGAAGCAAGAAAGAGCTGGACTTCACCACCGACGATGGCTTCAACATCGCCACACTGCCCGTCAAGGAAGCAGAACAGCATGGTTCCCTGAAGTACATTGCCTCCACCTACGACCCGATGAACCAGATTATCCGCGATGGGTACTATCCTGGCGGGCGAAAGATCATCTCGATGGTGGGGTTGCTCAAACACGGAGTTTTCCCTCTGCCCGAGCTGCTGCAGATGTCCATGAAATATGGCTCGGAAGGTATGCGCCGCCCAGTGGAGATAGAATTGGCCTGCAACATATCATCGAAGTTACGCGACGACGGCAACGGTGTGGAGGGAGAGCTCTACCTCCTGCAGATACGCCCCATCGTTGACAGCAAACAGGAACTGGCACAAGACCTGAGCCAGATAGCCGACGAACGCTGTCTGTTGCGCAGCCATAATTCTCTTGGACACGGTGCCAGCCAGGACGTGACCGACGTGGTCTATATCAAGGCCAACGACGACTTCTCGGCAGCCGAAAATCCCATCATCACACAGGAGATAGAAACCATTAATCAGCACTTTCTCAATGCAGGCCGCAACTACGTGTTGGTAGGCCCAGGGCGTTGGGGGTCGAGCGACTACTGGCTGGGCATCCCTGTGAAATGGGCGCAGATTTCTGCTGCGCGCGTCATCGTAGAGTGTGGCTTGAAAGGCTACCGCGTAGACCCCAGCCAAGGCACCCATTTCTTCCAAAACCTCACCTCGATGGGCGTGGGCTACTTCACGGTAAACCCGTACAAACAGGACGGACTCTTCAACAAAGCCGTGCTCGACGCCATGCCTGCCATCGAAGAAACCGCTCACGTACGGCATGTTCGCTTCGCAAGCCCCCTGACCATTCTCATGGATGGAGTGAAACAAGAAGGTGTCGTGCTATTGCCTGAGTAGCTATTGCTCCATATAGATTTCATATATTTCAACAAACTAATCTCAATCCATTGTTTATGAAACGTTTAATCTTTTTAGCTTTGGCCACTATATTGCTCGGCAATACGCTTCAAGCTCAACCACAGATAGTGGCGCACAGAGGCTATTGGCGCACTGAAGGCAGCGCTCAAAACTCCCTGACATCTCTGCAGAAAGCTGCAGACTTGGGACTTTGGGGTAGTGAATTCGATGTATGGATAACAGACGACGGTGTACCAGTGGTGTTCCACGACGACAGTTTCGACAACATGCGCATTGAAGACAATTCCTATGCCGCACTGATGAACCACCAGCTCGAAAATAGAGAGTTTCTTCCCACCTTGCAGCAATACCTGCAGTTAGGAAAGCGTCTGCCAGACATCAAACTGGTCTTGGAAATCAAACCACACAAGACTGCCGAGCGCGAACTCGCTATCGTAAAGGCCTGTCTGGAATTAGTCAGCCTGTTGGAAATGGAACAGCAAGTAGACTACATCTCCTTCAGCCGCTATGTTTGCGAGCAACTTCACAGACTGTCTCCTCGCAGCAAGGTGGCTTATCTGAATGGTGACCTTGCGCCCGCTGTGCTCAAGGAAATGGGGCTTACCGGCATCGACTATCACTTCAGCCACTACGAGAACAACCCCCAATGGGTGGAGCAGGCAAAAAGCCTGGGGCTTGAAGTGAACGTCTGGACCGTAGATGGCGAGGAAGGTCTGACGAAATACGCCCACACCAAGGGCATCGACCTCATCACCACCAACGACCCGCAAATACTCCAGAGGATTATTCAGAAATAAGCTTGTCAGGAAGAGCAAAATGCATTAAACCGCCAAAATTATGCTAAAATTTGTTGGTCAATTCAAAAATAATGTGTAATTTTGCGCACAGATTACGTGATTCATCATTTATTCATCTAAAACAATAACAGCTATGAAAAAGTATTTGGCAGAAATGTTCGGCACAATGGTGCTGGTACTGATGGGCTGCGGCGCTGCCGTCAGCCTGGGTTGTAACAATGGCGATCCTGAGACTGTGGTGGGCACAGCCCTCGCCTTCGGTCTTGCCGTAGTAGCCATGGCTTATACGATTGGCGGCATCTCTGGTTGCCACATCAATCCAGCCATCACGCTGGGCTGCTACTTGAGTGGACGTATGAATGCCAAGGACTGTGGCATGTATATGGTGTTCCAAGTCATCGGAGCCATCCTCGGCTCTGTGATCCTTTATCTGCTCACCTCTACATCCGGTCTGACGGGTACAGGAGCTAACGACCTGCAGGCCAATGGCGCAGGCACCATTCCCGCATTAGGAGGCCTGTTGGCTGAGATTTTCTTCACCTTCGTCTTTGTGCTGGTAGTGCTGGGTGCCACTGCCAAGACCAACGGTGCCACCAACAACTTCGCTGGTCTGGCCATCGGTTTGGCTCTGGTTCTGGTTCACCTGTGCTGCATCCGTTACACAGGAACATCTGTGAACCCTGCACGCAGCATTGGTCCGGCTCTGTTCCAAGGCGGCACAGCCCTGAGCAATCTGTGGATTTTCATCGTTGGCCCATTGGTGGGCGGTGCCCTTGCAGCTTGCGTTTGGAAGATTATTGAACCCGAAACGAAGTAATTGTCATGTAAGCAGCGGTTCTGCCGCCGCCCAAACTGTCAACAAATGGATTCACAACAAAACGGACTTTTCCGCAGAAACGGCATCAGCTACATGGTGCCGTTTGTGCTTGTTACCACCCTGTTCTTCCTCTGGGGCTTTGCCAGGGCTATCCTTGACATCTTGAACAAGCATTTCCAGAACGAACTAAACATCTCCATCACCCAGTCGTCGCTCATCCAGGTGACTACCTATCTGGGCTATTTCCTCATGGCCATACCTGCCGGACTGTTCATCAACCGCTGGGGCTACCGCCGTGGTGTGGTGTTCGGTCTTTGCCTGTTTGGAGCCGGTTCGCTACTGTTCATTCCAGGCGCCTACATGGGAACGTTCAACGCCTTCCTGCTCTGCCTGTTCATCATCGGCTGTGGATTGACCTTCTTGGAAACGGCGGCCAACCCCTACGTCACGGAGCTTGGTGCCCCAGAGACATCCACCAGCCGTCTGAACCTCTCGCAGTCGTTCAACGGGTTAGGGTCGCTCTTTGCCACCTTTGTCGTCGGCCAGTTCTTCTTCAGCACAGAAAGCAGCGGCGATGTCGTGGTGCCCTACTCTATTCTTGGCGCACTGGTACTGCTCATTGCCGTCATCTTTGCCCATGTGCCACTGCCGGAAATAAATCTCAACACTACAAAGGATGAAGCCACTGAACATACCCCGCCCCCATCCCAACGGGGAGGAGGCGAAGGTGAGACTGGCCTTGGCAACCTGCGCGAGCTCTTTGCCCACCATCCGATGTTCGTGTTCGGACTCTTCGCCCTGTTGGCCTACGAGGTAGCCGAAATCTCCATTAACAGCTATTTCATCAACTTCGTCACCGGTCAGGGATGGATGGGCGACAACACGGCGAGCATCGTGCTCACCTGTGCCTTGGCCTTCTTCATGGTGGGTCGCTTCGTGGGAAGCTACATCATGCGGCGTGTCAGCGGTCGCACCATGCTGCTCATCTGTGCCATCGGTACCGTGGTGAGCATCTCGCTTGTGCTGCTGAACATCGGCCGTCTGTCACTCTATGCCTTGTTGGCCAACTATTTCTTCGAGGCCATCATGTTCCCCACCATTTTCTCGCTGGCCCTCGTCGGCGTGGGACGTCTCACCAAGAGTGCCTCATCGCTACTGATGATGACCCCCGTGGGTGGTTGCGGCTTCCTGCTGATGGGCTATGTGGCCGATCGCACCAACCTCATCACGCCATTCCTCATCCCGCTTGTAGGCTACGCAGTAATCCTGGTGTATGCCTTGGTGTTGAGCAGGAAAAGTTCGACCGTCAACGCGTAAGGTCTTGGCTTTTGGCAATATTCTTTGAAGTTGTTTTGGAGTTTAACGTTGCATCGTTTCTCCAATGTACAAAAAAACTGATTCCTACAAAATCTGAATAAGAAAGATGAAGAGAAAGATTGTTTCGCTGGTTGCGCTTATTTCACTGCAAATGCCTTGCATGGCGCAGCAGCTCAACTATTCCATCAGCGGCATCTCTGCCGATGAAGGCAAGAAAATATATCTCATCGACAATCTGACAGAGATAGCCATCGACAGCATGGTGATTGCCGATGGCAAATTCTCGTTTTCAGGCTCTGCTGCGAAGGATGCTTTGATGGCTGTCAAGGTTGACAGCAAGAAGTGGATGACGGAATTCTTCAACGATGGAACACCCATATTCATCAATGTCAACGACAGTACGCTGAAAGGCTCTCCGCTGAACGAGCGCTTGGTGAAGCTGTTAGTCGAACAGGATACCCCTGCAAAGGCATTTGGGGAGAAGGTTTCCACCATGCCAAAGGAAGAATTGCTGGAACATCAAGATGAGATTATGAACAAGATGAACGAGATGATTGGAGAACAAATTGCTTTCGCCAACAAGGTATTCCATGATGAGCGGAATTCCCTGATACCCGTAGCGTTCGCTGGATATTATTTCTTTGATAATGGACTGGAAGCCTACGACGAGTTGGTGAAAGAGCAGGTTGTCTTTGCCAACCATCCCTATCTGAAGAAGACGAGAGACGATGTGGCCAAAATGACACAGCCGCAAGAAGGTCCGAAGACAGCCTTCATCGGCCAACAGTTCACCGACTTGGAGATGGCCGACCCTGACGGCAACATGCATAAGGTAAGTGAATGGGTAGGCGAAGGCAAGTGGGTGCTCGTCGACTTCTGGGCATCGTGGTGTGGTCCCTGTCGGGCAGAGATGCCCAATGTGCTGGAAGCCTACAACAAGTACCACTCCAAGGGATTTGAAGTGATTGGCATTTCCTTCGATGAGAAAAAGGAAGCGTGGGTGAAGGCCATCGGACAAATCAACATGCCGTGGATGCAGCTCTCCGACCTAAAGGGCTGGGGCTGTGCCGCTGCGGATGCCTACAAGATTGACGCCATCCCCGACAACATTCTCATCGATCCGCAGGGGAAAATCGTAGACCGCGCGCTCCGTGGCAAAGCGCTGCACAGCAGGCTGCAGAAAATCTTTGAAGAGTAGTTCTCTTTCATGAAGCACATTCGGCTCCTGCCATCCCTGCTGTCGTATTCTCCTAGTCCCTTCCTAGGAGGAAAAAGGGTTTCTCATCTTCACAGACGAAAAACCCCAAAATGCTTATGAGAAAAAACTACCTTTAAACTTTAATAAATACAATCGCTACGGTGTTCATGGTTATTGATTATGCGTTATGGGATTACCACCTTTTTCACGCTGCCGTCTGCATAGCGCACAAGGTATGCACCTTTCGTTTGGGATGAGCGATGAAGGATAGCAGACAAAGGAAGTCCCCTACCCTGCTGGTCGTAGCAACATTCTTGGGCAGTGGGTTTACGGTTATTCATTATTGTTTCATGGTAATCATCCATTGTCACGATGCCTGTGGGAATTTCCGGTTCCACATCATCCACGAGGGAAGCCTTCGCACTATTCTCTATCGTGCAATTTGCTGGGTTGGCAGCATCATAGTTGCCCAACACTGCCACCACAGACAGTTTTTCCTTGTTCCATGATGGGTCAATCTCGAAGGTGTAGTCTGCCGCAAAGAGATTGCTGTCCCACGTCACCTCATCGCCCCATGTTGAGTTGTATCGCCGAATGACATGCTGCTGCCAATATACCCCAGTTGCCCCCGATTGGTTCTTGGCCTTCACGTCATCTTCCATCAGATAGACCGTCAGCGTGGGATGCGCCGCCTTATAGAGCCCGTTTTGTTTACACACAACATGGGCTTTCAGGTTCGAAGCGTCGTCATCGACATCAAGACTCACGCCGACAATGGCATTGGCGGTACGCTTAAGCTCATCGTTGAAGAGACTGACCATCTCTTCGGCCGACGCCGGCAGGAAGGTGGCCACTGGCTGGTCGTCGGTACGATATTTATTGGGGAACATCGCTCGTCGGTTGATCATCAGGGCGGGCGCATAGAGGTTGCCGTTCTCATTGTATAGCCACGTCAGTTCCTCATCGCAAGGCAGTGTCAGCCAGTCGGTGTAATAGCCAGCATGATGGCACACGGCAAACACGCGGCCGACGAACGCTTTGTCGGATTCAATCGCCTCATGAAGCCAAGAGGCGATGCGCGGGCAGTTGACACACTGCTCAGTGGTGAACTCCTCGACCAGTACATTCTTCTGGTAAGTAAACTTCGCCTGTGCGCTATTGTTGCCAGGTTGCTCGTCGGGTTCACCACCCAGCTCGCCAATGGTAAAAGTCCAAAGTGTCTGCTCGTCGGTCTCGATGCCTGGATCGAAGCCGAAAGTCACCGTTTCGCTCCGTGTCGACGGGATGGCTTCGTGCAATGTCAAGCTGATGGGTTTTATTCCATCGGTCTGGCATAGCACGGAGAACCACGCGGGCGACTCAGTGCCATAGTTGTGAACGACAGCCTTCACGCTGAGAGCTGTCGGACTGACACTGGGATTGGGAGCAATCTGCACCGATTGGAAGCCATAGTCGTAGCGTGCAATATGATCGCCACTGATGAGAGCCTCGATACTAAGTACACCTTTGTCGCTGATGTCCATCCAATCTTCGTCGCCCATTTTCAGAAACGACGTGTAGTCCATTGCCTCACCAACGAGGGAGACGGCTCCCACGGTGGCATTCTGGTGATAGGTATAGCCGATGAAGAGGTCGTCGGTGTCATCGGTGATCATGAGCGGTTCGTCCAACAGCACCTCATTCCAGCCTTTCTGGATCTTGGGATTGGTATTGCGTGTGATCATTCCCTGCACCAAGGTTTCCTCCATTGTGCTATTATTGACCCACACCCGGAGTTCATCGATATTGACGCGTGCCACCAGTCCCACGCGGATGGCCGTCAGCTCGTTACCAGCGTACGCCCTGAGGGCTGCAGCCGGCAGTCGCAGGGCTGCGCTGACATACCCTTTGCCCGTCAGTTGATAACTTGTGGTGGAGGCCATCTCGCCGTTGCAAAAGCCTAAGCTGATGGTGTTCTGCGCTTTCAAAGGCAGCAACCATCCGAGCGCCATCAGCACGCAAGCCACACACTTTTTGAAGTTCATTGCTTTATCCATAAACGATTATCTTACTATTGTCTTTTTTCCATTGGCAACAATGATGGTTTTTCCTTTCAGAGAATTTACCACTATGCTTCGACCCTGCAAGTCGTATCTGAGGAGGGGTGAGGGGTGAGAGATGAGAGGTGAAGGGTGAGCGATGCAGGTTGGGACGCCTTCAGCGATGAGCACCTGGCACTCTGGCGAAGACAGCGACGGCTGAGCATCGGCCAAGCCACAGACACGGAAGCTGTAGACCCCTTGCTGCAAGCCACTGAAGGCATACCACTTCTCACCGCCTGTGGGCACCCCAACACGACCATCCACCTCTGTGCGGTCGATAGCGGTACACGAAAGCATGACATCGTCGATGACCACAAATCCCTCTGCCCGCTCGAAGCGTATGCGAATACGTGGCGCCGCAAAGGATGCTGTAGAGAGCACATCGTCGTGAGGAATGTCCACACAATAAGTGTCGGCTTCAGAAGAAGGCGTGATTTCTGCAAATGCACTCCATTGCTCTTCGTCAGCCATTTCGATGATGACCTTTCCTTCGGCTCCCTTCCCACGCATCCAGAATCGCAATTGGTCGATGCGCTGCTCCGGGAAGCTCACTTCGAGATAGTCGCCGTCTTTTGACAGGCGTAGCGACGGAGCGGCATTGCCATAGTAGTCTTTCAGGGAATAGTAGGTGGTGCTGCTTGATGTCCATAGCGAGGGCATACCATCGGCTTTGTCGTCGAAGCCGTAGCCCTGTTCTGTGGGCTGAGTGGAGAAACTATGTTGGTAAAGCGTAACATGATAGTCGTCGGCATCTTCCACCTCCTGCCAGTGAGCCGTGAATCCTCCTGGGACAATATCGGTAGCCCATACCACCTCGGGGAAGCGCTCGGCGAAGATCAATTTCTCAGTTTGCACCTCGAGTGTTGCTCTCTCTGAGATGTACTCTCCACGGACAGACCTCACTGATATCTTATAACAGGTGTAAGGCCGCAGGTTTTCCGCAGTGATAGTTTCCACCTGGGCTGTCTCTTTCTCCATCACGGTCTGCCCTTCCGTGTCGCTCACTTCGACGAGATAGCGCACAGCCTCGTCGACCGTTTCCCAGGTGAATACGAACGAACTGTCTTGCACCTCGACAAGGCTGATGGCTGCTGGCGAAGGTAAACGATAATCAGTGTCGGCTATCAAGAAGCGAATCAGTCCTTCACTGTCCTCAGTCAGTCCGTCGATAGTGAGCAGAGGACTATCTTCCCATGAGTTCAGTTGGAAGTGTGTGACATCGTTCGTACCCGGCATGGGGTCGCCCTCGCGGGAGCCCTCCGACCGTGTGCCATCGGCACATTCTATGTCGACGTGGTGGTGTGCCCAGTCGACATTCACTGTGTTTTTCTGCCATAAGGAGTCGACCTCGTCGATGTGCCACATCAGTAACCCATGACCATACAGGTACTCGTCCCATCCCTTCTGCTGGCGGTTCTCAAGCATGAAATACTCGTTAGGTTTTCCCGAGACTGGCACATAGTAGGCCTTATTGCTCTCCATCAGATGGGAGAGTTGCAACAGATGGTCGAGGTTTTTCAGTTCGGGGAAAGCCAACGTGTCGGGGGTGAGCCATCCGAGCACCATACGCTCGTAGGAAGAGAAGGTGGGCGGTGTGTTCATATCGTTGTTGTAGGACCCTCCAGCCATCGTGTCCCAGTAAGACACACCTACATCAATAGGATTGTAGGTGACGTTGTAAAGGTCGGGTAGTCCGAGGATGTGTCCGAACTCATGGCACACGGTACCAATTCCTGTTGGCACTTTCTGTCCGTCGGCACGGTAGCGTAGTTCATTGGAACAGAAATAGTGTCGTATGATCTTTCCGTTCAGTGTGAGGTTGATTTTCCAAGCCTCATCCAGCTCAGCGGCATGCGGCCAAATGAGCTCAGAGCCATTGGGTGTGTCGGCTTGTCCGTTTCCAGCGTAGATAAAGGCGACGTTGTCTACGACGCCATCGCCGTCGGCATCATACTCTGAGAAATCGACACCGAAGTCGCTATTCGCCTTCTCACAAGCCTCCTTGACCGCCAAGCCCATGTTGGCATCCTGGGTGCCGGCATCGGTGCCATAGAACGTTGCCTTTCCCGTCAGCTCTATTGGCCCGACGACGATGAACTCAGGGTCAAACAGGTTGGCCGACGATACATGGTAGAAGTCGCGGGCAGAGCCATTTGCCCCATAATCGTTGGAAAAACCCTCTTCGTTGAGCATCCTTGTATAGAAATCATTCGGGGCATCGACGGAAGAAAACTTCACATCGTTGAACTCAATCAAGACGACCAACGTCTTTTGATGTCCTATGGTCGGGAAATTGGAAATGAGCGGATGCTGGTATTGTCCTTCTGCTCGCCTTGCGCTGCATACGGGTTTCGGAAGACTGTGATAGGCCATTCCCTTCACCCATGCCTTATCTACCGTGGAAGGCTCCAGTATACCAGTACGCGTATTGCGTAACAAGGGAGTACCATCGGGGGTGAAAAAAGCATGAGCATGCTCATCACCACGCATGACAACTGTGATATACGTTCCATCGGGCTGTCGCAGGATCTTGGGCTTAGGGTCGGCAGGAATGGCCATTACGGCATTCCATGTAAATATGGCAAACAGCAGGGCTGTCAAGGTTTTCAGTTTCATGATAGATTACAATATAATAGTGTCCTCCTTCGTCGTTCCTCTTAACTATTCTGAGATTTGACGCAAAGCCCGAAAGATTTGCGTCAAATCTCAATAGCATCTTTCGATGATGTTCTTTTTTCGGTCTATTTCACAACAACCTTCACGGCTTTACCGTCGGCACGGCGTACGATGTTCACACCGCGCTGCTTGCTATCGATGCGGCGACCGCTCAGGTCGTACACCTGCTCTACTTGTTCGCTCTCCGTCTCAACAGACTTCACAGCGGTAGCCACTGTGTTCTCGCAGAGAGCCGACTCGCCAAGGTCGTACTTTGCACTGACGGCGAAGAGACCTCCCGTGGTCAGCGGATAGCTGTTGTCGGCAACAAGATCGAGCCATAAGCCAGAACCATATACATTGTAGCCCTGCAGCTGCGGACCGGCTGCCAGCGTATAATGGAGGTCGTCTACGAGGGTTGCATAGTCGTTGTTAGTCACATGGAAGGCCACATACTTTGCATCCTCAGGCAGCGTCACAGACACATTATACCATGAGCTTGTCATACTGGAAGCATACGACAGTGTTTGCACCTTGTTGGTAAACGATGCGGGATTGTTGTCGGTCGTAGAGGTCAAGATATCGATGACGGGAGCCTGCGAATTGGTACATGTGATGAACGACAACTCTGTTCCACCCATAATCTCTGGCGAGATGAGCCAGTCGTCTTCTGGTTCGCTTGTATTGTCGCGACCTTCATCGTCTACTCCATAGTTACCCCACACGATGAGACACTTCTCGCCATTCTTAGGCAGGAAAATCTGTCCATTGGTTCCACCCTCGGCGGGAGCCCATACATACCATGGAGCCACCTGAGCATAGAAAGGCCATGTAGGACCGTTGCCAGTCATCGAAGTTGCATAACAAGTATTGCGGTGGCCGTCACCGTCGACAGTCGTCCATCCGGCAATATTGTTGGTAGTGAAGCCAGGAATGTTCTCGAAGTCGAGGGTTACTTCACGTCCCTCCGGAACTTCTGGAGCCGTCCACTGCAGCATCTGGCTTGCCACCAGCAGGTTGGAGGGTGCTGGCAGTTCGAGCTGCTCGGGTGTGAGTTCTACTTCAGTGCTGTAGTTATTGTCCTCGTTGGTGTCGCCATCGGCTAAGAGTTCTGCGCTGTAAATAATCTCGTCTAATGCCACGGAGAGTGTCAGCGGGAAGGTGAGCTGCGCTGTCTCTCCAGGTGCGAGAGCCTGAGAACCTTCCACTTCTTCAATGGCTTCATCGTTGAGAAAGAACAACACGCTGTAGTCGCTCAACGTCTCGCTGCCGCTGTTGGCCACGGTGACCGTGATATCGTGGGTTTCTCCCACAATGGGTGCATAGGGCTCGCTGATGGCTGTCAATGCCAAGTCGGCACCATCACATTCGTAGATGTTCCAGTTGTCGGCGAATATACGATACTGTGGTGTAGGCATGGAGCCGCGGAGAGCAATCTGTGCTTTCTTGCCACTAAGGACGGAAAGGTCGAAGAAATGCTGCGTCCATCCGCTGTTGCCTGTGAGGCTTTGTGCGGGTGCCACCTCGAAGAACTCACTGCCATCGGTAGTGGCATCGACGCTGACCGTCACCTCCTGGTCGAAGGCCATATTGTCGCCATGATGCAGCCATACGGAGAACATGGGATGTGCGGCATTGGTGAAGTCTATGCGCGGCGAACAGAAGCGTGCCTCACCAGGACCATTGGCCAAGTTGGGCATAACGAGCATCACCTGATCGTTGTTCTGAGCGGCAATCTTCTGGTTGTAGGCAGAGTTTTGGTCAACCGTCCATCCTGTTCCCGGCGTGATGCTTGCAGTAATCCAGGGACTATACTGTGTACCATTGCTTGCCCAAGGCTCTTCGAAGGGCAGTTCGTAAGGTATGCCTGCTACAACACCAACATTGAGGAATTCTGATTCGCCCTCATCGTTATAGGCAGTTACGCTGTAGGTGAGATAGTCTTGCTGGGCAATGCCCTGATTGTCAATCTCGATAGTAGTCTCATTGCCATTGTCGACAATAAAATTGTGGACATACTGGCTGACGTATTGATAGACTTTATAGGAAAGGGTCTCTGGGTCGACATAACCACCATTGACACCCACCGTTGAGGGGGCATCCCACGAGAGCACCGTGCCGAAATCGTCGTCTTCCATCACCTTTGCCTTGATGTTCGTGACAGGCAGTGGCACATCAGGACCGACATATACCCAAATATTGTTGCGCATGCCTTCGCCCACTTCGTTGGTGGCGGCCACGCGATACTTGTTCCAACCCTTTACAGCGGTGACATCAAACGTTGTAGTTGCAGCGTCGCCAGTGGCAAGCTCTTCGTTGGCGAGGTTGTAGACGGTTATTTTGCTCACCTCACTCAAGGCATTTCCTTTACTGTCGGCAGTGGGCAGCGTTACTTCGATGGTACCGCTGAGAGCGCCCTTCTCTGCAGGAGTGAAGGCCATCTCGGGTGCTGCTGGCAGCGTTGCTTCGCCTACTTCAGTGATGCTCATACCATAAATATTCCACATATCGTTCTCACCAAGGTCGTAGTTGTGGAAAGCGAAACGATACTCTCCGTCTTCCTGTGGCGTGAAATAGGTAGTCAGACTTTCAAACACATTGTCCTGACGGCTGTTACCTTCAAAATTGTAAGTCTTAGAGATGGTCTCAAGCTGAGTGTCTTGCGCTTCAGGGGTATTTCCCTTACCTACTGTAATGATGAGGTTGCCAGCACCACCCAGGTTATAGTTCAGGGCGTAGAGCTTGTCGGCAGCCAGTCGCACGGGAGGAGAAATGAGCCAATCGTCTTCCTCGCCATAGCTGGAGCTGACCATACCCCAATAGTTGTTGTAGCTCCACGTACGTGCCGTTCCATTGTTGTTCACATTGAGGACGGTCCAAGAATCCAGGCAGTTAGAGGTATTGAAACCGTTGATGTAAGGCAGCGGAGCATAGTCGCCGGCGCAGACCATATTGGTGACAGCAGGCAGACCTTCCACGCCATGCGACGAAGCATAGACGGAATAGGTATAGTTCTGAATCTCTTCGCCCAACGTAGCGTCGACACATGTAGTTTCGGTGATGCCTTCAGCAACCACCACGCCATCGGTATTGCGCACCACACGATAGGTGAGATCCTCAGCATCGAAAGGAGCGCCGAAGTCATCGTAGCGTCCCTTTGTGGGAGCTGTCCACGTGATGGTAGCCGTCTTATCCTCGATGCTCAGGCTGGCATTACCCACAGTAGCCGGTGCATCGTAACCAGCAATGACGATAGTGGCCAGCTTGGTTGGAGCAATATTCAAATCGTTGGCCGTGGGACTTAATGACAGCACCAGACGATTAGCACCATTGGGCAATTCAATGGTGCCTTCCACGGCAGCTCCATATTCCACTTGCGTGGGAAGCGTTGAAGTGGGATAGGTGCCGTCGGGAGTATTGACAGAAAGGCTCACACGCACTTTCTTTGAATAGTCGTAGTGCCATGTCTGCCACTCAATGTCTGTACCATCCTCGTATTTTGCTTCAGGAGCTGTAAATGAGATGGTGGCAGTATTGCCGTCCATGGTGACATTGAAGTCCTCGACAGGCAGGAACGAGCGGTTGTTGTATGTAGGCGCGGGAACACTGGCCGGGCGGCGATAGAACCAGCTGTAGCCCGTACCACCGGGGATGAAGTCATGTGGATCGACGGCTACGACGGCATTCACCGTATCACCGTAAATCGCCTGTCCCAGATCGGCATCCCAACGAATGAATGGTGCGTACGTGTCGACATCGTAGAAGATGGTGCCAAGTTCCAAATCGAAGCGATTGAGTAACAGCTTATAGGTGTCGCTATTGTAGATCATGGGCTGATAATCGGCAACATAACGTCCGGGGGCGCCAATGATACCTACCTTCTTTACAGAGGGTGCCACTACAGAAGGCACCTGACCCAGCATCAGACGGCCATCGGAATAGGTGATATACACCGTACCATAGTTGATGGCCATACCCTTCATGGTGAAATTACCGCTTTCGCGGTTGATCACATAGTCGCCCAACATACCAAGGAGTTTGAAGCTTACTGTCTCAGGATCGAAGAGTCCAAAGTAGTACTCGTCGTTACCTCCTGACACATAGCGATTCTGCGACACACCATAGATAAGGCCAGACTGGTCGTCGTAGACAAGCCACTTTGGCACATAACGGTTGTCCATGTCGGGCACGTCAACGGTCTTGGAACTAAGCTCTTCCAAGGTGTTGGCATCAAACTCGGTGAGGGTCATCGTCTGATAGGCGCCTGTCCAATGGTCGGTCTTCGAGATGCAATACAGTCGGTCGCCCTTCACGTATGCCCAAGGAGAGAGCTTCGCATTGCTCGACACGGTGTCGCAGGCAAAGGCTGGATTGCCGTCGGCGTCCTTGATGTTGAAATTCACCATGCCACCTGTTGGCGTTACGCCGTCGCTCTTCACACCAGCCGCCGAGTTGAAACCAGTGTACTTATACACGGTATCGTCCTCCGGGGCATCCGGACTGTGAAGCACAGGGCTACTGTTCACTACGGCAGCATCCTTGCCTGGCAAGGGCTGCGGGGTTTCCACATTCACAGCCTGCTGCGCTTGCAAAGGCAAGCCCAAGACAAAGGCCAGAGAAACCATTGATAATCTTGTAAACATAAGCTTAAACATTAATTGATTGAATGATAATGAAAAAATTATTCTGGCCGCAAAATTATCGAAAAAGATGGAAAACAGCAAGGAAAAAGGCCTTCCCCTCTTCCTGTTTTTCAAAAATAGGAAGAAAAACTTGCCTTTTCCAAAAACTATTTGTATTTTTGCAGCCCAAACAATACGCATTGAAAAATGAATCACCTCACTCACCATACTTTTCTAATCACGCACGCTCGATTGTCATTTTTGGCTATTGTACTCTCTTTTGCCTTACATGCCATAGCCGACGAACAGGTCGACGAACGCTTGCGACAACTTATTGCAGAAGGTAACACCTTGGCACAAGCGGAGCAATACAGCGAGGCTTTGGATAGCTTCACCGCAGCACTAAAACTGGCTGAAAAGGAAAAACACACTCGGGGCATTTATATCAGCTGCATCAACATCGGCAACACCTTCAATAAAACGGAGGACTTCGACAACGCCTTCTATTATTACAAGCAGGGACTCGATGCCGCAGTGAAGTCTGGCGACGACAACACCAAAGCCATGGCCCTCATCAATCTCGTGGGGTGTTGCGCAGAGAAAAAAGACATCAAACAGGCGAAAGAATTCAACGAACAGTTCATCAACACACCCATGAACGACCTGAAGTTCAAACACTACTACACCTTATATAATAATAGTATTATCGCCAAAATCGAGGGGAAATACGACCTCGCACGCTTCTACATACGCGAAGCAATCAAGCAAATGCCTCCAAACCAACAATCACATGGCCTTCCTCACTACATTGATCTGGGAGATATCTGCATAGAAGAACACAAATACGAAAAGGCAATCGAAATCTACAATAATGTGCTCGACAGTGCTCAGGCCAATGGCATGCACTACTACAGCCGATATGCCTGCGAACACATCGCACAAGCCTACGAGGCTTTAGGGCTGCAGGATGATGCCACAATATACAGAAACCGAGCTCTCGCCATCGGTGACACTCTCTTCAACCAACAGCAGCTTAACCTCGCGAAAAGCAAACTCAACACCTTTGAACGAGACAAACGAGAGAGGAAAATCCTATCGCTCAACTCATCGCTCAACCTTTCACTCTTCGTCATCACCTTTGTGGGCATTCTGCTCTTGGTGTCACTCATCTTCCTCTACGTCATCAGAAAAAAGAACCGAAACCTCATACAGTCCTACCAACTGCTCATCGAGAAGAACGCTGATCTTAGCAAACAGAACGAACAAAGCAAACTCCTACGCGAACAATATCTTTCAGCACTCGACAGAATAGAAGAAATAGAGAATGACGCTACCGCAGAAAAACCAGCCACAGCACAAAGCCCCTATCTCAACGACCAACAGATGACAAGACTCGCCAAGCGGATTACGGCTATCATGGAAGATGTCGACACCATTTCCAATCCGGACTTCTCGCAGTCGAGATTGGTAGAGCTCACTGGGTCAAACAGCACCTACGTGTCTAACGTCATCAACAACGTGTTCGGGAAAAACTTCAAAACCTTGCTCAACGAATACCGCATACGCGAGGCCTGCAAGAGGCTCGTCGACAAAGAAAACTATGGCAACCTCACCATCGAGGCTATCTACCGCGAACTGGGATATGTGTCGCCCACCGTCTTTATCAATGCTTTTAAGAAGGTGAACGGCATGACGCCCTCACAATACCAGAAACTGGCCCGGGCGCAAAACGATTCATAACCCCCTACCCCTTCCGTCCAGACTGCACCATAGGGACTTCTTTCTGTATGTCCAATTCAGACAAAACAAAAGACCTCACATCGCGCGATGTGAGGCCTTTTTTGTGTGGGCGTTGACGGATTCGAACCGCCGACCCTCTGCTTGTAAGGCAGATGCTCTAAACCAGCTGAGCTAAACGCCCTTGCTTTGGAAAGCGGGTGCAAAGGTACGGCGATTAATTGAAACCGCCAAATTAATTAACAACTTTTACGTTTTTATCTCGTCCCGGAATACGCGATGTCACTCCTCAGCGCCGCCGTTGGTCAATCGGTCAATTTCAGCATTGGCATCTTCGAGCTGCGCGTTGAGGGCTTCTATCTCTGCCTCGTACGACAGACGTACAGCCTCCACGTCGGGTGCTTTCTGCCAGCCCTTCTGTTTGCCGAGGCCTATCGTCAGGCCCACCTCTGCGTAGAAGCGTCGTGCATGGTTTCCCCATTGCGAAGGGACACACTCTTTGTCAATGAACGATGGCTCTACACGCTGCCAGCCCAGTTCAAGGTTCACTGCCAGCCGTTTGTTCAGGCGCAGCGTGTTGAGCAGGCCAAAGTCGAGGCCCATGGCATAGGAATTGGCATAGCAATTGCGGGAAACGCCGACGCCCACGAAGGGCAAGAGGTTCCACAGCCGCTCTTCGTTATAGCCCATGAAGATGTTGCTAAGGGAGAACATCACGTCGCCCGAAAGGGTGAAATAGCTGTGGTTCTTGCGCTGGTAATCCTTTTCAGTGATGACATAATCATCCATCGGCACCCGGCTCCAGTCTATCGCGTAGTGGTTGCCCTGCCATCCCGTCAGTGCTATGCGCGTGCCGATGGTGGGACTCCACCACTTGCCCAAGGCAAGCTTTCCCTGGAAGGGTTTCCACACACCGTTTTCGTTCCATTGCAGGCCGCCCTGAAGGAACCAGTTGTCCAACAGGCCGTTGGTCACCACACGACTGCGCTGCAGGGGCTGGTCGGCCTCCTGCGCCTTCAAACTCTGGGGGCACACAGTCCCCACGGCGGCCAACAATGCCGCCATCGTCACGACAAAAATCTTTTTCATGCTGCAAAAGTAATGAATTTTGCACACCATTGTTTGATTTGTTAAAGCAAATTAGCTTAATTAAAACAAGTTTTGCAGGAACGGTGACCTCTCTTTACCCTATTGGCAGTGCCTCAAAACACAGTTTGCGCTAGTTTGTGACGCAAAAACTCGCAGTTTGTGACGCAAAAACTGACAGTTTATGACGCAAAAACTCGCAGTTTGTGACGCAAAAACTGATTGTATCACCGATGCTTGTCATGCCGATTCGGGGTTAAGTCCCGGACTAACACCCCCCAAGTAATGGTTAAAGTATGCAAAAGGAGATTGTGTCTCGCAAAGAATTGCTATTTTTGCAGACGAAAATCATGATGAAATCCATGAACATCCATATCAATCTCACAAAGCCATTAGCGGCAGCCATCCTCGCACTTGCCGTCCTGCTTTTCATGGCGGGCTGCACATCCTCCCCCTTGGGGAGGCTTGGTGGGGTCGACTCCCTCATCAACACCCGTCCCGACTCGGCCCTGACCCTCCTCAATGCCCTGTTACCCGACACCAACGCGATGTCGGAGCGCGACCTCATGCGCTTCCACCTCCTCCGCACCAACGCCCAGAACAAGTGCGACACCGTCTTCACCGCCCGCCACGCCTCCCTCATGCGCCGCGTCTGCGACTACTACGACCGCCACTCCTCCCCTCAACTTCCCCTCGCTTTCTGGAGAGGGGTTAGGGGTGAGGCCGAGGGGGCCAACTCCCGTATGCTCGCCCACTACCTCCTTGGCCGCTGCTACTCGGATATGGGCGAAGCCCCCGCCGCCCTGCAGGAGTTCCACAACGCCGCAGATGCCGCCGACACGACAAGGACAGATTGCGACTACCACCAACTAAGTCTGGTGTATTCACAAGCAGGTAGCATCTTCAACAAGCTGTACATGCCTGCTAGTGAGTTACAAGAACTTCGTCAAGCTTCAAGATATGCTCTTCTTGGAAACGATTCGCTGTCTTTTGTCATTTATGAAGATTTATTGGCCAACTGCTATGCTCACCTTCACATGCCAGATTCTTTCATTAGGACAAAAGAAAAATGCTCAAGATTGTTCATGAAAATGGGCTATAAAGACTATGCAGCCATGTCATTAGGTTCAACAGTCCACACTCTTTTACAAAAGGGCGAAACAGATATGGCAAAGAAGAATCTCGACTACTATGAAGAATACTCTGGTCTTTTTCTTGCTGACGGTTCCATATCACATGGACACGAGACATATTATTACACTAAAGGTCTATACTTTATGCATGTCGGAAACCCCGATTCCGCAGAGGTGTATTTCCGCAAAGAGCTGAACGAGGGCGCTACTTCAAATGACAGGCTATGTGCATATCAAGGGCTGTGCCTTGTATACAGGCAGGCAAACAAAATGGATTCCGTTGCGAAGTATGCTCAAAGCAGTTATTCCCTGAGCGATTCAATTTACGAAAAGACCATCAGCAGAAATCTCCAAAGAATGCAGTCGATGCATGATTACAGCCGTCAGGCAAAGTTGGCAGAAGAGCAAAGCAGAATCGCATATGCCGCTAAACAGAGAAGCATTCTTTTGGCTGTCATCATTGCCATAACAGTTTTTATACTAATTATGGTATGGAGAAAACATAAGAGAGACATGAATCTCAAGGAAGCGGAGATGAACCGTGCACTTCTTGAATATTCCATGCACAAAGCTGAACTTACAAAGAAGAAAGAAGAACTCCAATGCTTGTTGAAAGCGGAAAAGGAAATCAGATTGCAAACTGAACTTCTTCTCAATGCTCAAACTGATGAAATGACGAGATTGGGTAAGGCAAACGAAGAGCTTTCCGGCAAATTAGTACAATCGAAAAATCATACCACCTCATTGCAACTGATAATTACTCGTAAAAGCGAGGAACTGGAAACGCTGAGATTGAAAGTGAAAGACTTTGAAACTTTGTATGAACACGAAGAACCCAACCAGCAAGGTGTACAAGAAATCATACATACAAATACTTACGCAGTTTTCGAAGGATATGTGAAGACGAGGAGAATCGAACCCGGCATGGAAGACTGGCAATCCTTGCAAGCACAAATAGAAAACCACTACCCCAAATTCAAAAGACTGCTTAAAATCAAACACAGGGTCAACACATACGATTACCGCGTTTGTATGCTTATTGTCATCGGCTTTTCTCCCGGAGAGATTGCCTCTATCATGAACAAAGAGTCGGCTTCCATTTCCAAGACAAGAAAAAAACTACTACGAAATGTATTTCATATCGAAGGGAAGCCAGAACAATTTGACCAAACCCTGCGTGAAAGCATCTAATTCTTGATATTTTTAGCACCTTCTTTCAATCGATGGAAGTTGGTGATTCTTAATGCGTTATCTCAAAAAGGGAAAAAGAAGGGAAAATCTTTTTCCCTTCTTTATTCTTTAATTTTATCTTTTTCTTTCTATTTTTGTACAGTCGTTCTTTGGGAAGAATGTGTTTTAAACATCTTCCCTGCAAATAATCTATTGTGTCATATACTTAAAGGATTAAAACATGAAAAGAAAAATTTTAACAGTATTGATTGCTGGGGTCTCCTTTATTACCTTGGCAAATGGTATCAAGAAGCATGATGGGGAACCTGTTGATTTATCAGTGGGAATCATTGATCCTGAAACTCCAATGGGACCAGGCCATCCCAAGTCCCCCGTAGAACCACCGTATGTCACCCTCGATGACCATACCTTATATATATGGTCGCAACACAGCGGGTACGCGCTCACTCTTTTGGACGACAACGACACCGTTGTCTATCAATCCTATGTCGCAGCAGGCGTGCAATACGCCGTCCTGCCGACGACCCTCTCAGGCAGCTTTACGCTGGTACTCTCTGATGACACGTATATGTTTACAGGTGTGATCGACTTGGGGTAAGAAATCGTATCACTGACTGAATTCCAACTTAACAGAACAATGAAAAAGAACAAATGGTTTGTTTTTTTTATGTCCTTGCTTTTATTTTTGGGCTGTTCCTCTGATGGAAGCCCTGAGGAAGTCCAGGACACGACACCTCACCTGAATGCGTCGGACAGTCTCGCCCTTGTCAAAATTTACTCCACTATCGGCCCTTGGTATGAGGAATGGAACCTCAACGATATCACGACATGGAACGGTATGACAGTTGCTCTTGACGAGACGACGAACGAGCTGCGGGTGACTGGCCTTGAGGTATATAACGGCTATGGCTTACATGGCCAGATACCTGCGGAAATCGGACAGCTGACTGAACTCCGGACTCTCGTTTTGGCTGGAGGGGTGCTCAACGGAATGATTCCCAAAGAGATCGGCAATCTTGTAAACCTTGAGACGTTAGCTTTAGACGGCAAAGGCTTGACGGGTGGAATCCCAGAGAGCATAGGCAATCTGGAAAAGCTGAGGCGTCTCACTATCACCAACACGTCTCTCAGCGACACTATCCCGGAAAGTATAGGAAAATTGGTCTCATTGGAGAAACTGTTTCTTTTTGACAATCGCCTTACAGGAAACATCCCCAAGGGGCTGGCCAACCTCAGCGGTTTGAAGAGAGCTGTTTTCAACAACAACCAGCTAACGGGATCGTTTCCTGTAGAGATTCTCAAGGGTAATACCAACCTAAGGTTCTCTTTCTGGAACAATAACATAACAGAGTTGCCTTTCGAGGTATGGAGCGACGATTTCGAGGGCACTCCTCCTGACCTGCAGGGAAACCGACTTTCGGGCATTGTACCGGAATGGGTGTTTCGTACGAAGAAATGGCAGGAAGACGGTATCATGTGTACCCGAGGCCAGCAGGAAGGTTACGGTTATGAAAATGTTAATTATGAGGATTAATTTGAAAAAACATGAAAAAGCCAATCATATTTATATCAGCCATTGCCATCCTCTTTACGGGATGTTCTACAGACATTGAAGTCGTTGAACCGAATGAACATGGCGAGTACAAAGTGGAGACGAGGAGTAGGAGTACGACGTTTGACCTATGTACGCAGTGTGAGCTTTGTGATGGAAGCACGGTCAACCTTCCATGGAACACAGACGTACCCGGAAGTGTTCCGGAAGAGGTGAGATATGACGTAAAAGAGTCTGACGGCTGGAGAATTCTTTATAGTACAGTGGAGATTATAGGCTATGACCACACTGTTCATACAGGAACGCAGTCAAACTACCTTCTCCTCTACAACAAGTTCACCGGTGTTTTGAAAGGTTTCTATTATGCCACAAGCATGCAACCAAACAACCATGCCTTCTTCCAGCTCACCATACCTGCGTCACAGCAAACAAAACTGTTTAATTTCGTGAGTGAATTTGCTGTACCCTCTGATTCAACGTCAACCAACAGCGTGCTGCTTTCAGCAATAACCGACGATGGTATTGCCGCTGGATTTGAGCAAGGATGGAATTGTTTTATGGTGGAACTGTCCTATGACCCAAATAGCCTCAGCGAAACAATGGGTATATCGGGTGTTTGCATGAATGTGACGAGTCACTCTCTAAACGGGTCTATCGACGCAGAGTCAGAAGGTGTCATCATGGGTGCAAACCATAAGACGAGCAGTTTTATGTCAGGAATCGCATCGGTGGTAGGGGATGTGGCCAAAGCATATATGGACTCAGTTGGTATCGCCGGACTTGTAGGCGTGGGTCTGGGAGGTCTGGCGGCAGTTTCTGCAACAAGTCTATTCAGCTATGGAGTCAACAAAATATTCGGTTCGCTTCTCACACAGTCTTCAACTACCGTGCAGAATGTCCAGTTCACAACGAACGGGAAACTTTCGGTGACAGGAACCAGCAGTTCACCATCTTCAGGACTAATTGCTCCTATTGGAAGTATTCCCTTGAACGGCACCGGAGAGCGTCTCGGTGTATGGAACCTCACGGAGAAGCCCAGATACACCATTCCCTCCTGTCCTGTGCTGGTCAAGGCCAATATAAACACGATGGTTCAATACATATATAAGATCGAACCCCAATGTTCTATTCAGTATACTGTCAATCCTGATGTCAGTGCCACCGTGAGCTATAGTGTTGTGGAATACACCAAATACGACGGTTCATGGGTCAATCCGACACCTTATCAGGCTGCCTCAGTTAGTTGTGGCGCTTTCAATACAGGAGAGTATCCCATGCTTGCACAGACGGAACTACTTAATGACGGCTACACAATCATTAAGTCTATGCCTAATTCTTACACATTCTATGCATTGGAAGAAATGCCTAACTATATCAGCTTAGACGGAAAACCAGCCTGCGATTTGGAATACTACGTGTACGACTATCTGCGTCCCGTGAAGTTCAAGGTGGTGGCAACCGTCAGTGCTAATGGCAATGTGGTGAAATCCGGCAAAACATTCACTCCAGTCTTCCTAAAACAGAAGAACGGCGACACGGCAAGAAGCTGGTCTCTCTCAGAATTGGCTTCAAATGGGTACGTCTATCTCAACGGAACTCAGATATGGTCATTGAACGGCATTCACACCATTAAGCCAGACAGCGTACTGCTGATGCGAAATCCAGAATCGGTGAGCCAATAATCTAACACGACTTTCATTTTCTGAGCATATTCAGATTTCTTCTTCTGGCAAGTGTTTAACGAAACTGATGTAAATGTTTTGTGTCGGCCCGCGCCGCCAAAAGCATATCGCCAAAGTGGCGCGGGCTTTTCTTTATGTATCAGCCCAACGTCAGCCCATGCGTGCAGTATGCCGTCCTGCCATCGACCCTCTCAGGCAGCTATACGCTGGTACTCTCTGATGACACGTATATGTTTACAGGTGTGATCGACTTGGGGTAAAGCCATTGCTTGTTAATTATTCTTAATTCCATATCACCGGATGCAAGTAAATAGGCATAACCACGTTTAAATAATAAGGATAAAAGTAAAAATTTATAATAGAATCAACGAAATGATTAATAACGTTTTATTTAAACCATTGCTGCTATTCCTTATGGTATTATGCTTCGTCGGATGCCATCATGAAGAAGCATGTTTCTTAGGTAGAGTCGAGCAAAAAGAAAATAACAATTATTTTGTTCGAGTCGTTGAGGCACCAGAGGATTTTTCCAGAATAGGCCCTCCCTCTCTGCTTATATTCCCGGAAGGTAACCTTTCTGGCATTTTTGAAGAAGGTGATGAAATCTCATTCGTGATAAAGAAATACGAGGAAGTCAGACCTGACGGTTTTAGCACAGGCTGGCCTCCTACTTATCGTTGCACAGTAAAACCTTGTAAATAAAAGCAAACAATTATGAAAAGAATGAATCATAAATTCTGAAGAAATGAAAAAGAAAAGAAACATGCAATTGCTGTTGGTATCAATGCAAACGATAGCTCTTTGTCTTGCTGGGTGTTCTGGTGAAGATGAGGATATAAAGAATCATGTTGACAACGACGAAGTCTTCACCAGTTTACATGTTCATCCAAAAGGACTGTATGTAGCAAGAATTATTGCTTTTGAGAAAAGCGGAAACCCTGTCACAGTTGTTGAAAGTGCTCCTGAGATGTCCACCATTTCTCCTTGGCCCATAGTGAATGACACTGTTGTTGTGGAAAACCAGATGAACGGCATGGTTTATGAAGAAGGCTATCTGGCCTCATTCCAAATAAAGGAATGTCAATGGATTCACCCCAAATACATTTCGATGCTCGGACGAAAATGGAAATGGAGTGCTTCCGTGGAAGCATACGTGAAGGGAAACGAGAATGCCGACAACGGAGAAGAACGTTATCAGAACGCTTCTTACGGTTACGTTGATTACATCACCAAATTTCCACGAGGAGATTATGAGGGTGTCTTTGTGGTCGTTGAAGATGGCAGGAGGCTCATGAGAATAACGAAAGCTCCTGTCGCCGCACAAGATTCCCTATGGCCGACTGTCAATGACACTCTGTCGTTAGAGAATCTTTCTCTTCACGAGAGTGACATTCATAGTAATCTTTCTTTCCTGATAGAGAGCTGCGCCATCAGCAAATCCTTGATTTACAGAAGAAATCCTACATTTTGGCTTACACATATAGTAATAAAAGAATAAAGAAATGAAGAGAATTATATGTTTTTTTATAGCATCACTATTTGTGATGGATATTAGTTCCCAAGCATTGGGCTATTGGTATAAGTCTGAATACGTATCGCTAAATCCTATTCCAGATACGACACAGTTGTATATCCCATCGTATTCCATTGATATTCGTAGTCAAAAATACGACGACGTATTAAGTAAAGTTACATTCATTAAGCAAGCAGATATTCCTACCTATTCAAAAGGTTCTGGTTATATTTCAGACATGTATAGAGACAATCGGGGGCATAACACGTTTGTTCTTCCTATGATATGCATCGGAACGGAGAATGAATTCACCGTCAACACTGTTTTACAGCAATACGAAGGAGTCTTGAAGTTAGAATCACAGATAGGTTCTGCTTTTTATCTGTCAGGCTCATTCAAGGAAGGCAAAGAAGTTCTTCAAGTTGTTTCCGCTTTGTCAACTATGGACGGAATCTGTTGGTGTCAGCCTGATATGACAACGAATATTGGAACTTCCAACACATATTATAGCGAACAATGGTATTTAAATGGCAATAACAGTTATGGTATTAATGTTGAATCAGCATGGAACATGGTTCAGGTTGACCCTGATATTGTTGTAGCTGTCATAGATGACGGAGTTGACCACACAGACTCTTTAAAACATGAGGATCTTGATGATTACGTTATAGAAGGCTATACTGTTGGGGATACGAGTGGCAAGGGAAATCCAAAAAATGAAGGTTGGTTTGACAGCAATTCACACGGAATTGCCTGTGCTGGAATTATATCCGCATCGGATAACACTATTGGAATAAAAGGTGTAGCACCGGGGGTGAGTATTTTACCTGTTAACATCTTCCCCAACTATTCATATAGTTCCGACAGCAAGGGTGATCCTATCAGCACGTACCAATTGGCCCAGGCTATTTACTGGGCTGGGCAGAGAGCTGATGTGCTGAGTTGTTCTTGGTATGATATGCGAGATAATGACGCAAATGTGCCTAATGCCATTGATTACGTTATCGAAAACGGAAGAAATGGCAATGGATGCGTAGTGGTCTTTTCTTCTGGTAATTTTTACAGTAATGGACAATATGATGTGGGGTTTCCAGCTAATGTAGATGGAGTCATAAGTGTAGGAGCAATCAATGAAGACGGAACAATGTGGGGAGGAACTCAAAGAGGTAGCAGACTCGATGTCGTCGCACCTGGATGGAACATCTACACCTTAGACCGGATGGGAACAATGGGTGAATATCCTGGCAATTATAATCCCTATTTCATTGGTACTTCTGCAGCTTGTCCACAAGTATCAGGTGTCGCGGCACTTATGCTTTCTGCTAATAGTAATATTACCAGTAGTGAGGTTAGAACGATACTTAAAGGGACAGCAAAATACATGAGTATTAATGGGGGATATGGTCTTGTTGATGCCTATGCCGCCGTGTGCGCTGCCAAAGCTTCTATGACAGGTTCAACGGTATTGTGCAATTCAAATGTGTATTCTATATCGAACCTCCCAACGGGAGCGAGTGTTTCATGGAGTCTTGCAAGCGGGAACACGTCATGCGTTTCGCTTCAGTCCAATAACCCGTCTAAGAACCAGTGTACGCTCACTCTGACCAATGCGAGCGGCTTCAATCAGGTAATGCTCCAGGCAGATATTGTGATGAACGGAACAACCGTTAGGACGATTAAGAAAATGATAGGAAAGGCATTGCCATTCGCTGGCACCTATGAGGAGGCGGCAGGTTACTACAACGGTTCATCGACTCCAGCCATCAGCCAGACAACCATCACTGATCCAAGTGGAATCGATGTTTATATCGGTGGAATGGTGACGGTGAGGTCGACATATTTCTTGGGCAAGACCATCACCACTACTGGCCCATACGGCTATTACAACCGCTCTGGGAACAAGATAGACTTCTCCCTCTGCTCCCAGAACGAGTATCAGCCCTTCACAATCATTGTACATGAACAGGGTTGCGATGATGAAGTCAGGCTGGTATTCCTTCCTCACATCACGTTAGACGGTCTCAATCTCAGCATTACGCCAGTCGGCAGTCGGATCTACGAGGTGAGCCTGTCATGCAAAAAGGCAGAGACTACAGAGTTGGAAGCTTCTACGGGCAAGGAATATGTATTGAAAGGCAAGACTTGGACATTGGAGGCCTACAACGCCATCACAGCCCGCAAGGCTACGATCGTTGAACTGAAAGATCCGACCTATCTGCTTGACACCACAGGCTGGGAGCCAGGCCTGTATCTCCTTCGCGCCGTTGTGGGCAAGGAATCCATAACCGGCAAGATTACCGTGAACTGAATATTCTTTTCAATTTCTGAGCATATATTAGAGTTGTAAATGTTTTGTGTTGGCCCGCGCCGTCCGGCATTCCCGTAAGGGAAGGGTCTGGGTGGCGCGGGCTTTTCTTGCAAATCATTTGAACGACATGCCGGATTCTGCAGAATTCACTTGCTGTCGGGCATAGTGCAGTCTTAGAAGCGGCTGTCGATGTCCTGCTGCGGCAGAATGGCGATGATGGGCTTGCCGTCGGGGGTGTAGTTGACGTTCTCGCAGGCGAAGAGGCGGTTCACGAGGTTCTCCATCTCATCGTTGGACAGCACCTGCCCGTAGGGGATGGCGGCACTGCGGGCGAGCGTAAGGCTTAAACGAGAAGTAAGAGGTGAGAGGTGAGAGGTGAGAGATGTGTCCTGATTGTCGGCAGACTGCGCAACCGTATCTTTGGCCGAGGTCACCAGGTCCTGCACCAGCTTCACGGGGTCGAGGCCGTCGAGACCTGCTGGGATGGCAGCCAGGGCATAGCTGCCGCCGCCAAGGTCGGTGAGCTCAAAGCCCAACCGCTCGAGGTGCGGGGTGAGCGACTGCAGGACGACGATGTCCGACGGGGGGAACTGCACCACTTCGGGGAAGAGCATCTTTTGCATTCCCTGTGGGTTTCCGTCCTTGCGCGTGTATTCTTCGTAAAGGATACGCACATGCGCGCGGTGCTGGTCGATTACCATCAGGCCTGACTTAACGGCGGTCATGATGTAGCGCCCTTTGTATTGGTAGTGAAGGGGGGAGGTTTCGTTGAGGGGTGAGGGGTGTGGGGTAAGAGGTGAGAGATCAGTTTCAGTCTCTGCAGTCTGTTGCCCTGTGCCATTCTCGCCCCACACTCCTCGCTCCTCACTCCTCGAAGTATTACCGTATAGTTTCTCCCAATTACTGGGGACGTGTTCCTTCCTCTGCGTGTTCTTGAACGGATTATACTGCGGGTCGTAGCTCACGCGAGGGGCTTCCGCCTGTCGCGCAGGGTCGAAGACGGGGATGTCGGGCTTGCCCACGGTGTCGAACTCGATGGCGGGGATGTCGTTGAACTTGCCAATGGCCTCCTTCACCGCGGCGGAGAGAATTTGCCAGATGGTCTGCTCGTTCTCGAACTTTATCTCCGTCTTGGTGGGGTGAATGTTCACGTCGATATCCTCGGCCGGCACATCGAAATAGATGAAATACGGCACCTGCTCACCCGCGGGGACGAGGCGCTCAAAGGCACCCTGCACCGCCTTGTGGAAATAGGGGTGGCGCATGTAGCGGCCGTTAACGAAGAAATACTGGTGCGCCCCTTTCTTGCGCGCCGACTCAGGCTTGCCCACGAAGCCCGTGAGCGAGCAGACGGTGGTTTTGACTTCGACGGGCAGCAAGTCTTGATTCAGGCGCTTGCCGAAAACATCGACAATGCGCTGCCGCAGGTTGCAGGCCCTCAAGTTGAACAGTTCACTGCCATTGCTGTAGAGCTGGAATGTGATATCGGGATAAACCAGAACGATGCGCTCAAAAGCCACGAGGATGTTGTTCAGTTCGGTGGTATTGGTCTTGAGGAATTTCCGTCGGGCGGGCACGTTGAAGAAGAGGTTCTCCACCTTGAAGTTCGCCCCTACGGGACAGGCCACGGGCTCCTGACTCATCACACGGCTACCAGAGAGCATTAGGCGCGTTCCCACCTCATCGGTGGCACGGCGCGTGGTAAGCTGCACCTGCGACACGGCGGCGATGCTGGCCAACGCCTCGCCACGAAAGCCCATGGTGTGGAGGGCGAAGAGGTCGTCGGCCTGCCGGATCTTCGACGTAGCGTGACGTTCGAACGACAGGCGGGCATCGGTTTCCGACATGCCCTTTCCATCATCGATCACCTGCAAACTGGTGCGCCCAGCATCCTCGATAATCACTTGAATGGTCTTGGCCTCGGCATCCACGGCATTCTCCACCAGCTCCTTCAAGACAGAAGCCGGCCGCTGGATGACCTCACCAGCTGCTATCTGGTTGGCCACACTGTCGGGAAGCAATTGGATGATATCGCTCATGAGTTGTGAGTTGGAAGTTCAGACAAATGTATTAAGCAGCAAGATATAAAACGAGAATAAGCAGGAGCAGGATAAGGATCAAGAGGATGCTCATCAGGGGCTTGACACGGTGGGAAGGCTCCTTGTCGGTGAGCGAGTCGCTGATGAGCCGTTTCGGGCGGGCATAGCGATACTCATGCTGGAAGGGACGGGGCTGACGGGGGCGGAACAGGCTCATGGGTCAACGGGGGTATTATCCGAGGGTGCGGGGATGGTAAGGTCCGAGGGTGCGAGATCACCATCATTGCTTGGGGTATTCTCGTCCCCACGTTCCTCCGTACCCTCGTTCCCACGATTATCCAACGTGCGCAGGGGCGCACTATGGCGGTTTTGTACCTTCATTTCCGTGCCGGCAGCCTTCCCGCGCCACTCGAATATGTCGTCCTTGTGGAGCGGCCTAACATAATCGAACCAGGCGAACTGACTGAGTTTCGATTTCCCCCGTGGTATCTGCGTCATGGGGTACATGGTGTTGGTAGCCTTGGGCATCCAGATGCGCTGCAACTTACGTTCTTTCAGGAACATACGCATCTCATCGGTCTGCGTGTAGTTCATGCCAATGTAGGTGCTGTCCTTGTCGTCGACGGGAAAGTAGATGGCCTCTACGTTGCTCTTGGCATCGCTTTCATAGATTTCGCCGTCGTGGAACCAGGCGAACATCTCCTTCGACGACACCTGGTTGTAGTGTTCCTCCTCGTCGAGTTTCTCCACGGAGAGGGCCTGCCCGATGATATGGGCATGCTCAACGGTGGAATCTTTCATGAAGACCACAATCTGCTCGCCCAGCAGTTGCCGGTTCTCGTTCCAGGTGATGGGGTCTTTATACATGGTCATCGTGGAGTCCTTCGTGTTATAGACTAACGAGTCGCACACCGCCTGCACGTCCACGCGGTAGGCGCGCACGTGGTCGAAGGCATGTATCATGCGATAGACGGAGTCGGTCTCGATGTTGAAGGTGAACATCTTCAGCGAGTCGGCATGCATGTAGAGCGTGTCTTTCTGCGAGTGGTCGATGAGCAAGGCGCGGTCGGTAGCCCAAGCCTCGCCCGTCTTCTCATTATACCAGAAACGGTTGCACAGCATCTTGTTCTTGTTCTCCTTGTCGACATACACCACATTCTGGAAACCCTCGCTGATGCCCGTCTGCTCGTTGTAGAACAGGCTGTCGCCGGTCAGTTCTTTTTGGTTGTCGACCAATGTGCTGCGGCCGAAGAGCTCTGAACGGCCGGTATTGGTGTCGTAGTAGCCCTGTGAGGTATGGATGACACTCTCTTTCGAGGTAATGACCGAAGGTCCCACGATGTGGGCCAGTTTCGTCCGCGTGTCGTAATGCAAGGTGTCGGTGGTGAGCAGGAAGTCCTTGTTTTTCAGATGGACGTCGAAGTTGAAGATAGCCTCGCGCGTATCGGTGTGGTACTCCCCCCAGTCGCTGGTCAGCGTATTGTCTTTGTCCACCATTTTTCCCCCTTCGAAGAAATAGCCGAAGTTGTAGAGTCGGTCGTAGTCGAGGCTGTCGGTATAGAGTTTCGTGCCGCGATGGGTCAGCAACACGTTGTGGCGCACACGGGCAAACTGGTCGCTGCCGTCATAGAAGGCATAGTCGCCATCGAGCGTCAGCGTGTCGCCTTGGCGCAGTTTGACGTGCCCGAAGGCTTCAAATGAGTTGGTCTGGTCGTAGAAGTAGGCACTGTCGCAGGTCAGCGTGGCTCCTTTGTGGCGGAAGCTCACCTTGCCTTTCAGCCTCTGCGCATTGGGGCCCAAACCATATTGGTCGTAGCTCAGTTGGTCGGCATGCACAAGATAGACGCGCTCGTCGGTCTTTTTCCGCGCCTGACGCTTCTTCCTGGGAGCCTGATTAGCCACGATTCCCAAAGCCAAAAGACATAGAGTCACCATCATGATAACCCTATGCCCATCCATTAATATCTGTCTGCTTTTCTTCAATCTCAATTTCTTCTTACTTCTTACCTCTCACTACTCACCACTAAACCATCACTTAATCCATCCCTGATACTCGAAGTCGCAGTCGCGATAGCGCTCGTTCATCCAGACATAGGTATCCTTGAGCTTGTTCTTCACCCAGTCGAGCAGATAGTCTTGCCGGCGCTTGGCGAGCACCACGTTTTTCATCACTTGGAAGTCGTCGGTGATGGTGGCACGATGGCCTTCGGTGCGACTCTTGAGTTTGGCTATCACGACGACGGTCTTGCCCTTGTTGTTGACCATCTGGAAGGGAGCCGATATCTGGTCCACCTGCAGTGTGTCGACCACGCGGGCCACCTCGGTGGGCAGGTCCTGCATGCGGAATTTCGATGACAGACGACCAGGCTCAGCGGTATTGGCCATCAGACCGTGGTTGTTTTTCGTATCCTTATCATCGGAGATGAAGGTGGCAGCATCTTCGAACGTGAATTTCGCGTCGCGGATGTCGTTGGCTATGCTGTCAAGGCGCAGTTTTGCCTGCTCGATGGCTTCGTCGGTTACTTTCGGCTTCAGCAGGATATGGCGGCATTTCACCTTATCGCCACGCTTGTCGATGAGCTGGATGATGTGGTAGCCATACTCTGTTTCCACGATCTTCGAGATTTTGTTCGGGTCGGTCAGGTTGAACGCCACATTGGCGAAAGCCGGGTCCAAGAGTCCACGACCTGTATAGTCGAGCTCGCCGCCCTGTCGTGCGGTGCCCGGGTCCTCGCTATAGAGACGGGCCAACGTGGCGAACGAAGTCTCGCCGCGCGTCACACGGTCGGTATAGTTGCGCAACTCGTCCTTCACACGGTTCACCTCTTCTGGGCTGACACGCGGCGTCATAGCCACGATCTGCACCTCCACCTCGGTCGGCACGTAGGGGATGCTATCCTCGGGCAAGTCCTTGAAGAAGTTGCGCACATCGGCGGGCGACACGTTGATGCCCTCGACGAGTTTCTCCTTCATCTTTTCGATGAGCTGGCGGTCGCGGAATTCATCGCGCAGCTCCTGGCGCATTTCGGCGATGCTCTGGTTGCGATACTCCTCCACCTTCTCGCGGCTGCCATCGGCCATCTGTATCCAGTAGTTGATCTGCTGGTCCACCTGGCTGATGATTTCCGACTCCGTCACCTCGATACTGTCGATGGCTGCCTGATGGAGAAACAGTTTCTGCACGGCTATCTGTTCAGGAATGGAGCAGTCGGGATTGCCATACCACTTCATGCCTTCCATCTCGCCCTGCAGGCGCATAGCCTCGACATTCGACTTCAGGATAGCCTCATCGCCCACCACCCAGATCACCTCGTCGATGATGCTGGGCTCGGGTGCAGCCTTCTCTTCCACGATGGTGTCGGCGGCTACCGTCTGCCCCTTGAGCATGGCCCACTGGTCATTCGGCATAGAGGCATGGAGGACGCCTGCCACCAGCGAAACCGCTGCGATAGATATGATTGATTTCTTCATTTTTTCAGTCAGATCACTGTTCCTTGATGGTAGCGAGCACTGCCTCGTCGACCTTCACGGCATACTTCTTGCGCAACTCGGCCACCCACTGCTTCTCGAGCATGTCCTGATAGTCGGCGGTCACCTGTCCGCGCACGTCCTCGTAGGTCTCTGCCTTCTTGATGAGCTTGCCGTAGACATCGTCGATGGGATAGTTCTTCACCTCACGGGTGGTGGTGTCCTTATGGAACACGAGTTTGTCGATAAAGAGATTGTCGCCCTTCTTGAAGACGCCCTTCTCCACACGGATGCGGATGACGGAGTCGTTGTTGAATGTGGTGCGCAGGCGCTCAGCCCATTTCTCGAAGGGAAGACCTTTCACGCACTTTTTCACGGCATCCACATCTTCGGGCACCTTCACGTGGAACACCATACCCTTGAAGCGCGGCTCGTCCCACTTATACTGCTTCTTGTTCTTCTTGAAATAGTTGGTCAGTGCCACCGAGTCCTTGGCAGCCTTGTCCCATACGGTCTGGTTGCTGATCTCGAAGAGGAGCAGACCGTCGTGGTATTCGCGCACGAGGTTTCTCAGTTCCACATCGTCCTTGCAAAGCTCATCGGTGCGCTCGTCCATAAGCTGCTCCGTGGTGATGCCGCGCTCCTTGGCCAACGAGTCGACGATGGTCTTGGCCACATGGTCGCGGGCATTGCGGGCCTCGAGGAACTTCATGATATCGGCCTTCAGCGAGTCGTACGGCTCCAGCTGCTTGCGGTCCTTCATCAGGATGATATGGTAGCCGAAGGGCGACAAGAAAGGTTCACTCATCTCGCCCACCTGCAGGCTGTAGGCCACGTCCTCAAACTCCTTCACCGTCTGGTTGGGGCCTATCCAGGGCAGCACACCGCCCTTGCGAGCCGAACCAGGATCCTGCGAGAACTTCGTAGCCATATCAGCGAAGTCGGCTCCGGCTTTCAGCGCGCCATAGATAGAGTCGATGCGCTCCTTGGCCTTGTCTATCTCTTCTTGCTCAGCCTTCTGCTTCACCTGAATCAGGATATGCGCGGGCATGACCAGTCCGTTGGGGCCAATCTGGTCCTTCGTGTTCTGGTAGACCTTGCGGGCTTCAGCGTCCATATCGGCGTCGGTGACGAACGACGGACGAATCTGCTGGTCGCGATACATCTTGAACTCGTCCTGGAACGACTTCATCGTATCGAGCTTGGCGTCGAGGGCAGCCTCCACCTTCAGTTTGTAGTTGATAAAGAGGTCCACATACTCGCGTACGGTTTTCTTGTCGATGACGCCTTCCGAGTTGTTCTTGTTGTACGAATATTCAAATTCCGACTTTTGCACGGGCTTCCCGTTCACCGTCATGATGACGGGGTCGTCGGCCTGCGCCAAGGCCATGCCTGCACAGAGCAGCAAGGCCGCCATTGAAAATAACTTCTTCATTTATAAATGGGTTTTTACGATATTACAACTTTACGAAGCGCTCAGCCCATAGCCTATTCCGGTCGGGAGTAGTTGGGAGCTTCGCTGGTGATGGAGATGTCGTGCGGATGGCTCTCCTGCACACCGGCATTGGTGATGCGGGTGAAGCGTGCGTGGTGCAGGTCGTCGATGGTGGCGGCGCCACAGTATCCCATACCCGAGCGCAGACCGCCCACGAGCTGATAGATGACCTCCTGCAGGGTGCCCTTGTAAGGCACGCGGCCGGCGATACCTTCTGGCACCAGTTTCTTCACGTCTTTCGTGCCAGCCTGGAAATAGCGGTCCTTCGAACCGTTCTCCATAGCCTCGAGCGAACCCATACCGCGATAGCTCTTGAACTTACGGCCGTTGAAGATGATGGTGTCGCCCGGACTCTCCTCCGTGCCAGCCACCAGCGAGCCAATCATCACGCTGTTGCCACCAGCGGCCAATGCCTTCACCACATCGCCCGAATAGCGCAGTCCGCCGTCGGCGATGAGGGGCACGCCCGTGCCTTTCAGAGCCGAGGCCACGTCGTAGACGGCACTCAGCTGCGGCACGCCTACGCCAGCCACCACGCGTGTGGTGCAGATGCTGCCCGGGCCAATGCCCACCTTCACGCAGTCGGCACCATTCTCGGCCAGCAAGCGGGCGGCCTCGGCCGTTGCCACATTGCCCACCACGATGTCGACCTGCGGGAACGAAGCCTTGGCTTCCACCAGTTTCTCTATCACGAACTTCGAGTGTCCGTGGGCGGTGTCAATGACAATGGCATCGGCGCCGGCATCCACGAGAGCCTGCATGCGGTCGAGAGTGTCTACCGTGACGCCCACACCGGCAGCCACGCGCAGACGGCCTTTACTGTCCTTGCAGGCCATAGGCTTGTCCTTCGCCTTGGTGATGTCCTTATAGGTGATGAGTCCCACGAGGTGGTTCTCCTTGTCCACCACGGGCAGTTTCTCTATCTTGTTCTCCTGCAGAATCTCGGCAGCGGCGGCGAGGTCGGTCTGCTGATGGGTAGTCACGAGGTTCTCGCTCGTCATCACCTCATCGATCAGGCGATCCTGACGCAGCTCAAAGCGCAGGTCGCGGTTGGTGACGATGCCAACCAGATGGTTGCTCTCATCGACCACGGGAATACCACCAATGTGATACTCGGCCATCATCTCCAACGCTTCCCTGACGGTACGTCCGCGACGGATGGTCACAGGGTCGTAGATCATGCCGTTCTCGGCGCGTTTCACAATGGCCACCTCACGGGCCTGCGCCTCGATCGACATATTCTTGTGCACCACGCCGATGCCGCCCTCGCGGGCAATGGCAATGGCCATAGCGCTCTCCGTCACGGTGTCCATAGCGGCCGTCACGAAGGGGATGTTCAACTCGATGTTCCGCGAGAAGCGTGTTTTCAGCTCCACGGTTCTGGGAAGCACCTCTGAATAAGCGGGGATGAGGAGGACGTCGTCGAAAGTCAGACCGTCCATCACAATTCTGTCGTCAACAAAAGAAGCCATACTCTATTTTAAGTTTTTGCGTGCAAAAGTAGCAATAAAAATCCACTTTAGGAATAGTTTTCACTAAAAACATACCTTATTAATGCTAATTAACGCAGGTTTCTGCCCTTCGCACCTCTAACAAAGGGTTACTTTAGATGAAAGGGGAGCGGTTCAAGGTCGGAATGGTATATCATTGCCCTTTTTTATGCGCAAAAATGCATTGTCCAATTGTCACAATTGTCACGCTTGGGATTTCAGGGGCGCAAAAATGCATTGTCCAATTGTCACAATTGTCACGCTTGTGGACGCAGACATCCCCTCCCCGAAGCCGCCCTTGCCCCTGGGAGAGGGGCTGGGGTGAGGCTGGGGAGGGGATGCCTACGGGGTCCGGCCTATCAGGCTTAGGAACCACCTGCAGAGTGCTACTTCTCCCTCACCGCATAGTTGATGACGGGATAGACGCCTCCTTCGTCATTGACATAGTACCAGTAGATGTTCCAGACGAACTGCGGGTGTTCAGGATCGTTGGCCGAAGGCAAGCCCGGCACTGTGCCCGCTACCGTGAAGTTCTCGCCAAACTCATGGACGCTCTCATCGGTGTGGTTATAGTTGAAGCCTACACCGGCCTTCACACCTCCAACTGTAGCTACAAGCTCGGTCTCAATGCCCAGTTCCACCGTCGTATTGCTGGTAGAGTCCCTGCTGAGGCTCAGCGAACGGGTTGAGCTACCGCCGGTACCCACCATTTCAAACGATTCGTTGTTGTTTAAGTCACGGCCACACAGGAACGGATACTTTTTGGTTCCATAGATTGAGGCATAGCCATCGTAGTTCCTGGGATAGCTGCTGGGGATGCCAGGCTTTCCAAACAAGAACCTTTGCGGACGTGGCACATGCTTCTGGCTGGTGGTCAGCCGCACATAATCGTCTACCATCAAGCCCACAAAGCGGCGTTCGCGCGGCATGGACATCACGAACGTTGTTCCCACATCGTCGGGATCGTCGCTATCTACAATCTCATAGGTATAGGTGTCGTAGGGCGTGGCATGCATCACCACCCTGTGGACTTCATCGGCAGTGTAGCTTTGGCCAAAGGTAATCTTCTCCGTATGTCCTGTTGCCTTCTCAAAGGCAGCGCTTGCCTTGGCGGTGAATTCCATGCCCACTTTTGCCGAGCTGAAGAACGGCACACTGTAGGAATGTTCATAGCCTGCAATAATGGAGCCGCCCCACTTATCAGTAGAGTTGGAACCTTCGGCGTCGTATTTCTCATGCCCCCAGATAGTAGCGGCTTTTTCCGACCCTCCAAGTCCTTTATAGTACGGTGCGGCAGCAATGGCAGCATAAATGCGCGGCTCACTGAACGTCACCTCGTGAGAAATAAACTTGAAGTGTTTGGCACGCTCGCGGTCGATAAACCTGCACAGGGCGGGATGGCCATTAAATTCATACCCTACATTGTAATCCCAGTAATTGGAAATCTCCGGGTTTTTGGTGTCACCATGGTAGTAGGGGCCGCTACTTGCAAATCCAAATATTCTTTCATTGTGTGTGAGACTGTATGACATACTATTGTTGTCGTTGTTGAGCCATACTTCTCCGAACTCAGCAAATGCCTCTGTATTATTCGATGTACTCATATCGGCATTTATGATCCAAATGAATACCATATGATCCTTGCCTTCGTTCAATGTTACGGCTGTAATGGCATCAGCAGGAATGGATCTAGAAACACTCTTTGTACCTGAGAGAACCTGGAATCGATAGGTGGGTTTCAACTGAGCATCATCCCAACGCCACAGACCGTCGCCCACAACCAGATCTTCATAGTAGCTACGTCCACGGAAATACCCGAACACCAAATCCATATTGCCCAAGTGGTTTCGGGTAGCGTCATCTGCTGCAAAGCAGTCAACCGATGTCTTGCTCAACACGACAGTCTCCGTCAGTTTCAAGCTTCCGTCATAACCCAGACGCGACACATACAGATAGCCGTTCTTTGTCAGCAAGTCGTTACGACCGGTTTCCAATCCTCTTGTGAGGACGGCAATTTCTGGAAACTCGCTTCCGCTCATGTTACCGACCTTCACATCACAGAACAGCGCCGACGAACCAATGTCCTTGGTAAAGATAGGCTCTTCGTCGATATGTCCCTTGCTGTACACTTTCAGGTAGCCCATACCATCGTTGCTGTTCAGAATCAAGACGATGTCTTTATAGCCATCGTTATTCACATCAGCAACGTCAAAGCGCAGGTTGGGTGTTCCGATATAGCTGCCGGCATCGGCAAACTCAAACTCTCGGATGCAACGCATGGTGACGCCGTTGAACACGGCAATCTTGTTGGCCACGTTCATCACGATCTCCTCCACGCCGTCGCCAGTCTCGTCCTGGATGCACTTGAGGTTGAAGGCGCGGGCAAAGTACTCACGTCTGAAGTCTGCCAGCCTGTTGCCATCATACACTTTACGGGAAAGCTTGCTGTTGTCGAACGAAGGCATCACCCACTTGTATTCATTGCCTTGGGCATCGAGCAGCGGGCATTTCTCCTTAAGGACTGCATGATTCTTTGTGGAGTCGCCATAGATAGTCAGGTAGACGACACCCTCGCCCATGACGCTGGCAACCGCTGCCACACTACCTGTCGTCGTGCCATCCGTATAAACCCTGAACTCTTTGCTCCATGTGGCATAGACAGCATTCTCATAGCCCGAAGCATTGCCTTGGGCGGCCAGTTTTCTCAGCTGGCGCCGCGAGTCCATGCCATTGACATTGTAATCCACAAAGCCCTTGTCAGTGAATACCCAATCACTGGAATTGTTGTTCTTGTAGAGAATGCCCGAGCGTTGCTCAAGGGAAGCGCCACCCGCCTGCTCACCACCATAATCAAACATGATACTGCTGCGGCTCGAACCGAAAGTGTAATAACCGCCTAAAGGGCCGTTGTCGTTCACCAATTGCATGGGCATCCGGCGCGGAGCATTTGATTCTTCAATACCATCGACAAAGAACTGCTGCAACATCTCATGGTAGACGGTGGGAGCAAGACGGCAACCGCGTACGGTGAAGCCGCAGCGCTTCTCGTGGATGATAAGGGGATAGAGCCGGGAGTCAGTGGCCTTGATCTCGAACGATACCGGGCAGCCGTGGTTGATGGTGTTGCGGGTGAGCCATGCGCCCGTCAGCGCTTCATCTGTAAGTACACCGTTGGGGTCGATGAAGCCGTTGGGAAGCAGCTGTATGTGGATGGTGTCCGGGCCCTCTTCTAACGACAGCGGCCAGTCGTAGTCGCGGTCCTTCATGAAGTCGGCCAGCTTCAGGCTGTCGGCATTCAGCTCCTTGATGAAGGCGTAAATCTCGTCAATCGATGGCATCTCCCAGCCCTCGGGCAGGGCCATTCGGGCACCCTCCATCGTGTAATATGCCTTTTCACCAGCAACGAAGCAACCTGCACCTGACTCGTCCATTCCCTTCCAGATGGTGGGGTTGTCGGTCTTCAGTAGGCCGTTAATCTTCAGCGCATGCAGGTCTTCCAGCATCCACAGCATGTCGCCGGCGCGCACAATCGGGTAGTTGTAGCCGTCAGCATCTTGGCAACGGAAGAAATCGAAGAACACGTCGTGCGACGACTCAGGGCTGAGGTGCAGGATGGTGCGCATCCCGCCGCTCGTGCCGTCGAAGCGAAGGATGTCGCCCTCGTGGAAGTTCATGCGCACCACGTTGGCGCCCTCAGCGGCGTGATAGCCGTTGGTGAGACCTCCCCTATCCCATCCTGCAGGAGGGGTACTGGTTTGCCAGGGAGCAGCGAAGGGCAGCGAGACATTCGCCCATTGCGCAGCACCGCCCAGGGCGATGTGGCTGCCCGACTTCGTACCGCCGCAAATCCAGCGCGCACTCGACTTCAGACCCTTGCCCTCTATATTAACAAGGTAGATGCCGGGCGACTGAGAGGGGATGAACGCCGTGTTGCGGCCCTTCTCCACCTGAAGCGT
>Ga0310695_10000472_pt1 | contig 104829 bp, 81 predicted proteins | sample RumenRJG_04DNA_FD_203882 | JGI IMG/M metagenome (GOLD analysis project Ga0310695, IMG submission 203882) | Bovine rumen microbial communities from Lethbridge, Alberta, Canada - RJG_04 (v2) (version 2) | ecosystem: Host-associated > Mammals > Digestive system > Stomach > Rumen | place: Canada...
GCGCCTCCTCGAAGACCACATCCTTCAGGAGCTGCTTGGCGATGGAATACTTCTGCTTGACGGTGCCGTTGGCACGACGTTCCTGCCCCGTCACCACTCGTGCGGTCTCAGGGGTGAACAGCACACGGCGGGTGGTGATGTTCTGAGCACTGCAGTCCTCTGGCTTCTCGACACCGATGCTGGAGAAGCCCACCTTGAAGATGCCGATGCCGTCCAGCTGCACCTTCTGTCCCAGCTCGAAGAAGTGCTTCATGGCACTGCCCAGCTCGTCGAGCACTGCTACGATGTCCGAACGCTTGACCGATGCTTGGGTCTGGATGAACTCCGCAAGCTGCTTGGTTCCAATGAAAGCCTTGTCGTAGACAGCCTTGGCGAAGTACTTACCGAAAGCGTTTGAACGCATGTTGTTGTTCTTTGACTTGATAAATTTCTGACTCATAGTTACTGTGTGTTTAAAAGGTTAATGAAAAATTGGCTGTGTGTCTTTCGTCGTTGCAACATCTGATTGACAATGCAATTGCGGTGCAAGGTGAACGCAGAGCCGAGCTCGCTCGAGCTATGCTGAGCCGCAGCCCGCAATCGCCGTTGCTTCCTCATTGCAACGGCAAAGGTACTACATTTAACATGCGATGTCAATAGTTTGAGGGGAAAATCGTGTAAAAATATGTTAATAAAATGAAGAATTATTGTTAATACAAGTTAACGAATAGGGGCTATTTTCACTCCGATATCTCCTTTGCTTCACTCTAATATCTCCCATGCTTCACTCTAATATCTGCCGTGGGGCACGGGAGATATTCCTTTAGCCTATAGGAGACGTTTCTTACGGGGTGCTGCAATATTGACAACAGATTTGGGATCGTGCGAACAGAGAACAGAGAACAGTAAAGTTTTTCATTTTATACTACAAATGTGCTTTATATTATATATATATTATGTATAATATATATATAATATAAAATTTATTCTTCACTTATTTATTTCACTTATTTCACTTTTCTTACTGTTCTCTGTTCTCTGTTTTAGTTGCCAACCCGTACGGATTTGGTTGACTGCCTCGCCTGAGTATAGTTGACCACTTTCACTGGAGAGGTTGACTCTTTTCCTGAGAACGTAGACTTCGTACGGATATTGTTTACTCTTCATCTGTTTTTTCCTGTTGATTCTGAATCGTGTGGAACGGATAGATTTGTTTCCGATGAAATGGGCAATTTTTATTGCTGGAAACATACAGAAACGTTTTTGGAACAAATATTTTTGGCAATAAACAACTATCATAGTATATTTGCACCAGAACAGGTTACCAACTATCCTGACTAACAACGATATGGAACAGAACTTAGAGCCGATACGGAGCAAGATCTATGAGATCAGGGGACAGCGGGTGATGCCATGTGCTATCCCATGGCGAAAGCGTGGAACACACTATATTAGAAAATAATGAATAGTTTTAGAAATCATTTGGTGGAATGAAGGAAAAAAGAGGGTATGCACTTCACATCGAAGTGAACCCTCTTTTTTATGCTTATGTACGTAACGCATGTTTACATCGTTACCTCAACGGTATGCTTGCCAGCAGCGTAGGGGATGACGTTGCCATCGATGGGCTTGCCATCCACGACAACCTGAGTAACACCACTTTCCTTACCGTTAGGATTCTTGACGGTGATGGTGTATTCCGCATCACGGAACTTACGCTGGATGGTGTACTCCTTAGCAGTGGTGGGCAGACAGGGGTCTATCTGCAGACCGTCATACTGTGGTTTCACACCGAGGATATACTGGCTGACCGTCAGCCACATCCATGCTGCCGTACCCGTCAGCCATGAGTTCTTACCCTCACCGGGCTTGAAGGCATCCTTACCAGCCACCATCTGACAGTTGACATACGGCTCCACCTTATGCAGCGTCTGGTATTTCTCCTCGACGTAAGAGGGCAGGATCTTCGCATAGTGTGACCAAGCGTCATTGCCACGTCCAGCCAGTGTCTCACCGATAATCACCCATGGGTTGTTATGGCAGAAGATACCGGCGTTCTCCTTATAGCCCTCGGGATAAGAGGATATCTCACCATACTCATAGATATACTTGCTGAAGGCGGGGTTGTTGAGCACCATGCCGTGCTCACACTCCAGGTACTTCTTGCAGGAGTCGAGCGACTTAGCCACCATGCCGTCCTCAGCACCAATCTGTGCCATGGTACACCAGCCCTGTGACTCGATGAAAATCTTCGCCTCGTCGCACTCATGTGAGCCAATCTTATTACCGAAGAAGTCATAGGCACGGAGATACCACTCACCATCCCATCCGTCTTTCTTCACAGCCGCAACCATCTCGTCGATGGCATGCTGCATTCTTTCTGCTTCAGCAGTCTTACCCAACTTCTCGCAGAGTTCCACATATTGCTTTGCAGTCACCACGAAGAGACCGGCAATCATCAGCGACTCCGCCTTCGAGCCCTCACTCTTGTTCTCGGTAGTCTGGAAACTCTCGTTCGGATCCCATGAGAAGCAGTTGAGGTTCAGACAGTCGTTCCAGTCGGCACGTCCGATAAGCGGCAACTTATGCGGACCGAGGTTCTTGATGACGTGGTCCATCGACACCTTCAGGTGCTCAAACAATGTCACCTCAGAACCCGGCTGGTTGTCGAACGGTACCATCTCGTCGAGAATAGAGAAGTCGCCCGTCTCCTTGATATACGCCACCGTTCCGAAGATGAGCCAGCAGGGGTCGTCGTTGAAACCGCCGCCGATGTCATTATTGCCACGCTTGGTGAGCGGCTGGTACTGATGGTAGCAGCCACCGTCCGGGAACTGGGTAGACGCGATGTCGATGATACGCTGGCGGGCACGACTTGGAATCTGGTGTACGAAGCCCACCAGGTCCTGGTTGGAGTCGCGGAAACCCATGCCACGACCGATACCGCTCTCGAAGAACGATGCCGAGCGTGAGAAATTGAAGGTCACCATACACTGGTATTGGTTCCAGATGTTCACCATGCGGTCGAGCTTGTCGTTTCCCGTGCGTACATTATATATATTAAGCAATTCGTCCCAGTACTGGCAAAGCTCATTGAAAGCCTTGTCGACCTTCTCCGTGGTGTTCAGCTTCTCGATGATGGCATGCGCCTTCTCCTTGTTGATGACCTGTGGAGCCGAGAATTTCTTGTCCTGCTCATTCTCCACATAGCCCAACAGGAAGATGAAGTCACGGGACTCGCCCGGTTGCAGGGTCACCTCAATATAATGCGAGGCGATGGGACTCCAGCCATGGGCATGACTGTTGCGGGGCTTACCCTCCATGACAGCATCAGGGTTCGCAAACTCGTTATAGAGACCCACGAACGTCTCACGGTCCGTGTCATAACCCTGTATCTCTGTGTTCACATGATAGAAAGCATAGTGGTTACGACGCTCACGATACTCTGTCTTGTGATAGATCGTTGAACCCTCTATCTCCACCTCACCAGTCGAGAAGTTACGCTGGAAGTTCTCCATGTCCGTAGCGGCATTCCACAGGCACCACTCCTCGAAAGAGAAGAGTTTTAAGTTTCTCACTTCGCTGGAAGTGTTCTTCAACGTCAGTTTCTGCACCTCAGCCCATGTCTTCAGCGGTACGAAGAAGAGCACGCTCGCCTCTATGTCATTCTTCCGTCCAGTGATACGCGTATAACTCATGCCATGGCGGCACTCATAGAAGTCGAGGGGAGTCTTGCAGGGTTTCCATCCCGGGTTCCATACCGTACCGTTGTCGTTGATATAGAAATAACGTCCCCCATTGTCCATCGGTACGTTATTATAGCGGTAACGGGTGATGCGGCGGAACTTGGCATCCTTGTAGAAAGAATAGCCACCTGCTGTGTTAGAGATGAGTGAGAAAAAGTCCTCATTGCCTAAGTAGTTAATCCAGGGCCACGGTGTCTTCGGGTCGGTAATCACATACTCACGGTGTTGGTCGTCAAAATGACCATAGCGTTTGTTGTCCATAGTTTCTTGTTATAGTTTTAACTGTTTTCTTTGATATTATTTCTCGATTAATATTCGTGCATCGACAGCCACCACGTCCTGCTCGTCAGCAAGGAGCGGGTTGATGTCCATCTCCTTGATCTCGGTAGCGAAGCGGAGGAGGGTAGAGAGGCGTACGATGATCTCTGCATATTTCTGCTCGTTGATGCCCTGCTGTCCTCGTGTACCTTTTAATATCTTATAGCCTCTGAGGGAGTGTATCATGGAATATGCCTCACCGGCGGAGAGCGGTGCAAGACCCGACTGCACGTCTTTCAGTACCTCGACGAAGATACCGCCCAGTCCGCAGAGTACCACATGTCCGAAGCGCTCCTCGTATTTCGCCCCGATGAACAGCTCCGTGCCCTTCAGCATCTTCTGTACCATGACAGCGGTGGCACCTTCAATCTTCATCATGCGGTCATACTCCAGGGCGAGGTGCTCGGGAGTACGGATGTTCAGCGTCACACCACCCACGTCACTCTTATGTACAGGACCCACCACCTTTGCCACGACAGGGTAGCCCACTTTCTGAGCGAAGGCAGTCAGTTCCTCCTTGGAAGCCGATACCAACTCCGGCACCATGGGAATACCGGCACAGGAGAGAATCTCACGGACGGTCTGGGGTGGGAGATAACCGTTCTGTTTGATGCCCATAATGAGTTTATGCAGACGTGGAATGTCTATGCCATAGAGCTGTACCTCCGGTGGGGCAGGTGGTGGTGTCTGCATGATCTGTGAGAGGGCTGTCGCCAGTGTCACCTCGTCGGAGAAATTGACATGTCCTTTCCCCAAGAACTCTGCCACCTCAGGACCTGCTGTGTGCAGACTGGGCAGGATGGGGAAGATGGGCTTCTTACATTCCTGTATCTTCCGGTGCAATACCTCATAAGCCTGATAGAGGGTCGTCAAACCCGGTGTGCCATAGATAACGGCAATGGCATCGATATCGTCAAAACGCTTCTCGCAATAGTCTATTGTTAATCCCAGTTGCTCCGGGGTGCCTGTGGCAAGGATGTCGATAGGATTCGCCACACTGGAACCGGGGAAGAGCTTCCCTTTCAGCTCCTCGGCAGCCTCCCCTTCCAACTTGGGGACAATCAGTCCGCCTTTCGACAAGGCATCCGTCAGCATCACACCGGGACCTCCGGCATGGGTGACAATGGCAAAGCGCTTGCCTGTCAGTGGGGGCAGGGTGAAGATACAGCCTACGGTGGTCAGCTCCTCTCTGGAATGACAACGCACGATACCCGCCTTACGGAACAACGCCTCTACGGCGGAGTCGCTGGAGGCAATGGCACCCGTATGACTCGATGCGGCACGACTGCCGCTCTCACTGCTGCCAGCTTTGATAGCGGCGATGCGGCATCCCTTGCGGATCAGGTTGCTGGCATGGAAGAGCAGTTTGTCAGGATTGGAGATGTTCTCGATATAAAGTAGTTTGACGAGTGAGTCCGTATCCGGGTTGAAGTGCTCGTCCATATATTGCAGTACATCCTCAATACCGATCTGTTTACCGTTACCGATAGACCAGACACTATTGAACTGCAAGCCCTTGATGACGGCACTCTCCAAGATGAATACAGCCGTGGCTCCGGAGCCACTGACGAAGTCCACACCCTTGGGATGCAGTTTGGGTATAGGCTGGGTGAACACACTATGATGGTTGCGGTTCAGCAGTCCGATACAGTTCGGACCAATCAGTGCTGCCCCATATTGCTCACAGGTGTCAAGGATACGCTGCTCCATCTCAGCACCAGCCTTCGTCTCCTCACCAAACCCGGCAGAGATAATGATAAACGCCTTCGTCTCTTTCTCCTTGGCAAGAAACTCCACTGTATCCGGGCAAAGTTTGGCAGGAATGACCAGAACGGCGAGTTCTGTGGGAGGCAGTTCACGGACATCATGAAATACCTTTACCCCCTGAACCTCATCCTCCTTGGGGTTGACGATACGCAATGTACCCTCAAATCCACCCTGCAGGAGGTTGCGGACAATAGCACCACCTGGCTTGTGGATGTTATTGGAACCACCGACAACCGCTATCGATCTCGGTGCTAACAATTCACGGTTGATCATACGGTGACAATGGATTTAACAGGATGGGAGGCAATAGAGGACTCTGGGAAGAAATACCCTAACTTCAGCACATGTTTGATGGGAGTACCGTCAGCCACTTCATGACCATCCTCCTCACGATCCAGTTCCTTGTCGAACTTTCCGTCAATGGGACCATGGACATAATCCTCATAGGTGTCACCTTCACTGATAATGCCGATACAGGTATCGATAAACGGCAACTGACGCTTGACGAACTGGCGCACCTCATGGGTGAGCATGTCAACCTCCTCGATGCCGGACAAAGAATCCTCATCGGCAGTCTTTCCTGTGGCAAGCATCACGATGAGCGGTTGTACCTCTTTCTGATAGTAACGCAAGTCGTAGATGCGGTTGTTGAGGGTGATAAACTTCCTGACAGCCTCGTTATAGACCATCATCTGTTCAGGTGACAACTTGAGAGACTGTGTCTCTTTCTCTCTCTGCTCCTCCTGCGCGGCACGTCTTCTCGCCTCTTCTCTCTTCTGGCGGATCTTCACAACAGCAGTTGTTCCGGCAGCAATCGCCGTAACTCCGATGGTGGCAAGAGCCGCCCATGTAGACTTTTTGTTTTTTAGTTCCATGACGTAGTTAGTATGTATTTTGTCGCAAAGATAGTGTTTTTTCTGTAAAAACCACTATCTTTGCAAAGAAAAATGAATCAGAGAGACCAACAAATATTACAGATTGCCCTTCCAGCCATCGTGACGAATATCACGGTGCCCCTTCTCGGACTGGTCGATACCGCTATTGTGGGACACATGGGTGATGCCGCCTATATCGGAGCCATTGCCGTAGGTTCTATGATATTCAATCTGGTGTATTGGGTCTTTGGTTTCCTGCGGATGGGTATCAGTGGAATGACGGCACAGGCTCGTGGCAGGCGTGACTTCCAGGACATCATGCGGTTGCTGATACGCTCAATGTCTGTGTCCCTGTTGATCTCCCTTTCCGTCATCGTGTTACAGTATCCCTTGCGGGAGATGATGCTGTGGTTCATCCATCCCACCGATGATGTCCGTGCCCTTGTCGTAACCTATTATAATATCGTGGTATGGGGAGCTCCTGCTGTCTTGGTACTCTATTCCCTTAGTGGCTGGTATATCGGGATGCAGAACTCCCGAGTGCCGATGTTTATCTCCATCATGCAGAACATCGTTAATATCATGGCATCGCTGACCTTGGTCTATGGATTGGGCATGAAGGTGGAGGGAGTTGCCTTGGGAACAGTCATCGCACAGTATGCGGGTCTGGCTGCGGCAGGTCTGCTGTGGTGGCGCTATTACCGTCGGATGCTTCGTTGGCGCATCTCCTTATGGAAAGACAAGATAGACGACTGGCTGGCGTTTTTCCGTGTGAACCGTGACATCTTCCTGCGTACGTTTTTCCTGGTGGCAGTCAACCTTTATTTCACCTCGGCGGGAGCCCGCCAGGGGGCTGTTATCCTCGCTGTCAATACCCTGTTGATGCAGCTCTATCTCTTCTTCTCCTATTTCATGGATGGTATCGCCTATGCCGGTGAGGCCCTTGGAGGCAGATATTGGGGAGCACGTAACCTGTCAGCCTATCGGGAGGTGGTAGGGCGGTTGTTTGTCTGGGGTGCTGCGATGGTCGTCCTCTTTACGGCAGTCTATGTCCTTGGTGGTATGCCTTTCCTTCGGTTGCTTACAGACGAGCCTCATGTGGTGGAAGCCTCCCGCAGCTATGTCTGGTGGGCGTATCTCATCCCATTGGCTGGTATGGGTGCCTTTATCTGGGATGGTATCTTCATTGGCATCACTGCCACCCGTGGAATGTTACTGTCGTCATGTATTGCCGCGGTAGTATTCTTCGTGGGTGTCATCAGTCTAGTGGATTTCATGGGAAATCATGGATTGTGGTTGTCGATGGTCGTATATCTCGCCATCCGCGGAATCGTCCAGACAATCCTCTATCATCGAAAGTATTCTATTCCTAAAATCCCTAAATCTCGTTAAAGGAATTGGTTGTTCTACATATTTCCCTTATCTTTGCATAATAAACTCAAAACCGATGCGATATGAAACAGAAAGCGCTAACCATTATTGCCATTTTAATGTTCATGCCTATGTGGATATTCGGACAAGATTATAAAGACCTTTGGAAAGAGGTACGTGCGGCAGAGAGCAAGGATCTGCCTCAGACTGTCATTAAACATCTGACCCGTATTGAGGAAAAAGCCCTGAAGGAGCAAGCCTACGGCCAGTTGCTGAAAGCTTCCCTTTATCGTGCCAAGCGACAGGCGGATATTGCCCCGGACTCGCTTAGTCCTGCTGTAGAGCGACTGCGTCAGCAGGAACAGCAGACGAAGGATCTTGCTTTAAAGGCGGTCTATGCAACCATCCTCTATCGTGTTTATCAGGATAATCCGATGCTCTCAGAAGACTGGGAGACAATCAGTGAGGAATACCGTACTACCGCCTTGTCGTCACCCAAGGCATTGGGAAAGGTGAAGAGCAAGGTGTACACCCCTTTTGTCAGTCATGGGAAAGACAGTGAGATATATGACGATGACTTGTTACATATCATTGGACAGGAGTTGGGGGCATGGCAGTGGATGCATGATTACTATGAGCAGAAAGGTAATCGCCGTGCTACCTGTCTGACTGCCCTTTCTGTGCTACGGGATAATAAACAGGGTGGCAAGATAGAGGAACTCCAAGAGAGTGCGTATATCCGTAGCTTAGACTCCCTGATCAACAGATATGCTGACTTGGATGTCGCCGGTGAGGTGGCGTTGGAGCGTTATCGGTATATGGAAAACCATACGAAAGCGACGGCAGCCGAGAAGATGGCATATCTGGATATGGCGATTGCCAAATGGGAGAAATGGGACAGAATCACCCAGTTGAAGAATAACAGGATGCTGTTGGTGGCTCCCAAGTTCCTTGCCGAGATTCCCCATTATGTACAGCCGACAGGACAGGAACAGATGGTCAAGTTGAATGGACTGCGTCATCTGACATCCCTTACCATGAAGGTCTATCGTACGAAACTGCAAGGTAATCACAACCTGTCGATCAACTATCACGACGACTATAAGAAAATCATGGACGGTGCCGTGGAGGTGCCGGAGGCTTTCCAGAAGCGTACCTTCCCTGTCTATGCGGATTATGAGCAGTTTGAAGACTCCATTCCGTTAATAGGACTTCCCAACGGTGTCTATGTGCTGGAGTTCTCCACGGATCCCAATACATCTGTCAGTCGGGTGTTCTACTATGTCACGAGTCTCCGTGTAATGGCTCTTGGCAAGCAGCGGGACCACATGCGTTATATCGTGGTAGATGCCGTTACCGGTCAGCCGGTAAAGGGTGCCAAGGTGAAGATTGATGGTACGAATGCCCGGGATAAGGAGAACCATGTCACGCTGACCACTAATGCGGCTGGTGAGGTGAGCTATGTTCTCAAGAAAGACAATACCCGTCATACCGTCTATGTCTATACCAGTGATGACAAGGCATGCCGTTATATCAGTGCCGACGATGACTTCTATTTCCATGATGACAAGGACAGGACAGAATATACCCGTATATATACCGACCGTGCCATCTATCGACCGGGACAGGAAGTCCATGTGGCTGCCATTATCTATGCGAGGGAGAATTATTTCGAGACATCTGCCGTGGAGGGAAAAAAGGTGACGGCACAGTTGCGGGACGCTAACTATAAGGTAGTTGCCGAACAGGAGCTGGTGACCGACCGCTTCGGCAAGTGTTCCACGACTTTCGTGTTACCCAAGGGACTGCGTAACGGCAACTTTACCGTCCGTCTGAATAATAGTTCCGAGAATATCAGGGTGGAAGAGTATAAACGTCCCACCTTCGAGCTGTCGTTCTCAGAGTATAAGGAGACATATCAAGCTGGTGACACCATCACCATACAGGGTAAGGCTGTCAGCTATGCCGGTGTCCCTGTACAGGAGGCAAAAGTGAAATATACCGTCCGCCGTCGCATTCCTTATTGGTGGATGAGTTATTCATGGTATTGGAATGTGGGCTACTATGGTTACAAGACTGATGACGAGGAAATCTATTCGGGAGAGACAGTCACCAAGGACGATGGTACCTTCGATGTGAGGATGCCGATGGTATTGCCGGAGAAAGACATGCGCCGACCGATGTTCTACAATTTTGAGGTAGTGGCTAATGTCACCGACCAAGGGGGTGAGACCCATAGCGGGACGAAGAGTATGCCACTGGGAACAAAGGCAACATCCCTCTCTTGTAATATGCCACAGCGTGTCCGTGCAGACGAGGTCTCCCCTGTGACATTCTACCGTCGTAACATGGCTGGTGGTAATATCACTGGGACAGTCCGCTATCGTGTGGATGGCGGTGCATGGAAAGAGTGTGCAGCCAATACGAATGAGTCTGTGATCAGCACCGACATCCGTAGTGGTGAGCATCGTCTGGAGGCTGCCTGTGAGGGTGACTCTATCGACATGAAGTTTGTGGTGTTCAGTCTGGAGGACAAAACTCCTGCCATTGAGACGAAAGACTGGTTCTATACGAGTCATAGTACCTTCCCACGTGATGGTAAACCAGTGACCGTACAGGTAGGCTCCTCTGACAAAGACCTGTATATCGCTTATGAGATGATATCTGGTACGAAGGTTATAGAGGAAGGGTTTATCCGTGAGAGCAACTCATTATGGAACAGGAAGTTCACCTATAAGGAAGAATATACCAATGGTTTGACACTCGCTTTCGCATGGGTGAAAGATGGTGTCACCTATCGTCATACGACCGTTATCCACCGTCCTACTCCGGAAAAGGGATTGAAACTTAAGTGGGAGACTTTCCGCGACCGTCTGAAACCCGGACAACAGGAGGAATGGAAACTCTCCATCAAGGATAAGAATGGAAAACCTGCCAATGCACAGTTGATGGCGGTGCTGTATGACAAGAGTCTTGACCAGTTGAAAATGCACCACTGGGGACTCTATCCCAGCATGTACATTCCTACTGCCAACGTCTCATGGACGGTGATGTCCTTCGGTAATATTAAAGCTGAAGGTGCCGTACGTCCTTCCTACGAGACAGTCCGTGGACTGTCGTTCAGCACGTTCGACCATGATGCCTATCCTCGTTTCTTCCGGCCTATGGTTGTGGGCTATGGCAGAAATGTATTATATAAGTCTGCAAACAGAGCAAGAGGTATGGTTGAGGATGGAGTGATGGAAGCTCCCGCGATGATGGTGGAGAGTGCTGCTATGGAGTCGAAAGCAGAGAAAAGTGCCGCTCCTGTTAAGAAAGAGGCAGAAGAGCCGCAGGCAGAGAGTAATCAGCTGCGTGAGAACATGCAGGAGACTGCCTTCTTCTATCCTGCCCTGATGGCGGACAAGAATGGGGACGTGGTCCTGAAATTCACCTTGCCAGAGACCCTGACGACCTGGAAGTTTATGGGTGTGGCACATACGACGGACCTCTGTTCGGGTTCTCTCTTTGGAGAGACGATTGCTCAGAAGGACGTGATGCTGCAACCTAATATGCCTCGCTTTATCCGTATGGGTGACCAGGCTCAGATCTCTGCCCGTATCTTCAATATCAGTGAACAGTCACAGAGTGGAACGGTTCGTATCGAACTGATAGACCCAGAGACGGAAAAGGTTGTCTTTACTGACCAGCAGATGTTTACTGTGGAGGCAGGAAAGACAGGACATGCCACCTTCCGTTATCAGCCCTCAGAACAGTATTCGCTGTTGATCTGTAGGATGATGGCTGCGGGTGCAGACTTCTCGGATGGCGAGCAGCATTATCTTCCTATTCTTCCCGACAAGGAGCGTGTGACGAAGTCTGTACCGTTTACCCAGAATGAGCCGGGTGTGAAGGCGATAGACCTTACTAAACTATTCCCCACAGGGACTACTCAGCAGAAACTCACCATCGAATACACTAATAATCCGGCATGGTTGATGGTGCAGTCTTTATCGGCGTTGAGCCAGCCTTACGAGAAGAGTGCTGTTGACCAGGCTGCCGCCCTCTATTCGAATATGTTGGCAAAGTCAATCATGGACCAGACTCCTAAGGCAAAGGCTGTCTTTGAACAGTGGAGCAGGGAAGAGGGGAAAGAGACCTCTCTGCATAGTCAGTTGGAGAAAAACGAGGAGTTGAAGGATATCATCCTCGCAGAGACTCCTTGGGTGAATGATGCTGACAGGGAGGCGGAGCAGAAACGTCGGATTGCCGACTTCTTTGACGAGAACCTGATAGGCGGTCGCTTGGAGACTGCCAAGTCGAAACTGGATGAGTTGCAGTCTGGAGATGGCGGTTTCACCTGGTATCCCGGTATGCCCAGTAGTCCTTATATCACCATGACGGTGGCACAGATGCTGGCTCGCCTGAGTGTGATGGTCGGCGGTACTGACGAGACAGAACTCGCCATTAAACTGACGAAAGACAATGCTATGCGTTATATGGATGGTGAGATTGTCAAGATGGTCGAGGAGATGAAGAAATGGGAGAAGAAAGGTATCAAGCCATCATTCCCCTCCTTCGTCGCTCTCCAGTGGTTGTATGTCAATGCGATCACCAACCGCCAGTTGAAGAAAGATCCTGCTGATGCAAAGGCTTATCTGATGCCACTGCTGAAGAAAGACATCAAGGCACAGAGTCTCTATGAGAAGGCGATGACGGCAATCATCCTCCAGCAGAATGGCGACCTGCAGACAGCTCGTGAGTATGTGCAGAGTCTGAAGGAGTATTCTGTATATACAGAGGAGATGGGACGATACTATGACACGCCACGTGCCGCTTATTCGTGGTTCAGCTATAAGATACCTACAGAGGTGGCTGCCATTGAGGCTATCAAGTATGTGGCACCTGATGATGCCCAGACGATAAACGAGATGCGCCGCTGGCTGTTGCAGGAGAAGCGTACCCAATTATGGGATACACCTATCAACAGTGTCAATGCCATCTATGCCTTCCTCTTCGACAATGTCAGTCTGCTTGCCGCACAGGAGCCAACGGTACTTGCCATCGACCAGCAGCCGGTAGAATTGCCGAAGGGTACAGCCGGTGTCGGTTATATCAAGACGGCTATCCAGCAACCGAAGGGTAGGGAGTTCACGGCGGCGAAGACATCGACAGGTACTTCATGGGGTGCCGTCTATGCTCAGTTTATGCAGAAGACCCATGAGGTGGAGTCTTCGGAGAGTGGTATCACGGTGAAGCGTGAGATACTTGCTCCCACCTCTCACTCCGTACCTCTCACCTCCCTGAAGGTCGGTGACCGTATCAAGGTGCGTATCACCATCAATACAACACGTGACCTTGATTTCGTACAGGTGCTCGACCGCCGTGCGGCATGTATGGAACCTGTCAACCAACTCTCTGGATATCATCACGGGGCTTATTGCTCACCCAAGGACTTCTCCACCAATTACTATTATTATGGACTTGCCAAGGGTAAGCATGTGATAGAGACAGAATACTATATCGACCGTGCTGGAGTCTATGAGACGGGAACATGTACCGTGCAGTGTGCTTATGCTCCGGAATACCGTGCCACGGCGAAGTCGGAGACTTTGACAATTACAGAATGAATATGAACAGAAAAACGATAATAACATCCCTGCTGATGCTTGCCATACTGCCAGCATCGGCGCAGAAACTGATTGCAGAGAAAACGATTATTGATGTGGGCAAGACGGGGTTCCAACAGCCTGTCACTGCCGTGTTTGAGTTTAAGAATAAGAGTATCCGCCGACTGCGTATTGAGTCGGTGCAGCCAGACTGTAACTGTACGGCGGTAGAGTATCCGAAAACGGTCATAGGAATGGGAGAGAAATTCCAGATCAAGATGACGTATGATGCCCAGCAACTCGGTCATTTCGATAAGCAGGCAGCGATTATCTCGAATGGTACGAAGAAACCTTTCTATATCCGTATGAAGGGTATCGTGTCTGAGAGTTATCAGGACTTCTCTGGTGACTATCCCATTGAGATGGGGAATATGCGTATTGACAAGAACGAACTGGAGTTCGACAATGTCAACAAAGGAGATATGCCTGTCGATCAGATCCATGTCTATAACAATGGTACCACTCTGATGCGTCCGAACCTCATGCACCTGCCTTCTTATCTGACGGCAGTGACGACTCCTGAGGAGATACGCCCCGGGCGTAATGCCACCATCACTGTGACACTGAACTCCACGAAGATCAGTGACTATGGGTTGACACAAGAGTCTATCTATCTGGCTGCTAACCCGGGCGACAAGGCGACGAAGGATAATCTTGTCGGGGTGTCTACAGTTCTGTTGCCGGCTCTCACAACGATGTCAGCCACACAGAAACAGTATGCACCGAAGATGTACCTGTCGAAAGAGCAGGTGGATATCACCTTCGACGGGAAGTCGAAACGGAAGGATGAGATACAGATTTCCAACACGGGACGTACACCGCTGACCATCTCGTCGCTCCAGATGTTCACGCGAGGACTAAAGATTTCATTAGGAAAGAGCACACTCCAGACTGGTGAGTCGACGAAGCTGAAAATCACGGCGTATCGTGACCAGTTGGCAAAGACACGTACCAAACCCCGTATCCTGATGATCACCAACGACCCGGATAAGTCGAAAGTTGTCATTCCGATTAATGTAAAATAATGAAATCACGAAAAAACAAGAGCAATGGACCATCCTGAAAATAGTGAGGAATTCGCAGGGCTGCAAGTGAATAGTGGGGTAGCTCAGCCTTCTATCATCAACCCCTATCTGCAACGGAAACGCTTCAAACGTCATGAACTGAGTGCCGCAGAGATGGTGGAGGGTATCGTCAAGGGCGATGTGACCATCCTCTCACAGGCTGTCACGTTGGTGGAGAGCGTCAACCCTGACCACCAGACGAAAGCGCAGGAGGTGATCAACAAGTGTCTGCCCTATAGTGGTCACTCTATCCGTGTGGGTATCAGTGGCGTGCCAGGGGCTGGCAAGTCGACTTCCATCGATGCCTTCGGCATCCATGTGCTGAAAGAGAAAGGGGGAAAACTTGCTGTCCTTGCCATCGACCCCAGCAGTGAGCGTACGAAGGGTAGTATCTTGGGCGACAAGACACGTATGGAGAAACTCTCCGTTCACCCAGACTCCTTCATACGTCCTAGTCCTACGGCGGGTTCACTGGGTGGAGTGGCTCGTAAGACGCGTGAGACGATTATCCTCTGTGAAGCGGCTGGCTTCGATAAGATTTTCGTGGAGACGGTAGGTGTGGGACAGTCTGAGACGGCTTGTCATTCGATGGTCGATTTCTTCCTGCTCATCCAACTGGCTGGTACGGGTGATGAGTTACAGGGTATCAAGCGCGGCATCATGGAGATTAGTGATGGTATCGTCATCAATAAGTGTGATGGTGAGAATGTCGACAAGGCACAGATGGCTGCCACCAATTTCCGTAATGCCCTCCATTTCTTCCCCATGCCGGAGAGTGGATGGCTGCCCAAAGTGATGTGCTATAGCGGTTTCTTTGGTCTGGGCATCAAGGAGATATGGGATATGGTCTATCAGTATATCGACTTCGTCAAGGCGAACGGTTATTTTGAGCATCGCCGTAACGAACAGTCGAAATACTGGATGTATGAGAGTATCAACGAGCACTTACGCATGAACTTCTATAATAATCCGATTATACAGCAACGGCTGATAGATGCTGAGCGCACCGTCCTCGCAGGTCAGCAGACCTCTTTCACGGCTGCTCAGAGCTTGCTGGATGATTATTTTAACTCGATGACGCATGCTACAGATTGAGATAGACAATGGCAGTGGTTTCTGTTTCGGGGTGACGACTGCCATTCAGAAAGCGGAGGAGGAACTGGCTAAGGGTAATACGCTTTATTGTCTGGGGGATATCGTGCATAATGGGATGGAGTGTGACCGTCTGCGACAGATGGGGCTGGTCACCATTAACCATGACGAGATGCGACAGTTGCACGATGTGAAGGTGTTGCTGCGTGCCCATGGAGAACCGCCTGCCACCTATGAACTGGCTCGCCAGAATCATATTGAGATTATTGATGCCACGTGTCCTGTGGTGTTACAGTTGCAGAAGAAAATCAAACGCCAGTATGAGGCGCAGTGTCAACAGCCCTCAGCAAACAGCCAGATTGTCATTTTCGGCAAGAAAGGTCATGCGGAGGTGTTGGGACTGGTAGGTCAGACACAGTCTTCGGCAATCGTCATTGAGAGTTTTGAGGAAGTGAAGAAACTTGATTTCTCGCATGATATCTATCTTTACTCCCAGACCACCAAGTCGCTCGATGAGTTTCATCATATTATCGAATATATTCAGCAGCATATTTCTGCTGATGCCACCTTCAAGAGCTTCGACACCATCTGCCGTAGTGTGGCAAACCGAATGCCAAATATCTCCAGTTTCGCTGCCAAGCACGATCTCATCCTTTTCGTATGTGGTCGCAAGAGTAGTAACGGCAAGGTGTTGTTCAATGAGTGTCTGCGTGTCAACCCCAATACCCACCTCATTGAGGGTCCCGACGAGATATCCCCCCAATGGCTGGAGGGTATCCGTACGGTAGGCATCTGTGGCGCCACCAGTACACCCAAATGGCTCATGGAACAATGCCGTGATGCGATATTGGAAGGGTGACTTGTTATTTAATATGCGTGGTCATGGTGAATCTCCTCCCTGCTGAGTTTCTTCTTGTCAATAGCTCGCCATGCATAGACTATGTAAGCTAATACGAAAGGAACGAGCAACGAGACATAAAACATCGTGCGGAGCGTAAACTCACTGGAGCATGAGTTGGCAAGCGTCAGGGACGACTGTAAGTCTGCTGTTGACGGGTAGTAAGCCGTATGATTCCATGCAGAACATAGCAGTAAGGCGAGGACGGTCAATACCGTGCCGATTCCTGCTGGCCAGATACCTCCAATGTACGTCTTCGAAACAATGGTCTTGCCGATGCCGTAGAGTACGAGTGCCACTCCAATTAATAATAGGATAAGGAGATACCACATGTCTATGAGATTGTGGAGGTACTTATAAGGTTCCATGTAAATAACACCAGTCTCTGGGTTCCATGCATATCCGTCTTTTAGCAGTAAGTGAACGAGATAGGCGACAAAGAGAATCAAAAAGGGAATAGTAGCACCGATTATGCGCACACTGCCCCTGCTGCGGATGTCCTCGTCGTCCACATTATTCATCACATAGAGGATTCCTAATATGCGGGCAAGGAATACCACGGCAAAGCCGAAGACCAGTACCCAGGGATTGAGCAGGGCATCCAGTCCATGCGAGGCATTAGCCCAACGGGAGATAATCGGCGTAATGGAAGTGGCATCAATCAGATTGTTCTTCTCAACGATGAAGTTGCTGCCCTCGAAGAAGGTTGCCACGGCACCGCCTAAGAGTAGTGGACCAAGTATGCCGTTCAGTGTCAGGAAGAACTGGAATGTCTTGGGACCGAGGAAGTTGCCGATCTTGTTCTGGAACTCATAGCTCACTGCCTGCAATACGAAAGTGAAGAGAATGAGCATCCACAACCAGTAGGCTCCGCCAAAAGAGGTGGAATAGAACAATGGGAAGGAGGCAAAGAAGGCTCCTCCGAAGGTGACGAGGGTGGTAAAGGTGAACTCCCACTTACGTCCCGTGGAGTTATAGACGAGGCGACGACCTTCCTCTGTATATCCTAAACTCCTTGCCACCGAGTTGGCACCTTGTACGAAAAGCAGGAATACTAACAGTGCTCCCAACAGTGCTATAACGAAGCACCAGTAATGCTGTAAGAATTCGTATGTCATAATACTCTCAATTATCAATTGTCAATTCTCAATTAGAATACTCCGGTCCTTTCTTGATCTGCTTCAGCAGGATATTGATCTCTACTGCAAGCATCAGGGTGAAGAGAAACAGGAAGATAAAGAAAGTGAGGGCAACGGCATTGCCGTTGATGTCACTGACAGCTACCCAGGTGGGCAGCATGTCCTGAATGGTCCAAGGCTGTCTGCCGAATTCTGCTACCAGCCATCCGCTTTCCGATGCGATATATGCCAGTGGGACGAGCAGAATGGCAAACCAATAGTGCCAGGCTGGTAGTCCTGCGATATCATGACTGTCGGCTTCTGTCTCGGGAATGATACCGAAGGTAGCAAGCAGACGACGGGTGATGATGGTGAGGTAGGGGATGCGGAAAGAAATCAGGAACATGATGAGGAAATAGAGGATAAACAGGCATCCTGCCCCTACCATGACGCGGAAAGCCCAGAAATTAACGGCAACAGGAGGTACTACGTCCTTCTGGTCTTTGACATAGCCGTAACCCATATACTGCATATTTGCATTTAACGTGGCGAGATAGTTTTTTAGCGTAGTCTCGCCGGCACCCTCCTTCTTCGCCTTGCGATAGGCAGCAAGGGCGGTGATTGCCTCCTTCCCTCGTTGTATCTTCTCTTCGACAGAAGGCTCTGTCTTGCCCTCAGGTGTCGTGTAACCGTTCAGAATGTCGTTGATGCCTGGGACAAAGCCCTGCGGGTCGTTAGTCGCCATGATAGAAAGGGCGTAAGGAACCTCCACGCCCGGTACGAGAGCCAGACCTTGTGCCGTACCACCATCATGAAGTCCTTCTATAGCCGCCATTTTCATTGGCTGATACTGTGCTACCTGCTGACCGCTGATATGTCCGGTAAAGGCGGCACCCAACGAAGCGATGAGACCAACGACAGCGGCAATCTTGATACTCTCCTTCGCCAGCTTGAGTTCCCGCTTCTTCCAAAGATACCATGAGGAGACCGCCACCACAAAGACGGCACCGATTATCCATGCCGAGATGACGGTGTGGAAGAACTTGCCGACGGCGAAGGGGGAAAGGGCGACAGCGAAGAAGTCAACCATCTCGTTGCGCATGGTGTCGGGATTAAACTCGCAGCCTACGGGATGCTGCATCCATGCATTGGCGACAAGAATCCACCATGCAGAGATGGTGGCTCCTAAACCTGTCAGCCAGGTGGAAGCGAGATGGAACCCTCTCGATACCTTGTTCCATCCGAAATACATGACGGCGACAAAGGTGGACTCCATGAAGAAGGCGACGATGCCTTCGATGGCAAGGGGAGCTCCGAAGATGTCACCTACGAACCATGAGTAGTTGCTCCAGTTGGTGCCAAACTCGAACTCAAGGATGATACCCGTAGCCACTCCCATGGCAAAGTTAATACCGAAAAGTTTCTGCCAGAACTTTGCCGTGTCGCGCCAGAAGGTGTCCTTCGTGCGATAATAGCAGGTCTCTGCGATGCCCATGATGACAGCCAGTCCCAGTGTCAGGGGAACGAACAGCCAGTGGTAGATGGCTGTCAGTGCGAACTGTGCTCTTGCCCAGTTGATGGACCCTGCGTCGATGTTTAATAATAGGTCGTTCATATTGTAATGTTTTAGTTTAGAGTTTAGAGATGAGAGATTATTGTGCCCGTTCGATGAACTCGTTGGCGACATAGTCGGACTCACCGCCTTTGTCGGCGTGGGTCTTGAGGAAATTGGGGAAGAAGAAAATCTTCAGGATGACAAACATGATAAACAGCTTGATCAGGATAATGGTCCACAGCGTCTTTCCCAGCCGCATATTGCGGAAACCATCATAGTAAAGGTCGAAGACCCTGTACCAGAATCTTTGTTTATTCATAGGCTAATATCATATTTTCTGCAAATATATGAAATAATTCTTAAACTTCCAACAGAATTTCCAAAAATTACTTTGTCAATTATTTGAAAACTTTTATCTTTGCACCATTATTTTATATTGTAATGGATAGAAAAATCTTATCAGCATTTATTGCAGTGATTGCGTTGTTGGTTGTTGGCGTGGCTTATCTGGGATACAGCCTGCACCAACAGGCACAGACTAATCGGGATATGGAGGAACTTGCTGCTCTCGACAAACAGGAGATGGAGGGGGAGTATCAGCAGTTCGCTGACCAGTATAGCGAGATGAAAACCCGTATCAACAACGACTCTATCATCGCACAGCTGACGCGTGAGCAAGAGCGGACGGAGCAGTTGCTGCAGGAACTGAAGAACACAAAGGCAACGGATGCTGCGGAGATTACCCGCCTCAAGAAGGAACTGGCATCGGTCCGTGCCGTGTTGCGCAGCTATGTGCTGGAGATTGACTCGCTGAACCGGCTGAACCAGGCATTGCTGGATGAGAACAGTCAGATACGTACAGAACTGGAGGAGAGTAACCAACAGAATCAGGCCTTGACTACGGATAATGCGACATTGTCAGAGAAGGTGGCCATCGCTGCCCAGCTCAATGCGGTGAATATTGACATCATGATGATTGTCAAGGGAGCTTTCTCGTCGAAGACCAAGGAGCGTACCAAGCATCCGCATAAGATCGGTGGCTCGACCAATGAGATGAAGGTTCGGTTTGTCCTATCCCGCAATGTGACGGCAACCAATGGCACCAGGAAAATCTATGTTCGTATCCTGACACCGACGGGCAGTGTGCTGAATGCTGCCGGCAAATGTCCTTTCGAGGATAAGGAGGTTGCCTATACGGTGATGAAGACCATCGAATATACCGGTGAAGAGACACCGATGGACTTATATGTGGCAAAGAAAGAAACACTGATACCGGGTGACTATCGTGTGCAGGTTATTGCTGACGGTCACGAGATAGGAACCCGTACTATAGAACTAGAGAAATAACAATGAACAGGAATTTACTTTTCTCCTTGTTGGCATGGGCAGCACTGCCTGTTGGTGCACAACAGCTATTGACCCTCGACAGTTGCAGGGCAATGGCGTTGCGTAACAACAAACAGCTGAGCGTGTCGCGTGTCAAGCAGGAAGTAGCAGCGAACCTGCGTAAGTCGGCTCGTACGAAATACCTGCCGCATGTCAGTGCGCTGGGTGGCTACGAGTGGACCAGCAAGGAGGTGTCCATCTTGAATGATGACCAGAAGTCGGCACTGTCGAACCTGGGGACGAATCTCACGGGGGCGATAGGGCAGAACATCCAGCAGGGAATGGGCAATATGCCGCCGGGTTTATGGAAGGTCTTGGGGGATATGGGCTTTACCCCCGAAGCTATACAACAGCATATCGGCAGCGGACTCTCGCAGTTCGGTGGGTTGTTGAATGCTGGTGGTCAGCGTATCGTCAATGCGTTCCATACTGATACGCGAAATATGTTCGCAGGAGCTGTGATGCTGACACAACCTGTCTTCATGGGTGGTGCCATCATTGCCATGAATAAGATGGCGGACCTCGGTGAGAAAATGGCTGCTAACTCGACAGAGGCAAAGCGGCAACTGACACTCTACCAGATAGACCAGGCTTATTGGCAGGTGGTATCGCTGAAGCATAAACAGAAACTGGCTCAGAGTTATCTTGACGTGGTGAAAAAACTGGACAGCGATGTGCAGAAAATGATCCATGAAGGTGTTGCCACTCGTTCTGAGGGACTGAGTGTCAGTGTGAAAGTCAACGAGGCTGAAATGGCACTGACACAGGTGAATGACGGTCTGGTATTGTCGAAGATGCTGCTCTGTCAACTGTGTGGTATACCGATGAACGAGCAGGTGACCCTTGCTGATGAGGACAAGGATGAGCTGACAACTGTGGCACTGACACCTCAGGTGGATGTTGCTGTAGCTGCCGATAACCGTCCAGAGCTCCGCCAGTTACAGAACATCGTGGATATGAGCCGTCAATTGACCAATATTCTCAAGGCGGGCAATCTGCCACAGGTAGCCCTGACAGGTGGTTATATGATCTCCAATCCTAATGTCTTCAATGGTTTCGAACGGAAATTTGCCGGTATGTGGAATGTCGGTATATTGGTGCGCATCCCTGTATGGAACTGGGGTGATGTCGCCTATAAGGTACGTGCCTCTAAGGGTGCTACCACCATTGCCAACCTCGAACTGCAGGATGTCCGTGAGAAGATAGAACTGCAGGTCAACCAAAGCGTGTTCCGTGTCAACGAGGCAAACAAGAAGCTGGAGATGGCGAAGTCGAGTACGCAGAAAGCGGATGAGAACCTGCGTGTTGCCAACCTTGGCTTTCGCGAGGGTGTCATTTCTGCCACAACGGTGATGGAGGCACAGACGGCTTGGTTGCAGGCACAGTCGCAGAAGATTGATGCGGAGATAGATGTCAAACTTAGTCAGGTGAACTTGCAGAAGGCAATGGGTACCCTGCAATAATATTATAATATCGAATTATCGAAAAAATTAAAATAGTATGTCAGCAAAAACACAACATAACAATATCCTGCTTGCCATCGTCGGATTCGCGGCAGCAGTAGCCATCGTGGCATTGATTGGTTTCTTTGCCTTAGGTCGTGATCCGGAGTTGATTCAGGGACAGGTGGAAGTGAGTGAGTATCGGGTGTCAAGTAAAGTACCTGGTCGTATCTTGGAGATTCGTGTGAAAGAAGGTGATTATGTGAAGGTGGGAGATACCCTTGCTATCCTCGATGCTCCAGAGGTGCGTGCTAAGATGGAGCAGGCACGTAGTGCGGAGAATGCTGCTGCAGCCTTGGAGATGAAAGCTCAGAACGGAGCCCGTGAGGAGCAGATACGTGGGGCCTATAACGTGATGCAGCAGGCAAAGGCTGGACTGGAGATCGCAGAGAAGTCGTATCAGCGTATCCAGAGACTGTTTGACGAAGGTGTCGTCTCTGCCCAGAAACGGGATGAGGTGTATGCCAACTACAAGGCGATGGAGGCACAGGCAAAGGCTGCCGAGAGTCAGTATGACATGGCTCGCAATGGTGCCCGTCGTGAGGATAAACTGGCTGCTGCCGCTCAGGTGGGTCGTGCCAAGGGTGCCGTACAGGAGGTAAACAGCTATATCCATGAGACCGTCCAGATCGCCCAGATGGAAGGTGAGGTTAGTGATGTCTATCCCAAGGTTGGTGAGTTGGTTGGAACAGGCTCACCTATCATGACGATTGCGGTGATGAAGGATATGTGGGGAACCTTCAACGTGCGTGAAGACCAGTTGAATGGTTTGGCAGTCGGAAAGACTTTCGAGGCTTTCGTGCCAGCCTTCAACAAGAATGTCCAGATGAAGGTATATTATATGAAAGACCAGGGATCGTTTGCTGTATGGAAAGCTACAAAGACGAACGGTCAGTATGACTTGAAGACCTTTGAGGTGAAAGCCCGTCCTGTAGAGAACATGGAGGGCTTACGTCCAGGTATGAGCTTGATTATCAAATAAACGGTGAGGTACCTTAGACAGATATACGAAATCATGCTGCGGGAGTTGGTGATTCTGCGTCAGAATCATATCTACCGCTTCTGTATGGTGTTCTTCCCCATATTTGTGATTTTTTTCTTCACCTCTATGATGGACGAGGGATTGCCGACGAATCTGCCGGTGGGTGTCGTCGATCTGGACAACACCTCTATGTCCCGTTCCCTCACCCGTAAGTTGGATGGTTTCCAGATGTCGAAGGTCGTTGCCCACTATCCCAGTATGACAGAGGCACGTCGTGCCATCCAGCGCAATGAGATCTACGGGTTCCTGTATATTCCGAAAGGTACCGCGGATAAGTTGGTTGCCAGCAGACAACCCAAGATATCCTATTATTACAGCTATACCACACTGACAGCAGGCTCGATGCTGATGAAGGATCTGAAGACAATCTCGACACTCGGTTCTGCGGCACTCGGACAAGCCACCATGCGTGCCAAGGGACTTACCGATAAGCAGATACAGACCTTGTTACAGCCTATCACGGTCGACCTCCATATGATGGCCAACCCATGGAGTAACTATAATGCCTATCTGAGTACGATGATGGTGCCGGGTCTTATCATGCTGTTTATCTTCCTGATCTCCGCCTATTCCATTGGTACGGAGCTGAAGTTTGCCACTGGTAAGAAATGGCTGGAGATGGCAGATAACAATATCACGGTGGCTTTGTTGGGAAAGTTCCTGCCGCAGACCATCATCTGGCTCGCCATTGTCTTCGGTTATGAGTGGTATGTCTTTTATCACCTCGGATTCCCCCATTTGGGCAGTCCGTGGATGCTGATACTCTTAGGACTCATGCAGGTGCTGTCAGCCCAGGGCTTCGGCATCTTCGCCTTTGGTCTGATGCCATCGCTCCGCATGTCGATGAGTATCTGTTCGCTTTGGGCGGTACTGAGTATCTCCATGGCAGGCAGTGCCTTCCCGGTGATGGGGATGGACAGTGCGTTACAGTCGTTGTCATGGCTGTTTCCCTTGCGTCATTATTGGATGATGTACCAGACGTGTGTGTTGAACGGATTCCCGCTCGTTGAGTCGTGGTTCCATTTTGCTGCCTTGGCTGCTTTCATGTTGCTGCCATGGCTGGTAGTCAAGAAGATTAAGAATGCGATGCTGACCTATGTCTATATTCCATAGCTTATATAAAGGACTGCAGGATGCCTGCTACATCTGGCGTAAGGAGATGATGCAGGTGGTGAAGGATGAGGGAGTGCTGATCTTCTTCATCTTCGTCCCCTTGGTCTATCCGTTACTTTACTCATGGATATACAATAACGAGGTGGTGCGTGAGGTTCCTGTCTGTGTGGTTGATCAGTCGCACAGTCATCTGTCCCGCGAGTTCATCCGGATGTGCGATGCCTCTCCTGATGTCCATGTGAAATACTATGCCCAGGATTTGGACGAGGCGAAGTCACTGGTCAGCCGACAGCTCGTCAAGGGTGTCTATTTCATCCCCCGCAGTTTCGCAGAGGATGTGTATGGTTTGAAACGAGGGGTTGTCAGTGTCTATTGCGATATGAGTTTGATGCTCACCTATAAGGCTATCTTCCAGACGGCACAGATGGTGACCATGGAGATGGGTAACGAGTTGAAGACGATGTTGGGCGGTCATTATACGGCTCGTGAGGAGGCGATTGCCACCCGTCCCCTTGACTATGAGGATGTGCCTATCTTCAGTCCATCCGGTGGCTATGGCTCTTCCATACTCCCCGCCGTCCTGATGCTGATTCTGCAGCAGACCCTTGTGCTGGGTATCGGACTCTCTGCGGGTACGGCACGTGATGAGAACCCGTACCGTTCCCTCATCCCTGTCGGCGACTCGCGGTATGAGCATACCTTCCCGATCGTGCTGGGTAAGTCGATGTGCTACCTGATGGTTTTCATGGTGATGGGTGCATGGCTCTCCGTTGCCGTCCCACGGCTGTTCCACTTCCCGCAACTTGCCACGGCAGGCTCTTTGCTATGCCTGATGGTGCCCTATATCCTCGCCTGTACCTTCTTCGGCATGATGGTGTCGTGTACCGTCAAGTATCGTGAGAATGTGATGCTGATTGTCGTCTTCGTCTCAGTGCCGTTATTGTTTCTCACCGGTGTCTCATGGCCACAGTCGAGCATCCCGAGTTATTGGCAGGGTGTTTCCTGGTTGTTCCCTTCAACCTTCGGTGCCCGTGCCTATATCCGTCTGAACTCGATGGGTGCCGACATCAGTGATGTGATGCCAGAGTTGCGCATCCTATGGATACAGGCAGTCTGCTATTTCGTCTTGACTCTTTGTGTCTATCGCTTCCAGTTCTTTATGGCTCGTCGCTTTGCCATGGAACGTCTCAAGTTCTTGAAGCATAAACGGGAGTCGAAAATGAAGGAATAGGCTACTTACGCTGTTGTAAGTGCCGTTGTCATCGATGTGAAGAAGTAACTTTAGCAGTTGACTTATTTTACCCCTACAATCTGCGTCTTCGGCAGCTCGCGGTTACGTTTGTTGACAACGGTAACTACCGACTGGGCGAGGTTGATAAACGCAAGTCCTGTCGCCGTGTCGCTGTTGAGGGCAGCGGGTGTGCCTTGGTCACCACTGTCACAGATGCCCTGTACCAGGGGTATCTGGGCAAGCAACGGCACCTGCATATCCTCGGCAAGTTGCTTACAACCCTCCTTGCCGAAGATGTAATAGCGGTTCTCGGGCAGTTCGGCAGGTGTAAACCATGCCATGTTCTCCACCAGTCCGAGGATAGGTACGTTCACTTTCTCGTTACGGTACATGTCGATACCCTTACGGGCATCGGCAAGAGCTACCTGCTGGGGTGTCGATACGATGATGGCTCCAGTGATGGCAAGAGTCTGCAAGAGGGTGAGGTGGATATCCGACGTGCCGGGAGGGGTGTCAAGGATGAGGTAGTCGAGTTCCCCCCAGTCAGCATCGGCTATGAGCTGTTTGAGGGCGTTCGATGCCATACCACCACGCCATAGCGTCGCTGTCTCCGGTGATACGAAGAAACCGATGGACAACAGTTTCACGCCATACGCCTCAATCGGTTCTATCAGGTCACGGCCATCCACATTGACTGCGTAGGGGCGTGCATCCTCCACCTTGAACATCTTAGGCATCGAAGGACCGAAGATATCCGCATCAAGGAGTCCTACCTTATAACCCAGCCGTGCCAAGGCGATGGCGAGGTTGGCAGAGACGGTACTCTTTCCCACACCGCCTTTGCCGCTGCTGACGGCAACGACATTCTTCACCTGTGGCAGTAACTTACCCACTTCAGGGCGTGGCTTTGACTTGAACTCAGTCTGGATATCCACGACAACCTCTTTGCCGCAGTGGTATTTGATGGCAGCCTCAGCAGCCTTGACTGTCGATTTCAGGAACGGATCCGTGTCGCGAGGGAACTCCAGTACGACACTGACATGCCACGGCTCGCCCTCTTTCTCAGGGGCAGCGACCACAGGCTGGTCTGCCACCATGCCACTCTCTACTACGTTTTTCTTAGTGCCTGCATAGGTTACCGTCTGCAGGGCTTCTATAATCATTTGAGGATATAGCGTCATTTTATATTAGGAATATGTATTTAGAAATTAATGCCGAGATTGATGAAGAGACAACGGGTATAGGCAGAGTCAAACTCGTCCTTTGAGATATTGGCGAGACCGAAGTCATAACCAACCTCTACGTACATCATCTTATACTCCAGACCACATCCGGCACGTAGTCCGCCATCGAAGCGTTTCATGTTGTCAAAGACACTCTCAGACTCTCTCGTGGCATAGTTCTTCACCTTACCGGTAATACCTATGGACAGGTAGCCGCCGAAGAAAGGCTGTAAGAAGAGGTCATCATCCAGATTGATACCATATTTCGCTACGATAGGCAGTTGCAGATAGCCCAGACGATAGGTTACCTTATCACCGTCTTGATGGGTCTTGCCTCCCTTCTCAGAATACAGCAGACTTGCCTCCAACCAGAGGGGATGGTTTCTGGAGAGTTGCATGCCATAGGCAAAACCGATGACGAGACCCGTGCGGGGGTTGGTGTCGAAGGTATTGGACTCACTGCTGGTACTGGCAACATTCATACCCAGACGCAGTCCATAGTAACGTTCTGTATCGTCACGGTTATAGCGGCTGCGACCCCTGTTGGTCTCAAACTGTGCGAAGGATGGTATAGTGAAGGCTATGACCATGATTAATGTGATGATTCTTCTCATATTTATTGTTTTATGGTTTGTATTTAGTCAATCCAGCATCCAGCCAGTTGATGTATTCTTGTATGTCTTCGTCGTAGGAGCGCGAGGGACCGAGAGGCTTCCCTTCCTCATCCAGCAGTACATAGAAGGGTTGAGTGTTCGCCCCGAACTTCGTTGCCTGCAGATGACTCCATTTGTCACCGATGGTGCGAAGGGTACGCTTCTGTCCGTTTACTTCCACTTCAATAGGTTGGGGTAGTGGGGTCTTGTCGTCAACATAAAGCGAGATGAGCACATAGTCTTGTGTCAGACGGCGTGCTACGTCCTCGTTTGTCCATACGGCAGCCTCCATCTTACGGCAGTTGACACAACCGAATCCTGTGAAATCGATTATGACGGGCTTTTGTTGCTCCTTGGCAAAAGCCATGCCTTGCTCGTAATCTTTGAAAGGTGCCTCAACAACGGTGGTCTGTATGATCTTGTAGTCCTGGGTATACATAGGGGGTGTGAAAGCACTGATTGCTTTCAGGGGTGCTCCCCATAGTCCCGGTATCATATAGATGGTAAAGGCAAAGGACAGGAGTCCGAGGAAGAACTGAGGCACATTGGTGCGATGCTCCGGTTCGTCATGGGGGAACCGAAGCCATCCCATCAGGTAGGCTCCAAGGAGTCCGAAAAGGGCAATCCATATCGAGAGGAACACCTCCCTGTCAAGCAGTCTCCAGCCATAGGCAAGGTCGGCGACACTTAAGAACTTGAGGGCAAAGGCGAGTTCGATAAAACCTAATACCACCTTGATGGTGTTCATCCACCCTCCAGACTTCGGTACCGACTTCAACAGGGAAGGGAAGAGGGCAAACAGTGCAAAAGGAATGGCAAGTCCAATGCTGAATCCTAACATGCCAAGGGTGGGACCGAGGATATTCCCTTGGGTAGATACGGCTACCAACAGGAACCCGATGATCGGTCCTGTGCAGGAGAAGGATACCAGTACCAAGGTGAATGCCATGAGGAAGATACTCAGCAGTCCGGTGGTTTTTTCCGATTTCTCATCTATCTTTGTCGACCATGAAGCGGGTAGCGTCAATTCAAATGCTCCGAAGAAGGAGGCGGCGAAGACGATCAGCAGCAGGGCGAAGAAGATGTTGAACCATGCATTGGTAGACAAAGCGTTGAGGGCATTGGCACCAAATAGCAAAGTTACAAGCAGTCCTAACAAAACATAGATAACGATGATGCTCAGTCCGTAGGTTAGTGCCTCACGGATAGCCTTCGCCCGTTCCTTATTTCTCTTTAGGAAGAACGACACCGTCATGGGAATGATCGGCCATACACAAGGAGTGAGCAAGGCGAGGAAGCCGCCTAACAGACCTGCCAGGAAGATATACCAAAGAGTGGTGTCGGCAGGAGTGTCGCTGAAGATCTTCAATTCTTTTGTGACAGGTTGCCACAGGTCTGTAAGCGGAGTCACACTTGCCGTGTCCGTCTTCATCGTGTCCGCAGGAACCTCTATGGGCTCTTCTCGTCTCTCCTCTACAGGTTGGCTGATATGGGCAGTCCCTTCTTTCTTAAACTCCACAGAGGAAGGGGGCATACACATCTCATCATTGCAAGTGCCATACTCCAAGTAGCAGTCAATGAGATATTTCTCTTTGGTGAACTTCACCTTCTGTACGAAGGTGGCAGTGTTCTCGAAGAAGCGCACCTCCATATCGAAGAGCTTGTCAAACTTCTTTTGTTCATTACCTCTGGGCTTCAGCTTTCCAATAGTCTCCACGCCCTCCATCTTCACCTTATTGAAGGTGGCTGGAATAGGACCTCCACTTAATTCAGTGGAGTAGACATGCCAACCAGCATCAATCTTACCTGTGAAGATAATCTCAGCCTCGTTATTGGTGAGTTCTTTAAGTTGAGTGGTGAAATGCACAGGGTCAACCATCTGTGCACTTGCCGAGAGCACAGAGACGACCATTAATAACAAAGTGAAAATCCGTTTCATCGACGCAAAGGTACGAAGTTTTTGGCTATTTGCCAAGAAATTTCGCATCAAGATAACTTTGGAATGCTTCTTTATACATATCTCCTATAGGCAGATAGGTGTCTGCATCCATGATGACGCGGTTCTTGTTAACTTCCTGGATCTTCAGAAGGTTGACGATATAGGAGCGGTGGATGCGCATGAAATGGTCAGGCAGTCGTTCCTCCATTTTCTTCATGGAGAGCAGCGTGATAATCGGTTTCGGCTCTCCTTCAAGGTATATCTTCAGGTACTCACTCATCGCCTCAATATAGCGGATGTCGGCAATAGTGACTTTTACAATGCGATATTCTGTCTTGACGAAGATAGTGTCAGAGTCGCCTCCGACCCCTCCCTGCTGGGGGAGGGGAGTCGTGACATCCAACCTCTCTTTGATGCGATTGGCAGCCCGTAGGAAGTCTTGTAACCCAAAGGGCTTCAGGAGGTAGTCAACGGCATTGACCTTAAAGCCCTCGACGGCATATTCCGCATAAGCAGTGGTGAAGACCACCATAGGGGGAGCCAGCAACGACTTCACGAAGTCCATCCCGTTGAGGTCGGGCATGTTGATATCACAGAAAATGGCATCCACGGTGTCCTGTTCCAGGAATTTCCGTGCCTCCAAGGCACTCTGGCACTGTGCCGCCAGTTCGAGGAAAGGTACTTTACCAATATAGGCAGCCAACTGCTGTAGTGCCAGCGGCTCATCATCAATAGCCAAGCATCTGATCATGTGAGTGGAATTTCTAGTTCAACATTATAGGTGTCAGGTTCGTCCTGTATATTCAGCGTATAGTTTGTTCCATATATTAAGTTTAACCGTTGTTTGACATTGGCGAGTCCTACGCCGCCTTTTTCCTCGTTGGGTCTGTCAGCCTTGCTGTTGCGACAAGAGAATCGCAGCTTATTACCTTCGATGCCAGCTTTGACATGGATAAAAGAGTCATGCTGATAACTGATACCATGTTTAAACGCGTTCTCTATGAAGGTGATGAGCATCAGCGGAGGCAGTTCATAGTCTGGTGTCTCAGCAGGAAGTTCTACCTTTACCTCTACCTTATCTGTATAGCGGAGCCGCATCAGCGTGATGTAGTTGCGGATGAAATCAAACTCACGGGTGATGGGCACCCCTTTCTTGTCGCCCTCATAAAGGACGAAGCGCATCATCTTCGACAGTTCCAGAATCGTGTCCTTCGCTTTCTCTGGGTCAATATCCACTAACGCATGGATGTTGTTGAGGGTATTCATGAAGAAATGGGGATTGATCTGGTATTTGAGGTATTCCAGCTGCTGTTCCAGATTCTCTTTCTCCAACACCATCAGTTGCTTGTCGTCATGCCGTGACTTGAAATAAAACTTGATACCGATGTTCATACCCATCATCAGGATCAGAACGATGAGAGCCACGATGTCATGCTCTCCCAGGAAGACGGGAGGACGATGCTGATCCCTCGGTCCATGATGCCTCTTGGGGTGAGCTTCCTTCTCAAAGGGTGGGGGCTCATGGTCGAAACCCTCCTCATGGGGAGGCCGCTGATGCCTGTCTGCCATCTCATGGCGCTGATGAGGCGGATAGAAGGGCTTCATGGGTCTGTTGCTGCACTGGTAGGTCACGAAGATGCCCATGACTACGGCGATGGCACAGAAATACAGGGCTCTCTTGTGTTTGTAGACCAATAGGGGTGCCAACAGGAAATTGTGAACCAGGAAGATGCATAGGAAGATGGCAAACTGCTTCCAGATCATGAGCACGTCACTCCAATAGAAAGTAAAGGAGTCATCGTTCACCGACCGCACATAGAGACTGAGCACTGGCACTGTGAAGAGCATGCCCCACAGTGCCAGGTATGTCAGATTCTCATGTTTCCGTTGTTCTTGCATCCATTTCATATAACGCAAGGAATAGGGGTTATATTGTGTATGATTACCATCCCTGTCCAGGACCTCCGCCAGGCATTCCTCCTCCGGGCATACCTCCTCCGGCATTATAACTGCTGATGGAGTTGGAGGCAGTCACACTGGCAGAACTGTTACCAGAGGTGAGGGTATAGCTGCTGCCACTCTTCAGGTCAGGAGTGCTGACGATGATGAAGTTGCTGCCACTATAGGAGATGGGAGGCATCGTGAAGGTATAGAGTGTCTTACTGCTGTCACTGATGCTGACCGTGCTGTTGGCTGATACAGAACCGGTAGCGGTGACGATACCCTGCGAGGTACTTCCGAGGTTGCCGTCTGCACGTCCTCCGATAGCGAAGATATATCCACCGGTGATGTAGAGCTTCTTCTGCTCATTGATGTCAATGCCAGCCTCTGCGCCATTGGCTCCACAGGCGATAATCGTGCCGCCCTTGAGATACATGTTACCATTGGCATCGATGGCATCGTTGTTGGTACCTACTGCTACCACTGTGCCACCAGAGATGGTCATGTCACCTGTAGAGTTGATGGCATCGTCATGAGCATATACCAGGACTGTTCCTCCAGAGATCTCGAGTGTACCCTTGCTCTCCATACCCTCGGCGTTATTGCCACTGGTCCGTATCATGATGTCTCCACCTGAGATGACCAACGGACCGCCATACGCTACTTCGTTCTCGTCCTTACCTCCCATCTTTATACCCTTAGGTGATGAGGTGTAGACACTGGGCAGGTTATCGGTATTTCCTGTGTAGTTATGACTCTCTGTAGATCCATTACTGTAATAGAGTCCGCCTTCTGTGATGATACGAATCTTACCGCCAGTAATGTAACCCTCGTAGTCTGCCTTGATGCCCTTGCCGCCACTGCCGGTAGCCTTTGCATAGACTTCTCCGCCGTTCATATAGAAATTACCGTCGCTGCCGATTCCTGCCGCCGCCTTGGTGTCACCACCATAGGTGAGTGTCTCGTCAACCTCCCAGGTACCGTTTCCTGTGGCAATGACAGTCGTACGTCCACCGTTAATCGTAATGTCAGCATCACCGTTGATAGCCTTGCCGCCATCTGCGGAAACCTCTACGTTGATGATGCCGCCATTGATGAACATATTGTCACCAGCCTTGATGCCATTGTTCTCCGTGGAGTTCACATAGAGGTTGACACCTTTCTCTATGACGATGTTACTCTTACCATGGATACCGTTCTTGTAGTTGCCGTAAACCTCCAGTGAGCCATCACCATTGATAAACAATTTCCCTTTACTGAAGATAGTTCCTTTGTGGTCTTCTGTCGTACCATCAGAGAGTTTGTTGGAACCTGTCAGTACCATGTAGGCACTGCCCTTGCCCTCCATGTCAACAGCCGTCGTTGTCGTACTGGTGATGTCGGCATTGTTGAGGTTCAGCTCGAAATCGGCACTGCCATTAATGACCAGTGAACCATCCGTCGTCGTTCCTGTCACTACATAGCAGATACCCTCTGTGCTGCCGTGGTCGGCGGTTACCTGATGTCCGTCTATGGTAACAGTCACGCCCTCCACTCCTGGGTCAGCAGGACTTGACATGTCAATATTGACAATGGTCCCGAAAGTGTGGTTGCTGAAAGCGTCGCCTTCCTCAGGATACTGTGCGGTAGCCGTTGAGGTTGGCTCTGCCGTTGTCTTGTCGATAGCGATGGTGAAGGTGGACATCTCGCTGTATGTTCCAGAAGAGCTGCCGTTAGAGGAACTGCCGCCAGAGGTGCTACCGCTGTTATCGTTATCATCATTACCATAAAAACTGGTACTGTCGTTGTTCAGTGGATCATCCGAAGAACAAGCTGTTGTCATTGTCATCATCGTCATGGCTGCCATGAGCATGATGGGCATCATCTTTTTTTTCATATTCGTTACGTTTTAGTTGTTTATACTCAGATTAGATGATGCAAATGTAGACAAAAAGAGCCGGCTCGTGAAATTTATTCAGCGAACCGGCTGTTTTATTCAGTGAAAAGTTAAATACTTCAATTCTTCAATCTTTCAATTCTTCAATCTTTAGAGACCCAAGCCTTTCTTAGCAGCGTTAGCAGCATTGTCGATGGCACCTGAAGCCTTCTCCTTGGCAGCGTCCTTTACCTCGTTAGCCTTGTCGGTAGCAGCCTGCTTAGCCTCGTCAACCTTCTGGTTGGCAGCATCAACAGCAGCGTCCTTTGCCTCAGTGGCGGCATCACCAACCTGCTCGAGCAGTCCATTGACAACCTTGTCTGGCTCAACGTCTGTGATAGCAGATACGGCAGCGGCAACAGCAGCGTTCTCACCTACAACAGCCTTTACCTTGTCGGCATTCTCCTTCAGGAATGTCTGTACTTTTGCAACATACTGCTTGGCAGCCTCAGGATTGGTCTTGATGAGCTCGGCAATCTTTGCCTTGACAGCGTCAAGAGCCTGCTGGAATTTGCTGGCATCCTTTGTCTCCAGGTTGGATGTCAGAGCGGCGATAGCGGCATCAGCCTCTTCGTCAGCAACATTTACCTCAACAGCAGTACTGTCAGTAGCTTCTCCCTGCTGAGCTTTATTACCACATGCTGTGAAACCGATGGCAGCAACAGCCATCACTGCTAAAAGAATCTTCTTCATAACTTTCTCTTTTTAATAAAATATGTTTAGTGGTTTATTAAAACCGCGACAAATATACAACGAATTTCGTTTCGTCGTGCTTTTCTTTTTAATCTTTTAACGTTAATTCAACCGGACAGTGGTCAGACCCCATGATTTCCGTGTGAATCTTGGCGTCCTCGATATGCTCAAGGAGTCGCTGGCTGGTGACGAAATAGTCGATACGCCATCCTGCGTTCTTCTGACGTGCCTGAAAACGGTAGGACCACCAGGAATAGGTGACCTGCTCGGGGTAAAGGGTGCGGAACGTGTCAATGAATCCGCTGGCAAGCAGCGTGCTGAACTTCTCACGCTCCTGATCGGTGAAACCGGCATTCATGCGATTGGTCTTGGGGTTCTTCAGGTCAATCTCCTCATGAGCGACATTCAGGTCACCGCAGAGGATGACGGGCTTTTTCTCGTCGAGTCGCTTCAGATAGGCACGGAAAGCATCCTCCCATGACATACGGTACTCCAGTCGCTTGAGACCGTCCTGTGAGTTGGGGGTATAACAGCAGACAAGGAAGAAGTCGTTCATCTCCAGGGTGATGACACGTCCCTCATGGTCGTGTATGTCTATGCCAATACCATATTCCACGTTCAGTGGCTGGTGCTTGGTGAAGATGGCGGTTCCGGAATAGCCTTTCTTCTCGGCATAGTTCCAGTAGGAGGTATAGCCCTCAAACTGCAGGTCGAGCTGTCCTTCCTGCATCTTTGTCTCCTGCAGGCAGAAGAAGTCGGCATCCAACTCCTTGAAGATATCACTGAAGCCCTTGCCCTCGCAAGCCCTCAGTCCATTTACATTCCAACTGATGAATTTCATACCTTATTATATATATTATGGGTTAGCGGCAAGAATCTCGGGGCGGAACTCAAAGTGCATCGTGTCATAGTGATACCAGCGTCCTCCCCATATAAAACCATGTTTCTCGAAGATGAGTACTAACTCCTTGGGGAAACGGTTGGCATAGACGATATGGTCGGTCTCGCTTTTCTTGGGATTCTTCCAGAGCCAGTAGTCACTCTTGGCAACACCGATATCTATTGTCATCCCATAGGAATGGGCACTCTGGCGGTTGGCACCTCTCACCTTACGCCATAGGAAGGTACCGGATGACTTCAGGTAGGGGTGTAGTTCCGGGTGTTGCTCCAGTTCCTTGGCGACAGCACGAAGACTGTCTGCGGCACCGTTGTTCTTGGTGAACAGCACCTTTCCTCCAAACCAGTCTACACTGACGAGGCTCTTTCTCACCTCAGCCTCTGACGCTCCATACATCTTCTTGAACAGTGGTTCACAGCGACTGCGTCCAGCGTCTTGCAGGTATTCCGGTGTCCATGACTTTCTGTCGTACTTAAAGGCGAACATATCCTCTGGGTCACTGTCGTCCAGTTTCTGCAGGAATGTTTTCTCCCGTCCGTCATCATACAGCAACTTCGTGCCGTCAGACATCAACAAATAACCATTCTCAAACCCCTTGACGAAGTGAGGATAAGTCTTCATCAGAATCATTGCCCCTTGGGGAATCGGTTGTTGTGCTGACGCAGAGACAGCGGTAAAAAGGATGACAGCTGTCAATATCTTTGAGGTCAGTCTCATCGTCCTTCACTTTAATGATTAATCATGTGATTTGTCATTCTCGTTTGCGAAGGTACAAAATAGTGAGGAAACTACCAAGGAAAAACACAATAAATTGTACGGTAGACCTCCCCTTCTTAGTGCTGAATAAGTGTAATTCTACATTTTCCTTTTGAATCCTTTGGAGTTTCAGAAATAATTCTTATCTTTGCAAAAAATATAAATAGATGGGATCAATATTCATTATTCAAGGCATACTAATTTATATATATGCTTTCGACCATAATCCACCTCACATTCATGTGAAATGTGGAGACGAGGAATTTACTATCACAATTAAAGATAGAGTCGTAGAGGGGAGATCAAAAGTTAAAACTGTTCATATAGTTAACAATTTCCTGGATGAGCATGAGGAGGAAGTATTGGAAATATGGGAAAAGGCTCAAAAAGGAGAGAAAATAGATAAGATAAGGAGGTAAAGTTATGCTAAAGGTTACTGATGTTGAATATATGGGAGATTATGCACTATTGTGTCAATTCAATGATGGTAAGAAGAAATATGTAAATCTGGAGCCATTGTTGAAATTTCCCATGTTTGAGGAACTAAAAGACAAGAGTTTATTTACCCAGTTTGGACTTGATGGTACCATTTTCTGGGTAAATGGTGCTGACATTGCCCCGGAGTTCCTTTATGAGAATGGATTAGATTATCCCCCAACATTGGCTTCTGAGCCTTTGCCTGACCCCAATCCATGACATTGCTATTATGCATAGATAACGAGGAAGTTACTTCACCTTCCTCGTTTTTTTATCCCAATCCTTTGAAGTTTCAGAAATAATTCTTATCTTTTCCTTTGCATTGTTAGAATGCTTTAGAGAATGTGGGTGGCGTGATTTTTGAGCTAAAAGTTTGTCATTAATGAATTTATTTATTACTTTTGTAAGCAAAATATAAACTATTAGATAATGGCTATTCCTAAATTCGAAGATTTCTTGTACCCTTTCATGTTCCAACTGAAGTCTAAAGACCTGAACAAGAAGGAGATGATGGATGCCTTGGCTATTCATTTCAACTTGTCAGAAGAGGATTTGAAAGAAAGCACTCAAAGCGGTGGTGCCAACAGATTAAGTGACAGAGTTGGCTGGGCACGCCAGTGGTTACGTCGTGCTCTTTTCATGGAAATCAATAGTGAAGGTAGATATCATATACTGGACAGAGGTAAAGAGTACCTGAGGTCACATACTGATTTGCGACAGACAGACCTCCTGGCTTATCCAGAATTCTATGAGTATGCTAAAGGAAAGCCAAAACCAGTCTGTGAAGAAAAACATGTGAAGCAGGGCGTGGAAGATGCAGCAGAAGCATTAACACCTACAGAGCAATTAGAATCAGCATATAGTAGTTTGAATGATGACCTTGCAGCTGATATTCTTCAAAAGACCCGTGAGATGTCTCCTTATAAATTCGAACAGCTGGTATTAGACTTATTATTGAGTATGGGATATGGGGGCACGAACAAGAATATGGCAATGGTAACACCATATAGTCATGACAATGGGGTTGATGGTATCATACCTGAAGATGCGCTAGGACTTGACAAAATATATATTCAGGCAAAGAAATATACAGACACCACTGTAGGTAAACCTGAGATACAACAATTCATTGGAGCGCTTAATGAGCAAAAGGCTTCAAAAGGTGTTTTTGTCACAACAAGCACTTTTACACAAGGAGCTAAAGAGTCTGTTAATAAAGCATCAAGCAAGATTGTATTGATTGATGGTATGGCTTTGGCAAAGTATATGATTGAGTTCAATGTAGGTGTCAGCACAAAAAAGACGTATATCGTCAAAAGAATAGATACCGATTATTTTGAGGAGTAGAATTATGGCAAAGAAATCAAAAGAAATAGTTTGTTTAATTGAAGGTGCCTCCCCAGGGTTATTTGGTCAGAAATATTCCAGTAGGGATTATAGATATGAAGAATCATGGGGAAAGAATCAGTTTAATAGCTCTTTTCCTGCATCGCTTGTTGCTTATATGGGTAGTAAGGGTATAAATCCTGTTTATATTTGCACAGATAAAAATAATAGCGTTGTTCATAGGACTATTAATGCAGCAAATCTTTTGGGAGTTGATCCACTTAGTGAGGACGCATATTATAATTATGAGGCAGAATTCTATCCTTATGAACAATACTATAGTGCTGTTAAAAAAGAGAAAATAGACCTTGTAATGATAAACAGGTCATCACAACTTGCGGTTAGTGGTTTGGAAGTAAAATTGACGACTCTGCCAGATAATACGACGAAAGATTTACCAGAATCAGAATATGGCAGTGAGATTGTTGTAAGGTCACCTACCATCTTGTTTTTAGCATGTAGTATATGTGCTTGCTATAAAGATGAAAAAGGTAGGAATAAGCTGCATACCCTGCTCAACACAATAGGGACAGAAATTAAGAATTGGAATGAAATCAGAAATGTAAGTCCTCATTATGATAAAATATTAAAGGCCATATTAGATGTTTCCAAAGACATCAGTTCAAAACAAGTCCCATTAATTATCCAACCTATATGGAAGACGGATAAAAAACTCAAAGATTTTGCTGAGGACTGTCTGGATGTCTTCGTATGGTCAAATCTTTCTGTCATCCAAATGTGTTTGAGAGAGAATAATGCTCAAGATGATATTTCAAGAAACCAAAGGACAATCATCTGGCTTTATAAGATGTTATGGGATTATACGTTATTTGGCAAATTTAATTACACTGACATCGTCAATGATTTGGCTTATAATTACAAAACAGACAAGGCGTTTGCCATTAGCGGGAAATTGACCAATCCTATCATGAAATGTAATGAACTAACCAAACCGAGAGTGTCAAAGTATGAGATAAAGAACATTATTCTTGGTGATGGTCAAAAGCTTTTAAGTCCTGAGAGAAGATTTGATGCATTTATAGTAAGCCATCCTGAACTATTTGTAAAATGAAGGTAGTTGATTTATTTTGTGGTTGTGGAGGGTTAAGTCTTGGCTTTGAAAAGGCTGGATTTGATGTTGTTTCGGCTTACGACAAGTGGGAGGCTGCTATTAATGTATATAAATTGAATTTTAAACATCCTGTAGAGGAGATTGATTTAAGTGAGGTGCAGACAAGCTCTATTGCTATCGATTTATTAAAACCAGACATGATTATAGGAGGTCCTCCATGTCAAGACTTCTCATCTGCTGGAAAACGGGATGAAGATGGGGGACGTGGTGATTTGACAATAAATTTTGCCCAGATTATCAGTCACGTCCGTCCCAAGTGGTTTGTAATGGAGAATGTTGCCCGTATTGTGAAGACCCAAAAGCTTGTTGAGGCAAAAAGAATCTTTAAAAATGCAGGATACGGATTGTCCCAACATGTTTTGGATGCAAGTTATTGTGGTGTACCCCAAAAGAGAATGAGGTTCTTCCTCATCGGAAAATTGCATGAGATGGACGGGTTTATGGAGCCTTTCATAAGTAAAGGTTTGGCATCTAATCCGATGACCTTGAGAGACTATTTTGGTGATAGTCTTGGAATTCAATATTATTATAGGCATCCACGAAGTTATATGCGTCGTGGGATATTCAGCATTGATGAGCCAAGTCCTACGATAAGGGGCGTAAATCGTCCAATGCCTGAAGGCTATCAAATACACGCAAATGATCCAGTGTCATCCAAAAAGGGTATACGGTCATTGACGACAGAAGAGCGAAGCTATATTCAAACTTTTCCCAAGGGTTTCAAATTTGTTGGTACAAAAACAGAAATAGAGCAGATGATAGGCAATGCCGTCCCTGTGAATCTAGCTAGATTTGTTGGTAATGCCATTATGTCTTATTTGAATTCTCCTCATCTTGAACGGTATTTGGAAATTGACTTTGAACAATGGGATTCTAAAACCCGGATTGCTGCATATGCGAGCGAACACCATTAGTATCTTTGTTATTACTCTTCATCAAATATTAAATCAAAGTCATTATGACCATTGAGAAGTTGAAGGAGTTCCATGTCGATTAAGCTGGCATGAAAGTTCATGTTTCGATATTGGCTTTTGTCTGCTGTAGATAAGTTTTTGAATTCACACAGGGCTGATTCGATGTGCTGATGCGCCTTCAACAGATGCCGCATAAATATTTGGTAACTTTTAGAGTCGCTCATCTTTTTTTCGCGAAGATATGTAAAAATGCCAATATCTGTGAAACTATTCACATGTTTTACAGATTTCGCGCATTCTTTTGCAATAAATTTGGAGTATTCAAAAAATCATCTTATATTTGTGACCTTAAAATAAAGAAACAAAATGAAATTTGACGATTACATATCCGATTTTTATCATTTTATGATAACCGAAGGGAACTTGGCTGCTAAAACGAGTCATGATTATATTTCACGTCTGAGATTTTTATCAGATCAATATGAGATTGATGATAATTTGACAGTGTCAACTGTGAAGGAAATTCTTAGTTCAGAAAAAGAAAGACAACAATCTCGCAGTGTTTATAGTTCACGAAAGGCTTTAAGTGATTTTAGTGCTTGCTTATATAAATTTCTTGCTTTTGTTAACTCCGATTATCACAAGCGTATTGAAGATAGTATTCTTAGTGAAATAACAAAAATAGAAAAATCTCCGGTCCTTAAAGAAACACAAAAGAAAGCAATAATTCTTTCAAGAATTGGACAGGGGACTTTCAGAAAAGGATTGATTAACTATTGGCAATGTTGCTCTGTTTCTGGTTTTACTTCTACATGGATATTAATAGCTTCTCATATTAAACCATGGCGAGTTTCAGATAATAATGAGAGACTGGATGTATTTAACGGGTTGTTATTATTACCTAATTTAGATAAACTATTTGATAAAGGATATATGTCCTTTGATGCTAATGGTCGTGTTATTTATTCCAAACTTCTTAATGCAGAAGACAAGAAAACATTGCATTTGACTGATGATTTGAAATTAAGAATGATAAGCCCCAATCATGTTCCTTATCTTAAATATCATAATGAAAATTGCTTGTTATGAAGCACGAGAATCGTCGAGACGGTTCTGAATGACTCTCTTCTCACCATATACCATAATGTTATTTGATGATACGATTGGCGGAATAGAAAACCTGCCAGTCGTATTGTTTATTCCGAGTATCAGAATTCCTCGCGCGCGCATACATAAAGTTTTTTACCCTTGCAACCGTTGCCGCCTTGCAAGACTATTTGATAATCAAATGGTTACGGTAACAACGAGGTGGCAAGGGTGACAACGAATAGCGTTTTTGCCCTTAAAATACGTATAAAAACGAGTGAAGTCCTCCTTGCAGAGCCTTAGGCTTCGGGGGCAGGAGCCTTAGGCTCTAAGGGTCGAAGCTTTAGGCGCCGAAGGTCGAAGGTACGGGCTTCAATGGTTGAAGCCTTAGGCAACGTAAATGAAAACTTTATCATACTGAATTGTAATCTAACTTGGTTTACAAAGTAAATCAATTTGATTTACTCGGTAATTCAATTTGATTTACTTTGCAAATCAATTTGATTTACAATGAAGGGAGGCATCCTTTACAAGGACTGCTGTTGCCGTTGTCAAGAGGAAACGGCAATTCCTGCTGATGAAGATGCCGTCATCGAATCTATCAATCTGTCAGCCTATCTGTCAGTGCGCAATCTTCTATCTATCAATGCGTTATACCCTCTCGCTGATAGATTGACAGATATTTCCCGATTTTAAAAACTTAGGTATATTTTTGTAGTTAGAAATTGGTAATTTAAAAGATTCAGGATTCCAAGGGTTGAAGGTACGGGGTTCGTGGGGCATAGGTAACAAACAATAAAGGAGTGCTTGCGGCACTCCTTTTATCGTTTTTTAAAATATTGTCGTTTAGAATTTCGCCATCTTGATGGCTACCACGGCGCACTCGTCGCCCTTGTTGCCTAAGCGTCCACCAGCCCTGTCCTTAGCCTGTTGCATGTTCTCTGTAGTCAGCAGTCCATAGACAACAGGGATGTTGTTGGTGGCATTCAGTCGTGCGATACCTTGTGTCACACCCTGACAGATATAGTCGAAGTGAGGTGTCTCACCGCGGATGACACATCCAAGGATGATGACAGCGTCGTAACCGTCGTTAAGGGTCATCTGACGGGCACCGTAGATCAGTTCGAAAGAACCAGGTACTGTCTTGACGTGGATGTTCTCAGGAAGTGCTCCATGTTTCTCAAGGGTATTCACACATCCTTCCAGCATTGCCCCCGTAATCTCAGGGTTCCACTCCGACACCACGATGCCGAAGATCATGTTAGAGGCATCGGGCACCTTCTCTACGTTGTATTCTGACAGATTCTTCGTTGCCATTATTTAGCAGATGCACGTTCGATATACCCGTCGATGGTCTGGTACTGCATAGAGTTGAAGTATTTCTCCTTCACTTCCTGATACAGTTTCAGAGCCTCATCCTTCTTACCCTGGCTCTCCAGAATCTCACCTGCCTGGATAAGGAAAGTGGGTGACAGAGAGTTGTTGTCAGCCATCTTAGCAGCCTTCTTCAGATGCTCCACAGCCTTGTCGAGCTGGTTGAGGTTAGCGTATGCGTTACCCAGTGCACCCTCTGCGGCGGGTGAGATCATCGCATCATCCTTGCCGCTGAAGCTCTCCAGTGCATTGACAGCCTCCTGCCATTTGCCCAGGTTAGCCTGACAAAGACCGATGTAGAGTTGTGCCAGATTGCCAGCATCGGTAGAGCTGTAGTCACTGGCGATTTTCTGGAAACCAGCCAGAGCCTTGTCAAACTGCTCGTTAGCGAACAGCTCCTGACTCTTGGCGAGTTCTGTGCTTGCCTCATTCTCACGAGGAGTGAGATAGTAATTGTTGAAAAGGATAGCGCCTACAACGATAATAATCACTGCACATACGCCGATGATGATGGCCTTCTTGTATTTCTCGAAGAAAGCCTCTGCTTTGCTTGCCTGTTCCTGAAGTTCAGGAGCGGCCTGTTGGTTCTTGTTTGCCATTATTCTTGTTTCTTTTTAATGTTCGTACATAAATCGGGTGCAAAGGTAATAATTTTAATTGATAATTGATAATTGATAATTGATAATTTTTTGTTTTTAATGATTTTTCGTACCTTTGCAGTCAAATGATACTTAGGAAACTCTCGATACTCAATTATAAGAACATCCGTGAGGCAACCTTATTGTTGTCTCCGAAAATCAATTGTTTGGTCGGGCATAATGGGGTGGGTAAGACAAACGTGCTGGACGCAGTGTATTATCTGTCGTTCTGTCGCTCTGCCTCCAATCCCGTTGATTCGCAGGTCATTTGTCATGACGAGCCTTTCTGTATGCTGGAAGGATTGTATGCTGAGAACTCCGGGGACTCAGAGGACACTGAACTCATCTCCTGTGGCATCAAGCGAGGGCAGAAGAAACATTTCAAGCGTAACAAGAAAGAGTATAAGAGGCTGTCGGAGCATATCGGACTGATTCCCTTGGTGGTCGTCTCCCCCTCTGATACCTTGTTGATAGAGGGAGGCAGTGAGGAGCGACGCCGCTTGATGGATATGGTCATCTCACAGTATGACCGTTCCTATATCGATGCCTTGTCGCGGTATAATAATGCGCTCCAGCAGCGTAATATCCTCTTGAAACAAGAAGACCCGGCTCCTGATCCCATGCTCCTGCAGATATGGGAAGAACAGATGGCAGAGGCGGGTGAGGCGATCTATCGCCGCCGTGACACCTTCGTACAGGAACTGGTACCGTTGTTCCAACAGTTCTACGACCAGATATCCTCGGGTCGTGAGGCGGTAGGACTGGAGTATATCTCGCATTGTCAGCGTGGACCCTTGCTGGAGGTCATCCAGCGTGACCGCCACAAAGACCTTGCCGTGGGATTCTCGCTGCATGGTGTTCATCGTGACGACTTAGTGTTTACCTTAGGTGGTCATCCCATGAAGCGGGAAGGGTCGCAGGGACAGAGCAAGACCTATGCCATTGCCTTGAAACTCGCACAGTTTGACTTCCTCAAACGTACAGCCTCGCAGACGACTCCCTTGCTGCTGCTGGATGATATTTTCGATAAGTTGGATGCAGAGCGGGTGGAGCAGATCGTGCGGCTGGTGTCTGGTGATGCTTTCGGGCAGATTTTCATTACCGATACTAACCGTGACCATTTGGACCAGATACTCCGCAACAGTGCGCTGGACTACAAGATCTTCGAGGTGGATAACGGTGAAATAACAGAGAAGGATGTTTAAGCGGAATATAGAGTCACTCAAGGATATCCTGTTGCGCAACCTGCGGGAACAAGGACTTGAGACACCGTTGAAGCAGAAACGGCTGGTAGAGTCATGGCCTGAGGTGGCGGGTCCTGTCGTTGCCCGTTATACCCTGAATACCTATATCTATAACCAGACGCTCTTCGTGAGGTTGTCGAATCCTGCCCTTCGCTCTGATTTGTCGATGATGCGAGGGGAACTGGTCAAGAAACTCAATGCGGTAGTGGGTGAGCAGGTGATTACGGATATCCGTTTCAGCTGATGACCTCGTCCATCAGGATATCATGTTCGTCTACAGGAATCTCGTCCAATAGTCGGGAAGGATAGCAGATACCTATTTTATAAAGTTGGGAGTTGAGAGTTGAGAGTTGAGAGAGGAAACGGTCATAATAGCCCTTTCCCCTTCCCAGCCGATGTCTTTGCCGGTCGAAAGCCATGCCAGGAATGACCGCTACATCGATGGTGGCATAATCAGTGAAGAGTTCTCCCATTGGCTCCATGATGCCGAAAGCACCTTGTCGTAAGTCTTTTTCCCCGGTATAGCGATGCAGTTCCATGTCTGTATCACTGATGACGCGGGGCAGCAGTACCGTTTTTCCCTCTTTGATAAGATAGGTCATCAACTCACGGGTAGGAACCTCATCGGGCAAGGCATGGTATAGCATGACAACCTTTGCCTCTCGGATGCGTGGGTGGCTCACCAGACGGTTGATGATAGCAGATGCTTCGGCAGGAGAGCCGTTATGCTCTTTCTGCCGAAGCATCGTGCGTATGTCTCGCTTGCTGGTCATGCTACCTTCTTGCCGGTCTTCTGAGCAGGGGCCTGCGGGAAAGCCTTGTTCTCGCGGAATACTTTCAGCGTCTCCTTGATGGCTGGGTCATCCTCATTGATATACTCCACCCATGCCTCCTCACTCATCATGTTATAGACGATACGGCTGTGGATATAGCGTTCCAAAAGCTTATGGGAGCGTTGTATCATGAGGTTACGGCGTTTCAGTCCGTTCTTCTCACCGTAGGAAGCAAATTTCTCTACCATGTTCTGTTTGACGAGGTATTTCTCCAAGTCCTTCAGACTTTGATATTCTTTCAGCTTGTCCCGGTTATTATCCGTAAAGTCATAGGCGAACTGTATAATCAGTCCACTCATTGATGCCTGCTTGTAATAGGATGTCACATCGGTAGTATCTTCGGCAACGAAGATGTCTGGGGTGATACCGCCGCCACCGAATACCTCACGTCCGATGCGTGTCTTATAGGCAGGACCCTCATGCTTGATACTGTCTTGTGAGAAGAACTCCCCGTGCTGATAACGCACCAGCAGGTCCTCCTCGTAGTCCTTATTGTCTCCAGAGACATAGGGTTTCTGGATACAACGACCAGAAGGTGAATAGTAGCGGGCAATAGTCAGGCGGATCATGGACCCGTCATTGAAAGCCATGGGCTTCTGGACAAGTCCTTTCCCGAAAGAGCGTCTGCCGATGATGGTGCCACGGTCGTTGTCCTGAATAGCTCCGGCAAGGATCTCACTGGCAGAGGCGGAGCCCTCGTCAATCAGTACCACCAATGGTATCTGCTGGTAGGATCCACGACCGTCACTGCGGTATTCCTGCCGGGCTTGCTTGCGTCCCTGGGTATAGACAATCAACTGTCCCTTAGGCAGGAACTCGTTGGCAATCTGTACGGCAGACTCCAGGTAACCACCCGTATTGCCACGCAGGTCGATGGTCAGGTTCTCAAAACCCTGTTGCGAGAGTTTAGCAAGGGCTATCAACAGTTCCGGATAGGTGTTCTCGCCGAAGTTCTTCAGACGGATATAGCCCGTCTTCTCGTCGAGCATATAGGTGGCTGTGACACTCTTGGTGGGGATGTCACCACGTGTCACCACGAAGTTACGGATGGTCTTCTCCCTGCCACGCATGATGCCCAGTTTCACTTTCGTGTCCTTCGGACCTTTCAGCCGGTGCATCGCCTCCTCGTTGGTCAGAGTCTTGCCAGTAAACGGCTTGTCGTCAACCATTACGATCTTGTCACCGGCAATCAGTCCTGCACGCTCAGACGGTCCGTTCTTGATGACATTCTGCACGTGCAGTGTGTCATGACGGATGGTGAACTCAATGCCTACCCCCGAGAACGACCCCTTCAGGTCGTCGTTGGCAATCTGCATGTCCTTGGCGGAGATATAGACAGAGTGCGGGTCGAGTTCCGCCAGGATCTGTGGCATTGCCTTCTCGACGAGGTCGTTCACATTGACCGTGTCCACATACTGGTCGTCTACCAGTCGGAGCAGGTTATTCAGTTTGTTGCTGCCCGAGTTGATAATGCTGAGGCGGTTGCCAGAGAAATGGTTGGCATAGAAGGTACCGATCAGGATACCCACTACCACGCTGACAGCCATCAGCAAAGGCATAAAACGGTTATTTTTCTTTTCGTTCATCGTCATCGGGATTTAGATAGATTACTTCAATACCGGCACGCTTCAGCAAGTCGACACCATCTGTCAGGCGGTATTTCTCGCCATAGACCACGCGCTTGATTCCTGCCTGGATAATCAGTTTGGCGCACTCGATACAGGGAGAGGCGGTGATATAGATGGTTGAACCGTCGGAGTTGTTTGATGAGCGTGCCAGTTTGGTGATGGCGTTCGCCTCGGCATGCAGCACGTAGGGTTTCGTCACGTTGTTCTCGTCCTCGCAGACATTCTCAAAACCACTGGGTGTACCATTATAGCCGTCGCTGATAATCATGCCCTCCTTGACCACAAGGGCACCTACCTGTCGGCGTACGCAGTAACTGTTTTCTGCCCAGATGCGAGCCATTCGCAAATAACGCAGGTCAAATCTTTTTTGTTTCTCGTTTGATTCCATTTCGCTTTAGTAATGCGTCTATTGTCGGTTCTCCGCCACGGAAGCGTTTGTAGAGCGTCATCGGGTGTTCCGTGCCTCCTCGTGACAGGATGTTGTCTCTGAAACGCTGTGCTGTCTTCTGGTCGAAGATGCCATGCCGCTTGAAAACGCTGAAGGCATCGGCATCCAGCACTTCCGCCCATTTGTAGCTGTAGTAGCCTGCGGCATACCCGCCTGCCATGATATGTGAGAACTGCACCGTCATACAGGTGTCGGGCAGTTGTTCACCCAGAATGGCTTTCTTCCAGGCTTTCTTCTCGAAGGGGATGATATCGTCGGTAAAGGCATCCTTCTTGGTATAATATGCCATATCGAGTAGTCCGAAGCTCACCTGGCGCAGGCATGCCGTGGCAACCATGAAGTTGCGGCTCTTGACAATACGGCGGATCAGCTCGTCAGGCAGAGGCTCTCCTGTCTGGTAATGGAAGGCGAAGGTACGCAGAAAGTCTTTCTCGATGGAGAAATTCTCCATAAACTGTGAGGGAAGCTCTACGAAATCCCACCATACATTGGTGCCGCTGAGACTCTCAAAACGGGTGTTGGAAAACATGCCGTGCAGGGAGTGACCAAACTCATGCAGGAAGGTCTCTACCTCGCCCAGTGTCAACAATGCCGGTTTCTCATCTGTCGGTTTGGTGAGGTTCATCACGACTGATACGTGGGGACGTATATTCTCCCCCTTCTTCGTGATCCATTGTCCCTGGTATTCCGTCATCCATGCACCTCCCTGTTTGCCCTTGCGGGGATGGAAGTCGGCATAGAAGACCGCCAGGTAGCTGCCGTCCTTGTCGAACACCTCATAGGCTTTCACGTCAGGGTGGTATACGGGGATGTCCTTGTTCTCCTTGAAGGTGATGCCATACAGCCGGTTTGCCAGTCCGAAGACTCCATTGATGACTTTCGACAACTCGAAATAGGGGCGCAGCATCTCTGCGTCGAGGTTGTATTTCTTCATCTGCAACTTGTGCGAGTAGAAACCGCTGTCCCAAGGCATCATCTTGAGTTGAGAGTTGTTCTTCTTGAACAATTTTATCAACTCCTCACGCTCCTTCATAGCCGTGGGCTTATAAGCGTCGATGAGGTCGTCGAGCAGTCGGTAGACATTGCGGACGTTGGACGCCATGCGGCGTTTCAGCACATAGTCAGCATACGTCTTGTAGCCCAGCAGCTGTGCAATTTCCCTTCGCAGGTTGATGAGCCGCTTGCATATCTCGATATTGTTCTCACTGTTGTCATGCGTACACTCCGTATTGCGTGCCATGTACATCTGCTTACGAAGTTCATGCTGGGTGGAATAGGTCATGAAGGGAGAGTAGCTCGGCATGTCAAGGGTGAACAGCCATCCCTCCTTGCCCGCTTCCTTGGCGGCAAGGGCTGCTGCCTCACGTGCCGTGTCGGGCAGACCGTCCAACTGTGCCTCGTCAGTGATGTGCAGAGTGAATGCCTTGTTCTCCTTCAACAGGTTCTGCGAGAACTGCAGGGAGAGCATCGAAGCCTCCTCTGTCAGCTGGCGCAGTTTTGTTTTCCCCTCCTCATCGAGCAAAGCACCGCTACGGACGAATCCTTCATAACAGTTGTCGAGTAGCATCTTCTCCTCCGGGGTCAGCCGTCGGTGATGCAGGTGTACCTGACGGATACGCTCGAACAGTTGGGGATTCAGGCGCATATCATTGGCATGCTGCGTCAGGATCGGCTGCATCTTCTGTGCCAGTGCGTCCATCTCGTCGTTCGTCTCTGCGCTGAGCAGGTTGAAGAACACCGTCGACACCCTGTCCAGCAGGTCATAATAGTTGTCCCCCTCGTCAAAGGGATTGAGGATGGTATTGTCGAAAGTGGGTTTCTCGGGGTTGTTGATGGTTTTCTCGAGATACTCGTTATCCCGTCGGATGCCTTCCATGAAGGCCTCCTCGAAGTCTTCCAACTGGATACGGTCGAAGGGCACTGTGTCATGCAGTGTTCCGTATGGTTCTAAAAAAGGGTTCTTATGCTCGTTCATACTAACGTCTTTGTTTTAATATGCAAAAGTACTACTTTTTCTTGAATGCCCCAAGTTTTTTAACCGTTATTCCATGAAGCAGGTATGTTTAGAAGAACAGGGTGCGCTCAGCCCAATAGGTGAGAATACCACCGAGATAGCCCACGAAAGCAATCCATGTGATATGCTTCAGATACCAACCGAAGGTGATTTTCTCCAGTCCCATGACGACAACACCGGCTGCGGAGCCGATGATCAGCATGGAGCCACCGACACCGGCACAGTAGGCGAGCAGTTGCCAGAAGATGCCGTCGACACCCATAGGACCAGCCTCGGCGACAGGGTACATACCCATACAACCGGCAACAAGGGGTACGTTGTCGACAATGGACGAGAGAACACCGATGATACCGTTGATGAGGTAGTAGTTGCCGGAGAATGCCTCGTTAAGTCCCTCACCCATAGCCGTCAGCACCCCAATCTCCTGCAGTACGGCGACAGCCATCAGGATACCGAGGAAGAACATGATGGTGGAGAGGTCTATCTTTGACATGATATCACTTACACGCTTTGCCATTGTGTCATCCTCGTCGGTGCTGTAGTGGAAGATCTCCGTGGTGGTCCAAAGAATACCCAGTACGAGCAGAATGCCCATGAACGGAGGCAGGTGGGTGATGGTCTTGAAGATGGGGACAAAGATGAGACCACCTACACCCAACCAGAAGATGATGTCACGCTGCATCTTGGTAAACTGACTTGCCGTTGATTTCGGCAGGTTCTGCTCCTTGTCGAACTTTCCTTCCAGCTGAAGACTGATGATGGTGGCGGGAATCAGCATGGATACCAGTGAAGGGATGAATATCTCTGTGAGAACCCCCTGCGTGGTGATGACTCCCTTGATCCACAGCATGATGGTGGTTACGTCACCAATCGGGGAGAAGGCACCACCGGAGTTGGCAGATATGATGATGAGTGCAGCATAAAGCATACGTTCACTTCTTGACTGTACCAGTTTGCGAAGTACCATGATCATTACGATGGATGTGGTGAGGTTGTCGAGAATGGCAGACAGGAAGAAGGTCATGAAAGCGACACGCCACAGCAGTTTACGCTTGGAGCGGGTCTTCAGCGCATCACGAACGAAGTTAAAACCACCATTAGAATCCACAATCTCCACAATCGTCATGGCACCCATCAGGAAGAACAGGGTACCGGCAGCATCCCCTAAATGGTGCTCAATAACCTCTGCGATGTGATGAACAACCTCGTCACCTGCAATGGTGGGATAGAATGATGTCGGATTCATCATCAGCAAAGTCCAGCAGGTCACGCACATCAGCAGGGCAATAGCTGCTTTGTTGACTCTCGTCACACTCTCAAGGGCTATGCACAGATAACCGAAAACGAAGAAGACTACAATGAGAACAGATAATGTTGTCATAGATATTTTTTACTTATTTAATAATTAGTCAAATACTTTGAAGGAATAGCCCTGTCCTTGTAGCCATTCAATAGCCTGAGGAAGTGCTGTATGTAGTTTGTCAATAGATTTTAAAGAGTCATGAAAGGTGATGATACTTCCATTACGAGCATAGCGTTTCACATTGTTGAGCACATCCTCTGCCGTGATCCATTTGGAATAGTCACGAGTCACAAGGTCCCACATGACAATACGGAATTTCCTGCTGAGCCAGGCATATTGTTCCAGGCGCATCCATCCATGAGGGGGACGTACTAAATCGGTATGTAGATAGGCATTAGCTTTTTCCACGTTATAGCTATACTCCCGGATGCTGTGGCGGAAGCCACTGATATGGTTATGGGTGTGGTTGCCAATACGATGTCCCTCGTTAACTACCCGTTGGTGTAGTTCAGGGTATTTTCGCACGTTATCACCGACCATGAAGAAAGTCGCCTTGATGCCAAAATGTTTCAGGGTGTCAAGGATAAAGGGGGTGGCTTCGGGGATAGGACCGTCATCGAAGGTTAGGTACACAGCCTTCTTATGACGATCCATTCTCCATGTTGCCCTGGGATATAGCCAGCGCAACCATATTGCTGGTTGCTCGATGAACATATGCTTAGTTTTCTGCTCCTAACTGTCCCCCTTTTGCCTGGAAGGCATCCAGCATCTTGTTGAGCACAGCCTCCTTCTTGCTGCCCCACTGCTCGTCGATGGTAGAACCGAGTTGCAGCAGTTGGTTGAGGATGTAGATGTGCATGTAGCAACTGTCCTCAGAGAGGGCGAACTGCTGGCTGTCGAGGTTGACATACCAGGTGACATACTGCGTGGAGTTCTTCCACAACTGGTCAATCAGCTTCATTGCCTCTTTGTTGTTCCCCATGGCAGCCCATGCACGAGCCATGTCAAGGGAGCCAGAGGTGTAGCTGTGTGGGATATTATAGGCAGGCAGCACCTTCTCCGTATAACGTAGTACCTCAGCGGCTTTCTTGTCATCACCCTCACTGACGAGTTGCATGGCGAGACGTGCCATGATACGGCGGTGAGTGTAGCACATGCGCAACACCGTCTCATCGAGGTAGACACCCTTTGTGCTGGCTCCGCCAAACTTGAAGCGGTGCATCACATTATCGTAGGTACGCTTGGTATCGAAATTCTTGGCACCCTCTTGGTTCGTAGTGAACGGAGTGATGCGGTAGGCAAGACCCTCTGTGATGGTGTTGTCACCCAAGTTGATGTAGTTCTCGTCACCTACTGAGACAGCCACATAGATGGGACGCTCCCAGTTACACTGCGAGAGCATCTCGAGAATCATCAGATCGCCTTTGTATAGGGCCGTCTTTCCCTTCAGTGAGATGGTCATGCGGTCAGGGATGGAGTCTGTAGCCATCATCATTCCGCTACGACGTACGGCGTCCTTGTCGATGGTCATATAGATGACATCAGTAGGAATGACGTGCAGGTCGGCATTCTTCGAGCGTACCCAGTATTTCAGGATATTCTTCAGTTCGAAAGGATCGTCGCCAAACTGTTTCTTTGCCGTCTCAGGATCCTCAGCGTATAAATCAAGCACAGCCTGTTTCATCTCAGGGTCGATAGACACATATTCATTCGTTCCAGAGCAGTATTCCAAACGGCTCCAAGAGATAGGCACTGATGGGGAGTCATAGGCAGGACGGCACATCTGGTCGATATACCAGTCGGTCTGCAGATAAGAGAGGTTGCAGACACGTGCATCTGTACGTACCCCCTCTACATCCTGGTTGTACCATAGTGGGAAGGTGTCGTTATCGCCATTCGTAAAGATAATCGGATTACCCTCGTCCTGCAGGGACATCAGGTAGTTCTGTCCGAAATCACGGCAGGTATAGCGTCCTGAGCGATCGTGGTCGTCCCATGTCTGGGATGCCATCTGGATGGGGACTAAGATAGTAACTATAGTAACTATAGTACCTATAGTGATAGGATTTATTTTCAGTTTTCGCTGAATCAGGTCGATAAGGGCCGCGACACCCATGCCACACCAGATGGCAAAAGCGTAGAAGGAACCAGCATAGGCGTAGTCTCGCTCACGGGGCTGCATGGGGGTCTGGTTCAGGTAGATGACGATGGCAAGACCTGTCATGAAGAACAGGAAGAAAACAACCCAGAACTGGCGAATGCCTACAGGCTCTATTTCAGTCTTTTCCTTACCATCAACAACGATGCGGTTCTTGCGGCTGTACCATGACTGCCAAAAGAGTCCGATGAGTCCTAAGAGCAGTGGCAGACAGTAGAATACGTTATGACCCTTGTTGTTCTTCAACTCGTCAGGCAGTGTGTTCTGGTCGCCTAAGCGTAAATTATCAAACCAGTCAAAACCACTGAGCCAGTTGCCATGCTCTAACTCACCATTACCCTGGATGTCGTTCTGACGACCGGCAAAATTCCACATAAAGTAACGCCAGTACATGAAGTTACACTGGTAGGAGAGGAAGAAACGGATGTTCTCCAACTGACTGGGAACCTTCACACTTATCATCTCACCACAGCGGTCGTACATCTCCTCGTGACCATCTACCGAGCCACCCATCCAACTCTCATAGGCAGTTCGGTGTGCGGAGCTGTACATACGGGGGAAGATCATGTTCTGGGCATATTGGTACTCGTCCTTGTTACGAACAACAAAATACTCATCTTTCTCGTCGGGAGAGGCTTTCTCTTTCCGCTGCCATACAGGAGCGCCTTTCTTCGTCACTGGACGACAGTATTCTCCGTCTTTCTCCAAAGCTACCTGTGAGGTGTATGCCTGTCCGTACAACAGAGGACGCTGACCATATTGCTCACGACCCAAATATTCACCCAGTGTGAAGATATCCTCAGGGGAGTTCTGGTCCATTGGCGGGTTGGCAGAAGAGCGTATCACAATCAGCGCATAGGATGAGTAACCGATCATCAGCATCAGCATACAGAGCAGTGACGTGTTCTTGATACGAGCAGTGACGAGCAGGTCTTTTCCCTTCTTGTATTGGAGCACAAACCATAATACGGCAAGTACCATGATACCGATGATGACTGCTGACCATCCATGACCATAGAACGGAATACCCAGCATGGCGACAGACAGGAGGAAGGCGATGTTCTGCTTCTTTTGGCTGATATCACGGTGGGTCTCGTAAATCGCCCAGATAGTGATGGCTATCAACAGGAAGATATAGACAATCTCACCGGTGTTGAAAGGACAGCCTAAGACGTTGACGAAAAGCAATTCGAACCAACCGCCAACCTGTACGATACCGGGAACGACACCATAGAGCACTGCGGCGAGAATAACGATGGAGATGCCCAGGGCGATCAACGAACCATAGAGGTCTTTGCGTGGTATACGCTGGGGGAACTTACGATAATAATATACCAGGACAATCGCTGGCAGACACAACAGGTTGAGCAGGTGCACGCCGATACTCAGTCCCGTCATGTACATGATCAGTATCAGCCAACGGTCACTATGAGGCTCGTCAGCATGGTCTTCCCATTTAAGTATCAACCAGAAAACGACAGCGGTGAAAGCGGAGGAATAGGCATATACCTCACCTTCTACTGCTGAGAACCAAAAGGTGTCGCTGAAGGTGTATATCAACGCGCCTACCATGGCAGAGCCCTCGATGGCAATCATTTTCCAGAGGTTCAACTCGCTCCAGTCCCTGATGAGCAGACGGCGTACCAGATGTGAGATGGTCCAGAAAAGGAACAGAATGGTAGCTGCAGACAGCAACGCACTCATCATGTTCACCATCCGTGCCACCTGTGTGGGATCACTGGTAAACTGTGAGAAAAGATTAGCGGTGAGCATGAAAAAGGGTGCACCGGGTGGGTGACCGATTTCCAGTTTATAACCTGTAGAGATAAATTCCGGACAGTCCCAGAACGATGCTGTCGGCTCAATCGTGGAACAATATACAAAGGCGGCAATCAAGAAACTGACCCATCCCAGGATATTGTCAACCAGTTTAAATTGTTTCATTACTTAGTATGTCGTTTAATTCCAACTTGCAAAGATAGTTGTTTTAGTTGAGAATGGAGAATTGAATGTTGAGAATTAGTGCTCACTTGTTTTTTTTTAACGTTTAAGGGGTTATAAGAAGAGTTGTGCTCCGTAGATAAGCAGGACATATCGTAGGAACTTGCCTATTGCCATGCTCGTGATGGAAATAGGGATATTGGAGCGCATCAGACCTAAAACGATGGTGATGGCACTCCCTAAGACGGGGATGAAGGCGAAAAACCCCATCCAGGCTCCACGGCCTCCCATGAAGCGAGTCGCCTGGTCGAGCTTCTCCTTGCTGACATGCAGGTATTTCTCTATCCACTCCAGTTTTCCCATGCGCCCTACGGTATAGTTGAACATACCACCTGCCACATTACCGATGGTACCGTAGATAATTAATCCCCAGGGGTCTAAGCCGGCAGCCAGCAGTCCCATCATCACCGCCTCACTGGAGAAAGGGAAAAAGGATCCGGCAATGAAGGCTGTGACCAGCATGCCCCAGTAGCCATAACTGATAAGGAGGGAAATGATTACATCCATAGGTTATAAACGGTTAGGAAGAAGGCTGAGAGGGTGATGATACAGAAAATGATGTTGGTCACTTTCTGCTGGGTGAGGGCAATGAAATGGGCGATGAGTGGTGCAGTGTTTAATATCATCAGACGGATCAGCAGATCGTAGCGCTGGGGCTGCAGGAAAAACAGCAGCAGGAGAAACAAGTACATCCTGATGAAAAAACCATAGAGCATGCGGTTGTGTATCTTGTCGTGGTGACAGTTTCTCCAATAGTGTAATGCTCCAAAGAGAGCAAGGGCGGTGACAAAATACATGGTCAGGATGTGGTGAGTATTGAGTCCAGAGAAATCAAAAGGTGTCTGGATGTTTGTCCAAAGAGCGAAATGGTTTGTCCATAAGGTGAAGTCTGACTGGTAGGTGGACCATCCCAAGGCAAACCAATAGGGGAGGGTGACCCCTGACAGGGAGGCGAAGAAATTACGCCAGGAAAGTGACTGCAGGTTGGTCTGCATCAACAACCATAGAAAGGGTATCAGATAAGTAATCTGAATATCGACGAGACTGGATAATCCCAATAGCAGGAAACCGTAGAAGGTCAATCCAGGGGAGTCTTTGTCCTGATAGGTTTGAAACAATACCACATAGGTCGCTGCCATCAGCATGGTGCAGACTGCCTCACGTAAGGAGGCAAACAGGAAACAAATGGCACAATTGAGTACGATGAACGAGCAGGAGATCATTCGGGAATGAATCCTGATGAGCGCGTTCCTGTTGTTCAGTACTGCCATCAGGGAGACAGAGATGGCGAAGCAGCCAAACTGGATCCACCAATTCTCCTGTATCAGTCCAGCAAGAACCCATACCCCTGCCGCATAGACAGAGGTGATGGGGAGTGAAAGCTTACTCTCTGAGACCTTGTTCTGTAGTCGCTTCATTATAGGTCTGCACCAATATCACGGCGGAAATACTTATCCGTAAATTGAATCTTCTGTGCCTCCTCGAATGATTTCTGGAGTGCCTCCGCTTTGTCCTTGCCATAAGAAGAGACGGCAATGACACGCCCGCCATTGGTGACTACCTGTCCGTCCTTCATGGCTGTACCGGCATGAAAGACGATACTGCCCTCCACGTTCTCAATACCGCTGATAGCATATCCTTTCTTGTATTCTTGGGGATAACCTCCGCTGACCAGCATGACACAGACTGCCGCACGTTCGTCAAAAACGATGGGACGCTGGTCAAGGTTACCTGCTGCCACCCCTTCGAAGAGGTCAACGATATCGCTCTTCAGACGAAGCATCACGCTCTCAGTCTCTGGGTCACCCATACGGCAGTTATACTCGATAACCATCGGCTCTCCCTTGACATTGATAAGTCCGAAGAAAATGAAACCCTTGTACAGGATACCTTCTGCCTTCAGTCCCTCAACCGTAGGACGGATGATACGGTCCTCTACCTTCTGCATCCATTCCTTTGTGGCGAAGGGTACAGGACTGACAGAGCCCATACCACCGGTGTTCAAGCCCGTGTCATGTTCCCCGATGCGCTTGTAGTCCTTTGCCTCTGGCAATATTTTATAGTGGTCACCGTCAGTCAATACGAAGACGGAGCACTCAATACCGCTGAGGAACTCCTCGATGACCACACGTGAGGAGGCATTGCCGAACATACCGCCCAGCATCTCCTTCAGCTCTTTCTTTGCCTCTTCAAGAGTGGGGAGTATCAATACCCCCTTGCCGGCGCAGAGACCATCAGCCTTGAGGACATAGGGAGCCTCCAGCGTCTCTAAGAAGGCAAGCCCTTCCTGAAGATGTTCTCCGTCAAAAGTCTCGTAGCGTGCCGTGGGGATATGGTGGCGCTGCATGAATGCCTTGGCGAAGTCCTTGGACCCCTCCAATACCGCACCTGCTTTCGTGGGACCAATGACAGGGATGTCCTTGGTGCGCACGTCAGCCTTCATATCATCGTAGATGCCCTTTACCAATGGGTCTTCAGGACCGACAACCACCATGTCGATCTGCTGGTTGACACAGAACTGCTTCACTGCCTCAAAGTCATCCGCCTTCATGGCAACATTCTCACCGCAGTTGCTGGTTCCCGCATTACCTGGGGCAATAAACAACTTCTCACATTTCTCACTCTGAGCAATTTTCCATGCGAGGGCATGCTCACGTCCACCACTACCTAATAATAAAATCTTCATCGTATAATATTTACTTTTTACCTTTCTACAATTTTCCTTGTTCACCTAAATAAGAGTCCTTAAAGCCGAGAAAATAAAGTACACCGTCCAGTCCAATGGTATTGATGCTCTGTTCTGCATTGGCAACAACACGTGGCTTGGCATGGAATGCGATGCCCAGTCCAGCCTCACTGATCATGGGTAAGTCGTTAGCACCGTCACCTACGGCAATGGTCTGGGCGAGGTTGACTTTCTCCACCTGTGCGATGAGCTTCAGTAATTCTGCCTTCCGGTGTCCGTCGACAATCTCTCCAACATACCGACCAGTCAGTTTTCCGTCATCCCCTATCTCCAGTTCGTTGGCATAGACATAGTCGATGCCGTATTTGCGTTGCAGATACTCCCCGAAATAGGTGAATCCACCACTAAGAATAGCAATCTTGTAACCACAGGTCTTCAGGATGGACATCAGACGGTCGACACCTTCAGTGATGGGCAGGTGTTCGGCGATGTCCTGCATGACACTGACATCCAGTCCTTTCAATAGGGCGACACGGCGGGTGAAACTCTCCTTGAAGTCAATCTCACCACGCATGGCACTCTCTGTGATGGCACGCACCTCAGCTCCCACACCATTCCGTTCTGCCAGTTCATCAATGCACTCCGTCTGTATCAGTGTGGAGTCCATGTCGAAGCAGATGAGGCGGCGCATGCGTCGGAACATATCGTCACGCTGGAACGAGAAGTCGATGCCCATCTCTGCTGACAATTTCATGAGTTTCGACTGCATCTCCTGTCTGTTGACGGGTTCACCACGGAGGGAGAACTGGATGCAGGCACGTGTGTGCTTGTCGAGTTGTTTGATACTCTTCCGCCCAGTCAGTCTCAGAATGGAGTCGATGTTCAGTCCCTGGTCAGCAATGATACGTGTGGCAGCCTCTATCTGACGTGCCGCCAGTTGTCGTCCCATCACCATGAGGATATAGCGGTTCTTACCCTGATGCCCTACCCAGTCCTCGTATTCGTCATCACTAATAGGTGAGAATCCGATATTAACACCCAGTTCTGTGGCTTTGAACAATAATTCCTTCATTGCCAGTCCTGAATTCATCTCATCCATTCGGATAAGGATACCCAAAGACAACGTAGAGTGGATGTCTGCTTGTCCGATGTCCAGTATCTGAGCATCGTACTTTGCCAGAATACCCATGACACTGGCTGTCAGTCCTGGGCGGTCTTGACCTGTAATGCGGACGAGGATTTGTTCTTCTTTCATCATTTCTATCTCTAAACTCTAAACTCTCAACTACTTAAGGTAGTCTTCAAAATATTGGGTGATACGCTCATGGAGATGTACACTGGTATGTCCCCGCATATTATGCGGTTCGTCAGGGTATACAAAGAAGTCTGGTTGCGTGCCTGAATCAATACAAGCTTTAAGGAATGACAGACAATGTTGTGGTACGACGGTATCGTCATTATAGCCAGTGATAATCTGGAGCTTACCCTTTAGGTTCTTTGCCTTGGCAAGTAAACTGGTCTTCTCATATCCTTCAGGGTTCGTCTCTGGCGTATCCATATACCGCTCGCCATACATCACCTCATACCATTTCCAGTCGATGACAGGACCGCCTGCCACTCCTACTTTGAAGATATCAGGGTAGTTCGTCATCAGGGAGATGGTCATAAAACCCCCGAACGACCAACCGTGAACACCCAGCCTATCCATGTCAACGTAAGGTAGGGTACGCAGGTAGTCCACTCCCTTCATCTGGTCTTGCATCTCGATTTGTCCGAGTTGGCGGAAGGTAGCCTGTTCAAAGTCTCGCCCACGATTTTCACTGCCTCTGTTGTCAAGGATGAAGAGGATATACCCTTTCTGTGCCATATATGTCTCCCACGACCGACTGTGCCAATGCCATGAAGCTTCGACGTTATGCGCATGCGGACCACCATAGACATAGATGACGGTGGGATATTTCTTGGATGGGTCAAAGTTGTAAGGTTTCACCATGCGGTAATAGAGATCCGTCATACCATCGGCTGCCTTCAAGCTTCCACATTCGAAGATGGGCTGTTCGTAATCTTTCCATGGGTCTTCGGCGGTAAATAGTCGTGATGCCTTTCCCTTATTAGTCTCTACAAAGTCAATGTTCCGTGGCGTGGAGGGATTGTTCCATTTGTCGATGAGGTAGATGCCAGATGATGAGAGCATGCCGTGGTGTACCCCGTCCGTCTTTACGATTTCCGTCATCTTCCCATCTTTCACGCTGACTCTGTAAAGCCAACGGTGGAGTGGGTGGTACTTGTTGGCAGCGATGATGACGCTCTTTTGTTCCTCATTGAATCCTAATACATCCAGTACGACATAATTCCCATGGGTGAGCTGTTTTAACAGTTTCCCCTCCTTATTATATAAATATAGGTGGTTATAACCATCCCTTTGGCTCTGCATGATAAATTTCTCATCGTCCCAAGGCAGGAAGAGGATTGGATGCAAAGGCTCCACATATTTCTCACTGGTCTCACGATAGAGCTCAGCAGTTTTCTCACCTGTCACGGCATCGTAACTCACGAGTCGGCAGTCGTTCTGATCGCGGTTGAGTTCAAACATATAGACTGTCTTGCTGTCGGGACTCCATGCGATATTCGTGAAATAGCGGTCTTTAGGATTACCTGCCTTCAGATAGATGGTCTGCTGCGTGTTGATGTCATAGACGCCCACGGTTACCTGATGCGAGGTCATTCCTGCCATCGGGTATTTGTCAGGTTCTTGAGTAGCGATGCGGGTGTCTATTGCCACCTGCGGGTAATCCGTTACCATACTTTGGTCCATACGGTAGAAGGCAAGCCGTAGTCCGTCAGGACTCCAGAATGTTCCTTTCTCGATACCGAACTCGTTGCGATGCACAGACTGTCCGTAGACAATTTCCCTGCTTCCGTCAGAGGTCAGCTGATGCTCAAGGTCTTGTGCGTCACGGATATATAGTTGATGATTCTTGACATAGGCAACAGCCTTTGATGTCTTGTTCCAGTCAGCATATTTCTCCCCCTCGCAGCATTGTGACCATACGATTTCTTTCTTTTTCCAGTCGTAGAGGATGCGTTGCTTATTGTTTTTGAGTAAAACAACTGTCTCATGAGGATAGGGATATCTGGCGGCAAAAGCAGAATGCCAGTCGCTCCCAATATCTTTCAGTGAGAAGAGAGGACTTTGCTGCCCATTATGGTTGACGGTGCCACCCTCCTCTGCATCCAAGTACATCAGTTGGTCACCCCACCATGTGTACCAGCGGTTCTCAGGTTGAAAGTGACGGTAGTTGGTCCCTCCGAAGTTGAGGTCTTCCAGCGTGAAGAGCTTTTTCTGGGCATTCATTGGCAGACAGGAGAGTATCAAAAGAGTGAGGATAACTTTAGTCTTCATCATGGTCAAACCTCCTCTTCTTATCGAAATGGCGCCCCTTTCGGTCGAAGTCACGATTACCCTTGAAATCCCTAGTATTCCTAGTATTTCTAGTATTTCTAGTATTCCTAGTGTCCCTAGTCTCCCTAGTCCTCTTCTCCAGCGAGCGGAACTTGAAATTGCGGATGTCCGCCTCTTCATTCTCTTCCTGTTCCTCCAGACGCTTCTTGAATTCCCGGTTCTGTCTGAAACGGCGCTTCTCAGCCATTTGGCGCTTCTCTTCTTCTGTTTTTACGGTTCCACCTTCTTCACGGAAAATGCGCATTTTCCCGTCAAACATCTGGTATTTACGGAATTCACATTCCAGAGAACCATTATACAAGGGGATTTTAATAGAAGGCTTTAGTCCGATTTGGTCAAAGCACTCTTCTCTATAACTTAAGATCCATGCGTCATTCCCTGTAAACTGATGCTTCAGTCGTTCACCAATCATCTTGTAAGTCCCCAGTAAGTCGGGTGTGGAGATACGCTCACCATAGGGTGGGTTGGTCACCATGATACTCTTCTCCTTCGGTTGCGTGAAATCCTTGAAGTCACGTTCCTCCACCGTGATGTCACTGGTCAGTCCTGCAGCACGCACATTCAGACGTGCCGTGTTCACCGCTTTGATATCCACGTCGTAGCCGTAGATGTGATGGTGAAACTCTCTTTCCTGCGAGTCATCATTATAAATGGTGTCAAAAAGGTCACGGTCGAAGTCTTTCCATTTTTCGAACGCGAACTCCTTGCGGAACAGTCCGGGCGCCATGTTACGGGCGATGAGTGCCGCCTCAACGAGCAGGGTACCACTGCCACACATCGGGTCGATGAAGTCCGTCTCGCCCTGCCATCCTGTCATCAGTATCATGCCGGCGGCAAGAACCTCATTCAATGGAGCCTCCACTGATTCCTGACGATATCCACGACGATGCAGTGACTCACCGCTGGAGTCCAACGACAGCGTACATTTGTCTTCTGCCACATGGATGTTCAGGCGGATGTCCGGGTTGGTAATGGATATGTTCGGACGCTTTCCTGTCTTCTCACGGAACTGGTCGACGATAGCGTCCTTGACTTTATAAGCGACGAACTTAGAGTGGCGGAACTCCTCCGAAAAAACGACCGAGTCAACGGCGAAGGTCGTTTCCAAATCCAGGTATTTCGTCCAGTCCACCGCTTTGACACCCTCGTAGACATCATCGGCCGAAAGTGCCTTGAAATGTTTGATTGGTTTTAGAATACGGATGGCAGTATGCAACTGGAAATTGGCACGGTACATCATTTCCTTGTTACCCGTGAAGGATACCATGCGTCGTCCTATCTGTACGTTCTCTGCGCCCAGTTGCGTCAGCTCTTTCGCCAAAACGGGCTCAAGTCCCATAAAGGTCTTGGCGATAAGTTCAAAATCTTGTGTCATAATGTTTTATATAAATATGGTGCAAAGATACGAATAAGTACGCAAAAAAACAAAATTAATTCCATTTTATTTCATTATTCTGAATCTTTTGTGTAATTTTGCCACCAATACAAGAACATGTCTTTAGGGAATGGTAATCGGGTTGGATATTTTCCTGGTTGATATCAGTTCTTTAATGAGAATAGATGTCATGATATGGGTAGCAGGAATTCCTGTTGTCTTTTTTCTGCTGGTTATCCTTCTCTATCAGGTGAGGCAATACCGTCAATTAAAGGTTGAATTGGTGCAACTGGCTGCTATCAACCGACATAGCATCGAGTATGAATTAGTGTTGAAGGCAATGAAGTTGTCTACTTGGCGAATCGATGTAGCGGAAGGTGTCGTCTCTTATGAGAGTGATTATCGTAGTAAGACCAATTCTTTTGTCCCACAGTCGGGCGCAACGATTGACGGGATGTATGACCTGATCCATATTGACGACCGGGATACCGTAAGAGAGGCTTTGACAGGACTGATGGAGGGAAAGTATGAGGACTATCATCAGAAATACAGGGCACAGGCATCTCCTTCTTCCCCCTTTTACTGGGAAGAGACTTTTGCTACTATAGACAAGTATGATATTGATGGTAATCCTTTGACCATAGTGGGAACCTCTATGCGTATTGATGAGCAGAAAGAGATAGAGCAGGCACTGATTGACGCCCGTAATCATGCAGAAGAGAGTGATCGCCTGAAATCCGCTTTCTTGGCAAATATAACCCATGAGGTGCGTACTCCACTAAATGCTATTGTGGGATTCAGTGATGTACTTCCCATGGCACAAAGTGAGGAGGAGCGGAATGAGCTGATCAAGTTAATCAAACAAAATAATGCCCACTTGCTCCGTTTGTTTGATGATATGATGAATATCTCGAAATTAGAGGCAGGCAACCAGGGAGAGATTGTCAAGGATACTTTTGAGTTGACGCCACTGTTCCGTGAACTTGCAGATAAATATCTGGCGGTAGCTTTAGACAAGGGATTGAGTATTAGTCTGGATGAAACGGCGGAGCCTGTTCTCGTACATACGGATCGTGACCGCTTGAAAGAGATATTGAACCAATATATGAATAATGCAGTGAAGTTTACCTCCACAGGTGGCATTACTCTGGGTTCTGACAAAACCCCGTCAAGTATCAGGATCTGGGTTCGGGATACAGGAAAAGGTATCCCAGCCGACAAATGCAACGAACACCTTTTTGAACGTTTCGTGAAAGTCGATGACTTCGTGGCTGGAACAGGATTAGGACTGAGTATATGTCGAAGTCTTGCTGATGTGTTGGGTGGTCAGGTAGGCGTGGAGTCTGTCTATGGACAAGGGTCAACTTTTTGGGTGGAGATACCTTTGTAATATAATGCGTACAATGAGGTTATATACTCTGTTCCTTTTTGCCTTTTTGTGTCAGTCAGTCCAGGCGCAATTGATGTCTGGCGTGATTACTGATGCGGAGACCAAGGCGGCGATACCCTCTGTGACGGTATCGTATAAGGGACATCGTGTCGCCGTCGCCTCAGGGCTGGACGGGCGTTATGTCATTCAGAAGAATCCTGGTTGGACATTGACATTTAGTGCGGTAGGGTATGTTGCTCAGACGATTTACATAGACGATCGTACTTCTAATCGGATTGATATTCAGCTGCAACCCGATACGAAAGTATTACAGAATGTGACGGTGAGGTCGAAACGCCAACGCTACAGCCGTAAGAATAATCCTGCTGTCGAACTGATGCGTAAAGTTATTGAGCACAAACGGCTCACCGATCTTGCCAACAAGGATTACTACCAGTATAGTAAATACCAGAAACTGACATTTGCGGGTAATGACATCACACCGGAGAAATTGCAGAACTCCATCTTCCGTAAGAAGAAATGGATATTAGACCAGATAGAGCCTTGTCCATATAACAACAAACTCATCCTGCCTATTTCTGTCGATGAGACAGTGACGAGGAAGTTATATCGTCGACATCCGCATGATGAGAAGAACATTATTATAGGAGAGAATTCGACGGGTATCGGTGACTTGTTCCAGACGGGTGATATCATGAGTATCATGTTGAAAGACATATTTACGGATGTGAACATTTATGATGATCAGGTCCGTCTCCTGCGGCGTCCCTTCACGTCACCAATTGGCAGGGGTGCCATCGGCTTTTACCGTTTCTATATCGAGGATACTTTGCAAATTGAGCGTGACAGTTGTATCCATCTGCATTTCCTGCCTAACAACATGCAGGATTTTGGCTTCCGGGGGGATATCTATATCCTCAAGGACTCCAGCTATCAGGTGAAGCGTTGTGATATCTCCATTCCTCGTCAGGGTGGTGTGAACTTTGTGCAGAACATGCGTGTCGTCCAGCAGTTTACGCAGTTGCCGACGGGGGAGTGGGTATTGTCCGTCGACGACATGGTGGTGGAGATAGAAATACTGAGTTTCCTGCAGAAAGCCATCGTTGTCAGGAATACGCGTCTGTCCGATTATTCCTTCGATGCCTTGCCCGACAAGTTGTTCCGGGGGAAACGGGATGTGAAGGAGCCTGACGCGATGTCGCATAGTGACCTCTTCTGGGCGCAATACCGACAGGTGGGTCTGACGAGGAGTGAAGCGTCCATGAAGGATTTTGTCAAGGGCTTTGAGAAGATGAAGGGTTTTAAGTATGTCATGCTGGGCTTGAAGGCGTTGATAGAAAACTATGTGGAGACAGGTAATCCCTCGAAGGTGGATATTGGTCCGGTCAATACTATTATCTCTACCAACTATATTGACGGACTACGTACCCGTCTGAGTGCCCAGACAACGGCAAATCTCAATAAGAACTGGTTTTTCAAGGGGTATTTCGCACGAGGCTGGAAGTCGAATAAGAATTACTATAAAGGGGAGATTACCTACTCTTTCAATGAGAAGAACTATCTGCCTCAGGAGTTTCCCCAGCGCACCCTTACGTTCTCATCGACCTATGATGTCTGCTCACCCTCCGATAAGTTCCTGACTACTGATAAGGATAATGTTTTCACTGCTTTTAAATGGAGCAATGTGCGGGCGATGATGTTCTATTATCGTCAGCAATTGACTTTTACCCGTGAGGAGGATATGGGGCTGAAGACGATTGTCAGTCTGAAGACGGAGTCGAATGAGGCTTGTGGCGACCTTTATTTCACCTCCCTTTCCGACTATGCCGCATGGGATCAGACAACCCCTCGTCCCTCGACAAAGATTCGGACAACGGAGCTGCACGCAGAGATAGAATACTGTCCTGGTGCTCTTTATATCAATACCAAACAGCGTCGTAGGAAAGTGAATCGCGAAGCACCCATCATTACCTTGGGTCATACCATGGGTATCAAAGGTTTCCTGGGTGGCGAATATGACTATCAGTATAGTGAGTTGAGTGTCAAACAGCGCGTCTGGCTGAGCAGTTGGGGCAAAATGGATGTCTATGTCAAGGGAGGCGTACAGTGGTCGAAAGTGCCATTCCCGCTGTTATGCATGCCAGAGGCAAACCTCTCGTATATCCTCCATCATAATACGTATAGTCTTGTCAACAATATGGAGTTCCTCAACGACCGTTTCCTCTCTGTCATTGTCGCATGGGACATGAATGGTAAGTTGTTCAATCGCATCCCCTTGCTGAAGAAATTGAAATGGCGTGAGTACGTAGGAGTCAAGATGCTGTGGGGCGGTCTCTCTGACAAGAATAATCCGTTCTTGGCACAGAATGCTGGAAGTCCTTTGCTGATGGCGTTCCCGGACGACTCTCACGTGATGGATCCTAAGCGTCCCTATTGGGAGGTGTCGGTGGGCATTCATAATATCTTCAGGTTCCTCCATGTGGAGTATGTGCGTCGATTGAACTACAACAACTTGTCGTCAGCACATAAGAATGGTGTCCGTATGACTCTCCATTTCACTTTCTGATATTTTTTCCTTTCGCTGCAACTTTTCCTGTACCATTTACGTCAAACAGGCAGAAACAATAAAAAACAGGAAAGGATATGAAAAAGTTATTTTGGATTTTTGTAGCAGTTGCCACCGTTGTGGCAAGTACCAGTGCCTATGCCTTCTTTGGCTCGGATAAAGTGGAGGAGGCCCGTAAGTTGGCAGGTTTTGAGCGCATCCGTTTGCAAGGGTCTCCAGACATCAAGTACACACAAGGAAAGACGTGGTCTGTTCGTGTGAAGGCTCCCAAAAGTATTATTAGGAAAGTGCAGACCCGTGTGGAGGGAAACTGTCTGGTTGTCAGTGTTAAGTCAGGTGGTTTCTTTAGCAGCATGTCCTTGAAAGGTGATGACGTGACGGTCTATGTCACCTCTCCCGATCTGATTGGTGTGGAGGTGCAGGGCTCTGGTGACTTTGAGAGTAAGTCGCATGTCGATACGGATAACCTTGCCATCAGCTTGAAAGGCTCCGGTGACATTGATTTCTATGATATCATCTGTGACCGTATAGATGTGTCTTTGGTCGGTTCCGGTGACGTGGACATCAAGAAGGTGATTACCCAGTATTCCTCTGTTGAGTTAGTGGGTTCTGGTGATGTGCAGATCAGTCAGCTGAATGCCAAAGACACGAAGCTGGAACTGAAAGGCTCTGGCGATATCAAAGTGGCAAGTCAGAAGTGTGGTACCGTTTCCTGTCGCCTGGTGGGCTCTGGTGACATCACCCTCACAGGTAGTATCAAACAACTCAACCAGACTACCCGAGGCTCTGGTGACATCAATACCGCAGGGCTACAGGTTACCAGATAAAAAGTAAGAGGAAGCATCAGTGCTTCCTCTTCTCTTTTTTACCAGCCGCCGGGACCACCGCCTCCGCCAGGACCACCGCCGCCGGGACCGCCTCCGCTGTTGCTGCTATAACTGGAGAGTGATACACTGCTGCCTCCGTTGACGGCAGCATCCACATAACCGTTACCACCCAATATCTCAGTGCCACTGCTGACGGTAACGCCCGACTTCAGGGTGGGTTGTGAGGAGGCAGATACTACCAGTTTGCTGCCACCGCTGGAGGGAGTCTTGAAGGCATATACCTTACTGCCGACGGTGAACGAGTACCAGGTGTTCTTGCTCCATGATGAGGTGGAGTAGCAGGCTTGAGATAGCGAGGCACCATTCTCCAGATTACCCATGACGAACAGGATGCCGCCCTGTATATAGAGCTGTTTCCTGTCCTCTGTATTGGCATCCAACGCATTCTCCGCATTGTTGCTGCCAGAGCAGGCTGCCACCACGATACCTCCCTTGATGTACAAGTTGCCATTGGCATCCATTCCGTCGTTGCTGGAAGATACCGCATAGACATATCCGTCATTGACGGTCAGGTCTTGAGCGGCGTTGATGGCATCGTCATAGGCATTGATGATAATGTTACCGCCGTTGATATCCAGTGTGTTCTTACTCTCGATACCTTCACCGTTCCTGCCTTTTGTCGTCACGTTGATAGTACCGCCGTTGATGACGAGACCGCCACTGTAGGTATAGCTGTTGCCACTCTCTGTCTTCAATCCCGCTTTGATACCTTTGGGTGAAGAGTAGTAGTTGGAGCTTACATTGTCCGTATTACCGGTGTAGTTGGTGTTCTCCGTCGTACCATTATTATAATATAGTCCGCCAGAGGTTAAGATGGTAATGGAGCCGTCATCAATGGTCATCACACCGTCGCACTTCATTCCCTTACCGCCAGCGCCCTTTGCTGTCAGGTTCAGAACGGTGCTACTGCCCGAGATATTCATATTACCGTCGGCACTCAGTCCGCAGGCTGCCTTGGTCTCCAGATCGTCCTCGTCCCAAGAGCCGTTACCTGTTGTCACGACAGTAATCTCACCGCCAGTGATGTTCATGTCACCCTCACACTTGACACCCTTGGCGGCAACACCGTCGCAAGTGATGTTGATAGTTCCTCCGCTGATATACATATTTCCGGAGTCCTCGTCCTCATGGTCGGTCGTCTCACCAGTAGAGCCTGTCGTGGTATCGTCAATGTCACACTGGATACCGTCGTCACTGGTGCCGTTGATGGTAATCGTACCACTCTCCATCAGGAAGTACTGGGCACAGTTGATACCGTCGCCCACAGCCGACTTGACATTGATGGTGGCGTTCTTGATGGTGAAATACTCACCGGTCTTGATGGCATGCTTCACATTGCCCGTCACATTCAGTGTGCCTTTTTGAGCGAATTCTGCATGCCCCTTGATATAAAGGGCACCTTTCTGGGAACCGCTTGCCGCATCGGCGAGGGTGTTGGTAGTTCCTGTCACTACCTTTACCTTAATGCGCTTACCATCTTGGATATGAACGGCGGCACCCGAATTCACGGGTGTCACATTAGTTAAAGTCAGCCCGTTCAGCTCAATAGTCGCCTTTGCCGAACCAGCCATGTAAAACTCGCCATCGTCACTGCTGCCACTGAGGTTATATGTAATCTCGCTGGCGGTTCCCGCACTGATAAGGTCGTTGGTGAGGGCATCACTCTGTGTGATGCTTACATGGGCTCCGCTGATGGCAATGTCCACATACTGGGCAATGTCACCTGCTACCGTTGCTGAGGCTGAGGTGCCGTTGTAAACTACAGCAACATTTCCTGCCGTCACTTCCGTATCATCGACGTTGATGCCGCTGATGTCTGCGAGTGTGAACTCCTTTCCCATTACGGTCAGCGTGGTACCGCCTGAGAAGACCATGTCACCAGTATCTGTTGAGGGGAAGAGGTAAGTCACGTTACCTACTTTCACATTCAGGGTCTGTGCCGTTGCCGCTATCGCCAGCAACAAGAAAGCAAGGAGGGAAACTGTCTTTTTCATTTTACAGCGACTTTAACGGTTTTACCATTGCTCTTCACAATATATACACCCGTTCTCAGGGAAGACATCGCTTCCTGCATAGTGGTGAACTTACCCATAGCGATTCCACTCATAGAGAAAACCTCCACCTCTCCGCTTACAGCGGTATTCACCTCATCGATTGCCGTCACATCGGCTGTCGTGAAATACATCTTCGTCAGATCAGCCAGTGCGAAACTCTGGTCGCCGGCAGTAAGGGTTGTCCCTGAGATGGTAATACTCAGCGACGAGAGAGCTACAGAAGTCAGAGTCCCGTCCGACTTCTCAAAGGTCAGATGGGTATAGCCCTCGGCATGAGCAGTCAGTATACCCGTCATCATCAGCAATACTAATAATACTTTCTTCATATTCCGTCAGTAGTTTAACATTTTCTGCAAAGGTAAGAAATAAAAAAGAACCGTTGGTAAAATTTTCAACCAACGGTCCTTTTCTTTCAGCGAATACTCACTTAAATTTTCCCTGACTATATTTTGTCATATCATTGATTTGTCGTAAATTTGCAGCAATTATTATTGCTAAGGTATATGAAGTCAATCTTTAGTCGTCTTTTGATGGCAAGTTTAATAGGTATGACAATGGGATGTAATGGTCATGTTGATATCGAGCAGCAGGTGGATGAACTGTATGGCAGGATGTCGCAGGAAGAACGTGTGGCACAACTGCAAAGTATTTATCTCGATGTATTCTTCGACGAACAGGGAAAGCTGGATACGGCAAAGTGCCGGGAACTGATTCCCAATGGTATCGGTCATTTCTCGCAGTTCTGTATGCAGCAGCCCAGGGACCCTAATGAGTTGCGTGACCGTGTCGCCGCTATGCAGGACTGGTTGATGAAGAATACACCTAATGGTATTCCTGCCCTTTTCCATGAGGAGGTGCTGACGGGTGTCAATACACTGGGTGCCACCATCTATCCCCAACAGATAGGACAGGCATGCTCCTTCAATCCGGAACTTGCAGAACTGAAGACGCGGCAGACGGCAACGGCTCTGCGGCGGATGGGTGGCATCCTTGCCCTGTCACCGATGGTTGACGTGTGCCGTAACCCCAGTTTCAACCGCTTGGAGGAGTCGTATGGAGAGGATGGCTATCTGTCGGCAGTGATGGGTACCGCCTTTGTCAAAGGACTCCAGCAGGGTGACCTCAGGAAAGGGGTCGGGGCTTGCTCGAAACATTACCTCGGCTATGGAGGCGGTGGTGATGCTGACGAGAAGGAGATGATGGAGGAGATACTCCTTCCCCATGAGGCGATGATCCGTCAGGCAGGCAGTAAAGTGGTCATGCCCGGCTATCATGCTGTTCATGGTACCAACTGTGTCGCCAATGGTGAGATACTGAACGACATCCTGCGTGGCTATCTCGGCTTTGACGGTATGGTGGTAAGCGACTATACCGCTATCGACCAGATTCCAGGTCTGGAGAACAGCGTACAGAAAGCCGCTGCGGCAATCAATGGCGGTAATGATGTCGACTTCCCTACAGGTTCTGACTATAAGAGTCTGCCCGAGGCTCTCAAAAAGGGGCTGGTAAAGCCGGAGGTTTTTGAGCGTGCCGTGAAAGACGTGCTGCGTCATAAGTTCCGTGCCGGATTGTTTGATAAGGATGCTTATCTCTATTCCACTGAGAAGATCGTCCTCGACACGCCAGAGGAGCGCAAGACCGCCTATGATATCGCCACGCAGTCGGTGGTGCTCTTGGAGAACAATGGGGTACTGCCCTTGAGAGATGTCAGGAATGTACTGCTGACCGGTCCTAATGCCAACAGCATCTGGGCGATGTGCGGAGACTATACCTATCCCGCCATGTCGTATTTCTGGAAAAGGATGGAGCATGTTCAGGACAATCCGCATATCGTGAAACTGCTGGAGGGTATGACGACACAGAAGCCGGAGGGTCTTAACCTGATGTATTCCCGTGGTTGTGACTGGACTGAGGAGATAGAGACGAAATATGGGGAGGCTGGTGATGCCCGTGCCTGGGAAAACGAACTCCTGCACCGTAAGGTGGATGCCGGTGAGAAAGCCGACAGACAGGAGGCACTGCAGATGGCTCAGCAGTGTGATGTCATCGTGGCTGCCGTAGGCGAGAACGTGATGCTGTGCGGTGAGAACCGTGACCGTCAGGGGCTCCGCCTGCCGGGAAAACAGAAGCAGTTCGTCGAGGAACTCATCAAGACGGGTAAACCCGTCGTGCTGGTGATCTTCGGCGGCAGGGCGCAGGTGGTGTCTGGTCTTGCCGAAAGATGTGCCGCCGTCATCCAGGCATGGTATCCTGGTGAGGAGGGTGGTCATGCCGTTGCCGACATCCTCTATGGTAAGGTGTCACCCTCGGCAAAACTGTCGGTCAGCTATCCCAATACGGAAATCAACGGTCCCGTCTGCTATAACTATTCTGCTGAGAAAGACGCTCGTGTCCAGTGGTATTTCGGCTATGGACTGTCATATACTACCTTCGACTATCAGAACCTGAAGGTTGACAAGGAGGTCTCTACCACGGCGGAAGGTGTCAATGTGAGTTTTGAAGTGAGGAATACGGGTAAGATGGCTGCCGACGAGATCGCACAGGTCTATCTGAGTCCCACGGCTCCCGGACAGCAGATACGTCCTATCCAGTTGCAGGGATTTGCACGTGTGTCACTGAAACCAGGTGAGAGTAAGACGGTACGTGTGAAACTGCACACAGACCAGTTTGGCTTCTATTCCCATGAGGGAGCGCGTCAGTGGAATATCCGTCCGGGTAAGTTTGTCGTCAAGGTGGGGGCTTCCTCTGCCGACATTCAACTGCAGGAAACAGTAACCCTGACAGGGGAACCTGTCGTTAAACCCATCAGAGACCATTATTTCTCTGAGCTATTGTAACTCTCTCTCACCTCTAAATATATAATTATGTACGTAGTATTAGCCGACAATCAAGATATCACCCGGGCAGGCATGATGTATGTCTGTCAGGAACTGGGACAGGTGGAGATGCACCGTTCCGAGGACAAGGCTGGCATGATAGAGCAGCTGAAGAGTCATCCTGATGCCGTGGTGGTACTGGATTATACGCTTTATGATATCAATGACGTGGAGGAACTGGAAATCCTGTATCAGCGCTTTCCTGATGTGCAATGGATTCTTTTCAGCGTCGACCTCTCTGGTGACTTCGTCCGTCGGGTGATAGCTATTTCCCCCCGTTTCAGTATCTTGTTGAAGGAATCACCTATTCAGGAGATCCGGGAGTGCCTGTTATTCGGACAGCGTCATCAGCGGTATATCTGTCAGCGGATGGCGGAGATTTTACTGGCACCTCAGGTGAGTAGGGTGGAGGAGGATGTGAAACTGACTCCGACAGAGGTGGAGATCCTGAAGGATATCGCCTTGGGACTGACTACCAAGGAAATTGCCGAGCGCCGCTTCTCCAGTTTCCATACCGTCAATACCCATCGCAAGAATATCTTCCGTAAGATAGGGGTCAACAATGTCCATGAAGCAACCAAATATGCCCTGCGGGCAGGACTTGTCGACTCAGCGGAATATTACATCTAACTATTAACAGACAATGTAAAGTCTAAGGATTACGACAATCACTATTATATCGTCAATAAATGAAAGCGGTTAGTTCCCAAACGACCGCAGTTTTGATTTTAACATTTTTGGTTCCGTTGGGCTGTGAAGTCCGACGGGATTTTTATTTAAGTTATAGAGGTGAGTGGAGAGAGGTGGGTCGCGTGCGTGCGCGCATACATAAAGTTTTTTACCCTTGCAACCGTTGCCACCTTGCAATACTGCTTGAAAATCAGCCGATTACGGTAACAACGAAGTAACAAGGGTGACAAGGAATGGCGTTTTTGCCCTTAAAATACGTATAAAAACGAGTGAAGTCCTCCTTGTGAAGCCTTAGGCTTCGGGGGACGAAGCCCTAAGCTTCAAGGGTCGAAGCTTTAGGCAACGAGGGTCGAAGGTACGGGCTTCAATGGTTGAAGCCTTAGGCAACGTCAATGAAAACTATATCATGCTGAATTGTAATCTAACTTGGTTTACGATGTAAATCAATTTGATTTACTCGGTAATTCAATTTGATTTACTCAGTAATTCAATTTGATTTACTTTGCAAATCAATTTGATTTACAATGAAGGGGATTATCCTTTACAGGTGTGATCTTGTCTGATTGCAAAAAAATAAGTAGGAACTGTCTCACGACAACTCCTACTCCCTTTCTAACTAACTTATTATCAACTATTCATTACTCATTCTGAATTCACGATGCAAAGATAAGCATTATTTTTGTATCTTGCAAGAAAAAACATGAAAAAAGTTCCGTAAACGTTTGCGTAAATCCAAAAAAGAGTGTAATTTTGCACTTGATGAACAATAAGAAGCAACATAGAACCTCTTTGAAGGACATGGCAAAAGAACTGAATGTCAGTATTGCCACTGTGAGTCGAGCCTTACGCAGCTCTACGGAGATTGGTGAGGAAATGCAGCATAAAGTGAAGGAACTGGCGAAGAAAATGAACTATCGTCCTAATCCGTTTGCACAGAGTCTTCGTAAGGAAGCCCCTAAAATCATTGGTGTGGTGGTCCCCAACCTGGTCACTCATTATTATGCCGCCGTCCTGGATGGTATTGAGGACGAGGCAAGGAGGGCTGGATATAGTGTCATCAGTGCCAACAGCCATGAGAATGGGGAAACGGAGGCGATGGTCATCGACAACTTCATCAGTCTGCATGTGGAGGGCATCATTGCCTGTCTTTCCCAGACGACTACTGATTACAGCCATTTCGAGGAGATCTCCGAGATGGGCATCCCCTTGGTGTTCTTCGGACGTACCTGTCTGTCTGACAGGTTCTCCAGTGTGACGGCAAATGGGGATGAGGCGGCGCAGATGGCTACACAGCACCTGATAGATACCGGCAGCCGTCGCATTGCCTTTATCGGCGGTCCTAATCACCTGGATATGGTGCAGCGCCGCAAGCACGGCTATCTGGAGGCTTTGCGGGAGAACCGCATACCGATAGACCGTGAACTGGTGACATGTAATAAGATCGACTATCAGGTGGCGATGGATGCCACGACGCGACTGTTGCAGATGGACAACCGTCCTGATGCCATTCTTGCCTTCAACGACATCATTACTTTCGCCGCTTTTACCGCCATCAAGCAACAGGGGCTCCACATTCCGGAGGATGTTGCCCTGATCGGTTTCACGGATGATGCCCATGCCGCCTATGTGACCCCTCGCCTGTCTGCCATCCAGGACCAGTCGTACCTGATGGGAACTACCGCCTGTCAGCTGTTGCTGGGTCATATTCAGGGTGATACGAATGTCTATAAGAAAATCGTGCCCCAGCAGCTGGTCATCCGTGACACCTCCGCTAAAAACAAAAAGTAAGTGTTTTTTTTGGTGGTGTGGTAAAAAAAGTGTATTTTTGCAAATACTAAAACTAAAAGTGACGTTACCCAATGACTAAGAAAGTATTATTTGTCGCATTGTTCCTGTTAGCCCTTCCATTTGCCGCAATGGCAGGAATCCCCGATATCAAGTTCAGCCGCCTGGATACGCGTGACGGACTCAGTAATTCCCAGTTGTTATGTATCATGCGTGACTCCAAGGGTATGATGTGGTTTGGAACCCCATACGGACTGAACCGCTATGATGGCTATCGTTTCAAGACATTCTACTCGTATGCCAAAGACACCACGACGCTGCGTAATAACTATGTGGACGAGATCTATGAGGCGTATGACGGGAAACTGTGGTTACGTCAGAGTATGAACTATACCGTCTACGACCCTGTGACGGAGAAATTCGACCGCCATCCGGAGGTGTGGCTGCGGAAGCACGGTATCAAGGGTGGTGTGGAGCGTCTGTATATTGACTCCAAGAAGGATTTCTGGGTGAAGACGTACGACGAGGGCTTCTGGCACTACAGTCCGCGCACCGGGAAGCTCAAGCATTATCGCTTCGGGTATGGTCCTCAGGAGTTTAACAACGATTTTGGTATATCCGGTTTTACCGAGTTCGGTAAGAATATACTGATATCCTCTTTCAATGGTGAGATCTTTTGCTTCAACAGGGAGAAAGACTGGATCAGCTGGAAGAGTAACTACCTGCGGAAACATGGTCTTGTGAACAGCCAGGACTGTAAACTGCGTACAGACAGCTATGGTAACCTCTATGCCATTACGATGCAGTCTGTCTTCGTCCTGATAAATGGCAAGGGGAAATGGTATCATTCCATGCCAGACTTCCTTCATTCCTTGGGTATTGAGAATACGGAGGAAGTCCAAAGTGTCTGGGATGTCAAGATGGATAAAAACAAAAGACTGTGGATTGCCACGGACCATCACGGACTGATCGTCGTTGACAGGAAGGACAAGGAGTTACGCCAGTTCCTCAATGACAAGCATGACGAGAGTACCATCAGTGAGAATACCGTCCGTTTTATATACAGGGACCAGTTGGGACGTATGTGGATGGGTACCTATATGAATGGAGTGAACTGTTACGCAGAGAGCAGTTCTAATTTCCGTAACCTGGATTTAGGCAATATCAACACTATCTGTGTTGACAAGGCAGGCAACTACTGGTTGGGAACGAATGACAAGGGTATTATCTGTTTCGACCCCCGCACAGAGGAGCAGGTGGTCTATGACAAGGCAAACAGCGGTATCGGCTCCAACACGATGGTAGGCTCCTTGGCAGCCCGTGACGGTTCGGTATGGTTCGGAACTTATGAGGGCGGTCTGCTGCATATCAAGAACGGACAGGTGACCAACTACCGTGTGACGGGACAAAAGACAGATTTAGCGAATAATAACGTATGGACGGTCTGTGAGGACCAGTGGGGATATATCTGGATAGGTACGCTGGGCAGTGGCATCCAGCGCCTGAATCCCCGGACGGGACGGTTTGATGAGCCCATCAACACCAAGAACTCCATCCTGCCGAGCGACTATATCTCTACCATCACCATGACCCAAAAGGGATGGCTGATGGTGTCACACTCTAATTATTATTCTATAGTCAATCCTAAGACCGGGAAGATCATCAACCGTAATATTACGAATAACCATAGTGATGTCAGTGTGACGGAAATGTCCATCAATACGATGCAGGACAGCCGTGGCTTGTCATGGCAGGGGTCCGCTTCCGGTGCCACGATATGGGATCCGAGGACCAACGATGTATATCTTATTGATATGCGCTCTGGTATGTTCGGCTCTACAGTGGACGGCATCGTGGAGGACGAGCATCATACCATGTGGCTCGCCACTGATCACGGTGTGACCAATGTGGTTCCGCAAAAACAGTATGATGGCAAGTGGAACTTCGTCATCCGCAGCTTCAATAACCGTGACGGTTTGCAGAACGGTCCTTATAACCAGCGTTCTCTCTGTTACTCACCTGACGGGAAAGTGCTGGTAGGTGGACAGGGAGGACTTGACATTATCAATCCCCGCCGGATGGGAAAGGGCAGGTTGAAGGAGCATCCTTTGTTCAGTGGACTGAAAATTGCCGGGCAGGATGTCGCTGTCGGTGAGAAGATCGGCAGGCATGTCGTGTTGGAGGAGGCACTTGACTATTCCCGGGAGTTGAGTCTTCGTTACGATGAGGAGTTCACCGTCCAACTGGCAAGTAACAGCGGTGAGGTGCATAACCGTTCCCGTTTCATCTATAAGATGGCGGGCTATAATGATGAGTGGCTGCGCACCGAGGAGGTCAATCCCAATATCACCTACCAGAGTCTTCGCGCAGGATTCTATTATCTCTGTGTGCGGATGCTCAACGATGACGGCACCATGGGAAATGAAGAGAGCCGTATCGCCATTACCATCCGTCCGCCACTGTGGCGTACCCGCTGGATGATACTCCTCTATATGCTGGTCATAGCCGTTGTCGCATGGTTCTGGCGGAAATGGTACATGAAGCGGCAGGAACGCCGGATGGAGGCAGAGAATCTTCGCCGTGAGACAGAGAAAGTATCGTGGATGACGGAGATGCGTAAGAAGCTGATGGAAGAACAGCAGCAGCAAGGCAGCCAGGTGGTGGAGCACGAGCAAGTGGAGACTCAGATGCGACAGGCGGATCTCGTCGCCTTTGTCAAGAAGATATGTAAGGACTTCAAGGGTTATGAGAACCTGCCTTTCAAGATTTCCGTCGTTGCCACTGCCAGTCAGTTGGAACTGATGTTCGACGCTGACCAGTTGAAGCGCGCCTTGGATATCCTGCTCACCAATTCCGTGCGGTTTGCTCCTACGGAAAGCCGTATCAGTGTGGGTGTCGCCCGCATGGCGAATGGGGACGCGCAGATACAGGTAGCCGACAATGGCATCGGTGTGCCGGAACAGTATAAGGACACCCTCTTTGATCCTGTTCCCGATGGTGAGGGAATCGGACTTGACAAGGTGAAGGCGATAGTGGATGCCCATCATGGGACGATCCGTCTGGAGGATAATCCGGGTGGTGGTTCCATCTTCGTGATCATACTGCCGGCAGGGGAGGTCGTTGAAGAGGCTGAGATCATAGAATAACTATAAATAACTATTAATAATACATGAAACATTTAAGAGTGACGACGACAGGAGTCTTGTCATTGATGGTGGCTGCACTGATGGCTGCCGACTATACCGTCAAAGGTAATTTTGTGACGATTCCTGTCAAGGAAGTGAAGGCTGGTGGTGCCAAGGTGGTACGCCTTCAAGTGATTAACGACAACATCATCCGGGTACAGGCTACGTCAGAGGCTTTACTGCCTCAGAAGCAGAGTCTGATGATCGTGGAGCAAAAGGCAAATCCGAAGTTTGATGTCAGACAGGATGACGACAAGGTCTGCGTGAAGGCATCCCGTGTGGAGGCACGTGTCGATGTGGAGTCAGGTGAGATTGCTTTCTATGACGCCAGTGGAAAGAGATTGCTGAAGGAGTCAGATGATGGCAAGCAGTTCAGGAACTTTACCGTCCCGGAGCGTGAGTATGGTCTGAAGGGCGGTGCTCCACTGACTGAGGCAATGAAGCACGGTATTCAGTGGCAGATGAAGTTCGACTCTCCTGATGACGAGGCTTTCTACGGACTGGGTCAGCATCAGTCAGAGGAGTTTAACATGAAAGGTAAGAATGAGGACCTCTTCCAGTATAATACGAAGGTGAGCATCCCGTTTGTCCTTTCCAATAAGAACTATGGTATCCTGTGGGATTCCTATAGCTACTGCCGTTTCGGTAATCCCAATGACTACCTCCAGCTGAACCGTGCCTTCAAGCTCTATGACAGAAAAGGGAAGGCTGGTCATCTGACGGGCACGTATGTGGATGCTCAGGGAAAGAGACTCGTCCGCGATGAGGACTCTATCTATTATGAGTATGGTTATCCTGCTGCCTCCGAGATTGCCGTGAAGACGGATAATGGCGGTATCAAGAACCTTCCCCAGGGATTCAACCTGCAGGGTGCTCGTGTGGTCTATGAAGGATTCATAGAGCCTCAGGTATCTAATCTCTATCAGTTCATCCTCTATTATTCTGGTTACGTGAAGGTGTATATCGATGGCAAAGAGGTCGTTCCTGAGCGTTGGCGTACGGCATGGAACCCGAATGCCTATAAGTTCGCCACCGATCTGAAGAAAGGAAAGAAAGTGCAACTGCGTATCGAATGGCAACCTGACGGTGGTGAGGCATATTGCGGACTGCGTGTGTCGGAGCCCCGCAGTGAGGAGGAGCGTGGTAAGTTGAGTATCTGGAGTGAGATGGCTCGTGACATGGACTACTATTTCATTGCAGGAAAGAACCTCGATGAAGTCATCAGCGGCTATCGTACACTGACCGGTAAGGCATCACTCTATCCTAAGTGGGTGCTGGGCTTCTGGCAGAGCCGTGAGCGTTATAAGAGTTCTCAGGAGATAGAGGAGACGCTTGCCGAGTTCCGTAAGCGTCATATCCCTGTGGATAATATCGTACAGGACTGGAACTACTGGAAACTGGACTCTTGGGGCAGTCATGAGTTTGAGGCTGACCGCTATCCTAATCCACAGGCTATGCTTGACAATGTTCACAAGATGCATGGTCGCTTTATGATCTCTGTATGGCCTAAGTTCTATGATACGGTCAAGAACTACAAGGAGCTGGACAAGAAGGGATGGATGTATCATCAGGCAATCAAAGATGATATCCATGACTGGCTGGGCTTCCGGGGCTCTTTCTATGATGCCTATGATGCTGGTGCCCGTAAGATGTTCTGGCGTCAGATGGACGAGAACCTTTATTCAAAATACAACCATGACGGCATTGCCGGAGTAGATGCCTGGTGGATGGATGCCTCAGAGCCTAATGTCCGTGACTGTACCCCGATGTGGTATCGTAAGGCACTCTCCGGTCCTACGGCACTCGGTACCTCTACAGAGTTTTTCAATGCTTACTCTACCGTCAATGCGGATGCTATCTATAACGGACAGCGTAGCGTATATAAAGGGAAGGATAACGAGCCACGTGTGTTCTTGTTGACACGTAGCGGTTTCGCTGGTGAGCAACGCTTCTCTACCGCCACATGGAGTGGTGACATCGCTACCCGTTGGGAGGATATGCGTGCCCAGATGACGGCAGGTCTGAACTACTCGATGTCGGGCGTTCCTTTCTGGGGAATGGACCAAGGCGGCTTCTGTGTGGAGAACCGTTATGTGGCTGCCCAGCAACTTTATGATAAGACTGGTGTTGAGAACGAGGACCTGAAGGAGTGGCGTGAGCTGCAGACCCGCTGGAACCAGTTCGGTGCCTTCATCCCCCTGTTCCGTGCCCATGGTCAGTGGCCTTTGCGTGAGATATGGAACATCGCACCGGATAATCACCCTGCTTATAAATCGTTCGTTTACTACGACAAACTGCGTTACCGCCTGATGCCTTATCTCTACTCGATGGCAGGTTGGGCGCATTTCAAGGACTATACCCTGATGCGTGCCCTTGTGATGGACTTCAATGGTGACAAGGAAGTGGAGAACATCGGTAACCAGTGGATGTTCGGTCCTGCGCTGATGGCATGTCCTGTAGGCTATTATAAGGCACGCAACCGCAGTGTCTACTTCCCCAAGCAGAGTGGCTGGTATGACCTCTATACCAACGAGTACATCGAGGGTGGTCAGTCTCTGGTGGTCGACGCTCCATACGAGTGCATCCCCGTCTTTGTCCGTGAGGGTGCTATCATCCCCTTCGGTCCTGAGATGGAGTGGAGTGACGAGAAACCCGCTGAACTCATCAATCTCTATGTCTATGCAGGTAAGAACGGGTCGTTCCAGCTCTACGAGGACGAGGGTGTGAACTATAACTATGAGAAGGGTAAGTATGCTACCATCGACATTACTTATGATGATGCCTCCAAGACCGTGAAGTTTGGTGCCCGTAAGGGACAGTTCAACGGTATGTTGAAGAACCGTCGCTTCAATGTCGTACTCATCACGAAGGATGCCCCCAAACCTCTCAATCTCGACAGTCCGGAGGGTGTACTCGTACAGTACACAGGAAAGGAAATCAGCATCAAGTTGTAATACCTCATTCATTCTATATTATTAACATAAGTTATTATCGTTATGAGAAAGAGATGGAAAGTCATGGAGAATAGGGTGGTGATGCATTTGCTTACATGGTTGGGTATCGGCTCTACTTCACTTATCTTTATGGCATGTTATGGTCCTGCCCCCAGGAATTATCAAGTCGTGGAAGACGAAGATTCTACGGTGGTGATGGTGGGTGACAGTGTTGTGATGTCTGTGGATAATACATCGGCAGAAGATGTGGCGGTTACAGACGAACAGCCCGAGGCAGAATGACTATGAAATGATGAAGACGACACCCTTATCATTGAAAAAGAAAATCGCCTTGGAACTTTGGCATAAACGCGAACAGAACATGTTGCAAGATCATCCCTTGCAACAATTGTTCTGGGAGTGCACCCTTCGTTGTAATTTGTATTGCCGTCATTGTGGTAGTGACTGTAAAACCCAGTCCGGACGGTTAGACATGCCCAAAGAGGATTTTCTGCGTGTACTTGACAGTGTGGCTCGAAAGACAGATCCGCACGGAGTGTTCGTGGTAGTCTCTGGCGGAGAACCACTGATGCGGGAGGATTTAGAGGAGTGCTGTGCTGCCATCTATAAAAAAGGTTTCCCTTGGGGGATGGTGACTAACGGACTCTATTTGACAAAGGAGCGTCTTCAGAGATTGTTGAAGGCAGGTATGCACTCCGTGACAATCAGTCTTGATGGCTTGGAGGAGGATCATAACTGGATGCGGGGAAATGTGCGCAGTTTCCAATGTGTTGATGAGGCAATATCCATGTTGGTACGAAAGCCTCCTGTTATGTTTGACATTGTAACCTGTGTGACGCGTCGTAACTATTCGTGCCTTCAAGAGTTGAAGGAATATCTGATAACAAAGGGCGTGCGTCGTTGGCGTATCTTCACCGTGTTCCCGGTAGGACGTGCGGCAAACGACCCGATGATGCGACTCACCCACGAGGAGTTTAAAGGTGTTTTTGAGTTTATTCGCACAACACGTCGTGAGGGGAAAATACAGTTGGATTATGGCTGCGAAGGCTTTTTAGGTAATTATGAGGGGGAGGTGCGTGACCATTTATACACCTGTCAGGCTGGTGTGACAATCGGCTCTGTATTGATTGACGGCTCTATCTCTGCCTGTACCAGTATCCGTAGCGACTATCATCAAGGTAATATCTATGAAGATGACTTCATGGAGGTGTGGGAACGGCGTTTCCACCCTTACCGGAATAGGGAGTGGATGCGGAAAGACGATTGTGCGGGATGCTCTTATTTCCGTTATTGTCAAGGTGGTGGAATGCACCTGCGTGATGGTGATGGCAAGTTGTTATTATGCCATATCAAGCGATTAGAAGGAAAACAATAATCATAAACATTACTCAATCATGAAAAAAATCTTATTATCTGTCATTGTGCTGTTTTCCTGTCAGGCAAACGCACAGTATCTGTATCCCTTCCAGAATCCTGCACTTTCTTACCAGGAGCGTGTGGAGAATCTGATTTCGTTGTTAACCCCAGAGGAAAAAGTGGGACTGATGATGAATAAGTCGGCATCGGTCGACCGTCTCGGTATTCCTTCCTATAACTGGTGGAGTGAGGCATGTCATGGCGTGCGTCAAGGCGGTTATACCGTCTATCCGCAACCTATCGGGATGGCAGCGGCTTTCAATTCCCAGTTGTTCTATGACGTATTCTCTACGGTATCCGATGAGGCTCGTGCCAACTGGAACCGCAGTAATCATGACATCTTCCATGTACCGATGGGAGAGATTTATTATCCTGGGAATCCAGAGCTGACATTCTGGTGCCCGAATGTGAATATCTTCCGTGACCCCCGCTGGGGACGTGGACAGGAGACCTGCGGCGAGGACCCTTATCTGAATGCTGTCTTGGGTGTTCAGACGGTATTGGGTATGCAGGGCAATGACAAGCATTACCTCAAGACCCATGCCTGTGCCAAGCACTATGCCGTACATAGCGGTCCGGAGCCATTGCGTCACTCGATGAATGTGGAGCCGACGAACCGTGACTTGTGGGAGACCTACCTCCCTGCCTTCAAGGCGTTGGTGAAGAAAGGAAACGTGCGGAAGGTGATGTGCGCCTATCAACGGTTTGAGGGAAAACCTTGTTGTACCAGTGACCGCCTGTTGATTGACATCCTTCGTTGACATACATGTGGTTCATGTGGATAGGTATCCATATATCGGTGGTGGCATCGGTAATCTTGTCATAGACGCTTTTGTCGATGATGAAGTCGTTGGTTTTGGTATCTCGGTATTGGATATAGTAGACACCTGGCTGTTTAATGGAGGAGAAGTCGAATTTCACATAATTATATTTATAATAGGTTCCCCCATGTGGTGACGGCTCCCTCATAGGCTTTCTCCGTCGTGCCGTCTTCCTTGATACGCCAGAGGGTGGCAGTTGACTTGACCGGGTCGTTCTTGTCCAGTTCTATGACAGAAACTTTGGGCTGCTCCGGGATATATCCTACTTGTGAGAAGCCGATGTTGGGCTCACGAATCCAGCCGGGGATGGCATGTGGCTCCACTGTCCATGAGAGCACCTTGCCCGTTTTGTTTGCAGGGAGAACACTCCGAAGCACATACCAGCCATTCTGTGCAATCATTCTCCCGTCAAAGAGTTGAAGCTCTGCGTCCTCGCTGTTGATACGAATCATGCGTTCGGGACTGTCGGTAGCTACCACGAGCTGGTGTCCTTTTTCCATGGGTAGTGGATCAACGAAGCGGTCTGTTCCTCGGTCGTCGTAGGTCTTGAATCCCTTGAACTGCTTAGGCTTCTCTGCGTTGGGACGTGTGACAGTCTGGCTGGCAGCATAGCGCGGAAAACGATTTAGTCTGCCATCCATGATGAATGTCTTCTGCCAGTATTGAGAGGGAAGGAATTCGATGTTGAGACCGGCAGTTCCTGCCAAGGCGGCAGGTACAGGCTGGTCCAGCCAGACGGCAATCTCCAAGGCGCTGCCTTTTGCCGTAACGACAATTCTGCTGTCAAAGTGGTAGTCATCATAACGGAGTCCGACCTCTATGGACTGGTTCTTCTTGTCAACCTTCCGTGAGGTCATCTTCGGTACCAAGTCCCATTGCTCAGGAGTGTTGTTCAGTCGTATGGCTCCGCCCTGGACCGTTCTCACACCATGGTGGATGATCTCTATTCCGGAATTCTTCTCATCGTTGAATCCTCCGTTGAAACTATTGCTGAATACCAGAACGTTGACGCCCTGTCGCTCAAAATACTCCAAGTCATTCAGGTGTAAGTCCTGTGCCATTACGGTAGTGGCAGTCAGAAGGAAAAGACACACTAATAATTTTCTCATAACTGGTTCTTTATTATTGATAATTTGGTTCTTTGACGTTAATATGGAGAGAAAGTAAATTGTCCCCAACTGATTATTATGGATTGTTAACGTTCTGATATGAAAGATTATTTGTATCTTTGCAGACAGATGAGAACAGCAGTGATAGGCGGTGGGGCGGCAGGGTTCTTCCTTGCCATTAACCTGAAGGAGATGATGCCGGAGATGGAGGTGACTATCTTTGAGCGTAGTCAGCGGGTGTTGTCGAAGGTGGAGGTGTCTGGTGGCGGACGGTGTAACTGTACCAACTCTTTTGAGGAGGTGAAAGACTTGCAGGCAGTCTACCCCCGTGGGCACCGGCTGATGAAACGCCTGTTCAATGTCTTTGATTATCACGAAGCCTATGCCTGGTTTGAACGACACGGTGTCCCGTTAGTGACGCAAGATGATGAGTGTGTGTTTCCTGCTGCACAGGACTCACATGCCATCATCAACTGTTTTCTTTCCTTGGCGCATCGTTATCATGTCAATGTCTGTCTTGGACAAAAGGTACAGTCATTGGATACGTTGAGCGAGTATGATTATATCGCTGTGACGACAGGCGGGTCACCCAAAGGGGAAGGGTTAAGATGGTTGAGGGATATGGGGCATGAGATAGCAGAACCTGTGCCGTCTCTCTTTACCTTTCAGATAAATGACAAGTCGTTGACATCGCTGATGGGGACGGTGGTAGAGGAAGCTGCCGTGATGATACCCGCTACCAAGTTTCGTGCAGAAGGTCCTTTGCTGATTACCCATTGGGGGATGAGTGGTCCTGCCATCCTGAAACTCTCCAGCTATGCGGCAAGACAGTTGGCTGACCAGCATTACCAGATGCCTTTGAGTGTCAATTGGCTGGGGAAAAGACTTGCTGACGTGGAGTCCTCACTCTCTGAAGCTGTCATCCGCTACTCACCGAAGCAACTGTCTACTATCAATCCCTTTGGATTGCCACAGCGGTTATGGAGTTACCTGTTGGCGAAATCATTGGCAGCGAGGATGCAGATACGATGGAGTGAGTTGAACAAGAAAGATGCCAACCGATTGGTCAACGTTCTTTGTAATGATACTTACGAGATAGCAGACCGTGCCGCTTTCAAAGACGAGTTTGTCACCTGCGGAGGTGTCTCGTTGAAGAGTGTGAATCCCTCTACCCTTGAGAGCAAACAGGTGCCTAACCTCTATTTCGCAGGGGAAGTGTTGGATATTGACGGCATCACAGGTGGTTTCAATTTTCAGGCAGCGTGGACGACAGCCTATGCAGTAGCCACCGCCATTGTCGGAAAACTATCCTAATTGTATCATTCTTTTTTGCTGATGTTTCATATTGATATTCTCCTTGGATGAGATGTTGGAGTCTTTGGATTTATTTTGTATTTTTGCGTCATAAGAGATGAGCAATAATCAATGAATGATATGAAAAAGACTTTCGTGTTTCTACTTGTATGCCTGTTGGCTGGTCACGCTTCAGCACAGTACCGGTATCCGTTTCTGAATCCTTCACTTTCTTACCAAGAACGTGTGGAGAACCTGTTATCTTTATTAACCCCAGAGGAGAAGGTGGGACTGATGATGAATAAGTCGGCATCGGTCGACCGTCTCGGTATTCCTTCCTATAACTGGTGGAGTGAGGCATGTCATGGTGTCCGGCAGGATGGATATACCGTTTATCCGCAACCTATCGGGATGGCTGCGGCATTTAACGCACAGTTGGTGTATGATGTGTTCTCTACGGTCTCCGATGAGGCCCGTGCCAACTGGAACCGCAGTAATCATGACATCTTCCATGTGCCGATGGGAGAGATTTATTATCCTGGGAATCCAGAGCTGACATTCTGGTGCCCGAATGTGAATATCTTCCGTGACCCCCGCTGGGGACGGGGACAGGAGACCTGCGGTGAGGACCCTTATCTGAATGCAGTCTTGGGTGTTCAGACGGTATTGGGTATGCAGGGCAATGACAAGCATTACCTCAAGACCCATGCCTGTGCCAAGCACTATGCCGTACATAGCGGTCCGGAGCCATTGCGTCACTCGATGAATGTGAAGCCGACGAACCGTGACTTGTGGGAGACCTACCTCCCTGCCTTCAAGGCGTTGGTGAAGAAAGGAAACGTGCGGGAGGTGATGTGTGCCTATCAGCGGTTTGAGGGAAAACCTTGTTGTACCAGTGACCGCCTGTTGATTGACATCCTTCGTAACAAGTGGGGATATGACGGATTGGTGGTTACCGACTGTGATGCCATCAATAATTTCTATAACAAAGGACAGCATGAGACCCATAAAGACCCGTTGTCGGCAAGTGTGGATGCTGTTCTAAACGGTACGGACCTTGAGTGCGGAAAGGTGTTCATGTGTCTGACAGACGGATTGAAGAAAGGACTTGTCAAAGAGTCTGACTTGGACCAGCATCTTCGTAAGACCCTCTATGGTCGGATGGAGTTGGGAATGTTCGACCCTGCGGAGATGCTGCCTTGGGCTGGCTTAGGACCAGAGGTCATTAGCTCTGCGTCAAATGATCAGTTAGCTATTCAGGCTGCCCGTGAGTCGATGGTATTGCTGGAGAATAAAAACGTGCTGCCACTCTCCAAACAGTTAAAGACCATTGCGGTGGTGGGACCTAATGCGGATGATGCCGCTATGCTGAATGGTAACTATGGTGGTACACCCACCAAGGAGCATATACACTCTCTGTTGGATGGTATCAAGGCAGCAGTTCCTCATACGAACATTATATATAATAAGGCATGTGAACTGAATGACGAGTATCATACCATCCACCATATTCAGGACTTCAATGACGGTAAGGGTGTCTTGGTGGAGTTTTGGAATAATCGGGAAATGAAAGGTGCCCCTGTCAAAAAAGACTATTACAATCAATTGGCATTCACGACTTTTGGTGCATGGGGCTTTGCAGAGGGTGTCAACAATGATTCTCTGTCTGTCCGCATCAGTGGTAAGTATAAGTCTTCTTTCACCGGTGAGATGAAATACTCGCTGACTTCTGACAATGGATATGTATTCAAGGTGAATGGTGAGATAATCGAGACGGCAAAGCCCCATCTCCCCCAAGGTGGTTATTTCCATCGTTCGATGGTGTATAAGTCCTTTCCTGTCAAGGCTGGCGAGACCTATGATGTCGTCATAGAATACCGTCGTGGCAATGGACAGTTCGCCATGTTGCGTGGTGATATCTGTGAGCGTAATCTTGTCGACTTTACTCCTTTGGCGGAGGAGGTGAAGAATGCCGATGCTATCATCGTTATTGGAGGTATCTCTGCCCAGATGGAGGGAGAGGGTGGTGATAAGGCGGATATTGAACTGCCGAAAGTACAACAGCGATTACTGCGTGCGATGCATGCCACGGGTCGGCCAGTGGTCTTCGTCAACTGCTCTGGTTCCGCCATCGCTTTTGGAAGTGTGGAGGGACAGTATGATGCGCTCCTGCAGGCATGGTATGCAGGGCAGGGCGGTGCCAAGGCACTTGCCGAGGTGCTCTTCGGTGATTATAACCCAGGCGGAAAACTGCCCGTCACCTTCTATCGTTCTAATGACGACCTGCCGGATTTCCTCGACTATTCGATGAAGAACCGTACCTATCGTTATTTCACAGGCAAACCACAATATGCCTTTGGATATGGGTTGAGTTATACCTCCTTTACGGTAGGTAAGGGAAAACTGTCTTCCACTTCAATGCGGAAAGATGGAAAGGTGACACTAACGGTTCCTGTTAAGAATACGGGGAAACGTGAGGGTACAGAGACCATACAGGTATATGTAAAAGCGCTGGATGACGCAGGGGCTCCCATCAAGGCATTGAAGGGTTTCCAGAAGGTTCTGTTGAAAGCTGGGGAGAAAGGTACTGTCAAGATTACCCTCGATGGAGAAGCCTTCGAATACTACGATGAGCATATTGACGAGCTTGCCACAAAGGCAGGGCGTTACCAGATACTCTATGGCACTTCGTCCCTTGACAAAGACTTGCAAGCGATAGACTTTATCGTAGAGTAAATAAAGAGAGGGCACCTTCCTGTTTTGGGAAAGTGCCCTCTTTCTTTATGCTTTCGTATCTTTCGTGTCTTTCGGACGCTCCAGCTTGTCTTGTTTCAGAGCCTCTACGAAATCACTGATCTTCTTTAGCTCCCTCGGTATGCGGATGTTCTGTGGACAATGCGGCTCACACTGTCCACAACTGATACAGTGGTCTGCTTGACGTAGTTTGGGTACGGCGCGGTCAAGACCTATCAGGTACTGGCGACGCATCTTCCTATAGTCCTCATCCCCTTTGTCACGGGGCAGTGTTCCCTCGTTCTTACATTTATTATAATGTATGAAGATGGCTGGGATATCGATGCCATAGGGGCACGGCATACAGTATTTGCAGTCGTTGCAGGGAATATTGCTCAGTCCCACAATCTTCTTGGCGATATCCTCATGCAGATATTCCATCTGAACCTTGGTCAGCGGTTTCAAAGGACAATAGGATAGCAGGTTGTCCTTCAGGTGCTCCATATAGGTCATGCCACTCAGTACGGTGAGTACACCTTCCGGTGTGCCGGCATAGCGGAAAGCCCATGAGGCAATACTGCGTTCCGGATCGTGCCTTTTCAAATCTGTGGCGATATATTGGGGCAGATTGGCAAGTCTGCCGCCGAGCAGGGGTTCCATGATAACGGCAGGAATACCTCTCTTCTGCAGCTCGTCATAGAGATAACGGGCATCCGTATTACTGTCGTTAATCTCATTGGCATAGTTCCAGTCGAGGTAGTTCAGCTCTATCTGCACAAAGTCCCACTGGTATTTGTCATGTTGTGAGAGCAGGTAGTCAAACACGGCAATATCACCATGGTAGGAGAAGCCGAGGTTACGGATCCTGCCCGCCTTCCGCTCATTGACGAGGAAGTCGAGCATACCGTTGTCGAGATACCGTTGATGGAAGTTCTCCATACCGCCACCGCCGATAGAGTGCAGCAGGTAGTAGTCGATATAGTCGACCTGCAGGTCTTTCATCGACTTCTTATACATGGCGATACTTCCCTCCCGAGTCTGTGTGGCAGGGTTGAAGTTCGAGAGTTTGGTGGCGACGAAATACTCGCTGCGCTTATGGCGATGGAGTGCCACACCGGTATGATACTCCGATTTACCTTGGCAATAGACCGGGGACGTGTCGAAGTAGTTGACACCATGCTCAATGGCATAGTCTACCTGTTTGTTGATCATCTCCTGGTCGTAGTCGTCCTGGTTCTCTGTCTTCGACGGCAGTCGCATCATACCATAGCCAAGCAGGGAGACCTTCTCCTTCGTCTTGGGGTTGATACGATAGGTCATCTGACCTACTGGTGGTTCTACCTGTTTGGTATATTCGCTGACCGCCTTGATGTCTTTTCTTGACTTACAGCCTGACAGGACAGCGGCAGAAGCCAGTGCACCTCCTCCTAACAGTTTGAGGAAAGACCGACGTGATATATCTTGTTGTTTCATTTCTCTTTCTTTTTTCGATTATATTTCCTTATGTACTTCATGTCCTTCCACATAGATAGCGGAGAAGGGGCGTGCCGGGCATAGGTTCTCACATGCTCCGCAACCAATACAACGACTCTCGTTGACTACAGGAATCTTCAGTGACTCCTCGTCATCAGGGTCGGAGGGCACCATCTCAATGGCACCAACAGGACAGTGCCGGGCACAGTTGCCACAAGACACGCCATCGGTCAGTGGAATGCAATTCTTCTTCACCCATACGGCATGACCGATCTGGATGGATGACTTCTCTTCTTTCTGGATGGGTTTGATGGCACCGGCAGGACAAACCTCCGAGCAACGGGTACACTCCGGACGGCAGTAGCCCAGCTCGTACGACATGGTAGGCTGCATCAGGTGGAGCCAGTCACCGCTGGGGCGTAGTACCTCATTCGGGCATTCTGATATACAGAGTTGGCAGCCCGTACAGTGTTGTGCCATGTTCCTTGCAGAGAGGGATCCCGGTGGTGTCAGTGGCGTCTGACGCTCAGGGGCAACCTTGTCTTCGATATCCGCCAATCCGCCATCCGTCATCTTTGCCTCTTGGGCAAGGGCAGCTGTCGTCATCATCGCTGATGCCAATAAGAAACTGCGCTTGCTGGGGTCGATGGCGGCTTTCTGATTACTCTGAGTACTCATACCATACTGCAGCGCCCCGAACTTACAGCTCTCGATGCAGTCGCCGCAGACGACGCAGCGGCTGTAATCAACCTGATGATTCTTGAAATCAATACATGCAGCCTTACAGTTCTTGGTACAGAGCGAACAGTTCTTACACTTGTCGGCATCGAACTGTATTTTCATCCATGAGAAGCGACTCAGGAATGAAAGGACGGTACCCACCGGACAGATGGTATTGCAATAGGTACGACCATTGCGATAGGCGAGAACAGCCAGTACGACTAATGTCACACAGGCAATCGCGAGGACAATGGTGATGTTGGGAACACCCGTCTCCGTATGGTAAAAGGCATAGTTGTCATAATGCTCAGAGATAGCGGCAAGCACATTATTCCCCATCTTGTATAATGGCTGCAAGAGGGTGGTGGCGATACGTCCGAAGGCAGAGTAGGGAGCGAGCAGTTGTACGATGCTGCCGATGCCTGCCACAAGGGCTACGACCATTACCCCTAACATGGTATAGCGTAACCATGACACCGCCTTCGAGAAGGTATAGCGGTTCTTCTTTACTTTCTTACCCACCCATCCGATGATATCCTGCAGGATACCCAAAGGACAGATGATACTGCAATAGATACGTCCGAAGGCGAGTGTCATCACAATCAGAATGACCAGTGCCACCACGTTCAGTGCAAGGATAGCCTCCAGCAGTTGCAGCTTCGGCATCCACGAGAACCACTGGCGTGCCGTTCCTGTAAAGTCAACAAACAGCCATGTGATGCCTATTAACATCACCGTTGCTAACACAATACGGATTTTTCTTAACATATAAAAGTATTGTTTAGTTTAATTTCCTTACAATGACAATGCTCAGTTCATAGAGCAGGTAAATAGGTACTGCCACGACGAATAGCGTGAAAGCGTCAGTCGTTGGCGTGATGATGGCTGCCACGATGAGTATCGCTACCAGGGCGTGGCGACGGTATTGTGCCATCAGATGACCGTTGATGAGTCCCATCTTCCCCATCAGTCCGCAGACGACAGGCAGTTCGAAGACAACACCCATGACCAGGCTCATAGCCAATAGGGTGTCGACATACGACTGCAGCGTCAGCATATTGGCGACATCAGGGGACACCTGATAGGTACCGAGGAAACGGACGGTGAAGGGGAATATCACCAAGTAGTTGACCAGTGTTCCGATGAGGAACATCAGGTAGGCGGCTCCCACGATCCATACGGCATACCGCCGCTCGTTCTGATAGAGTCCTGGTGACACAAAGCGAAAGAGCTCATATAATATATAAGGTGAGGCGACCAGCAGTCCGGCATACATGGCGGTCCGCATGTGAATCATGAACTGTTCGGTCAGTCCGGTATTCATCAGGTGGAGCTGGAAGTCCTCAACGCCCAGCAGGCGATAAGTGAGAAAGTCACTCGAACGGGGAGCCAGTACGATGGCAAACAACTCGTCTTTCAGGACAAAGGCGATAATACCGAAAAGGACGGTGACGCCCAGCATCCGAAGCAGTGAGGAGCGCAACTCGTCCAGATGGTCCCAGAAGGTCAGTGGTTCACTCATTCCTTCTTCGCCTCTTCTTTGTCGTCAACGTCGATTTCCTTCATTCCGTCCTTGAAACCCTTCACGCCCTTGCCCAGTCCTTTCATCAGCTCGGGAATCTTCTTGCCACCGAACAGTAACAGGACGATGAAGGCGATTACGAGAATCTCGGTCATACCTAATCCAAACATATTTTTGCCTTTAGTTATTATTTATGTTGCAAAAATAATCATTTTTTGGTAAATATGTGTATCTTTGCCTCAGAAAATCAAATGAAAGTAATAAATGACACCTGAATTAGAATTCTTATTACGTCTTTTCTGTGCTGCGGTCTTAGGTGGAATCATCGGACTGGAGCGCGAGTATAGGTCAAAGGAGGCGGGCTTCCGCACCCATTTCCTGGTGGCGTTGGGCTCCGCCTTGTTTATGATCGTGTCGGCATACGGCTTCAGTGATGCCATGGACAATGAGCTGCAGCGCTGGGATGTGTCACGTGTCGCTGCCCAGGTGGTCAGCGGTATCGGTTTCATAGGTGCCGGTACCATCATCTTCCGTAAGACGGAGAATATGGTCAGTGGACTGACTACGGCAGCAGGTCTGTGGGTGACAGCAGCCATCGGTCTTGCCTGTGGAGGGGGAATGTATATCCTCGCCATCGGCAGTACGCTGATGGTGCTCATTGGTCTGGAGGCTTTCAACTACTTCCTCCATAAGTTTGACAAGCACAGGAAATAGTCTTATTTCTTATAGCTCAATGCTGCCCCGATAGCGGTACAGAACTCCGCATACTTGGGGATGTGGAAGTGTACGCTATAGAGTTTTTCCAACATGGGGTATATATCCTTACATTGGGGAATAAGTGTCAGATTACCTATCAGCACAAAGTCTTTAATACCTGAGTTCAAGGAAGAGAGGATAGCGGCGGAACCAATCGTCTGCAATACCATGACGATGATACCCAGTGCGATATCCTCCTGACTGGCATTATACTGCGCCTTGCTGAACAGGGACGCGGTGGCATCCATAGGCAGTCCGGGCAGTGGATGGGTGGAGATATCTCCAATCAACAGGTTGATATTGTGGATGTCACCTTTCATGGCAAGTGCCTGAATCTCTTTGTGGTCACGGGTGTTCAGCATCACACGGGCAAGTCCTTGCAGCGTACCGCCGCCAATGCCGATGCCCCCGATATGACGGATGTCATCACCATCGCATTGTACGAAACTCGTACCAGTTCCCATCGACACTACAATGGCTTTGGTCAGTCCTGACTCAAAACGGGCACCCAAGCCATCGGCGATAAACTCGTCGATGGTCTGGGTGGGGATTCCGTATACGGGTTCATTGATATAGGCCGCACCGACTCCCGTGAGCATCACCTGTTCCACATCACTCAGTGCTATTTTGTTGTCATGCAGGTATTTGCCGAAGGCTCCATAAAGGGAGGTTACCTGGTCGGCGGCGGTGATACGGATAGGTGACACGACACGTCCTTCACGCAGTCCTACTATCTTCGTCGTGGAGATGCCCACGTCAATTCCAATGATGATTCCCATAATGATTTTAATATTTGGCGACAAAGGTACACATTATTCTTGAATCTGCCAAATTTCGTTTCTATTGTTTCTCTGTCATATACTTCCGGTAACGGCGGGGCATATCGCTGAGTTGTTTCTTAGGGTTCATACGCTCTTTGATACAGATTGCCTTGAAATAGGTGCGCCACAGGTCTTGGAATAGTTGGTCATTCTCACTCAACAGCTCTTCATTGAGTTTACCGTCATCGAGGGAGAAGGGGAGGGTGGTATCGTCAGTAAAGGTGATGCGTGTCACCACTTTCCCATCGTAATAATAGCCGTAACGTCGTTTAGCATCGTAGATGAGCCACGGCTGGTCATTGAAACGGTCTTGGAAATGGTCGGTGATGAGGGGCAGTACGTCATTGTCGGGTGAAACTACGGCGAGGTAGGTGCCGTCCTTTGCCTTCTGGAAACGGATGAATTGTTTCATCCTCAGTTGCTCGTGCATCACCCTTCGTGCCGTATTGGTGACACAGAGCACGTCAGGGTCGGAGAAGTTACGCTCGATGGATGCTCCTTTCGTGCCGAACACCTTATAGATATAATGGAAGAGGGGAGTACTCAGCGCCTTCTCTTCCGACAGCCAACTGACCATTAATAGTTTTAGTGCTTCCTTCGAGACGTGTTTCTCCAGTCCTGCCCATACCCTTGAAGCCTTCTCCTCTGTCGTCACCACCTGCCATGTCTCTTCACAGAACAAAGGCATTTGCTCTCCCTCGCCAATCAGCATGTCTGGCTGCTGATGGCGGAAGTAAGCGTCGAAGACGGCAGACAATATGCCATCCATGGTCTTGTCGAAGGTATATACTAACATATCGACTGCTAAGGTACGAAGAAAAACCCGAAGTGCAAAATATAACAGCATAAAGTAGTATCGAATTTTACCACAGAACATATTTAAGCAAAAATAGAACATTGAATATCGGATGTTTTTTGCGAATTTTGCACCTTGAAAAGAAAAAACGAACATCATGGAGATAAAAACACTCATACCAAGAGGTGGTGACGATACCCTGCGAATAGGCGATAGTGACGATTTGGTGGTGATGGAGAACTTTGGGGCATTGCCCAAGGGTAAACTTCGTCTCAACAATCAGGGACTCATTGTGATTTGCACCGAGGGCATGGCGCAGTTCGACTACGACGGACAGCAGATTCGTCTCCGCAAGAACGACCTTTTCCTCTATATGGCGCATAGCGTTGCCTCTAATTTTATGTCCTCGCCCGACTTCAACTGCCGTCAGATTTGGTTTACCAGAAGCGAATTATGGAGCATCGATATGCATGGTAAGGTGAGTTTGGCCGACCTAACCTATCTCAAACAGCATCCAACGGTGCATCTTACCCCCGACGATGTTACGCTTCTTGATGGGTATTTTCAGTTGCTGTGTCGTCGAATGAGAGATCGTTCACCGCAGCTTTATCCTGATATTGTCAGGTCGCTCGTCAGCACCATGATGCTGGAAATGCTCTGCATGATGCGGCGCGACGAGCAACAAGAAGCTGTGCCGAAGGATACAGAGAACACAAATCCGAGCGTTCACAAACGACTGTTGACGGACAGGTTTATACATTTGGTTGAGCAGAGCGATGGACGCATCCGCAAGGTGGACGACTTTGCCAGGCAGTTGAATGTCACGCCCAAATACTTGTCGACCATCTTGAAGGAGACCATCAATCGCCGACCAAGCATGATGATAGAGCACTTCACGATGGAAGCCATCGAGCGCCGTTTGCGCTACACCGACATGACGATGCAGGAGATTGCCTATGACCTGAACTTTGCCAATGCCTCGTTTTTCGGCAAATACTTCAAGGAACATACAGGCATGACGCCTTTGGAATACAGAAAGAAATTTCAAGAATAATATAACAAAATCGAACATGACAAAAAAGAAAAAACGGACAGTGATGGTACGAGCGATGATGCTCGGGCTATTGATGCTATTGCCGCTGAGCGGAGATGCGCAGCGCGTGCTATCGCTTGACAGTTGTAGGGCGATGGCACTACGTAACAACAAACAGATGGGCGTGGCGAAGTTGAAGCAGGAGATGAGTGCCTATACAAGAAAGGCGACACGTACACAGTATCTGCCGAAAGTGAACGCACTGGGTGGCTATTTATGGATGAGTAGGGAGATTTCCATCCTGAACGACGACCAGAAGGCTGCGCTGAGTAATTTAGGCACAAATACAGCAACGCACCTGCGTGATGCACTGTCGCCACTGACTTCGGGGCTGTCTCCCGCTATACAGGAGAAGATTGGCAATGACTTGTCGGCGTTTGCCGGAGTACTTGACCACTTCGGTGCTGGTGTTGTAGAAGGCTTCCGTACGGATACGCGTAATATGGTGGGTGGAGCCATAACGGTGACGCAGCCAGTGTTTATGGGTGGTGCTATCATAGCCGCCAATAAGATTTCCGACATCAACGAGCAGATGGCAGCGAACTCTTTGGAGATGAAGCGCCAGGGTACCATATATAATATAGATCAGGCGTACTGGAATGTGGTGTCGTTGCGTCATAAACAGATTCTGGCCGAGAGTTACTTGGACTTGGTGAAGAAGTTGAAGGGCGATGTTCAGAAGATGATCAACCAAGGTGTGGCTACCAAGGGTGATGGTCTGAACGTCAGCGTGAGAGTGAACGAGGCTGAGATGGCACTGACACAAGTGAAAGACGGTCTGGTACTGTCGAAGATGCTGCTCTGTCAGTTGTGTGGATTACCAATAGACGAGGATATCACGCTGGCAGACGAAGCATCAAATTCTCTGAATTCGCTGAGTTCTTCACCCTCTCAGTATTCTCTGAGTTATGACAACCGCCCTGAGTTGAAGGTACTTCAGAACACCGTTGACCTCAGTAAGCAGACGACGAACGTGTTGAAAGCAGGTAATCTGCCGCAGGTGATGTTGACAGGTGGCTATGCGATAAGTAACCCGAATACGTTCAATGGCTTTGAAAAGAAGTTCGGCGGAGTATGGAACGTGGGCGTACTGGTGCGCATACCTGTATGGAACTGGGGCGAAGTGAAGAATAAGGTACGTGCCTCGAAAGTGGCTACTGCTATGGCTAATATGGAACTGGATGAAGCCCGTGAACTGATTGAGTTACAGGTGAAACAGAGTTCCTTTAAGGTGAGCGAAGCCAACAAGAAGTTAGAGATGGCTAACGCGAATGTTGCCAGTGCCGACGAGAATCTGCGCATGGCGAACCTCGGTTTTAAAGAGGGAACAGTCTCATACACTACTGTCATGGAGGCGCAGACAGCCTGGCAGCAGGCACAATCGCAGAAGATTGACGCTGAGATAGGTGTAAAACTCTCGGAGGTTGAACTGCAAAAGGCATTGGGAACACTGGAATAGAAATTATATCATGTAATAATGTAAAAAAAGTAATATTATTATGGCAGACAAAGCAAAAGAACAGCATAACAATATTCTGCTGGCCGTCGCAGGCTTTTCAGCAGTAGTAGCAATCGTAGCCCTTATCGGTTTTCTGGCTTTAGGTCGTGATCCGGATGTGATTCAGGGTGAAATGGAAGTAGAGGAGTACCGTGTGTCAAGTAAGGTACCAGGACGTATCCTTGAACTTCGTGTAAAGGAAGGTGACTTCGTGAAGGCTGGTGATACACTGGCTATCCTCGAGGCTCCTGATGTGCAGGCGAAGATGTCGCAGGCTCAGAGTGCCGTCGATGCTGCTTCAGCAATGGAAATGATGGCAAAGAATGGTGCCCGCAAGGAACAGGTACAGGCTGCCTACCAGTTGTTGGAGCAGGCGAAGGCAGGTCTGGAGATTGCCGAGAAATCGTACAACCGTATGAAGATACTTTACGACGAAGAGGTTATCAGTGCCCAGAAGTTCGATGAGGCTCTGGCTATGTACAAGTCGGCTCAGGCACAGGTCAAGGCTGCACAGAGTCAGTATGACATGGCAAAGAATGGTGCCCGTATGGAAGAGAAGATGTCTGCTGCTGCACAGGTGGGTCGTGCCCGTGGTGCTGTGCAGGAGGTAAACAGCTATATCCATGAGACTGTACAGATAGCCCAGGCTGCTGGTGAGGTAACCGATGTCTATCCGAAGGTGGGTGAGTTGGTTGGAACAGGTTCTCCTATCATGACCATCTCGGTGATGGATGACATGTGGGGTACGTTCAATATCCGCGAGGACCAGTTGAAGGGTCTGAAACTGGGCAGCGAGTTGACTGTTGTCGTTCCTGCGTTAGAGAAGGAAGTCAAGATGAAGATTTACTATATGAAGGACAAAGGCTCGTTTGCCGTTTGGAAGGCAACGAAGGCCAGTGGTCAGTATGACCAGAAGACCTTTGAGGTAAAGGCACGTCCGATGGAGAAAATCGAGGATGTGCGTCCAGGAATGTCGTTGATACTTAAAAAATGAAGTATATTTCTCAAATAGGCAACATCGCACTGCGTGAACTCGGTATTCTTGCGAAGAACCGTATCTACGGCTTCTGCATGATAGTGTTCCCGCTACTGTTGGTGTTGTTCTTCACTACGATGCTTGATGAAGGACTGCCACAGGATTTGCCCATCGGGGTAGTGGATCAGGACAATAGTGCCACGTCGCGTGGTCTTATCCGCAACCTTGATGCCATGCAGAACTCCCGTGTCGTCTATCATTTTGCTAATATTACTGAGGCTCGCAATGCCATGCAGGAAGGTAAGGTCTATGGCTATCTTTATATTCCTGAGGGCACGGCATCGAAACTCTTGTCTGGACGACAGCCGAAGATATCGTACTACTACACAATGACGTGTATGACGGCAGGTTCAATGGCTTCGAAGGACTTGAAAACCATCGGTTCGTTGGGTTCGGCGGCAGTAGGTCAGGCAACGCTCTCCGCAAAGGGAGCTACACCTGGTCAAATCAAAGCGGCACTGCAACCTATCACTATCGATGCACACATGATAGCCAACCCCCAAGGTAGTTATAATTACAGTCTGACCACCGTCTTTGTGCCAGGTATCCTGATGCTCTTCATGGCCTTACTTTCGGCATACGCTGTCGGCACGGAGATGAAGTTCGATACGGGTAAGGAATGGCTGCGGATGGCTGACAATAACATTGTAGTTGCCATCCTCGGTAAGTATCTCGTTCATGCGCTTGTGTTCCTACTCGTGATATTCATCTACCAATATTATATCTTCGGTGTACTCCACTTCCCACGACTTGGCGGAGTATGGAGCATCGTACGACTCAGTCTATTGCAGGTGGCTGGCGGTCTTGGCTTTGGCATCTTCTCCTTTGGTTTGATGCCATCGTTGCGCATGTCAATGAGTATCTCGTCATTATGGTCAGTACTCAGCATCTCGATGTGCGGTTCTGCATTCCCTGTCCCAGGCATGGACGCTCCGTTGCAGGCAATGTCGTGGTTATTCCCCCTGCGCCATTACTGGATGATCTATCAGGCAACGGTACTCAATGGTTTCCCTGTCATCGACGTGTGGTTCCACCTCGTGGCACTCGTGGCCTTCACGCTGCTGCCCTGGTTCGTACTCCGTAAAGTTAAAAACGCAATGCTCAATTATGTCTATATTCCGTAAATATAAAGAACACCTGACCGATGTGCTCTACATCTGGCGAGAGGAGTTGAAACAAGTGATCAAAGACGAGGGCGTACTGATGTTCCTGGTCATTGTACCACTGGGTTATCCATTGCTTTACTCGTGGATATACAATAATGAGTCGCTGCACGAGACACCTGTGGTTGTCGTCGACCAGTCGCACTCTGCGCTCTCACGTCAGTTTATTAACGACTGCGACGCCTCGTCAGACGTTCATATAGCCTATTATGCAGAAGACCTTGATGAAGCGCGCTCGCTCGTCAGTAGACAACTCGTCAGGGGTATCTATTTTATCTCATCCGATTTCGCTACACGTGTCAGTCGTGGTGAACAAGGTACTATCAGTGTATATTGCGACATGTCGTTGATGCTCGCATATAAGGCTGTCTATCAAACTGCGATGGTTGAGGCTGGACGCCTTGGCGCAGGTCTGAATATCAAGAAGTCAGGGAACTATACAAAACGTGAGGATGCTATCACTGCGCAGCCTCTGGCTGTTGACGATGTGACGATGTTCAATCCTTCAGGCGGCTACGGCTCGTGTGTATTGCCTGCCGTGCTCATGCTCATTCTGCAACAGGCTATCGTTCTCGGTATTGGAATGGCTGCTGGTACGGCTCGTGAACGCAATCGTAATGGTCAGCTCATTCCCACAGACGATCCGCACTATCGTGGTGCCTACCGTATTGTCTGGGGCAAAGCTTTGTGCTATGGGATGATAGGTGCAGTGGCTGCCGCCTATCTATCCATGGCAGTACCCTGCATGTTCTCCTTCCCACAGTTGGCTAACGGTTGGACGCTATTGGCAATGCTTTTGCCTTACACGATGGCGAGTGTATTCTTTGGCATGACAGTCTCCTGTCTGGTGCGTTATCGTGAGAATGTAATGTTACTGATGGTTTTCGTCTCTGTACCATTGCTGTTCCTCACTGGTGTGTCGTGGCCACAATCTAGTATCCCTGGTGCATGGCAGGGCGTCTCATGGCTGTTCCCGAGTACCTTTGGTGTTCGTGCTTTCATTCGCATCAATTCGATGGGTGCTACCGTCAGCCAGATTCTTCCAGAGATACGTATCCTTTGGATTCAGGCTGCTATCTATCTCAGCATGGCTTGTCTCGTCTACCGCTATCAGTTCCGATTGGCAAGGAAGTATGCAAATAATGAATAAATTCAAATAATTAATCTATAAAATAATAAGAACTATGAAACGAATGAAATTTTTTCCGCTGTTAGCATCGGTGATGATGCTGGTAGCCATGTCATTAACCTCATGCAAAAGTAACAAACAACCAGTGTCTGACGCTGAACAGGACAGTATTCCTGAAGCCCTGGCAGGTGTCGTTGGACTGGAGAAATACAAGACAAAACTTGACTACAGCAAGGATGAGTGTTGGTTGGAAAAACCCGACTCAATAACTAAGAATGTCGACGTATTTTTCATCTACCCCACCGTTACTGGTTTTCGCGATCCCGTCCAGATTTGCGAGATCACAGACTCTGAATTAGTTGCCGGCGCGAAGGAGGTACGTCAGATTCAGACCAGTGTCTTCGATGAGAGTTGCAATGTCTTCATGCCTTACTATCGTCAGATATCCATGCCGAAGCCTGGTACCGATTACTCGACAGTCACAAATTATCTCTCAGGCTTTGATGCTACCGATGCCCTTGACTACTTCCTGACGCACCTCAATCAAGGTCGCCCGTTCATCCTTGCAGGTCACTCGCAGGGTGCCTCGACACTGATTAACCTGTTAGAGAACTATATGACGAAGCATCCAGAGGCGCTCAAGCGTATGATTGCTGCCTATCCCATCGGCTACGCTGTAACCAAGGATTTCCTCGCCCGTACTGGTCTGAAGTTTGCTGAAGGTGCTACCGATACTGGAGTTATCGTATCATGGAACACTGAAGGTCTTGCTAATAAGGATACCAAGAACTGTACGCTGGCTCCTGGCGGTATCAGCATCAACCCGATTAACTGGAAGCGCGACGATACTTACGCCCCTGTCAAGGAAAACCTTGGTTCACTTACCATTGAAGGTAAACTTGTCACCCCTGGTATTGCCGATGCCCGTGTGGACACTGTTCGCGGTTCCGTTGTTGTCACCACGGTCGATGCCAAGCTTTATGCCATTCCTGGTGATGCTGCAGCCTTGTTCGGTCCAGAGAGCTATCATCGTTACGACTACGGTTTGTTCTATAACAACATAAAGAAGAATATTGCAGACCGTATCGCTGCATTTATGAAGAAATAATTTATAGGAAAACGTAGAAAAGTTGTACATATCAGGAAACTTTTGTACCTTTGTACGAAATAAACGAATAAAGATGAAAAAGATAAGTATTGTAGCTCTGTTATGGTGCATCACTGTTTCTGTGATGGGTCAGAAGTTTCCCGTAGGTATTGTCAGTGTACAGGATACCACAAAGAGTGTACAGGTCGGTGTGATCTCGTCAGTGGCTGCCAATGGTGGTAAAGGACTGCAGTTGTCAGGTATATCCAATACGTCGGCACATACGTTTAACGGTTTGCAGTTGAGTGGTGTTAACAACGTCACGAACGGTATGAACGGCGGTATGCAGTTGTCGGGTATTCTGAATGTATCATCAGCCATGATGCGTGGTGTGCAGTTGGGAACTGTCAACTATTCCGACTCGCTGAACGGTGCACAGATTGGTGTGTTCAACGTTGCCCGTAAGCGCCCGAAAGGATGGCAAGTCGGACTGATCAATGTGTCATACGACAGCATTGGTCATAAGATTGGTCTGGTGAACATCAACCCAAAGACCGTCATTGACATGATGTTATATGGAGGTACTTCTACCAAGGTGAATTTCGCCGTCCGCTACCGCAACAAGAGTACATACAGCATCGCCGGTGTGGGTACACATTTCATGGGACTTGACAGTAAGTTCTCTGGTGCTATATTCTACCGATTAGGACAATATTTCCAGTTGTCGCCGAAATGGAGTCTTAGCGGTGATATCGGTTACTACCATGTAGAGACTTTCCATAAGAACTCGGATGAGGGTCCAGAGCGTCTGTACTCCCTGCAGGCACGCCTCAACGCCGATTACCAGATCAGCAAACGCTTAGGTGCCTTTGCCTCTGTAGGTTGGGGATGGACACGCTACTACAACCGTAACGAGACCTACCGTAACCGCCCGTTGTTCGAACTGGGTTTGACATGGCGCCAGATTCGTGACCAGCATGATACCTGGAAACGGGCATGGGAGGAGAAACGTTCAGCGATGGTATTCACCGATTCCACGATGGCTCTTCCTGTAAAGAAACGCTACTGGTTGGCTGCTGCTGAGGTGACGGGCATCAACGTGGGTGTACAACTCTTCGACCGCTGGGTGCTGAAGTCGGACTTTGCACAGACCACCCTGAAAGACATTCGGAATAACTTTAAGACAGGTTTTGTCTGGGACAACGACCTCTTCACCACTAATATGTTTGCCCATCCCTATCATGGTAACCTCTACTTCAATGCGGCACGTACCAACGGACTCAGCTTCTGGGAGTCGGCGCCCTATGCACTGGGCGGCTCGCTGATGTGGGAGTTCTTCGGTGAGACAGAACCACCAGCCATCAACGATATCATCGCCACCTCCTGTGGTGGTATGGCTATCGGTGAGATGACCCACCGTTTGAGTCGTACCATCCTCGACGACCGTGACCGTGGCTTCCGCCGTTTCTTACGTGAGGCTGCCGCCACCATTGTCAACCCCATCCAGGGACTGCATCGTATCCTCAGCGGTGATGCCTGGCACGTCCGTAACGACCATTACCGTTATCATAACTTCCATGAGATTCCCGTCGATGTAGCATTCTCTGTCGGTTGGCGTTACCTGGCAGATGATGGTGCACTGTTCCGTGGTGTCCATACTCCTTATTTAAACTTCTATCTGAACTATGGTACCTCTGTTGACGGTGAGCGTCATACCAAGCCTTACGATTTCTTCGACCTGGATGCCACTTTCAGCTTCGGTGGCGGACAACCGATGGTCAATAACATCAGCATCGTCGGTCGCCTGTGGAGTACACCGATCCTCGATAAGAAAGACATGGCAGGTGAGTTTGGTATCTACCAGCACTTTAACTATTATGATGCCAAACCTATTAAGGACGGTTCCGAGCTGACACCGTATCGTATCAGCGAGGCAGCAGGCTTCGGTCCTGGCTTCATCTTTTCTCTACCCCGAACGGGAGCGCTGTCAGGACTGGAACAGCGTGTGTTCCTCAGTGGAATCTTGCTCGGTGGAACGAAGAGTGACTACTTCAATGTCATCGAGCGCGACTATAATATGGGCATGGGCTTCAGTATCAAGTCAAAGACTCAACTAGACTTCGGAAAGTTCGGACGCTTCATTCTTAATGCCAAATATTTCCGCATCTATACTTGGAAAGGCTATGAAGACTATAGTCTTAAGGAACTGCAGGAGTTTGCCGATGGAACCAGAGACCTACACTATCTGAATGTTCAGGGTGACCGTAGTAATGCCGCTCTGTTGGTCATTCACCCCGCCCTTGAGTTCCATCTCGCCAAACAATGGTCCATCACCTTGTCAGGTGCCTTTTATTCTCGTCGTACTTTCTATAAGTACCGCGATACGGTACGTGCCAAGACCTTCGAAACCAAGTTAGGACTGACTTGCAGGTTATAACAATTATTCTTCGAAATCAAGGGTGAGTTGCTGTTCGTCGGCAACTCTCTTTTGTTGTGCCTTGGAGATGAGTAATGGACGGAGGTGTTCAGGGTGCAGCTCGTTGATACCAATGATAGGTTGTGAGAAGGTGCTGGTAAGTTCACCACAGGTAATAAAGAACTTTGCCTTTTTCATCACCACGCCCATCTTCTTCAGGTGATATGATGTGAGGCGGTTGAAGCGGCGGCTGTTGACGATGAGCCATGCCGACTTCGTTCCGATGCCGGGTACACGAAGGATACGTTCATAGTCGTCGTGGTTGATGTCCACAGGGAAATACTCTGGATGGCGTAATGCCCAGCCTAACTTCGGGTCTACGTCGAGGTCGAGATGACTGTGTGCATCATCTACAATCTCGTTGACATCGAAATGATAGAAGCGCAAGAGCCAGTCTGCCTGATAGAGACGGTTCTCACGCACCAAGGGCGGCTGCTTCAGAACAGGTAACCGCTTGTCGTAAGTGTTTACGCTGATATAGCCGGAATAGTAGACACGGCGCATAGTGGGTTGCTGATAGAGCGAGGACGACATCTGCAGGATATCCTTGTCTGTCTCGTTGGTGGCACCCACAATCATCTGCGTCGACTGTCCTGCCGGTACGAAACGAGGGGCATGACGGAACTTCTTACGCTCCTCTTTATTCTCCAAGGAACTCTGTTGGATGAGCCGCATAGGCTGGAACACACTCTGGTGGTCTTTCTCTGGAGCAAGCAGTTTCAGTGACTCCTCCTTGGGAATCTCGATGTTCACACTCATGCGGTCGGCATAGCGTCCAGCCTCGTTGAGTAGTTCTTGCGAGGCTCCGGGTATTGCCTTCAGATGGATATAGCCGTTGAAACGGTGGACGGTGCGGAGGTCACGGACAATTGCCGTCAACCGCTCCATCGTATAGTCGGGGTTACGTACCACACCACTCGACAGGAAGAGTCCCTCGATATAGTTACGGCGATAGAACTCCATCGTGATCTCTTCCAGTTCCGAGACAGAGAGGGTGGCACGCTGGATGTCGTTTGTACGACGGTTGACACAGTAGGCACAGTCGTACATGCAGTGGTTGGTGAGCATGATCTTCAACAGTGAGATACACCGTCCGTCATCGGCAAACGAGTGGCAGATGCCCACTCCTCCTACCGTGTTGCCTACCATACCCTTCTTACCACCACGCACTGTTCCGCTCGACGAGCACGACACATCGTACTTCGCCGACTCCGTCAGGATACGTAGTTTCTCCATCGTCTTCTCTGTCAGCATGGTGGTAATACGCTATAAATAAACACAATGAGGATGTGCCAGTGTTGACACACCCTCTGTCTTTTCTTATTTCTACAGTCGATTATTTCTTGCAGTTCTTCTTGCACTGTCCCTTGTGCTTGCAGTCCTTGCAGTTGGTGTCGCTGCAGGTTGCCTTGCACTCGGTGCATTTCTTGCAGTCTGCTTTGCAGCCAGCCTTCTCTTCCTTCTTCTTGTCGCAGCAGTCAGCCTTCTTCTCAGCGTTCTTCTTGCAGCAGTCTTTCTTCTCTGCTTTCTTGTCGCAGCATTCCTTCTTAGCCTTGGGCTTGTTGTCCGACTGTGCGTTAACGGTGGTACTTGCGCATACCATAGCCATGATCATCA
>Ga0310695_10000473_pt1 | contig 104824 bp, 96 predicted proteins | sample RumenRJG_04DNA_FD_203882 | JGI IMG/M metagenome (GOLD analysis project Ga0310695, IMG submission 203882) | Bovine rumen microbial communities from Lethbridge, Alberta, Canada - RJG_04 (v2) (version 2) | ecosystem: Host-associated > Mammals > Digestive system > Stomach > Rumen | place: Canada...
CATGAAGTTCGCTTTCATGTTGAAGAAGCAGACAGGGTTCTACATCGAGGATGATTCACTTCACATGCTCTCAGCAGAAATAGCTCGGCAAAAGGCAGCAGCCGCTGCCGCCGAGGCTGAGAAGCAGTCAGAGCAGGAGGTGCAGCCCGAACAGCAGCCGGAAGCTGAAGCAGAGGCCAAGAAAGAGAAGAAGGCTCGTAAGCCCCGCACCAAGAAGGTGCAGGCTGAGCCGGTTCTGGCACAGGCTGCAGAAGCAGCAGGATTGATAGCCTTCATGTAAGAGGGCTATCATCCTTTCATCATTGTTTCATCAGTAAATTCAAAGAAATATGAAAGATCTCAAATCTAAGTACGATGACTTCAAAAAGAAGTATCCTGATGCAATAGTCATCTTCCGTCGTAATGATTGGTATTTCTTCTATGATGAAGATGCCGAGGTAGCATCAAAGGTGCTGGGTATCACGCTCCAGTGCAGCATCGGCATGTTTCCAAAGCAGGCTAAGTTCCCAAAGCATGCCTTGGATATCTATCTGCCTAAGCTGGTCCGCACTGGCAGGCGTGTCGCTATATGTGATGATATATAGCGGTATAGGTCCGACAGTCATCAAGGCTGTCGGACTATTTCGTCATCTTGTCTTTTCCCCGCCCACCGCCCAGTATTACCTTTGCACCAAAAAAGAAAGAAATGGCTACAATCTTCCAAACTGAATTCAATTCCATCTATCTGACATCCCTGTTGCCGGAGGAAGTCGAGATAGAGTCCGACCAGCCGTCGATAGAGGTGGCGTTCTATCTGAACAACCTGAAAGTGTTCGCATCGACATATTATCCGTTCAACGAACTGGTGCGTGTGCGTGATATCCGCTCGATATTGGAAGCGGCCATGTCGCTGCGGAACATGACTTTGGCCAACCTGAAAATAGTGGCCACAGAACCAGTGTTCAACGAGCCACAGGTTACATATGATGAGAACGGCAACTTGCACATGACCTTTGACGATGCGACTCCAGACCCCGTTACCGAGACATTGGAGGGCATCAAGGTTGTGTACAGCAGCTTCAGGACTTCCGACGATTCGGAGAGTTTCCTGAGCACTCATTTCCTAACTACCAGGAAGAGTGCGCTGCTGCCGCGTAGTGGGTTTCTTTCCCTGAGCAACTACACAAAGGCTAATGCGCAGGGAAGCAACTATGCGCTGATTTACTACAGCCAGCAGGGAGCGGAAGGGGTTGTCTTTACCTATACTTCGACGTTCAGCAAGATTCAGTCGAATACAGAGAGGATTGTCAACAAGCAACTGTCGCATGGTTACTTCAAAACGTTGGTTGACCAGGCCGTAGGGACCAATTCCAAGATTCTGGGGGCAGAATATCATATCGGTAACCGTCAGTTCAACATCTTCTTTACAGATGAGAAACCGACGGAGGAGTTTTCTTTCAAAAACGCCTTTAACATCATGGAAACGGTGTATCTCTATAACACGACGACCATCAAGACGGAGATGGACCGAAGTGAGGCAGTATGCGGACGGAAGACGCAGTTCTACGATGAGACGGTAAAGATCAAGCATGAGGTGGAAACGGCTGCGCTGTCATACGACGAGGCGAAATGGCTCAATCAAATGTTGACGTCTAAGCTGGTGGAACATCCAGACGACAACGGGGATACAGTCCAGGTACTCATCAGCGATATCACTTCTGAGGTAACGGACTCCAGCAAGGAACTCATCCGACTGAAGTTCTCGTGGAAATATGCCGACGGTATCGAGTATTTATAAACTATCATCTAACTTCTTATGAATAATATCCATATTTCAACGGCCCGCCTGATTCTCAACCGTCCTGAGCCTGTAGATATCCGGCTCTGGACTTCAAAGGGTGAGATCCAGGAATGGAAACGATGCATCTGCATCAAGTACGACCACTATAAGGGCATCCGCAAATTCAAACTGCTGGGGAGCAACGAAATTCGGCAGACCAGGGAATGCCAGATTTTCATGTTGAACGGCATGATCGTGTTCATGTAGCGACTGAAAAAGCAATATTTTCAAGAGATTACGAACATTATAAGATTTTTTTCGTAACTTTGCACCGTGAATGCTGCTGCGCAGTGGTGCAGCCTTTCATACTGCCCAGTGCTTATGGCAACTCCGCAGTACTTTTGATGGATATTGAAGCGTTGCGCTTCTGTCTTGTGCGTTCGAATCTGGAAAATTCAAAAATAGAACAAGACGGGGTACGACGGTTCACGTATATACGTGGGCTTGTCGTCTCATAGTCTTTTCTAAGGGCCATTTCCAGAGCCTGAACGCAGAGACTTGGGATACGCAGGCCCACGTTCTTTGTACCTGTACTGGAAAGCCAGAGCGCAAGCCATAGAAATAATTTGTATAGGATAAAGACGGCCTGTGAAGGTAGCTTTATCCCGGTGCCCATGCTTAGCATAATTTATCCGGCATGGAACACTGTTCTTAAAATATACAATGCGAGTGGCCCGCTGAGAAGCCCGCCACTCTTTCTGTGTCTTTTCGCAGACGATAGTTCATTCATACCTTTGCCGAAAAATAGTAAAAGTATGAATCAAAACCAACCATTCCTTACCTTCAACTCAGTTGAAAATATTCCGGACCTGAAGGCCAGTGCTGCCTTTACGGTCAATTCTGCAGAAGTGTTCAAAGAACAGACGGACATCGTGCCAGTCAAGATAGATGAGGGCTATGAATACATGCCCTGGGGAGCAGACAACGAGATGCCCTATAAGATTCTGGAACTGATCGAGTCGGATGAGACGCTTTCTACCTGTCAGATATTCAACGCCGAGGTGTGCTATGGCTCCGGACTGGTATATGATACAGCCGACGCCACGAAGGCCATCAATAAGATGGTGGACCACTTCCTGATGGAGAACGACCTCGCCAGTTACTTCCTTGGGGTCTGCCAGGACTTCAAGCACTTCGGATTCTGTGTGTCGGTCATCATCCTCAGCAACGACGGTACGCAGATTGTTCGCATTCTCCGGAAGGAGGCCTGCTACTGTCGCTTTGCACCTGCAAAGACGGACGGCACAATCCCGTACATCCTCTATGCCAACTGGCGGAAGTGTATCTCCAGTAAGGACGACGTGGAGAAAATCGAACTGCTCGATTTCCATTCTCCCTGGGCCGACCTGCAGGAACGTATGCAGGCGGCAAAGGGCAAGCGTCCGAAGACTTCCACCCGCAAGTTCGCCATCGTCAGTCGCGTCCCGACGCCTGACAGCACGTATTACCCGATACCGTACTATGGCTCGCTGTTCAAAGGTAGCTGGTACAACATCAAGAAACTGATTGGCATGGCCAAGGAGGCGAAACTGAAGAATTCAGCGCCTATCAAATATCATATCGAGATTGCCAACCGCTATTGGGACGGCATCTTCAAGGCCGAGGCAATCACCGACCGGAAGAAACAGCAGGAGCGTATCGTGGAGGAGAAAGAGAAGATAATCAACTTCCTCACAGGCATGGAAAACTCTGGCAAGGCGCTCTTTTCCACTTTCTATATCAATCCCAACGGTGACGAGCAGCATGATGTGATCATCAATAAGGTGGAAACGGATAAGGAGGGCGGCGACTGGTCGACGGACATCATAGAGGCCGTCAACATGTTCTGCTTCACGATGCGCGTACATTCGAACCTTGTGGGTTCTGTGCCTGGCAAGAGCCAGAGCAACAACAGCGGTAGCGACAAACGTGAACTCTACACCATCGCCCAAGCCCTCCAGAAACCGTACCACGACCTGCTCTTCACCGTTCATAATATAATAATAAGGTATAACGGCTGGGAAGGTGTGAAGCCTGATTGCCCCTTCATCATGCTTTCCACCTTAGACGAGAATCGTGATGCCAAACTTGTTACACCTAATAAATCCGCAGAAGAATGAAACTGATCACTACCGACGACCAGGTTCGTCATAATATCCCAAACGTCCTCGTAACAGTAGAGGGCGAAGCAACGCTTCTTGAAAAACTGACTCCGTTCATCGAGCAGGCTGAGACGTGGCTTGCCACGAACTTCACTTCCTCGGAACTGCTGCAGGCGATAGCTGCAGAGCAGGGTACACCTCTGAAGGAGTTATGTACCCGCATTGTCATTACAGAAGCGTTTCGTGCTGCCATCCCATCATTGGATGTAATCCTCACGCCAAACGGATTTGGTATCGTCAACAATTCTACAGTTGTGCCGGCTTCACGCGACCGCGTGGAGCGTCTGATCCTCTCTCTGGAATCCGCTCGCGACGAGCTGCTAATTAGTCTGCTGCGACTGTTGCCCGCCCATCAGGAATGGCTGACCACAGAGCAGGCAGCATACTTCTCCAGTACCATGTTCCCGAACATCAGCATGTGTCGGGAAATAGGCATCCGCGACCATCTGTGGCAGGAGTACCAGGCTTTCGTGCCACAGCTTCAGAACATCGAGAGGGTGCTGGCAGAGACATACTTCTCTGAAGCCCAGATGCAGGTCTTCCGGCAGGAGTGTATGCTGTGGAACCCGTCCACACAACCCATCATGCGCTCAGTCATTATCACCATCCGTCAACTCATCCTGATGGTGCTGATGAAGCACGAGCTGCACGTCCAGCAATACTACGACGTGGTGAACATCATCCGTGAACATCCTGATGTTTTTCCAGCCTGGCATAGTTCTCCAGTAGCAGAACTATATACCCCTCCAGTTTTCAAAAACAAAAAATCATCCTCCGCTTATTGGTTTTAAGCGGATTTTTTGTATATTTGCACTCACAAAATAATCAGTGTTATGTTGAAAAAAGAAGTTTTAAAAAAATTTATTCCCAAATGGTTTTGTTGGCGTCTTTTGCCCAATCCCGAAAATGTATCTTTCTATTCATTATATGAAATTGTATTTTATGTTCTCATTTTCGTATTTTGCATCATTATATATAACATAATTAATACGATCCCATATAGAGAGGAGACAATTATTATTGAATCTATTGACAAAATAAAATGGTTCAACCTTCCTGAAGAGCAAGAAGGTACACCAATTTATGCGGATATTGAATATTATCTACCAATGTCAACTAATGATAAATTAATTAAAGATACATCAAATATTATAGTTTCACTAACTGGATTCTATCCTGAAGAACTTCCAGAACAGGAGAGAAATTTTAATCACAAATGGAATTTCTATTGTGACTCTATTCGAGAAGGCCACAAAGAGGGTTTTGGAGGTTATTATGATCCTGAGTTATTTAAGGACATAGAGATAGAAGATAACCCAATTCTTATGGTTAGAAATGCCATTTTCAATAATAAAGAGAATCACAATATAATAACAAGAGAGCTTGATTCAATAACCAAATGTAAATGGCCTAATTTTAAAGCGTACAATCAATTCTATATAGAAGCAAAACAATCAATTGTAAATAGTCTAAAAGCAGATTTGTTTTACAAAGATAAAGAATACGAAGAAATAATCGGACTTAATGATTCAATAATTCCGTCCGAATTATTAATACATAGATTTGTAAGAAATTACAAAAAAGATGATTATATTATACAAAAGTATTACGAAACAAGTAATTTACCTGCATCGATGAATCTATGTGTTCCTGATAGTTTAGGTATTACTATTGGAGATCCTGGATGGTTCGCATTATTTGATATATCACAATCCTATTTTAAAATTAATATTAATTCATATTCTGTAGACCAAATAAACTTCAAATTATATTTTGGAGGTGCGGTAGAACTCTCAGAAATATATCCAAAGCCAGATAAAATATATATGAACGGCTTTGAATATACCAATCAAGCAAAAATGATGTATATAAGGGAAAACGGTTTGCTGTTCCATGTAAAATTTAAAGAATTTCAAAACAGACAGACTATAAGGCTGTTTTTTGTTACAGCAATTATAAGTTCCTTATTTATGGTATTTATTGTATTTATTGTTTTAGGTTTGTTCTTAGCTAGGAACGCATGGTCAAAAGCCCATAAGCAACAAAATAATAAACAAAAATTATTATTGGAGAATTTGAAAGAAAAATGTATACACAACACCGAGCAACCACAAAGAAAAGAATGAAAAATTCACCAGTGTCTGATTATAATATCAATTATCAATACCCATTTGGCCAGACGGTCAAACCTTTAGTCCAGCAAGACAGGACTCCAAAGAAGGTATTCGTTCTGGGAGTTTATGCCAGCGCCGTCCATGCTCGCTGGAAGAAGGACGGCAAAACTGTTTGCACGGCTCTTGCCGTAGCAAGCGAGCCACGCATCTTCTGGGACGGAAATATCGAAGAAGCAAAGGAAATCATCAGTAAGATTTCCATTCCTGAAGAGGTTGGTACATTGGAGCCTGCAGGTAGTCATCTCAATGGTCCATCTGCAAAAGTCCTCGATGAACACATCCTTGGTACACTGGGGTACACAAGGAAAGATGCATGGCTTTGCGACCTTCTACCCGAGACGCGTCTTAACTCTGGCCAAGTCAAGGTTATCACCGAACGTTATAATCCGCTGATTGAGCAGTACGGATTAAATGAAGTGACCATCCCTGAGCGCCCATCAGTATTCTGCGACGCTCAGCGTTGCCAGGAGATTCTTGCAGAGCTGAAGGAATCTCAGGCAGAGTTGCTGGTGCTGCTGGGTGATATCCCCATTGCTCAGTTCCTGAACGCTGTGGCCGACGTCCCATATCATTCCCTGCAGGAATATGTTGACCTGTATGGCTATGGTACTGTCACTAATGCTGTGATAGACGGTCGAACCATCAAGGTTCTACCGCTCGCACATCCTCGTCAGATTGGTGCTCTTGGTGCCCATAGCGAGAAATGGAATAAACTACATCAGGAATGGGAAAACAATCTGAATAAATGACTTATGAAGATAATTGCATATAATATCAACCTGTCAAGCCAAGAGAAGATAGACCGCATCTTAGAACATGATGCGGATGTCTATATCCTTCCAGAGATAGCATGTAAGCCAAGGGTATCTCTTCCCGAAGGCTATCAGATGGAATGGACAGGTAACATTCCACATAAGGGCTTAGGTGTCATTTGGAAACCATCCGTAAAGGTGGAAGTTCCCAAATGGTTCAATCCGAAGCTTCAGTATTTCCTTCCGTTGATGATTGATGGCTATCTTATTATTGCTGCTTGGCCAACGACCACAGAGCAAAACTCCCCGATGAAATATCCCGAGATTGCCATGAAAGCACTCCAGGAGTATTCACCGTACATCAAACAGTTCCCAACAATCATCTCTGGTGATATGAACCTCTATAAGGGACAGTCAGGTGAGTCCAAGAAGTTCAGCATACAAGCAATATGTGATTTTCTTAAAGAGATGAACGTGGTCAGCATCTATCATGAAATGACTGGCGAAACTCTCGGAAACGAGAGTTGTGCCACCTATTATCATCAATTTAAAGAAAACCAGCCGTTCTTTATCGATTATACTTTCTCCAGTATTCCTGTAAAGTCATTCAAAATAGGAGAATGGGATAGTGATATCAGCGATCACGTTCCACAGTTTATTGAAATATAGAATTACGCAAGAGAAAATCCCTCAAAATTAGTTCCTACCATAGCAGATAAAGATAGAACAAGGTAGTGCTATTAATGGAGTTAGAAAAAGCATAGAAACAGCAAAGCAGAGCCAACCCTTCCATGTTCTGGGGCGAACAGACTCAGGCATACAAGCATAGAGTCCAGTTAAGATTATATAAAACCAGATTACTTGCTCTTCATCCATAGCATTATAAGTTATTTTCTGCAAATATACTATATTATTTCGTTATTTCCAAATAAAAGGCAAAAAATCATGTCTTTTCCTTAAACAACTTACTTCTATACCTTTGCAGTATGGAAGTATTTAATATCACTTTGCCCACAAGTTGGGCCGAACTAACAGACAAGCAACTACTGATGGTCTTTGACCTGTTCAGTCGCGACTTGTCATCGGCAGAGGTCAAGACGCTCTGCCTCATGAAGTGGAATCATCTTCGTGTGCTGGCCACTCTGCCTCGTCATCGTTTCCTCATAAAGCGAGGAAAGGAGCAGGTCGTGCTCAGTACGAGGCAGGTTCAGCAAGCCACGTCAGTACTCGATTTCATGGACTCTTTTGCGCCTATGCCAGTGCGTATCTCGCACATCGGAAAGCATAAGGCTATCACGGCAGACTTCGAGAAAGTGCCTTTCGAGCAGTATGTGTATGTTGACAACCTGTTCCAGGGATACCTCAACACACAGCAGGAGGAACTGTTGCTTCAGATGGCGCAGGTGTTGTACGCCAGCGATCATGTGAAGCCCTCGAAAGCGCATCTGGTAGGCGTGTTCTACTGGATGGCCTCGCTCAAACAATATTTCGCTGGGCTCTTCTCGAATTTCTATAAACCGGCTCCAGCTGCTGATAATGGCAACCTCCTTGGTGGTGGCCAGACGGACATCTATCGTCAGCTGCGAGACAGCACGAATGCGATGATCCGTGCCCTGACAGGTGGCGATATCACCAAGGAAGCTGCCATCATGAAGATGGACACGTGGCGTGCGCTAACAGAGTTAGACGCTAAAGCCCGTGAGGTCGAGGAGTTCCGCAAAGCAGCCAAGAAACCCTAACAGTCGAGTATGCTGTTATGTCATAACAGCCCATTAATCCAAATCCCATTTAATCATGAATCCATTAGATAAGAATTTCAATTGGAATGCTTCAGCTTTCTTCGCTGACCTTACCCGACGCAACAAGTTTGCGCAGGCTAAGCGCTTCACCTTCTGTAAGGTGAGCGGACTCGACGGCTTCGAAGAAGCACTCTCAAAGATGCAATCAAATATTGCATTCGTCTGTGTCAGTGACATCTCGCAAGGCTATACCGAGCTGAACAACACACCGCAGACACGACGTGTCAAGACGGTGTTTCTCGCTATGCGTCATTTAATAAATGATATGAACGCACGCGAACGTTGCATGGATGCCATGCGAGAGTTGTTCCGGCAGTTCATGTCTGTACTGATCCTGGAACAAACCAAGCTGCAGCAGCATTCCATATATGTTGACCCGCGAATATCATTCCAGGAAATAGACCGCTATTTCTTTTCCGGCTGTGCCTGTGCATATTTCCAAATCGCAGTAGATACCTACACCGATTTGCAGTTCAACGAAGCGGAGTGGACGGAATAGCCCACACCGCACATTCATTATATGCCCATTATGCCCAAAGTACCCAATAACAATCCGCAACAACATCCAGACCCGCAAGGCGAAAGAGAGAAATTCGTGATGGCCTTCAATGACACCATGCTCAAAATCTGGCAGGAGCAGATTACGCTGCTGGATGTCATAGACACGGGCAGACTGCTGGCCTCAGTAAAGGCGCTGCCAGTCCGGGCCGACGGCCGTTTCATAGAAATCGGACTGTCACAGGCTTTCCTTGAATATGGTCTCTGGCAAGACTTCGGCACGGGTAAGGAGATTCCCCGTGGCAACAATGGTGATATCGGGCGTGAAAAGAAACGAGTGGCCAAGAAATGGTTCAGCAAAAAATACTATTCCTCAGTCCTTAACCTCCGTGATTTCCTGGCTGATAACATCGGCCAGTCATTCGTTGGCGTCGTCGCCAAAGCCCTCGATGACAACTACCGACGGTATAATCACTAATAGATATTTACTTTGTTGCTTTTTTTTAGATCTTACTCCTCGACAATTCCTTTAATTTTCTTTACTTCATATATTACATCTTGGTATGATTCAAAAGTAACTCCACGTTCAATGCTATTATTGATATCATCCCAATATTTAAGATTTGGAAACTTTTGAATCATCTTCACATAAGCCAGTTTCCTTTCTTCTTTTACACTTGAAGTTACTCCCATTGCTTTCAGTAAAAGAGATTTCTCTTCATTCCAAACTTTCGCCTCTTCAGCAGCTCTGTCTGATGCTTCTTTTTCAATCTTCTCTTTTGCTTCTTGTTCCAATTTTGCTTTATTATTACAAGAACAAAGCAAAAACATAGAAATAGCTAAATAAAATAAAGTTTTCATATTTAATTCATTTTGATTGTTGCTACAAAGATAATGCATTCCTTTAAAGGGTAAAAGTAATACAACAATTATATCAGTACACAAAGTTTGTCCTCTCTAATAACCTTAGGTGCTGCTTTGCCAGCAAGCACCAACACTTTCTTTCCGTTGCGATAGATATGAAGCTGACGGGAACGGACTACGGCCGTCACCTCTGAATCGTCCTGCATAGATATCCAAAGAGGATGATAGATACCATCTTCTTCAAATAGCTTCTTCTGCAGGTGCGAGCACATGTTGGTGGTATCGATGGGCATCATTTGATGTATTACTCCTTGAACTTTCCTTTCATCCATAGCTTCCAGTACTTCCAGCCGCCAGTTGACCATAGAGCCAAGAAGATGAGCACGGGCTGGAAGAACAGACGGATAAGACGCAAATTGTCGGTGTTGAGTCCAAAAGCGTCGATGTGGTTCACATACTGGTTGATGTTGCCTGGGAAAATGGCAACATAGAAGAGGGCCAGTAGTGCACCTGCGATGGCTCTTTTGTTGGCAACAAGAAAGATGATGCCTAAGCCAAAGGCTATCTCAACAACGCCCGAGGCCAGCACGACAAAGTCGGTAAACTCAGGGCTGAACTGCAACCAGGTGGGTACTTGTGCCACGAACTCCTGACGGTTGAATGTCAGATGACTGATGCCTGCATAGGTCATAAAGGCTCCTAAAAGCAGACGGAAGATTAGTTTTACGTACTTCATATGATTCTATCTTTTGTCTAACTTATGCAAAGGTACGAAAACAGATGGAGAACACCATCGTTTTTATGTCTTTTTAAGAATGAAACACATCATGTACCTTTGCAGCAGTTATCATCAACACATAAACTATATGACCAAAGAAACTCGAACTGATGTTCAAATCTATTCGGCAATCGCCATGCTGGTAGCTGGGGTAGGACTGGCCACAGCAGGCTTCATCGTACCGCCCACTGGCGAAATATCGGACTCTGTGCTGCTCTTCTTCGCACAATGTCTGATATATGCTGGCTCAATTTTCGGTGTGAGCATTTACATCCACACCAAGTTCGCAGAACTCAAATCGGCCATCAAAGCCGAACAGGAAGGAGGCGCCAATGAGACGAATTGATGAGATCATCGTACATTGTACGGCTTCGCCTGAAGGTCAAGAGATGACTGTCAAGCAGATTGACAGCATCCACCGCAACGAGAGGCATTGGGCCAACGGCATCGGCTATCACAAAGTGATATACCTCGACGGCTCCATCCATGATGGAAGGCCCATAGAAATGATGGGTGCCCACTGCGTAGAGGACGGACACAACCGATTTAGCATCGGTGTAGTCTACGTCGGAGGCTGCGCCAAGGATGGCAAGACACCCAAAGATACGCGAACACCAGAACAAAAGGTAGCGTTGGCAAATCTCTTGGAAGAGCTTCACAAGAAATTTCCCAACGCCACCTTACACGGACACCGTGAGCTGGTGTGCAGCCTGAAGAAGAAGGATCCTCATTATGACTGCAGCCGCTGCAAAGGATATCCATCCCTCTGCATCTATGCCAAGAAATCTTGCCCATCATTTGATGTGCACGAGTATGATTACATTTTCACCTGAATCCTGAAACCAAAAATTTTATCCATTATGAAATACTGTTCTCGTTTTAATAACTTGTGTTTTTCATTTTGCTTGTTGTTCATTTGTTTGACGTCACTTACTTCCTGTAGGACGATGCGCACGTCTGAGAAGGCGGTAAGTGAAAGTGAGACGGCCTCCGTGACGGCATCCCGTCTCACTTTTTACCGCACAATCGATTCGCTATCCAAGCACCTGACACTGTCATTCGATAGCGCCTCAATAGTATTCTGGCCAGAGTCGCCAGAGTTTCCAAGAGCGTATCCATCAGGGATAGAAAGGCTCTTGGAAACTCCGGCTGACTCTTCATACAAATCTGCGCACCAGGCCGACGGGCGGCCCAGCATCGCTACGCGCCCCCGAAACGCCCTGCGTTCCGCCGCCGCTTCGCGCTCTTCCTCTTCAAGCCGACACAAAGTGCCTCCTGATGCAAGCCAGCTTCCACATGAAATCAAAATCTACGGCCTACATGTCAATGCAAGCAGTGATAAGAAGTCCGTAGAACAAGCCGATTTGAAGGACAGCGTGAAAACTGTCACACAGTCCGAGAAACACAAATCGGCCACAAAGCAAAGCTCAGCGCCGAACTTCGTCCTCAAAGATATTCTCTTCATAGCAGTCATCGTTTGCATCCTCCTGGTTGTAGTCCGATGCAAACGATTCCTGAAGTATCTTATTCCTTAATTCTTCCTACATTTCTGCTATTCGCAGATTCTCTCGTCGATTCGCCCATCCTCAAGTCGAAACCCTCTCTGGAGGGATTCGGCTTGAATGGGCGACATTTCATTCTGACATCTTCTGCCAAGGCAGACAACACCGCAAGCGGACACTTCGCTCCTGGAGCGACAATCTGCCCACCCACAGTCCCCTGCGTGTCTTCTATCATCACCTTCATCGATGATAGGCTTGTGCGTACATGGCGGCTGGCCGCTCGCTACAGGGCTGACAGTTAAAGAGCCTGAGCACTGCCTATGCGGTGAGCGGCATGGCTTCAAAGAAGTAAGTACGTACTTATCCAGTGCCGTCACAAGTGCCTGCTCTGAACAAGCCCATACACACTCCTTTGCCCCAAGGGGCCAGCTATGCTACTCGCCGCGCAGCACCCAAGCACTTCACACCAGCCCCCACGAGGGGCACAGCATCGCCATTGTACGTACAAGCAATGTCCGTTCCGTCCATCAAGTCCCTTGCCATAAAAGCCTTCGGCTCTTTCACAATGAACATTTCCTTCAAAACATTTGTTCATTCTGAATAAAATCCTTATCTTTGCAGCAGATTATTGCATCAAGAGTGGCTATAATAGCCCACCAACCGGCCCACTATCGTTGGCAACGGTGGTAAAAGGATGCGAGTTAGGAAGAGTATTCTTTCATTAACTAAATGTAAACGATATGGAAATCAGAAAGATTGAAAACAGTAGTTTAGTATTGTTCCCACGCCTCCAGAGGCCCGGACTGAAACCCAAGCATGTTGCCTTCGAGTCCTTCAAGGCTGAGTTGAAACACATCGAAGGGCACGGCGACTTCTGGCTGCTGTACCAGCAGGACAAGCCACACCTTGTCGCGCATGTGCAGCTGCCGAAGAGCGAAGCCGAGTTCGATAACATCCTCGGCTGGTGCCTGGGGCAGAACAAGTGGTGTGATTACATCGAGGGCGACCTCTCATTCATCTGCGTCATTGCAGGATACAATGCCGAAGAGCTCACACCAAAGTACCCAGACATCTTCAAAGAGCGCGTGTACGCACTCTACAATGCTGTCTATTGGTGGTATGAGTACGGCGAAGCCCTGCTCAAACAATAGTTTCAGGCCGAAAGAGGCAGAACACAAGGCTCTGTCACATTCGGCTGTTTCTCACGCAGAAGTGAACAGGCAGAAAGAAAATCTAAGGCACGTTAAGGCTGTTAGCCACACTCTGCCGCAGATTTTCTTTATGCCCATTCACACCTGCCAGTACCGCACTTCGTGCTTCCTCATCATTACGCTCTTTCACCCTCGCAAGCGAGGAGAGAGGTAGGGCTGACAAACATAGGCTATGATTTCAATCAGATAGATTGAGGTCGTAGCCTAAGATTGTCTTGGTCGCCCAGTCCACAGGTACATCATGAAACCCTCGGCTGAGGGAATTCATGTCGCACCCGTGGCAATTTTACCGCCCATTCGGGTGTAATAGGCTGGATTTTGCCACATCAAAACATATCGTAACCATTTGCCTTTTCGGTGGATAATTCAGTATTTCGGCATTGTCAAAGCATAGTGTGACCATCTGCCTTTTCGGTGGATAATTCAGTATTTCGGCATTGTCAAAGCATAGTGAGACCATCTGCCTTTTCGGTGGATAATTCAGCATTTCGGCATTATCAAAGCATAGTGTGACCATCTGCCTTTTCGGTGGATAGTTCGGTATTTGGGGAGTATCAAAGCATATTGTAACCATCTGCCTTTTCGATGGATAATTCAGCATTTCGGCATTATCAAAGCATAGTGTAACCATCTGCCTTTTCGGTGGATATGCGGGGACGAGGAAGTCATCTGCAAATAGTGAAACTAAGAGGCTTTTGAAGATATGTGGCAACGAAGGGCTTTCTTTAACAAAAGAGACGAGAAACCTTAATTTCTTAACATTTGTTTACATATTCCGCTTGGTGACGAGTCGGTCGAGGGTCGGGAGCGGCAGGGCGCGTGGGGGGTCTTTACTCCGACGGGTTAAGGGCTCGGCCCTTAACAATCCCGTAAGTCATTGGTTTTCAGCACCCGAAACAGTTATTAACTTAACTATTTCCGTTTTTAACGAAGAAAGCCCATATTTTAGGCGTTTTTCGAGGGTGCTGCCAATGCCTGAAAGTGACCGCTGTCTGTCCCATACCTTCACCCAGTCAAGTCTCAGGGTATGGGCATCGTCCACGTCTTTTCGTATGTGTGCGTGTCAATGTAATTTTGTGGTTGTAAATCGTAATTTGAAATCGTAAATCATAAACAACCATGTCATCAATCAATGCAAATGCAACTGTCACCCTTACCGTCAATGGTAAGCAGGCACAGGATATGCTCGACAACCTGAAGCGGAAATCGCAGGACTTGGAGAAGGCCATCGAGAATGCAGCCAAGGCTGGAAACAAGGCTGAACTGAAAAGGCTCCAGAAGGAACTGAAGCAGACCAACCGACAAATTTCGCAGATAGAATCGGCGACCGTCGGTGTGGAGAAGGTGCTTAAGAACCTGGATAAAGCAACTCCCAAGGAACTGAATAAGACGCTCGCCACCTTGAAACAGCAACTCAACGGCATCGAGCGGGGAACGGTTGAATGGAACCGTCAGGCCGAAGCTATCAAGAGGGTTAAAGCGGAAATAGCCCGTGTGAATGCTGACCTCGCTGTAGGCGAGGGATTCTGGGACCGCTTTAACCGCAAGATGAACGACTGGCAGACAACCCTGATGGGAATGGCTGCAGCCGTTACAGGTCTGATAATGGCAGGACGCTCAGCGGTCAAGGCGTTTGCTGACATGGACGCAGAGATGGCGAATGTCCGCAAGTTCACGGGTATGACCAAGGAACAGGTGGAGGACTTGAACGAGGAGTTTAAGAAGATGGACACGAGAACCGCCCGTGAACAGCTGAACGTCCTCGCTGAGGAAGCAGGTAAACTGGGCAAGCAATCCAAGGAGGATATTCTCGGCTTTGTTCGTGCTGCAGACCAGATAAACGTGGCTTTGGATGAATTAGGCGATGGTGCAACACTTACTTTGAGTAAGTTGACTACCATCTTCGGTGACGAGGAACGACTTGGAACGGAAAAAGCCTTGCTGTCCGTTGGTTCTGTGATAAACGAACTTTCCCAGAACTGTACGGCATCGGCGCCTTATCTGGCCAACTTCGCCAAGCGAATGGCAGGTGTAGGCGCTCAGGCAGAGATGACCATCCCGCAAATCATGGGTCTGGCTGCTGTGTTAGACAGTCAGGGCCAGGCCGTGGAAATGTCGGCAACCGCCGTTTCCAAACTGATTATGGATATGTTCAAGCAGCAGGATAAGGTCATCAAGGCAACGGGCATGAATGCTGAGAAGTTCAAAGAGGCTCTGGCCAAGGGAACCAACGAGGGATTGCTCATGCTGCTTGATACGCTGCACCAGTTGGGCAACATCGATGTCCTGGCACCAGTGTTCAAGGACATGGGTGAGAATGGTGCCCGTGCAGCACAGGTCATCTCGGCTCTGGCAGGTAACCTGGATATGATCCGTTGGGAACAGGAGGAAGCAGCCAAGGCATTCAAGGAAACTACTTCTGTGACCATGGAATACAACGTCCAGAACACGACAGTTCAGGCCGGACTTGACAAGGCTCGTAAGCGTGTCAAGGAGATGGCAGTGGAGCTGGGAGAGAAGCTACAACCGGTGATGAAGCATGTGCTTTCATCAACTACGCTGTTGCTGAAATTCTTGTCAACCGTCGTGGACTTCTGCATCAAGTACAAGACGGTGCTCCTGACAGTAACGGTCGCAGTAGTTGGTTATTATACTGCCGTTAAGTTGCAGTATCTGTGGTCATTACGATTTGTGGCTGTTCAGAAACTTAAAGCAGCAGCAATGGCTATAGAGGACGCTTTACTGGCTGCATCTATCCTGAAGCATAAGGTGCTTCGTGGAGAGATTACGGCCACTGCTGCAGCACAGGCATACTTTAACAAGGTGTTGAAGATGAATCCTTATGGTGCTGTCATTGCTGCTATCACCATCCTGATTGGTCTGTATATCAAGTATGCCAAATCCACAAGCGATGCTGCTCTGGCTCAGAAGAGGTTGCAGGAAATAGAGGAGGATGCAGACCGAAGTACTCGTGATGAAATCAACCACATCGACCAGCTGAGAAAGACGATCGAGAACGAGGCTCTATCGGTGAAAACGAGGCAGAAGGCCATCGAGGAGCTACAGCAGATTGTGCCAGGCTATCATGCCAGTATCTCTGAGGAAGGCCGTCTGTATGGGCATAACATTAAGATTCTGAAGAACTATACGGAGCAGTTGAAGAACTCAGCCCGTATAAAGGCTGCATTGGATAAACTGCCAGAGGCAGAAAAGGAGCGCGATGAATGGTTCAATGATGCACCTAATAACATTCAGGATGCATATTTGAACGAAAAGCTCATGAATATGTCTGAGACGGATGCCATGCGTGAGGCAACTGTCAGCCCTTCTGGATACAGGGCATGGAAGGCAAAGTTTCAGAGGTTGGATGCTGCCGTAGCGCAATATAACAGCATCGTGGATAAATTAACCGCAGAGAACCAGCGACTGGCTGATGAAGCCAATGCCCTCGATGATGGCGGAGGAGGTGGTGGCGGAGGAGACTTCACGCCAACCACTGATGATACCAAGAAGGAAGAGCGCTTCAAAGAGGAAAAGGAATGGAAGGCTCGTGAAGAGGCATTGAATCGTATCAGCTATGCTACGGGCAAGCAGAACTACGAGCAGTACCAGAAGCGCATTCTGGAGATAGAAGTGGAATACCAGAAGAAGATTCTGGAGCGTACTGACCTGACAGAACAGGAGAAATTGGAGGCTCAGGCAAACTATTACGAGGCTCAGCAAAAACAGCAGGAGCAGCATACCAAGGTGACTGTTGAGCAGGAGAGCCAGCTCTATAATGAGTCTGTAGCCATGCAAAAACAACGCTACATCGATGGTCAGGTATCTACAGAGGTGTATCAGCAGACGCTGGAATTACTGGAATTGAGCCATCTGCGCAGGATGTCAACCATCTACAAAGAGGGTACGACGGAGTATGTGCAGGCTCAGAAGGCTTATCAGGACAAGTTGATTGCAGACCAGAAGAAACGCCAGCAAGAGACGGAAGCGGCAGAAAAGAAACACCAGGATCAATTGGCCCAACTTAAAAAGGACTACTTTGGCCCCAATAAGGAAGAGAGAGTCAGCAAATATATGGCTGACCTGAAGGCACTTCGTGAGGTGTATAATCTGGAGGTGAAAGCCGCTGGTGACAGTGCACAGGAGAAGCTTCGAATCGAAGAAGCGTATCAGAAAGCAAAGAAGGCCTTGCGTCAGAAATACGGCATTGACGAGCTGAACGACAACAAGAACTTCCTCGAAGAGTGGAACGAGGACATGCAGGAATGGTTGCAGTCGGACATGGGTAAGGCCGTCACAGGTTCCTTGGAGGTCATCAGTTCCGGCATGAGTAGCATTTTTCAGCAGCTTTCGTCGATTGTTCAGGCTGAATGTGACATTCAGGTAGCAGCCATAGAAAAGCGCTACAAGACGGAAATCTCCAATGCTGAAGGCAACAACTATATCGTGAAGAAGTTGGAGCAGAAAAAAGAGAAAGAGATTGCCAAGGTCAAAAACGAGGCTAACAAGAAGATGTATAAGATGCAGGTGATGCAGGCCATCGCTCAGACGGCTACGGCAGCGTTGAATGCTTATAGTTCGGCTGCAGCGGTGCCTGTTATCGGTTATATCCTGGCACCTATTGCTGCAGCAACGGCAGTAGCAGCAGGACTGTTGCAGGTGGAAGCCATCAAGAAACAGCAGGAGGCAGCAGCGGCACAGGGATATGGCAAGGGTGGTTTCACTGGCGAAGGCGGCAAAGACGAGGTGGCCGGTGTCGTGCATAAGGGTGAGTGGGTGGCCAGTCACCAGTTGCTACAGTCATCAGTCACACGTCCGATGATTGATGCGCTGGATTATGCTCAACGGACGAATACGATAGGATCACTTCGTTCTGAGGATGTATCAAGGTCGATTGTGGCGCCAAGCATCTATGCGCAGTCGAAGCCACAGAAACCGACAGTCATCATACAACAGCCTCAGACTGATGCTCAGGCTGAGATAGCTGCTGGTGCAAGGAACAAGGAACTGTCAGAGGTCCTTCAAAGGTTGTCAGACAGGCTGAACGAGCCTTTCGTGACTGTCAACACGGTTACTGGAGATACAGGCATCAAGCAGGCGCAGGATGAATACGACCAGCTGATGCGTAACAAAACACCTAAATCAAGGAGAAAGTAAACTATGGAGATTATTATAAATGGCCAGCAGGCTTCTTTAAAGAAGAATACTTCGTTTGAATACATCAGCGAGAATCCACTATTCACGGGTTCTGACAGTTATACGCTGACAATTACCTTTCCGCTGAAAGACTGTCCGCAGAACATCAATATCTTCGGACATCTGCATCGTCAGGACGTGGAGAAGAACAAGGTGGTGTTCGACTGTGACATCAGGGACAAGAACTTCTTCAAGTCTGGCTCCATCGTTATCACTCAGATATCGGAGGTAGAGGTAAAGACGCAGTTCTTGGAAGGACGTTCTGAGCAGAACTTCGACGACTCCTTTGATGATGTGTACCTGAACCAGTTGAATCTGGGGTATCCTGATGCGGAGCAGCGTAAGAAGGTAAATAACGACTTCAACAATGCCTGGTGGAAGTCGTATCCGGTGAAGAAATGGGTGGCATTGCCTTGGGTAAACAATACTTCAGGCAACTTGCAGAATGAAGTATCGAAGGATGGTAACGGCAATTTCCAATGGGGAACCAACAGTTATGGCCTGACATTCCAGCCGTTCCTCCTGCATATCCTTGATAAGATCTGTGAGGTGATGGGATATACAGGGCATTTCGAGGCCATTCATAACAGTCGATTCAGAAAGCTGTTAATATGCAATACGCTGCCTGCACCTTGGGCAGCATGGAATTTTGCGATTGCGCTGCCGCACTGGTCGCTGACGGAGTTCTTTGAGGAACTGGAGAGGCTGATGGGAGGTGAGTTCTCCATCAATCATAAGGCCAAGACCATCAGCTTTGAGTTCTCGCACGTGATAGCAAATAGGACAGAGCCGGTGCATATCGAGAAGGTCATCAACAAGTATCAGGTGGAGGTGTCGCGCGAGAACAAGTCTGACTATGTGGGTGCCACTAATCGCGTATATGCTGAGAATGATGACAGGATGTGGGCGTATAAGAGCTGCCAGTGGTATATTGATGAGCACAAGAACGATGCGATGGAGTTCGCAACCTTGGCCGCACTGATGAACTATGCCAAGACAAACCTGAAGCAATGCGGGGTAGAGTCATGGGATAATGGAAGAGGCCATCATACGGCATACACTCGTGGCTATCCGAATAGTTCGGATGGACACAAGCTTTTCTATGCCAGGGACGTGGATACATACTTCATCATGTGGTGTTATAAGTCGGAGTTTGTGGAATCATTTCATGTTTACCATGATGATACGGACTACAACTATTACATGTACACAAACCGATTGATGCCCGTGAATCAGTTTGGTGGAAAGGTAGTGGATAAGGAGGCAGAGGAAGTGGAAATGAATATCGTTCCTGCATGGATTGACTATACAGACGAGTCCCTGGGTCCGTGTCTGTTCCTTGAATGTGGTGAGATGGGTAGTGCCGTATCATGGACTGAAGAGACGGATGATGAAGGAAACACTACTAATAGTGGCACATCAGGTAGTGGACGCACGTTTGGTACTGGAGGAAGCAGAAGAGATTCTGCAGGCTTTGGCTCGTATGAGGTTGACGAGACAGACTATAACAGTGGCGCATTGGCTCAAACAAAAGCAGGAAAGGCCATTGCCAAGGGTGAGCAGGAGAAGTCAGATGCTTACTTTGATAAGATATATGTAGGGTTCTGGGATGGTTACAACAGGTTCGCTGGGTTAATGCCGCATCCGCTGACAGACAAGTTGGAGATAAGAGACGACTTCACACAGCTCAGTTATCCGTATTCGCTTCGTATCAATCAAGAACAGGAATACGATGACAATAATATAGCCCTGAAATATACGTATGACATTGATAACAGAAAGAAATACACCTTTTCTTTCTTGTCAGATGTGATACCAGACCCAAGAGCTTTGTTCTACATAGAGGGGAGCAAATACGTGGCAGAGAAAATAACTGCGACCTTCCATGAGGGTACAGGAAAGTCGCAATTATTGAAGATATCGTGTTTTCGGGTTCTGGAGTCTACTTGAGCCTCTTCAGCTTCTTATTGACGGCCTTCTCAACAATCTCATTGGAGATTTTGGCATAGAGCTGAGTAGTTCTGATATCCTTGTGACCGAGCATCTTCTTAACTTCCTCTAGGGTGAAGCCGTAGCAGAGCATCAGCGTAGCAAAGGAATGACGTCCGATGTGGCAGGTAACGGGCTTGTGAATCTGACAGAGGGATTCGATGACGTGGCAGTACTCGTTCAGCTTCTGGTTAGTGATTTTGGGTAGCTGGTAGTCGTACTTTTTCAGCACATCCATAGCAGGAGGAAGAATAGGAGTGAAGAACTTGGAACCAGTCTTCAGACGCTCGCCATCAATGTAGGTGTAGTCGCTGCGCTTCTCGGTCATAGTCTCGAAGTCGAATAGGTCCATGTCACAGAAGGCAAGTCCAGTGTAGGCCATAAATATAAAACGATCACGCGCGCGCTCGAGATGGCCAGTGCACTTCAGTTTACGAATCTTGATAAGTTCCTTCTCTGTGAGAGGATTGCGCTCCTTGTTGCTTCCCTTGGGGAATTTGACGTACTGATAGGGGTCAGACTCAATCATCTCCAGTTGCCACAGAATCTTGGTGTACTTCTTCACCTTCTTGTGATAGCCGTTGATGGTGTAGTCGCTACGCTTGTTACCTAGACGAAGCCAGGCATCCCAAGCCATGACGTTAGCCTTTGTAAGGTCTGCGAAGGTGTTAAGACAGCCACATGCTTCGAGAGCGTTGAAGACAACGGTGAAGTCCTTGACGGTATTAGGGGCAAGGCCTTCATTCTCGAAACGGTTACGGCAGAAGTCAATAAAGCTCTGACGAAGGTCGTTACCTTTGAAGAGAACCTTCTCTTCGGGTTTGGTCGGAGCCTGGGCTGTGAAGACATGCTTGTTGAAATTCTCGATGGTCATGTCCTCATTGAGCATCTTCATCGCATTGACGATTTGCTCATAGTGCTTGACCTTGGCTACGATAGCTTTGTCCTGAGCAGCCACCTCCCAATTCTCAGGAGTAGAGGAGCCCACAATCTCATACTTGCGCTGACCTTCCTTAAGGTATACGCAAATGTCAATAAAACCAGTTCCCACTTTCGCTGCCTTCTTACGGCGGTCGAAGATCACTTTTACGTGCTTTGTCATAACTTTAACTTTTTTTAGCGCGGAAAAGGGCCTTTCTAGGATGAAAAAGTGCCGAATCTTGGCATTTTTACATGATTTGTAGCATTTTGTGGGAGATGTCATGTATCAAAAATCAGGGCCTAGTGATACCATGTATCAAAATGTGTATCAAAAATTGGCTCCAACAAGCTCTAAACACTTCCATTCAGTTCCACGAAATTCCACTTAATCCGCATTGTTTAACAATTAGTGAAAATCCCTAAAACTGGTTCAAAATGAGAGGGTTAGAACGCTATCTACCTGATTTATAACGAAAAAGTGACAGACTTTTTGAGTCCATCACTTCTCCTCTAAAGTACACCCGCAGGGGCTCGAACCCTGGACACCCTGATTAAGAGTCAGGTGCTCTACCAACTGAGCTACGGGTGCATCATTTCTGAATTGCGGGTGCAAAGGTACGGAGTATTTTTGAAACCACCAAACATTTTGAGGACTTTTTTTGAAAAAAGATAGAAAAAGGCTCAATTTCCGAAGAAATGAGCCTTTTTGTGGTAGGATAGGAGAGCGTCAGATGAACAGAATGGTGAGTCCTGCCATCACGATGCTGACCATTGACATGAGCTTGATGAGGATGTTGAGCGAGGGACCAGAGGTATCCTTGAACGGGTCACCAACTGTATCACCAACGATGGTGGCTTTGTGGGCAAACGAACCCTTACCGCCAAAGTTGCCTTCCTCGACCATCTTCTTGGCGTTGTCCCAAGCGCCACCGGCATTGGCCATAAAGACAGCGAGGGTGAAGCCACAGGTGAGTCCGCCAACAAGCAGGCCAAGAACACCAGCAACGCCCAGGACGCAACCCACGACGATGGGGATGGCGATGGCCAGCAGAGATGGGAATATCATCTCGTGCTGAGCGGCACGTGTAGAGATCTCTACGCAAGAGCCGTAGTCGGGAGTGCCTGTACCCTCGAGGATGCCAGCAATCTCGCGGAACTGACGACGAACCTCTTCAACCATCTTCTGAGCAGCACGACCTACAGCCTCCATGGTGAGACCACAGAACAGGAAGGACGCCATACCTCCGATGAAGGCACCCACGAGCACCTTGGGATTCATGAGGTTGACCTGGAAGTAGTTCATGAAGTCGGGAATAGTGGCGTCGGCAGCAGAGATGACCTCGCCCTTGACGTTCTCCATCATCATGCCTGCACGCTCCATGGCAATCTTGATTTCTTCGATGTAAGAGGCGAGGAGAGCGAGGGCGGTGAGGGCTGCAGAACCGATAGCAAAGCCCTTACCGGTAGCAGCGGTGGTGTTGCCCAGCGCATCGAGGGCATCGGTACGATGACGGACCTCTTCGCCCAGTTCAGACATCTCGGCATTACCGCCGGCATTGTCGGCAATAGGTCCGTAGGCGTCGGTAGCCAGCGTGATGCCCAGCGTAGACAGCATACCCACAGCAGCAATACCAATGCCATAAAGGCCGTGAGCCAGACTCTCGCTGGACATGGAGAGGTCGAAGCCGTTGGCAAAGCCGAAGCTGAGAATGATGGCCACACCGATGGTGATAACGGGAATGCAGGTAGAAATCATACCTGTGCCTATACCTTTAATAATAACGGTGGCAGAACCCGTCAGACCTGCCTCAGAGATTTTCTGGGTGGGTTTGTAAGAGTGAGAGGTGTAGTACTCGGTAGCCTGTCCGATGATGACACCAGCAGCCAGACCGCTGATGACGGAGAAGGAGAGGCCCAACCAGTTTTCAATACCCAGGAAGTAGAGGATGGCGAAGGTGGCAATGGCAATGAGGATAGCGCTGACATTAGTGCCGAGTGCCAAAGAGCGCAACAGATCCTTCATCGTGGCGCCCTCCTTGGTGCGTACCAAGAAGATGCCAAACAGCGACAGGAACACACCCACGGCAGCAATCACCATAGGCGCAATGACAGCACGCAGCTGAACCTCCAGGCCTGCCACAGAGAAAGCGGCAGCACCCAGGGCGGCGGTAGAAAGTACCGAACCGCAATACGACTCGTAGAGGTCGGCACCCATGCCAGCCACGTCGCCTACGTTATCGCCTACGTTGTCGGCAATAGTTGCTGGGTTGCGCGGGTCGTCCTCAGGAATATCGGCCTCGACCTTACCCACGATGTCGGCACCCACGTCGGCAGCCTTGGTGTAGATACCACCACCCACACGGGCGAAAAGGGCCTGCGTAGAAGCACCCATACCGAAGGTCAGCATGGTGGTGGTGATGGTGATGAGCGAGTCGTCAGTGAATCCGTTGAGGGCAATGAACCAGATGGCGATGTCGAGCAAGCCGAGACCTACCACCGTAAGACCCATGACGGCGCCAGAACGGAAAGCCACCTTCAGACCAGCATTCAAGCTGTTACGGGCAGCATTGGCAGTGCGGGCAGAGGCGTAGGTGGCTGTCTTCATGCCGAAGAAACCAGCCAGACCCGAGAAGAAACCGCCTGTCAGGAAGGCAAACGGCACCCAGGGGTTCTGTACGTTCAGTCCGTATGCCATGAAGGCAAACAGCGCGCAAAGCACGACAAACACAATGCCTACGACCTTGTACTGTTGTTTCAAGTAGGCCATAGCACCTTTTCTCACGTAGAGGGCAATCTCCTTCATGCGGGGCGTTCCCTCGTCTTCCTTCATCATTTGGGTGAAGAAAAACCAAGCCATGCCCAAAGCTACAACAGAAGCAATGGGCACGAGCCAGAATACACTAGGAATGTTCATATAAAATTAGGTTAGATAAAGGTTTCGGTAGTAGTGTGAACGACTGGGCCGTTACTCGTCAGCGATAAAGTCGGAAAGGCTTTCCGCGTCGTCGTCAGAATCGTTTTCTATGGCGAACGTCGTACGGTAGTTGTCTTCGTTGATATCGTCGTCGTTGGGCTCGTCAATTTCCACATCGTCGTCCTCGTCAGGACGGTTGTAGTCGTCAACGGGCAGGTCGTCGTCATCATCGTCGTCATCATCGCCCAGTCCCTTGGGCTCGTCGAACTTCATCTTGGGCTTCAGCGTTTCAGGCTTCAGTTTGGCAAAGATAGCCTCGACCCAAGTACCCTTGGCGACTTCCAGCACGTCGAAACCGTCGGCAACCTTCTTCTCGTACATGCCGCCTTTCTTGTGCAGACGATCTTTGGGAAGCGTGGTGGTAGAAATGTCGAAACCACTCTCGATGATGTCTTGAATGGACTGTGACAGCGAGTCCCAACCGCCTCCGAAATTGCGGTCAATAACCTCGAGGAGCTTGGCAGCCGTGATGTGGCGAATATTCTCGTAGGTCAGGTCAGTCACTCGAGAAATGGGACGCTTCTTGATGGCCCATGTCACTTTCTTGTCGTCTTCGAGACGGATGGCGCCCACCTGGTAACCCAGTTTCGTATAGTGCTCGGCTATGCGTTTATCATCGTTCTTGATTTCCTCGATCATAAAGGCACTACGAATGATATCGGCATAATGGCGCAAATTGTCTTTCAGTTCGGCATCTTTCTCGCCGGCTGACAACATACGGAAAATGTCGTTCTCCTGGACGTCCCAGACTGTGCTTTTCGTCAGGTTTTTCAGGCTCAATGCTTTGTTGTTTGTTTCTTCTTTCATGCTTATAGATGGTATTTTTAATGTTTTTCTGTGCAAATGTACATACTTTATTTTCTATTTACAAGTTTTTTACGATATTTTTTTGTAATTTTGTCGCCGAATATGTCAGAACCGTTAGCTGAAAGACTACGACCCCGTACGCTTGACGACTATATTGGCCAGCGTCATCTGGTAGGCGAGGGGGCTGTCCTGCGTAAGATGATTGACGCAGGGCGTATCTCTTCGTTCATTCTCTGGGGCCCGCCAGGGGTAGGGAAGACCACGCTGGCGCAAATCATTGCCCATCGGCTGGAAACACCTTTTTATACGTTGTCGGCGGTCAGTAGTGGCGTGAAGGATGTACGAGACGTCATTGAACGTGCCCAGAAAGGGCGCTTCTTCAACGAGGCTTCTCCTATATTATTTATTGACGAGATACACCGTTTCTCGAAGTCGCAGCAAGACTCCTTGCTGGGTGCCGTCGAGAAAGGCATCGTGACGCTGATAGGTGCCACTACTGAGAACCCCTCATTTGAAGTCATCCGTCCCTTACTGTCGCGTTGTCAGCTATATGTGCTGAAGTCGCTGGAGCGCGAAGACCTGGAAGAACTTCTTCATCGGGCTATCACTAAAGACGTGATTCTGAAGGAGCGTAACATTCGTTTGGAAGAGACTTCCGCGCTTTTACGCTTTAGTGGAGGCGATGCGCGTAAGCTACTGAATATATTAGAGTTAGTTGTTGAGTCATCATCGGCAGAAGAACTCATAATTACAGACGAAATGGTGGTCAATTGTCTGCAGCAAAACCCCTTGGCTTACGACAAAGACGGCGAGATGCACTACGACATCATTTCGGCCTTTATCAAGTCGATACGTGGCAGCGATCCTGATGCTGCGCTGTACTGGATGGCCCGTATGATAGAGGGTGGGGAAGACCCGCAGTTCATTGCCCGTCGACTGGTGATTTCTGCAGCTGAAGACATCGGGCTGGCCAATCCCAATGCCTTATTGCTGGCTAATGCCGCATTTGATGCCGTGATGAAAATCGGCTGGCCTGAAGGACGTATCCCCCTGGCGGAGTGTGCCGTTTATCTAGCAACGTCGCCCAAGAGCAATTCTGCTTATTTAGGTATCAACCATGCGTTAGAACTGGTTCGTCAGACAGGCAATCAGCCTGTTCCGTTACACCTGCGTAATGCACCCACAGAACTGATGAAAAACCTCGGCTATAGCGATGGTTATCAATATCCGCACGACTTTGCCGGACACTTTACACCGCAACAGTATATGCCTGATATGCTGAAAGATGAGCGTATTTGGCATGGACAGCATTCGCCAGCAGAAGAAAAACTTTACGAACGGATGGTGAACTATTGGGGAAAGCGGTTCGAAAAGTAATCCTACTATATTATGATAAATAGACTGTATGGAATACGATGAATTATTACGTCAGGTGATAGAGTTTCTGGGAACCTTTGCCTTTGCCATATCCGGTATCCGCCACGCTGCTGCCAAGCATTTCGACTGGTTTGGCGGCTATGTCTGTGGTATAGCGGTGGCAATAGGGGGCGGTACCATTCGTGATGTGATGCTGGGCGTGACGCCATTCTGGATGACAAATCCTATTTACATAATCTGTACCGCGCTGGCGTTGATTTTCGTCATAATTTTCGCCAAACACATGGAAGGCTTGCGAAATACGTGGTTTGTTTTCGACACTTTAGGCTTGGCGTTGTTTACGATTGCAGGAATTCAAAAATCCTTGATTCTCGAACAACCATATTGGGTCGCTATCATTATGGGCTGTATTACGGGTTCTGCAGGAGGAATCATCCGTGATGTATTGCTGAACAATGAGCCCGTCATTTTCCAACGTGAAATCTATGCAATGGCAGCTGTACTTGGCGGCATTGTTTATTGGGCATTAGACATTTTTGGCTGTCCAGTTGAAGTAACGGTGATAGCGTCGTTCACAACAACATGTCTGATGCGTTTCCTGGCTGTTCGCTATCATTTATCGCTCCCAATACTCAAACAAGAGTAGGTCGATCAAATATCCGATATATGATTCTAATAAATTCTCTATTTATCATAATCGGTATTATAATTAAATTATACTTTTAAAAAAGAATGGCTATTATTTGGTCATATCAAATTATTGTTGTACTTTTGCAGTTCATTATAATAAGGTATAAAAGAAAACCGCTATTTAGGACATTAACGTAACGCAGTTAGAAAATGAAACCAACCGCAATTCTGCTTCTGCATTGCCCAGATCAACAAGGCATCATATCAGAGGTTACTAGATTTATCACCGATAATCAAGGAAACATTGTCTATCTTGACCAATATGTTGACAAGCAAGACGGCATGTTTTTTATGCGCATCGAATGGGAATTGGAGAAATTTCTCATTCCACGTGAAAAAATCCAGGAATATATCAACACGCTATATGCACAACGTTATCAGATGACGTGCAAGCTGTATTTCAGCGATAAGCGTCCACGCATGGCTATTTTTGTGAGTAAGATGAGCCATTGTCTGTACGACCTGCTGGCCCGTTGGAAGGCTGGCGAATGGGACATCGACATTCCGTGTATCGTCAGCAACCACGAGGATTTGCGCTATGTGGCCGACCAGTTTGGTATTCCGTATTACGTATGGAGCATCAAGAAAGACCATTCTAACAAGGCCGAGGTCGAGGCTGCCGAGATGGAACTGCTGAAGAAAGAGAAAATCACGTTCATCGTGCTGGCTCGCTACATGCAGATTATCTCTGACGAGATGATTGCCGCTTATCCGAACCACATCATCAATATCCACCATTCATTCCTGCCCGCTTTTGTAGGTGCCAAGCCCTACCATCAGGCCTGGGAACGCGGTGTGAAGATTATCGGAGCCACCAGCCACTACGTAACAGCTGAACTCGACGCCGGTCCTATTATCGAGCAAGATGTGACGCGCATCACGCACAAGGATACGCCAGAGAGTTTGGTACTGAAAGGCAAAGACCTGGAGAAGATTGTGCTGTCGCATGCCGTCAGCAAGCACATCCAGCGTAAGATATTGACTTTCAAGAACAAAACAATCATTTTCAGCTGATTACACAGCGGAACCGACCCTATTGTGTAAATATGAACGTAGCAATCGTAAAATATAATGCTGGAAACATCTATTCGGTGGTGAATGCCCTTCGCAGAATGGGTATTGAGCCACTGCTGACGGATGATGCCGAGCAACTGCAGAAGGCTGACCGCGTATTGTTTCCTGGTCAGGGCGAAGCACGTGGTGCGATGGAATATCTAAAAGCCCGTCGCTTGGACGAAGTCATTCGTGACCTGAAGCAGCCCGTTTTTGGCATCTGCGTTGGTCAGCAGCTGTTGTGCAAGCACTCTGAGGAAGGCGATGTCGACTGCATAGGCATTTTCGACGCAGAAGTAAAGCGTTTCCAGCCTGAAAAACACGAAGACAAGGTGCCGTGTATGGGATGGAACAGTCTGGATGTAAGATGTAAGATGGATGATGGCAGATGTGATGAACTGATGGAAGGACTTGGCGAGAATCCTTATGTATATTTCGTACACAGTTTCTATGTGCCTGTCTGTGAGGACACTATCGCCATTGCTGACTATATTCTCCCCTACTCTGCATCGATGCATAAGAATAATTTTTACACTTGTCAATTCCATCCTGAAAAAAGTGGAAAGGTGGGTGAACGTATCCTTAAAAACTTTTTAGAGCTATGATTGAACTGATACCAGCCATAGACATCATCAATGGGCAATGTGTACGTCTGACCAAGGGTGATTATGACCAGAAGACGGTCTATGGCAGCCCGCTGGATATGGCTTTGGAGTTTGAGCGTATTGGTTATCAGCGTCTTCACGTTGTCGATCTTGATGGTGCAAAGTCGAAGCATATCGTCAACGGTGCAGTACTCAGCCAAATTACGACAGAGACAAAGCTGACGGTTGATTTTGGCGGAGGCATCAAGACCGACGAAGATATAGAAGAAGCTTTCCGCTGTGGCGCCTCGATGGTGACCATTGGCTCTATTGCTGTCACAGAACCTGACCGATTCTTGGGATGGCTGGAGAAATACGGTGCTGAGCGCATTATCTTAGGTGCTGACGTCAGAAACGGTCGCATCAGCATTAATGGTTGGAAAGAGGACTCTACGGAAGACCTTCTGCCCTTCCTGAAGAAATATATCGACGCTGGTGTTAAGAACGTGCTCTGCACAGAGATATCGAAAGACGGTACGTTAGCAGGTCCTGCCATCGACCTCTATAAAAAGGTAATGGAGACATATCCGCAGCTGCATCTGATAGCCAGTGGCGGTGTCTCGTCTATCGATGATATTAAGGCCTTAGATGCTGCAGGTATTCCTGCTGTTGTCTTTGGTAAGGCCATTTATGAAGGTAAAATCAATCTGCAAGAACTATGGGACTGGCAAAACGCATAATACCCTGTCTGGACGTTAAAGACGGTGAGACCGTCAAAGGCATCAACTTCGTGAATCTACGAAGTGCCGGTGACCCTGTGGAGTTGGGCAAGGCTTACTCTGACCAGGGTGCTGACGAGCTCTGCTTTCTTGACATTACCGCTTCGTTTGAAGGTCGCAAGACGTTTACCGAGATGGTGACGAAAGTCGCCCAGACGCTGAACATACCGTTTACCGTTGGTGGTGGCATCAACGAGCTAAAGGACGTTGAACGCCTGCTCTATGCCGGTGCCGATAAGGTGAGTATCAATAGTGCCGCAATCCGTCGTCCTGAGCTTATCGACGAGATTACTAACCGTTTTGGCAGTCAGGTCTGTGTGGTAGCTATCGATGCCCGTTTGGATGAAGATGGTTGGCATTGCTATCTGAAAGGCGGACGTGAACGTACCGAGCGCGGACTCTTCGAGTGGGCCCGTGAGGCTCAGGAACGTGGCGCTGGCGAGATACTGTTTACGTCGATGAACCACGACGGCACGAAGAACGGTTATGCCAACGAAGCTCTGCGTGAACTGGCCGATACCCTGTCGATACCCATCATCGCCAGCGGTGGTGCCGGCAAGAAAGAGCATTTCCGCGATGTGTTTACCGAGGGCCATGCCGATGCTGCCTTGGCCGCTTCTGTGTTCCACTTCGGTGAGATACCCGTTCCAGAGCTCAAGCAGTATTTAAGACAAGAAGGAATAAACGTTAGAATATGAAAATAGATTTCGATAAGATGGGCGGCCTGGTGCCTGCCATCATTCAAGACGCCACCACAAAGAACGTGCTGATGCTAGGTTTCATGAACGAAGAAGCCTATAACAAGACCATCGACACCAAGCATGTCACCTTCTGGAGCCGTACGCGTAACACCTTATGGACCAAGGGCGAGACTAGCGGCCACTTCCTCAATCTGGTGGACATAAAGATTGACTGCGACAACGACACCCTGTTGGTTCGTGTCCATCCCGTAGGTCCAACCTGCCATACTGGTACAGACACCTGCTGGGGTGAGAACAATGAGGGTAATCCCCTACTCTTCCTGTCGGAGCTACAGGCATTTATCAACAAGCGCAAGCAAGAGATGCCTGAGGGTTCCTATACCACCAGCCTCTTCAACAAAGGCGTCAACAAGATAGCCCAAAAGGTAGGCGAAGAAGCCTTGGAGACTGTGATTGAAGCCACCAATGGTACTGCTGAGCACCTTGTCTATGAGGCCAGCGACCTGCTCTACCACCTCATCGTGCTGTTGGCCGAGAAGGGACTGAACATCGAGGATGTCGCCGAGGAGCTGCATCGCCGCCACGACCCCGATTGGGACCGCCAGCGTCGCGAGGCAAAGGCTGCAGGCAAAATGAAATAGTCAATTGTAAATCGTCAAATAGTAAATAGTAAGATGCTGATAGATTATAAGAAGGTAGATATCTACCACAAAGACGGAGCCCCCGTATTGCATGATGTCGACTTCCACGTCGATGAGGGCGAGTTCATTTATGTCATAGGCCGTGTCGGTTCTGGCAAGAGTTCGCTGCTGAAGACTATCTACTTCGAGATGGACGTTGAGTCAGCTGAGAATGCTTTTGTGCTCAACCACGACCTGCGTGGACTGAAGACGAAGTATATCCCCGCCCTGCGCCGTCAGATGGGTATCATCTTCCAGGACTTCCAACTATTAGGCGACCGTACCGTCTACGAAAACCTGAAGTTTGTCTTGCAGGCTACCGGATGGAAGAAGAAAGACGAGATCGACGAGCGCATCCACGATGTGTTGGAAGATGTCGAGATGCAGGATTTCGCAGACCGCTATCCCCACGAGTTATCGGGTGGTGAACAGCAGCGCATCGCCATTGCCCGCGCCATTCTGAACAAGCCCAAAGTAATCATTGCCGACGAGCCTACGGGCAATCTCGATCTGGAGACTGCCGCCAACATCATCCAGTTGTTGCGTCAGGTCACACAGACAGGTACTGCCGTAGTGATGACGACCCACAACATCTCGTTGCTCAGCGAGTATCCCGGCATTGTCTATCGTTGTATCGACGGTCGATTGGAAGATATCACGCAGACCTACAACAGCATCTCACTTTACGAGGACAGCGAGACTGCCGGGCAGTCGGGTGTTGACTACAGCACGCGCGAAGACCTGTCGATTTAAAATTGAAATGAGAAAAAGTAAAAATGTAAAAAATAGACACAAAAGCGTATGAAAGTAATGAAATTTGGCGGAACGTCGGTAGGTACGCCGAGCCGCATGAAGGAAGTAACCACATTAGTCACCAAGTCAGGAGAACCCGTCTTCGTCGTTCTCTCTGCTATGTCGGGCACCACCAATTCGCTTGTCGAGATTTCCGACTATCTCTACAAGAAGAACCCTGAGGGTGCCAACGAGGTCATCAACCAGTTAGAGCGCAAGTACATGAAGCACATCGATGAGCTCTACTCTACTGATGCCATGAAGGAACAGACACGCGACTTCATCGTCAGCGAAATGAACTACCTGCGCTCGTTCACCAAGGAACTGTTCACCTCGTTTGAAGAGAAGAGCATCGTGGCCCAGGGCGAGATGATGTCGACTAATATGGTGGTCAACTACATGAAGGAGAACGGCATCAAGGCCGTACTGCTCAACGCGCTCGATTTCATGCGTACCGACAAGAACTCCGAGCCCGATCCCGTCTATATCAAGGAGAAGCTCAGCGCTATCATGCAGGAGAACGAAGGCCAACAGGTGTATATCACGCAGGGCTTCATCTGCCGTAATGCCTATGGAGAAATCGACAACCTGCAGCGTGGTGGCAGCGACTATACCGCATCGCTCATTGGTGCTGCTCTGAACGCCGAAGAGATTCAGATTTGGACAGACATTGACGGCATGCATAACAACGACCCGCGCGTGGTAGATAAGACCGAGCCCGTCCATCAGCTGCACTTTGAGGAGGCTGCTGAGCTGGCCTATTTCGGTGCCAAGATTCTGCACCCAACCTGCGTCCAGCCCGCCAAGTATGCCGGCATTCCTGTCCGTCTGCTCAATACGATGGACCCCGACGCCGAGGGTACCACCATCAGCAATGCTACTGAGTATGGAAAAATCAAGGCTGTCGCTGCTAAAGACAACATCATCGCCATCAAGATTAAGTCGTCGCGCATGTTGCTGGCCACCGGTTTCCTGCGTAAAGTCTTCGAGATTTTCGAGTCTTACCAGACACCTATTGACATGGTCTGCACCTCTGAGGTCGGCGTCTCAATGTCTATCGACAACAGCGCACACCTCGGTGAAATCGTCGACGAATTGAAGAAGTACGGTACCGTAACTGTCGATACAGGCATGTGTGTTGTCTGCGTCGTGGGTGATCTCGATTGGTCGAACATCGGCTTTGAGACTAAGGTGCTCGACGCCATGAATAATATTCCCGTGCGCATGATTTCGTATGGTGGCTCCAATTACAACATCTCATTCCTTATCAAAGAGGAAGACAAGAAGCGTGCCCTGCAGTCACTCAGCAACACCTTATTTCACCAGAAATGAGTAATGAGTAAAATAAAACACAAAAACTAAGATGAAAGGTATTTTTCCTTTAGACAAATTCGAACAGCTGCAGACGCCGTTCTACTATTATGATACCGACCTGTTGCGCCAGACGTTGCGTGCCATCGGTGAAGAGGCCCACAAACACGAAGGCTTTGTGGTTCACTATGCCGTCAAGGCCAACGCCAACCCCAAGTTGCTACGCATCATCCGCGAGGCAGGCTTGGGTGCCGACTGTGTCAGCGGTGGCGAGATAGAGGCCAGCATCCGTGCCGGCTTCCCCAGTCAGAAAATCGTCTATGCCGGCGTAGGTAAGAGCGACTGGGAAATCAACCTCGGACTCGACAACGACATCTTCTGCTTCAACGTCGAGAGCATTCCCGAACTCGAGGTCATCAACCAACTGGCTGCCGCCAAGGGCAAGGTGGCCCGCGTGGCCTTCCGACTGAATCCCAACGTCGGTGCCCACACCCATGCCAACATCACCACCGGTTTGGCCGAGAATAAGTTTGGTATCGACATGCGCGACATGCTGCGCGTCATCGACGAGGCCTCGCACATGCCCTACATCCGCGTCGTCGGCCTTCACTTCCACATTGGTAGCCAGATACTCGACATGGGCGACTTCGAGGCTCTCTGCAACCGTGTCAACGACCTGCAGCTCGAACTCGAGCGCCACCGCATCACCCTCGAGCACATCAACGTCGGTGGCGGACTGGGTGTCGACTATCAGCACCCCAACCGCGTGCCCATTCCCGACTTCAAGGCCTATTTCGACACCTATGCCAAGAAGCTGCGCCTGCGCCCCGGCCAGACGCTCCACTTCGAGTTGGGACGTGCCGTCGTGGCCCAATGCGGATCGCTTATTACGCGTACCTTATATATAAAGGAGGGACAGCAGAAACGTTTCTGCATCGTCGATGCCGGATTCACTGACCTCATCCGCCCGGCACTCTATCAGGCTTACCACAAGATTGAAAACATCTCCAGCGACGAACCGCTCCTGGCCTACGACGTCGTCGGCCCCATCTGCGAGTCTACCGATGTCTTTGCCAAGCAGATTGACCTCAACGCCGCCCACCGTGGCGACCTTCTGGCCATCCGTTCGGCAGGAGCCTATGGCGAGATTATGGCTTCTCAGTACAATTGTCGACGCCTACCTCAAGGGTATATGAGTGATGAAATTTAAGTATAATATCCAAAAGAATTCTTTTTTCTTTTGGATATTTACTTTATTTCTATTACCTTTGCAGCGCCATTGGAGTAGTCCCCGCTTGTTTTGGGGTACCGGTGGTAAGATAAATTGCATAGAAATATGAAAGTAATGAAATTCGGCGGAACGTCCGTAGGTTCCGTAAAAAGCATTCTTAGCTTGAAAAAAATTGTGGAGACAGAGGCTCGGACGCAACCTGTCGTAGTAGTAGTAAGTGCACTGAACGGCATCACTGACCAACTGATCGCCACATCAAAGATGGCCAAGCAGGGCGATGAGCACTATCGTGAGGAATTCGACACGATGGTAACACGCCACCACCAGATGATTGAGGCTATCATTACGGATGACAAAAAGCGCATAGACTTATTTAATAATGTAGACCAGCTCTTCGACCAGTTGAAGAGTATCTTCTACGGTGTTTACCTCATTCACGACCTGAGCGAGAAGACGGCCGACACCATCGTCAGTTATGGTGAGCGTCTGAGTTCTCATATCGTGGCAGCTATGATTAAGAATGGTGTTCGTATGAACAGCCGTGACTTCATTCGCACCTGGGACAAGGAAGGCAAGCACGTCATTGATGCCGACCTGACGACGCAACTGGTAAAGGAGGCTTTCAAGGACATCAACGAGAAAAATGTGTATGTAGTTCCTGGCTTTATTGCTCGTGACCGCGACTCACATGAAACGACTAATTTGGGACGTGGCGGTTCTGACTACACGGCATCTATCATTGCTGCTGTTCTGAATGCTGAAATCCTTGAGATATGGACTGACGTTGACGGCTTTATGACAGCCGACCCAAAGGTCATCAAGACGGCTTATACCATTAACGAACTATCGTACGTCGAGGCTATGGAACTCTGTAACTTCGGCGCTAAGGTCATCTATCCCCCGACGATTTATCCCGTTTGTGTCAAGAATATTCCTGTCAAGGTAAAGAATACTTTCAATCCCGAACATCCAGGAACCCTGATTAAGGCCAAGATTGAGAACGACCAGAAGCCTATCAAGGGTATCTCAAGCATCAAGGGCACTTCGCTAATTACCGTTACAGGTCTGTCGATGGTGGGTGTCATTGGTGTGAACCGTCGTATCTTTACCACGCTGGCCAACAAGGGTATTTCTGTATTTATGGTGTCACAGGCTTCTTCCGAGAACTCTACCTCTATCGGTGTGCGCGACGAAGATGCTGCAGCTGCCGCAGAAGTGCTGAACGCTGAGTTTGCTAAAGAGATCGAGACAGGTGCTATGTTCCCCATGCAGGTAGAGAGTGGTCTTGCCACCATTGCCATCGTGGGTGAGAACATGAAGCAGACGCCAGGTATTGCCGGTAAGTTGTTTGGCACACTGGGACGCTCAGGTATCTCGGTGATTGCCTGTGCACAAGGTGCTTCTGAGACGAACATTTCATTTGTCGTTGACGGCAAATTCCTGCGTAAATCCCTGAACGTGCTCCACGACTCGTTCTTCCTGTCGGAATACAAGGTGCTGAACCTCTTCATCTGCGGTATCGGTACCGTAGGTGGCATGCTGCTCGAACAGATTCGCACCCAGCAGCAGTTCCTCATGCAATCGCGCCGCCTGAAGCTGAACGTGGTGGGCATTTCCGATGTCGACAACTTTGTATTGGATCGCGACGGTATCGACCTCGACAACTACGAGAAGACGTTGCGTGCTGGCTTCCCTGCCAATACCGACCACATGCGTGACGAGATTGTAAAGATGAATATCTTCAACAGCGTCTTCGTTGACTGTACCGCCAGCAAGCAGATTGCAACTCTCTACCAGACATTCCTGGAGCATAACATATCCGTCGTAGCTGCCAACAAGATTGCCGCTTCCAGCGACTACGACAGCTATCTCAAACTGCGTCAGACAGCCCGCGACCGTGGCGTATGGTTCCGCTATGAGACCAACGTAGGTGCTGGTCTTCCCATCATTGGCACTATCAATGACCTGTGCAACTCAGGAGACAAGATCCTGAAGATTGAGGCGATCCTCTCAGGTACGCTGAATTTCATTTTCAATGAGATTGCTGCCGATGTGCCCTTCTCTGAGACAGTTCGTCGCGCTAAAGAACAGCGTTACTCTGAACCCGACCCACGTATCGACCTCAGCGGTACGGATGTAATCCGAAAGCTAGTTATTTTGACGCGTGAGGCTGGCTACAAGGTTGAACAGGACGATGTTGAAAAGCACCTTTTCGTGCCCGACAGCTACTTCGAGGGCTCGATTGAAGACTTCTGGAAGCGTCTGCCTGAACTCGATGCAGACTTCGAATGTCGCCGCAAGGTGCTCGAGGCCGAGAACAAGCGCTGGCGCTTTGTCGCCACGATGGAAGCTGACGAGAACAATCCTTCGTCGTTCAAGACCAGCGTAGCCCTGAAGGAAGTACCCTACGGACATCCATTCTATGGTCTGGAAGGCTCCAATAACATCGTGCTGCTGACGACTGAGCGCTATAAGGAATACCCAATGCTCATCCAGGGCTATGGTGCCGGTGCTGCCGTAACTGCCGCAGGCGTCTTCGCAAATATCATGAGCATAGCGAACATATAAGCCCTATTAGACTTATAAGACCTATATGCCCTATGAAAAGAATAATTATTCTTGGTGATGGCATGGCAGATCTTCCCGTCGAGCGACTCGGTGGGAAGACCTTGCTGCAATATGCCCATAAGCCCATGATGGACCAGTTGGCGCGTGAAGGACGCTGTGGACGTCTCGTCACTGTGCCTGAAGGCTTTCCTCCAGGCAGCGAGGTGGCCAATACGGCTATCCTCGGCTACGATTTGAACAAAGTATATGAAGGCCGAGGCCCCTTGGAGGCAGCAAGTATCGGCTATGAGATGGCTGATGATGACTTTGCCATCCGCTGCAATATCATCACGTTGGAAGACGGAAAGATTATCACGCATAACGGTGGGAATCTGGAAACGGAAGATGCCCGCGTGCTGATTGACTATCTGAACGAGCATCTTGCTTCAGATCGTGTCAAGTTCATTTGCGGCATCCAGTATCGTCATTTGTTGGTCATCAAAGGTGGTAACAAGCACATTACATGTGCCCCACCCCACGATCATCCCAATGAGGAATGGCGCTCACTGCTGGTAAAAGCAAATATTCCTGAAGCACAGGAAACAGCAGATTTGATCAATGATCTTATTCTGAAGTCGCAGGAGCTGCTGGCCAAGCACCCTTATAATCTGGCAAAGGCTGCCAAGGGTGAGCGGCAAGCCAACAGCATCTGGCCTTGGAGCGGTGGCTATCGTCCCTCGATGCAGACGCTGATGGAACAGTATCCGCAGGTAAAATGCGGTGCTGTCATCTCGGCTGTCGACTTGATTCAAGGCATCGGTAAATATGCTGGTCTGCGCATCATCAAGGTGCCGGGAGCAACAGGTTTGGCCAACACCAACTACGAAGGTAAGGCACAGGCAGCTATCGACGCCCTGCGAACTGACGACTTTGTATTCGTACATGTCGAAGCCAGCGATGAAGCCGGACATGATGGCGACCTGGAGTTGAAACTCAAAACCATTGAGTATCTGGATCAGCGACTCATCACCCCCATATATAAAGAGGTACGCGAGTGGGACGAGCCAGTATGTATTGCCGTACTGCCCGACCACCTGACGCCTGTTGAACAGCGTATCCATGTGGGCCAGCCTGTGCCTTTCCTGATATGGCACCGCGACATTGAGGCTGACGACGTACAGCAATACGATGAAGTCAGTTGTGTGTCAGGCGTTTACGGACTTCTGAAACTCGACGAATTTATGAAAACATTTATGAGCTTATGAAATATTACAGCACTAACGGTAAAGCACCACAGGCCAATCTGGAGAAGGCCGTAGTAAAAGGACTGGCAGAAGACCGCGGTCTCTACATGCCAGAAGAGATATACAAGTTGCCGAAAGAGTTTTTCGACGACATGAAGGACCTATCGTTTCAGGACATTGCCTACAACGTAGCTTCCAACTTCTTTGGCGAGGACGTCGACGAAGATGCCCTGCAAGACCTCGTCTTCGACACGCTATCGTTCGACTGTCCGGTAGTCAAGGTGGAGGACAACATCTATGCCTTGGAGCTCTTCCATGGTCCCACCCTCGCCTTCAAGGATGTCGGCGCACGCTTTATGGCGCGTTTGCTGCAGTACTTTATCAGAGGAGAGAGGAAAGAGGAAAAAGGAGAGAGAACGGTAAACGTCCTCGTGGCTACCAGTGGCGACACGGGTTCTGCCGTTGCCAACGGCTTCCTCGGCGTTGACGGCATCCACGTCTATGTGCTCTATCCTAAGGGCAAGGTAAGCCCTATTCAGGAGTGCCAGTTCACGACGCTGGGCAAGAACATCACCGCCATCGAGGTGGACGGCGTGTTCGACGACTGTCAGGCGCTGGTGAAGTCGGCCTTTATGGACGAAGAGTTGAATCGCCACATGAAGCTTACTTCGGCCAACAGCATCAACGTGGCCCGTTTCCTGCCACAAGCATTCTACTACTTCAATGCTGTAGCGCGCCTTGCTGCCCTCGGCCATCAGACATCAGACATCGTCATGTGCGTGCCCAGCGGTAACTTCGGCAACATCTGCTCGGCTCTCTTCGGCCACGAGATGGGTCTGCCTATCAAGCGTTTCATCGCTGCCAACAACGCTAATGACGTGTTCTACAAATATTTGCAGACAGGACAGTACGAGCCAAAGGCCAGCATTCAGACTTTAGCCAACGCGATGGATGTCGGCGACCCCTCAAACTTTGCCCGCATCCTGAACCTTTATTCGAAGAACAACACGCTGTCGCCCGAAGAGACCCATCAGGCCATCACCTCGCTCATCAGTGGCGCCACCTACAGCGACGAACAGATTGCCGAGACCATGCGCCAATGCTATGCCGATACCGGTTACGTGCTCGATCCTCACGGTGCCTGCGGATACCGCGCCCTGAAGGAAGGTCTGAAGCCCGGCGAGGTCGGTGTCTTCTGCGAGACAGCCCACCCGGCTAAGTTCAAGGAGAAAGTCGACGCCATCCTGGGCACCGACATCGAGATTCCCGAGCGCCTGCAGGCCTTTATGAAGGGGCAGAAGCAAAGCGTTGCCATGAGCAAGGATTTCAGCGATTTCAAGGCCTATCTGATGCAGCAGTAATTTCGCAAACGTTAACGTGATAAAAACGTTAAAAGAAGAATTCTATTCGTAAAATATTCACTATCTTTGCAGCATAAAAAAACGAAACTATTAAAACATACTTTTTATGAAACCGTTAAACAAACACTTTGCTCCGAAGAGCGTGATGCCTGAAAAGGTGATTCAGTTTGGTGAGGGAAACTTCCTTCGTGCATTCGTTGATTGGATTATCTGGAACATGGACCAGAAGACCAACTTCAACGGTTCTGTTGTTGTCGTACAGCCCATCGACCGCGGCATGGTCGACTGGTTGAACGGTCAGGACTGTCTGTATCACGTCAACCTGCAGGGTCGTGAGAACGGCAAGCCCGTCAACACCCTCGAGCGTATCGACGTCATCAGCCGCGCATTGAACCCCTACTCTCAGAACGACGCCTTCATGGCACTGGCCGACCAGCCCGAGATTCGTTTTGTCATCTCGAACACCACCGAGGCCGGTATTGCCTTCGACCCCGCTTGCAAGCTGGACGACAAACCCGCCAGCAGCTATCCTGGTAAGCTGGTTCAGTTGCTGTATCGCCGCTGGCAGACCTTCAACGGTGATCCCACGAAGGGTCTTATCATCTTCCCCTGCGAACTCATCTTCCTCAACGGCCACGTGCTGAAGGATTGCATCAACAAGTATATCGAACTGTGGCAGCTGCCTGCTGACTTCAAGAAGTGGTTCGACGAGTCGTGCGGCGTTTACGCTACCCTTGTAGACCGTATCGTTCCGGGCTTCCCCCGCAAGGAGATTGCCGAGATTCAGGAGAAAGTCGGCTATCGCGACAACCTCGTCGTACAGGCCGAGAACTTCCACCTCTGGGTTATCGAGGCTCCGAAGGAAGTCGCTCAGGAGTTCCCCGCCGACAAGGCCGGACTGCACGTGCTGTTCGTACCCTCTGAGGAGCCCTACCACAAGCGTAAGGTTACTCTGCTCAACGGCCCGCACACCGTGCTTTCGCCCGTTGCCTTCCTCAGCGGTGTCAACATTGTTCGTGACGCCTGCAACCACGAAGTCATCTCGAAGTACATCCACAAGGTACAGTTCGACGAGCTCATGCAGACTCTCGACCTGCCGATGGACGAACTCGAGAAGTTTGCCGGTGACGTGCTGGAGCGCTTCGACAACCCCTTCGTCGACCATCAGGTGACGAGCATCATGCTCAACTCGTTCCCCAAGTTCCAGGCTCGCGACCTGCCCGGCGTGAAGACCTACCTCGAGCGCAAGGGCGAACTGCCCAAGGGTCTCGTCTTCGGTCTTGCTGCCATCATCACCTACTACAAGGGTGGCAAGCGTGCTGACGGTGTGGAAATCATCCCCAACGACGACGAGAAGATCATGGGTCTGCTCAAGGAGCTGTGGGCTACTGGCGACACGCAGAAGGTGGCAGACGGTGTACTCGGCGCCGAGTTTATCTGGGCCGAAGACCTCAATAAGATTCAGGGCTTAAACGCTATGATCAAGCAGTTCCTCGACCTCATCCAAGAGAAGGGCATGCTCGAAGCTGTTAAGACTATCTTGTAAGACAATACTCCCTTTTACCATAAATATCGGCACATCCTAAGTGGGTGCGCCGATATTTATTTTTATGATAAATTGTATGTTATTAGTATTTAGGCATACGTGTTAGAATGCTATCAGATTTAAGCGGCCATAGACACTGTAACCAGAGCTGATAGTCATTGAGCAGGTTATTACGTGCTACAGGATGTTGTTTTACTCGTGGGTCGTGAACACCACGAACAATAAAGTTGTAGCGTGCCTCGTTTCCCTGATAATCGGTCAGTATGTAGGTCAGGCGGTAGGGTCGTTCCTCATTAAAACAAACAATGCCACGATTGAAATCGGTATGTAGAACTGGCAGTCGCATACCAGGTTCACGATACGACTTCATATACCAGATACGGGTGCGCCGCCAATGCTCATAGTCGCCCCAGAGGTTTACTTCCAGCTGACAGCTGACGGGAATGCTATCGACATCGGCTCGGAACACTTCGTGGCCATCGACCAGCAGGCGCGTTAGTCGGATGCCGTAGTGGTTGTAGGTATGCTGGCTATAGTCGTCTGCCCACAGGGCAAAGCCTACCCTGCCCCATGCGGTAAACTCACGAGACAGTGTCCACTCGGTGCGCTGTTTTTTTGTATCTGGCTGTCCAAAACCAAAGGTCTGCTTGCTACTGCCGCCATTAAACACGCCCTCACCCGCGACGGGAATAGCCATGAATGAGTGGGCTTGCGGCGCTACAGTGTCGACAATGAAGCGTGCCAGTTTCTGCATCGGGTCGCGCAACACCCACGTGCGAGTATCATGCAGTTCAAGGTGCAGATGAGGTCCTGTTGAGTGTCCTGTATTACCGCTCCAGGCAATGCGTCGTCCAGCCTTAACGGGAAATCGGTCGGGTGGAAAGCGCAGGTCAATAGTGTCTCGATGGTTCAGCTGAAGGGCATCCTCATACTCGTCGTCAAAAGCTTTCAGATGGCAGTAGACGCTAGTCTTACCATCGGGATGGTCAACATAGATGGCATTACCAAAACCATATTTATTAACAGTAACACGGCTGACGAAACCATCTGCAATAGAAAATATCTCCTTTCCTTCCTGATTGTCAGTCTTGATGTCGATACCACCGTGGAAATGAAACGGACGCGGTTCACCAAAATTGCCAGCCAATACAATGTCGTAGTTGACGGGACTCTGATATGGTGTTGGGTGATAGATGTTAGATGTTGGTTCTTCGCCACACGACATCAACACCCAACAGCCAACACCTATCACCCAACACCTAACCCCCATCAGCATGCCTTAAACGACATATCAAGCCCCTTCACCGAGTGCGTCAGCGCACCTACTGAGATGAAGTCGACACCCTGCTCGGCATAGTCACGAATGGTGTCGAACGTAATGCCTCCTGAGGACTCCGTCTCGTAGCGTCCGGCAATGATATCAACGGCCTTCTTGGTGTCGACCACCGAGAAGTTGTCGAGCATGATGCGGTCGATGCCACCATGATTAAGTACCTGCTGCAACTCGTCGAATGAGCGCACCTCAATCTCAATCTTCAGATCGAGGCCTTTCTCCTTCAGATACTGATGACAGCGGTCAATGGCATTAACAATACCGCCAGCAAAGTCGACGTGGTTGTCTTTCAGCAGAATCATGTCGAACAGTCCAATGCGGTGGTTACAGCCTCCGCCAATCTTTACGGCCTGCTTCTCCAGCATACGCATACCCGGAGTGGTCTTGCGGGTGTCCAGCACACGCGTCTTGGTACCCTTCAAGTGCTGTACATACTTATCGGTCATCGTGGCTATACCACTCATGCGCTGCATGATGTTCAGCATCAGACGCTCGGTCTGCAACAGCGAACGTGTCTTACCTGTCACAATCATGGCAATGTCGCCTTTCTTCACACGCGCACCATCCTGCATCAGTACCTCAACCTGCATCTCGGGGTCGAAGCGGTGAAACACCTCTTTGGCGACTTCTATACCTGCTAAGATACCATCCTCCTTGATGAGCAGATGCGACTTACCCATGGCTTCCGCGGGTATGCAACACAGCGTGGTGTGATCACCATCGCCGATATCCTCAGCAAACGACAGGTCGATTAGTCTGTCGACGAGTTCTTTAACGTCCATGTCGTAGTTTGGCCTATAGAAATCAATACTTAACATAAGCAATTATTTTGTTTTGATTATTATTCCTGAACTTTCTTATCACGGTTCTTCCATGTAAAGAACCACGCCACGGCAATGATGAATGCAGCACCGCCTACACCATAGCCGACCATCATGTCGAAGCCAAAAGCATTTTTCGACACCATTAGGAATGACGAACAGACCACCGTCATAAACAGCGACGGCAGAAAGGTTACCCAGTAGGGTTTATGCTGGCGAACCAAATAGACCGTGATGGCCCAAAGCGTAAAGACGGCCAGCGTCTGGTTAGCCCATCCAAAGTAGCTCCAAATGACGTTGAAGCCATCGGGATTCGAGATGTTATAGAACAGCAGCAGCATGGTGGCACCAAACAGCGGGATACAGATCCAGATGCGCTTGATGATGGTCTTCTGCTCCAAATGGATGAATTCTGCGATAATCAGTCGGGCAGAACGCAGGGCCGTGTCACCACTGGTAATCGGTGCAGCCACAACACCCAGCAAGGCCAGAAGTCCGCCAAACGTGCCCAGCCAACCCTCGCTGACTGCCGTCACCACCTCGGGAGCCTGTAGCGTAAGCGGCTGACCTAACTCCTGGGCGGCACCGCCATAGAAGAAATACATCGACACCGTAGCCCAGATGAGTGCCACAAGACCTTCGGTAATCATAGCGCCATAGAACATGGGGCGTCCCATCTTCTCGTCCTTCACGCAACGGGCCATCAGAGGGGTCTGCGTAGCGTGGAAGCCGCTGATAGCGCCACAGGCGATGGTAATGAACAGAGCGGGGAAGATAGGCGTAGTGAATCCTTCGCCACTAATACCTTCATACAATTCGGGCAGCTCAGGCCACTTGATGAAGAGCACAGCCATCAGCGCCACAGCCATAAACAGCATGGAGATGGCAAACAGCGGATAGACTTTACCGATAATCTTGTCGATAGGCAACATCGTGGCAATGATGTAGTAGACGAAGATGATGCCGCACCAGATATAGACCCACAACAGGTCGTCGCTGCACATCTTGCCTAGAATGAGCGCAGGACTATAGACAAACACGGCACCCACCATCATCAGCAGGAATACCGAGAAAACGAGCATTATCTTCTTGGTAGGCTGACCCAGATAGCGGCCAATGAGTTCGGGTTGTCCTGCACCACCATTGCGCATAGACAGCATGCCTGACAAGTAGTCGTGTACAGCACCGGCAAAGATGCAACCTAAGACAATCCACAGATAAGCAGCAGGCCCAAACTTAGCACCCATGATAGCACCAAAGATAGGACCTGTACCAGCAATGTTCAGAAACTGAATCATGAAAATCTTCCAATTGGGAAGTACGATGAAGTCGACACCGTCGGCTTTCTCTACGGCAGGAGTAACACGGTTATCGGGGCCAAATACTTTCTCCACGAAACGACCATAAAGCAGATAACCCGCCACAAGAGCCACCAGACTCACAAGAAAAGTAATCATTTTATTCGATGTATGTTATTATTCTTTGTGCAAAGGTACAAATAATTATGAATTATGAATTATGAATTATGAATTATTTTGTACCTTTGCATGCAAAAATTGACGCATAACGTGAAACGACATATACTTTCCCTCCTTATTCTTTGCTCGTTGACCACACTCGCACAACCCAAATACGAGGTAAGAGCAGTGTGGCTGACCACTATCGGTGGTATCGATTGGCCCTCGAGATATGCCCACGACGGCATGGGCATAGAACGGCAGAAGCAAGAGCTGACCAACATGCTCGACCGCCTGCAGGCCATCAACATCAACACGGTACTGTTGCAGACGCGCGTGCGTGCTACGACCATCTATCCGTCTGACTTGGAACCGTGGGACGGATGTCTGTCTGGGCGCCCTGGACAGTCGCCGGGATACGATGCCTTGCAGTTTGCCATCGACGAGTGTCACCGCCGCGGAATGGAGCTACACGCGTGGATTGTCACCATCCCCATCGGCAAGTGGAACAGCTATGGCTGTCAGCAGTTGCGACGTCGCTATCCATCGTTGGTGAAACGCATAGGCGAAGAGGGCTATATGAATCCCGAAAGCTATCAGACGGCCGACTATCTGGCACGCATTTGCGCAGAGGTGACAAGTCGCTACGACGTGGATGGCATTCATCTGGACTATATCCGCTATCCAGAGACGTGGCGCGGTAGCAAACGTTCCGACAACATTACGCATATCGTTGAAACAGTAAGCCACGAGGTTAAACGACTCAAACCGTGGATAAAGATGAGTTGTTCACCGATAGGCAAGTACGACGACCTGAGCCGCTACAGTTCGCGGGGATGGAACGCACGTCGCCAAGTGGCGCAAGATGCACAAGGCTGGCTACGCGAGGGGTTGATGGATCAGCTGTATCCGATGATGTATTTTCAAGGCAACAACTTCTATCCGTTTGCCATCGACTGGCAGGAGCAGAGCAGCGGGCGCATGGTCATATCGGGCTTGGGCACATATATGCTGCATCCGCGTGAGCGCAACTGGCCGTTGGCAGAGGTACAGCGACAACTGAACGTCACGCGTCAGATAGGAGTGGGACATTGTCACTTCCGCGCCAAATTTCTGTTAGACAATGTGAAGGGGATCTATGACTATATGACGCTGTTTGACCGCCATCCGTCGCTGATCCCGCCAATGACGTGGGCACAGAGCATAGCACCTGACGCACCTACTACGCTATCGGTAGAACGGACAGCCGAGGGTGACCAACTCGCGTGGAGCGGAGCCAACGACCGCAGCGACGGTCCCTATCTGCTGTATAACGTCTACGCCTCGACAGAAACGCCTGTCGATATCAGCAATGCCGAGAATCTAATAGCTACGAGATGCGCGTTCAACCATCTGTCCATCCATCGGCAGGCTGGTCGTCCCCCACTCTATTATGCTGTTACGGCGATGGACCGCTATGGTAACGAGAGTATGCCCGTCAGAGAAGTATCCGACAAACCTGTAATGGCTGTCGTTCCGATGTTGCTGATACAGAACAACGGTGAGACGTTGAACGTACCAGACAGCCACCAGTTGGACGCGCGTCTGCTGACCATCAGCGACATGCAGGGTCGCGTGGTGCATACGCTAGTCAACCAACCCATCATTCACATCAGCAGTCTGCCGGAAGGTATGTACCAGCTACGGGCAATGTATAAGAAAGGAAAGACGCATCGGCTGGGCTGTTTCATCATCAAGAGGAAACAGTAGCAATTATTCGTATTTTTATTGGCGTGCGCGCTTGATGATGCTGTAAGCCTGATACAAGCCGAGTTCACCAGCCTTGGAGAGGTCTCGGATGGCCTCTTCCTGTCGCTTGTTGGCTAAGTAAGCCAAGCCGCGGTTGTAATACGCCTCGGCCAGATTGGCATCCAGTTCAATGGCGCGTGTATAGTCTCGGATGGCATGTTCAAAGTCTAGGCATTGCACATAGGCATTACCAAGATTATAGTGGAAATAGGCATTCTGAGGTGCCAACGTGACAGCTTCTGTCAGACGGTCGATGAGATTGGCCGTTCGCAGGGGAATGTCGGTACTGTCGTTCTGCCACTCGCTGACGGCTCGCAGCCAACAGGCAACAACGGGGGCGTCGTGTCCTTCGAGGAAGGCATCGACATCGCTGATGGTGGAGCGGCCTTTCACGATAAACAGCTGATGGTCAGCTGGCAGCACACGATTCAACGAATCAACCTGACGGTCGTAAGGCACGTAGTTGCTGACGCTTTGCTGCTGACGTTCGGTAGAAAGGACATACATCGGCAGATAGTCCATACCGACCTTGCGATTCTGTACGCGTCCACGATACTCACTCTGGTATTCGTGCTCCATCTCCTGTTCGTCAGCAACGGCCAGCTGGTTGTATTTCTCGATATCTTCGTCGCTACGCTTACGCATCTGCTTCTTCGAGAGACGCGGCTGGTGGCCGAAACGCTTGTTGATCTGTGCCTTCAGAATGCGGAACTCATCGGTTTCAGCCTGCTTGGTCATACCCAGGCTACGATAGCATTGGGCACGCTGGTGCAGACCCGTCCAGAAGTTCGGATACTGGTCAATCACCTGCGAATAGTCTCGGATGGCTGCTCGCGGGTTACCAGTCTTCTCCAACAACAGCGCACGATTGTACAATGCCATCAGGTTGTCGGGTTCCAGCTTCAGCACAAAGTCGAAGTCGGTAATGGCGCGGTTGTCGTCACCCACCTGAGCACGCAGCAGTCCGCGATTGTAGTGACCAAGGAAATTGTTAGGCTCATAGTCGAGGGCGAGGTCGTAGTCAGCCATTGCTCCACGCAGGTTGTTCTGGTTGAAACGCGCCAAGGCCCTATTGATGTAGAGTCCGCCTTGCTTGGGCTGCAGATGAATGGCCTTGTTGAGATAGTTTTCGGCATCTTTCCATTCTTCACGCGACAAGGCTATGCCGCCACGCATCGACCAGGCACCAGCGTCGTAGGCGTCCAGCGCAAGACTTTTGTCCAACTCCGAAATGGCCTGTGTGGTGTCTTTCTGCAACAAATAGACTTCCGAACGCATCAAGTAGACACGGGCATTCTTGCTCCAGCGGGTAGCCATCGTGTCGAGTTCGGCCATCGCCTGGTCGTACGATTTCTCCTGTATGCGACACAGCGTACGGTTGTGCCATACGTTCATATTCTCGGGCTCATAGCGCAACACGGTATTGTAGTCGGCAACGGCAGCAGCATAGTCTTTCTGCTGGATGTGACACAAGCCGCGCAGCTCGTAGATACCCGTCACAAAGGGATTGCGGCTGATGGCTTCCGAACAGTCGTTCTCAGCACCAGAGAAATCGTCGAGATAGTATTTGGCCACAGCACGATAGTACCAAGGATCGTAGAGATAGGGCTTGGCGGCAATGGCCTGATTGAAGTACTGGATAGAAAGCACATAGTCCTCGTAATATAGTGCCGAACGACCCGTCGTCAACAGGCGGTCGGTATTGAACTGAGCCATACCGACCATCGGAACAAATAACAAAAGGAGGACAATCTTTCTACCCATAAAAATGCTTACTTCCTGACTGCTTTTGTCTTGTACCCGCAGCGGTAACGTCCTTGAATCAGTGCTTTCAATTTACTCTTAATCAGCTGCTTACGGAGCGGAGAAACGCGATCAACAAACACTTTTCCTTCCAAGTGGTCAAACTCGTGCTGCATGACGCGTGCCAAGTAGCCGCTGACCCATTCGTCGTGGGCCTCGCCCTTCTCGTCCAGCCATTGCACATGGATACGCGTGGGGCGCACCACCTTCTCGTGAATGGCGGGCAACGACAGACAACCCTCTTCCGACGTATCGGTCTCGCTATCGTCGTATTCGACGATATGCGGATTGATATACACGCGTCTGAAGTCTTTATACTCAGGCATGTCGTCGCTCAGCACGTCGAGGTCAATGACAACAACACGAATGGCACGTCCTACCTGGGGAGCGGCCAGTCCGATACCCTCACTCTCGGCCAGCGTGTCCCACATGTCCTTGATAAAGCCCTCCAAGTCGGGATAGTCCATCGTGATGTCTTCGGCAACCTTGCGAAGAACGGGCTGGCCATATATATAAATAGGTAATATCATTTTAAATGAAAGATGAAAAATGAAAGATGAAAAATTACTTCTTCGAGCGCATGTAGTCTTGCAGAATGATGGTGGCGCTAATCTCGTCGACTAAGGCCTTGTCCTGACGGGCTTTCTTCTTCAGTCCTCCGTCAATCATGGCCTGATGGGCCAATACCGACGTGAAACGCTCGTCGTAGTAGTGGATGGGAATCTGGGGCATTGCCTTACGCCAGCGGTTCACAAACTGCTGCACTCGCTGCAGGTTCTCGCTGGGTTGGCCGTTGGGCTGGCGAGGCTCGCCAATGATGATACACTCCACCTCCTCGCGTTCCACATACGCCTTCAGATAGTCAAACAATGTATGCGTCTCAACTGTAGCCAACCCGCCGGCAATCAGTTGCAGCGGGTCGGTAACAGCGAGACCTGTACGTTTCTTTCCGTAATCTACAGATAATATCCGAGCCACAGATTATTTGGCATAGAGAAGCCAGGCACCTGGATATTGCTCCTGCAGGGCATTGCGGCTTGAAGCAGCCTCTGCCTTAGTGTCGAACGTCGTAGCTACCACACGATACATGGCGGGCGATACGTTGTTGTTGACCACCACCTGAGCATCGTAGCCCTTACTCTTCAGCGTCTGCTGCAAACCTTCAGCATTGGCACGCAGAGAGAACGAACCGACGACGACGCTGAAATTCTTCAGACCTGCACCGCTAACCACCGAAACGCTCTCCTGGCGTACGGCAACATTGTCAGCATTGTCAACAACCTGCGTATTGTTAGCTGCTTTTTCCTGCATAGGCACAACCACGTTCTGAGCGTTAGTCGTCTCCTGAGCAGTTGCCTGCTGTTGCTGCTGAGCCTCTTCCTGCTGCTTAGCTTTCAGATAAGCCTGCTTATAGGCACTCTCACTTGATTTACAACCTGTAAAAAGCATAGCCGCTGCGAGGGCTGTGCAAAGTAATGTGTACTTCTTCATTCTTGAATTCTTGTTATATAAAAATTGATTTTCCAAATATTTTTTGCGAAATTACAAATAATTGGGCAAAAGTCAAGAAATTTGCCCGATAAAGTTTGTTAATTTCGAAAACTTTACGTATATTTGCCCTCGAAAACATGTTTTACCTATTAAAATTGATACTATTATGAAAAGTTTAGGTTATTTAGGCGCATTCTTCGGTGGCGCTCTCGCCGGAGCAGTAATTGGTCTTCTTTTGGCCCCCGAGAAAGGTGCAGACACCCGCGAAAAGATTACGGATGCCGTTGACGAGTTCATGAAGAAGCACAACATCAAGTTGAGCCGCAAGCAGGTCAGCGACCTCGTTGATGATATTGCCGAGGCAGCTCCCGAAGTTGAGGCATAAGCGAACATATCGTTTACAATGATGTTGTCGAGCGACAAAAACGTAGAAACTATAGCGCAGCTCATCGAGGCGCTGAAAAATTACATGGGGCTTCAGAAAGAATATCTGAAGCTCAATGTCATCGAGAAGGTGGTGCGACTGCTCACGGCCCTGACCGTAGCCATCGTCTTCATCATCCTCGGTGTCGCTGTGCTGTTTTATCTTTCTTTCGCCCTCGCCTATTGGATGGCACCCCTTGTCGGACTGGGCACGGCGTTCTTCATCATCGGCCTGCTGTTCCTGTTTCTACTCATCTTGGTATACTCTTTCCGCAAGTCCTGGATTGAGCGTCCTCTGGTTAAGTTCCTTGCCTCTACACTCCTAAATTGATACTATGATACAAGACACTCAGCCAACCACTTATCAGACGCTCGAAGAGATTGAACAGCGTAAAGACGAACTGCGTACAGCACTACAGGCCAACAGCAAGCAGATTGGCGGTTTTTGGCATGATTTGACGGCTCCTCAGCAAGCCAACAGCAAAGGCGAGCTCATTTCCAACCTCATCAGCAACAGCATTACCGCTATCGACGCCTTCCTCTTGGCCCGCAAGCTGATGAAGACGTACGGCAAGTTCTTCAACAAGCGAAAGAAACGGTAGAAAAAAAGAGGAAACGACAGGCCCAAAAACCTGTCGTTTCCTTTCCCAGTCCTCAAAAAAGTGATCCGGTCGGGATTCGAACCCGAGACCCACAGCTTAGAAGGCTGTTGCTCTATCCAGCTGAGCTACCAGACCATTTTTGCGGCTGCAAAGTTACAAAATAAAATTGGAATACGCCCTATTTTTTTCTATTTATTTTGTGTTTTGCACTGAAAATAGAACAAAAAACACAGATTAACAGTACAGGAAACATTCTAAACACCTTATCAACGATGACCCCAACAGAAGCAAGAAACGAGCATTTGGCACAGACCATCATCAAAAACCTGCAGCGCCGCCACATCAAGGCATACTATTGCCCCACAGCAGCAGACGCTGTCCGTAAAGTCTCTGAACTCATTGCCGACGGAAGCAGCGTGACATGGGGAGGCACCATGACCGTCCGCGACCTTGGCATCCCCCAAGCACTGAAAGACAGAGGCACCCTAGACGTCATTGACCGCGACTTGGCGACGACACCAGAAGAGAAGCAAGCCATGTACGTCCGGGCCTTTACCACTGACGTCTATCTCACCAGTGCCAATGCTATCTCCGAGAATGGTGTCATCGTGAATATCGACGGCAACGGCAATCGCGTGGCAGCCATTACCTGGGGACCGAAACACGTCATCTTCGTCATTGGTCTGAACAAGGTTGCCCAGACCGTAGAAGCCGCGTTGGCAAGGGCCAGAAGCACCGCGTCGCCCATCAATGCAGCACGATTCGACATCAAGACACCCTGCCAACAAGACGGCATTTGCCATAATTGCAACTCCGCCGACAGCATCTGCAACTACGTCCACTTCCTGAGGAACTCGCCCAGGGGCCGCCATACCGTCGTGCTCGTTGGTGAGACCCTCGGCTATTAGAAACCAATAAGATCTTACGCTATAGACAGATAACTTTCAAATATACCCTGATTTGCAACAGCAAAAGAAAATATTGTTCCTGCACGGATTCTATGCAAGCGGCAGTTGTGTACCAGCCCAAGCATTAAGGGGGTCTTTCGATGGAAAGGCCACCGTACTGACTCCCGACCTTCCACTCCACCCTACCGATGCCATCCGGCTCATCCGCGACATCTGTGACCAAGAGAAACCGGATATCCTTGTGGGCAATAGCTGTGGTTCGTTCTATGCACAGATAATCTCTTCGACATTAGGAGTCCCGGCCTTACTCGGCAATCCGCACTTCAAGATGTCAGAATTCCTACGCGAGCGTATCGGCAACCATCAGTACAAGTCACCAAGAGCCGACGGTAAGCAAGACTTCACCATCAACGAACAGCTTATTAGCGAGTTCGAGAAAATGGAGGCACATCAATTCAGCTGCTATAATAATAAGGAACGTGTATGGGGTGTCTTCGGCGAGGAGGACACGCTAGCACATTTCGAGCCACTGTTCTTAGAGCACTATACGCATGCGTTTCATTTCCCCGGAGGCCATACCCCAACGGCAGAACAATTCAAGACCTGGTATGTGCCACTTATCGAGAAGATGCTTGGAGTGCCATCATCATCGGAGTGACGAGAATCAACTTTTGATAAAATGATATTATGGAAAATTTTGAAGAAATACTGAGAAAAGACCTGCACCAGTTCCTGCTGTCGATGCAGGAGGTAGACGAGCGGTTGCCGGAATGTCCCGATGTCGAAGACAAATGGGAAGAGATAGCTAAGACATATATCCCCGATGGCATCAGGGAGTTCCAGGATTTCCCGTCGGCATCCCTCGGTTGGATGATGTATATCGGCATGGCCGTTGCCAAGATGTGGGACACAGAATGGGAGATATACTCAAAGATTGAAGACCTCTATGCCTACATGCGCGACAAGCGGGGCTATGACTGCATGGATGAGTATATCCGTGAAGAAGTGCTTTCGCTGCAAGGCATAGACTACACGGTTCTAGAGAAAGTTACTGGCGAGTGTGCCTCCCGTGTCTATAATGCCCTGATGCACCAGCATCTGGAACCAGGAACAAAGGAGGCTTTCAATGGCTACGTAACCTGTCTGCACCAGCTCTACCTTATGGGAGCTGCCATGCAGCTGAAGCGTATGGGCTACCACATGACGAAAATATAAAATACCGACACCTCAGTATTATACGTATATAATATAAAGCATGTCTTGGAAACGAAAATATCGCTGTAAAGCCTGTGGCTATGAGGCTGAGGTGTATGAGGGACGCGGCCTGTTCCGCCAACAGATTACACCCATGCTCTGCCCTGACTGCCATACCATCCAGAACATCGTGGTGGGTGGTATCATTGCAGACGTAGCCCCCTCCTACAGAAGCGAGGTCGGCCGTCTGTGTCTGCAATGTGGCAGCGACAACATCCGTATATGGGACATGAAGACCTGCCCTAAATGTCAGGGCGAGATAGAAGACACAGGCGAAAAGGAGTTTTGGACATAAGAAAAGTATCGCTCCGCAATTCTTTGCGTGCCCAAGCAATGTCAGGAAAAAGTACCAAAAATTGTGCTTGGATTTTTGATAGATATAGGAAGATGGGAAGCAAGATTGCGGTTGTTAAATCACAAAGTTACGTCTCGAGGGTCACCAAGTTACGCCTCGGCGGTCACAAAGTGCCACCTTTACGACCTCAAAGTTACGTCTTCGTGATGTAAAAACGGTATCTTTGTGGTGCGAAAACTGTGGTTTTTAAGGGTGTATCGGCGATGTTTGTGGGCGAAAAGGACAATATTTTGGGGCAGACAAAAGAGTAAAAATCCGTAATTGGTTACATATCAGTTGATTGCGAATAACGCCTCATAATTTGCGAATTTGGACCTTGGTAAGTGTTTGGTGGATTTCGTGCGATTCTCAGCACGCCTTTTGTCAATTATTTTACATTTTCACGTCATTATAGTAAGGACTCAAAACAATAGGCAACAGTAACATCTACGACAAACTGCCATCACCGTTCACGTTTGATGACCTGTGTATATCCGAATGTGCGTGTATTCGATAAACCCACAAAGAAGGCCGTCTATGCTCAGCAGACGGCATCCATCAAGGAGAAAGGAGAGTCCAACTGTCCACTTTACGCCATTGGTCACGATGCTCTTTGGCCAACTGATTGAAGGCTGACTGAATCTTCTATCGACATACCAAGGGCATTCGCCTGCAGCGCGTAGCCCGCTATGAGCAATCTGAAGAGGGAGGCGGAAAAGGATGAGGAGTGAGGAATGAAAAAGTCCGCTGACTCTTTGTGAATCAGCGGATTTTATGGTGGAAGTCGAGGTGACAGGACTCGAACCTGCGACAGCCTGGTCCCAAACCAGGAACGCTACCAACTGCGCTACACCTCGATTTTGCGGGTGCAAAGGTACGCATTTTCAGCGACCCCTGCAAATAATTCCGCAATTTTTTTACTTAATAATGCCCTGTTCGACGAAAATCTTCTTCAGCGCCTTCACAGAACGCTCTACCTGCTCTTCGGTATGGGTAGCCATGAGGGCATAGCGTACCAAGGTGTCCTGAGGAGCACAAGCGGGCGGAATGACGGGATTGATGAAGACACCAGCCTTGAACGCGAGGGCGGTGACGAGGAATGTCTTGTCGACGTCGCGCACATAGAGGGGAATGATAGGGCTCTCGGTATCGCCAATCTCGAAGCCTTCCTCGGAGAAACGCTTCAGGGCGTACTTGGTAACCTTCCACAGGGCCTCGATACGCTCAGGCTCCTTCTGCAGGATGTGCAGGGCCTCGAGTGCTGCAGCCGTAGCGGCAGGGGTGTTAGAAGCCGAGAAGATATAGGTGCGGCAGGTGTGACGCAGGAAGTTGATGGTGTCCCAGTCAGAGGCGATGAAACCGCCGATGCTGGCCAACGACTTCGAGAAGGTTCCCATGATGAGGTCTACCTCGTCGGTGAGTCCGAAATAGTCGCAGACGCCACGTCCGTGGTCACCGAAGACACCAATGCCGTGGGCCTCGTCAACCATGATGGAGCAGTTGTACTTGTGCTTCAGCTCGACAATCTCGGGCAGCTTGGCCAAATCACCTTCCATCGAGAACACACCGTCGACAACGATAAGCTTGATAGCGTCGTGGGGCAGCTTCTGCAGCACACGCTCCAGGTCTTCCATGTCGTTGTGCTTGTAGTGCAGCTGACGGGCAAACGACAGACGGCGTCCGTCAACGATACTAGCGTGGTCGCGGTCGTCACAGATGATATAGTCGTCCTTGCCGACAACCATAGCGAGAACGCCCTGATTGACGGAGAAACCTGTAGAGAAGCAGAGGCAGTCGTCCTTGTGGATGAACTCTGAAATTTCCTTCTCTAACTGTACATGCAAGTCAAGCGTACCGTTGAGGAAACGGCTACCGGCACAGCCTGAGCCATACTTATCGAGGGCAGCCTTGGCAGCATCAATGATGCGCTGGTCGCCCGTGAGACCGGTATAGGCGTTTGAGCCGAACATCAACACTTTGTGTCCGCCCATTTCTACTTCGGTTCCCTGTTTGCCCTCAATGGCACGAAAATAAGGATAAACGTCAGCCTCCATAAACTTCTGAGGCTCACGATAGTGTTTGTACTTTTCTTGTAGTTGTCCCATAAATTATATAGGTGTAGCAGAGCTACGAAATTGATTTCAGACTGCAAAGTTACACATTTTTATGGAAACCGTGCATAAAAAGTCAGATATTTCTTTCTTTTTTAGAAATTTATTTGCTTTCAAGCCCGTTTTTCGAGTATAATTCGTACATTTGCAGACGAAATGGATACGAAAAAGAGCATTACTTTCATCATAAATCCCATCTCTGGCACTCAAAACAAAGACCATATACCCAGTCTTATCGACGAGTTGCTGGACAAGACCCGCTTTGACTACGACGTACGCCTGACGGAATATCGGGGACACGCAGCAGAGCTGACCCGCCAATGTGCTGCCGAGGGGCGCGACATAGTGGTGGCCGTGGGTGGCGACGGTACCGTCAATGAAGTGGCACGCTCGCTGACCCACACGCAAACGGCGCTGGGCGTCATTCCCTGCGGTTCGGGCAACGGACTGGCGCGCCATCTGTGTCTGCCGATGGACACGGCCAAGGCGCTGCAGATCATCAACCACTGCCAGATAGAACCGTTCGACTACGGCGTCATCAACGACCTGCCGTTCTTCTGCACCTGCGGCATTGGCTTCGACGCGTTTATCTCGCTGAAGTTTGCCGAGGCTGGCAAGCGTGGGCCGGTGACCTACGTGGAAAACGTGCTGAAGGAAGGACTGAAGTATCGCCCGGAGACCTACGAGATTGTCGACGACAGCGGCATTCACCATCATAAGGCGTTCCTCATAGCCTGTGCCAACGCGTCGCAGTACGGCAACAACGCCTACATCGCGCCAGGAGCCACCATGCGCGACGGCATGATGGACGTCATCATCATGGAGCCCTTCGACGCCCTGGAAGCACCACAGATAGCCGCCGACCTGTTTATGAAGACGCTGGGCAACAACTCAAAGATCAAGACCTTCCGTACGAAGAGCCTGCACATACACCGCCACCACCCCGGGGCCATCCACTATGACGGCGACCCCATCATGACGGGAACGGATATCGACGTGCACATCGAGCATCTGGGCATCAACATCGTCACCAATCCCGATGCTACCGAAGATAGCGGACAACCCAACCAGGTGCTGAATGCCTTCAGCGACTTCTTTAATAATATCAATAATGTACGTGAGGACATCAGCAAGAGCGGACGACGCATTCAGGCCATCAACAAGGTGCTGTTGCGCAAGCTGAGGAATTAACAGAGGGAGCAGCAAGCGGTATGCAAATCTACGTAGTCATCGTGATATTAGCGGCAGCCATCGCCTATGCAGCATGGGCTTTAGCACGCGCTATACGCAGAAAAGACCCCTGTTGCGGCTGTGAGATGAAAAAAAACTGCCAAAAATTTTGTGAATCCAAAAAATAGTGTTACCTTTGCAACCGCTTAAGAGAACGGTGGCTTAACCTACGGTTGAAACTACGGTGCCTTGGATGAGTGGCTTAGTCAACGGTCTGCAAAACCGTCTACGGCGGTTCGAATCCGCCAGGCACCTCTTAGCAAGCTCTCAGAATACCAACAGACAATGGGTTCTGAGAGTTTTTTTGTGGGTATTCGCCAACAGATGATCCATGATTCAGGGAGTGTTCAACGGGGGTAAAAAAAGAATTGATTGTCTCACGACAATCAATCTTTAAATTAACCTTAATAATCTAATACCATGAAAAACACACGGCAAATGTACCACTTTTATTTCAATCTGCAAGTGAATCGCATGGCAAAACCTAAAACTTTAACTTTATTTAAATATATTTCCATCCCAATTAAGTGTTGTTTGCACATTTACTGGCTTTTCCTGTTCCTCGTTAGCAGGCTGGTTGAAATAGTTGACACGCGTCAGCGTGAGCGACTGCTGAACGGAATCAAGGGTTGCCACAAAGGGATAGGCAGGCAGCGCGACATAGCGTGCTGTGGGCAGAGGCTGCCACTGGTCGGAGTAGAACGAGAGCGTGCTCTCGCGAAGATCGGTGCCCCACGTCATCACCACACAAAGCACGCGCTCGCCACCAGCAGTGAGCAAAGCCATGTCTAAGTGCAAAGCTTCGCTAAGGCGTAGCGAGGCATAGTTGTCGGTAAGCTGAGTGAGCTCGCTCTTCCCCTCGAAGGCGTTGGTAACTATCGCAGCCATTCCTGCATCTTTGAAATCAACCATATCGAGACGGTTGTTCTCAGAAAGCGAAGGAGTCAGTGCGGCAGGCATGGTCTTCAACAGATCACGCATAGCAGTCTGTGCATAGGAAGCACCAGCCAACGACAGGAACAATGCTAACAGGAAGTACTTCATCCCCTACCCGGTCTAAGGTCTTTGACACGTATGGCTTTACCCTCGCTGACGGGAAGTGAGCCCTTCTTAACCAGCTTGACAGTAGGCGTCAGCAGGATTTCGTCCTTCAACGCACGCTGGATGTCGCGGGTCATCTTCTGCAACTCGGGATAGACATCGGTATTCAGGCCGTCGAGTTCGACTTCGACCGTCATAACGTCGTTGTCGTTGACGGTATCGAGGGTGATGAGGTAGTTGCTGCCCAAGCCCGGATACTGAACGAGAATCTTCTCGACCTGCATGGGGAAGACGTTGACACCCTTGATGATGAACATATCGTCGGTACGGCCCTTGATGCGGTCGATACGGCGATGGGTACGTCCGCACTTGCACTCGCCGGGAATGATGCGCGTCAGGTCGCGAGTACGGTAACGCAGAATAGGCATCATGGTGCGGTCGAGCGTGGTGAGCACCATCTCGCCGATCTCGCCGTCGGGAACAGGCTCCAGCGTGTCGGGGTCGACAATCTCGAGGATGTAGTTGTCCTCCCACAGGTGCATACCGCACTGCTCCTTACACTCGAAGGCAACGCCGGGACCGTTCATCTCGGTCATACCAAACGAGTTGTAGGCCTTGACGCCCAGCAGGCGCTCGATACGACGGCGCTGCTCCTCGGTATGAGGCTCGGCACCAATAAACAGCGTGCGCAACTTGGTGGCACGCGGGTCGACGCCTTCTTCCTGGAACACTTCGGCCAGACGGATGGCGTAGCTGGGGATTGCGTGAAGACAAGTTGTTCCGAAGTCACGGATAAACATGATCTGACGCTTGGAGTTACCTGCTGCGGCAGGCACCGTGGTAGCGCCTAGCTTCTCAGCACCATACTGGAAGCCCAGTCCGCCCGTGAACATTCCGTAACCGCTGGAGTTCTGGAACACGTCGGTATCGCGGCAACCCACCATATACATGTCGCGGGCAATCATGTTTGCCCACGAGTCGATATCGTGGCGCGAATAGGTAACGACGGTAGGATGGCCCGTTGTACCACTGGTAGAGTGAATACGGATGGCATCCTTCATATCGCCGCCAACCAGTCCGAAGGGATAGTTGTCACGCAGATCCTGCTTGGTGGTAAATGGTAACTTGCGCACATCGGCAACAGTCTGAATAGAGTCAGGCGTGATACCTGCCTCAGCCAGACGCTTGCCATAGAATGGCGACCTCAGCGCAATCTCAATAGACTTGCGCAACTTCTCAACTTGCAACCGCTCCAACGCCTCACGGGGCATAGTTTCCAGTTCCGGTTGCCAATACTCTTCTTTGTTTAACATTTGTATAAATTTAGTTTTTGCTTAAATGCATCATCATCACCGCGGAAAGACCTGCCGTCTCAGTACGCAGACGGCTGGAACCCAGATGGACAGACTGATAGCCGGCAGCTACGGCCTGGCGCACCTCGTCGATAGAGAAATCGCCCTCGGGACCTACGAGCACCAAGGCGTCCTGAATGTCAGAGGGCTGTCGGAGCTCATCAAACAAATAGGTACGCGCAACCTCCTCGTAGCAATGGGCAATATACTTGCGACAGGTGCGGGGCTGACGGATGAAATCGGTGAACGACGTCATCTCGTCGAGTTGTGGCATCCAAGCCTTGCGGCTCTGCTTGGTGGCGGCAACAGCTATCTTCTCGATACGCGGCAGCTTGACCTGTCGGCGCTCAGAGAACTGACAATCCAAGAAGGATATTTCGTCGACGCCCACCTCGACAGCTTTCTCTACAAGCCACTCCATGCGGTCCATCATCTTTGTCGGAGCAATGGCCAGATGAACCGTTCCGTTCCATTGGCGCGGTTGAGGCAGCGTCTCCCGGATGACGTACTGACAGTGGTGAGCATGAGCCAGCGTGACTTCAGCACGATAGAACACTCCCTTTCCATCCATAAGCATCATCTCGTCGCCAGCCTTGAGGCGAAGCACACGCAGGGCATGCGTCGCTTCGTCGGCAGGCAGTTCCTGAGCGGTAGCCGCATCAGGGGCGAAGAAGAATCTGACCTCTTTCATCAGTATTGTTGACTGTTAATGTTTAATCTCTGTGATAGGTTTCTTCTCAGGCTTGAAGACCAACGCGAAAGTGATGCCAACCACCAGGGCAAAGGCTGCGAAGACAAACCAGCAGATCTGCCAATCACCTACCAAGTAGTCTCCTTCGGTATGGCAGAAAGCATTGACGATTTTACCCGCAGCAAACACTCCTACCGACGCACCGATACCATTGGTCATCATCATAAATAGTCCTTGAGCCGATGCCTTGATATTGGGGTCGCACTCCTGGTCGACGAAAATACCTCCGGAAACATTGAAGAAATCGAAGGCAACGCCATAGACTATACAAGACAATATAAAGAAGATAGCACCAGGCATAGCGGGATTGCCAATGCCGAAGAAGCCGAAGCGGAACACCCATGCGAAGAGTGACATCAGCATTACAATCTTGATACCGAAACGCTTCAGGAAGAATGGAATCATCAGAATACACAATGCTTCACTAATTTGCGAAATAGAGCTCAGCATGGTAGGATTATTTGAAACGAAAGAATCGGAAATAAGCGGATCAGGACTCAGTTTAAAGCTTGACATAAAGGGGACTGCATAGCTGTTTGTAACCTGCAGGCACATACCCAGCAAAGCCGAGAAGATGAAGAACAGAGCCATCTGACGACGCTTAAAGAGTTTAAACGCATTAAGACCAAGAGCCTCGGAAATAGAGGTTTTGCCTTCCTTCTTCTGCAGAGGACACTGCGGTAAGGTATAGCAATATAGGAACAACATGAGGCTTAAGAAACCAGATACAAAGAACTGCATGTAAGTATTCTGAAACTTAAATGCATTTGCTTCCAGCGTAAGGCCAAAACCAGTATTGTCCAAATAGGCACTGTTAACAAACCACATGGAAGCAATAAAGCCAACAGTTCCCAATACTCGAATGGGAGGGAAATCCTTAACAGTGTCATAGCCATTTTTCTTTAATACGGTAAATGCCACCGTATTAGTCAATGCAATTGTAGGCATGTAGAATGCCACACTCAACGTATAAAGTACAATAAAGGTTGTCGGGTTTAACACTTCTGAGCTATAGGCCACCCAAAAGCATCCCAACATTCCTAAACCAGCAACCAGATGAGAGAGGCCAAGCATTCTCTGAGGTTGGATAAATTTGTCTGCCACAATACCAATAATGGCTGGCATAAAAATAGAGACAATACCTTGGATAATGTAAAACCACGGCAACAGTTCCTTACCAAGGTTTTCACCAAATGCAGGTACAATAAAGTTACCCATACAAACGAGGTAGGCACCCCATACGGCGAACTGTAAGAAGTTCATGACCGCCAATCGAAATTTAATGTTCATAGTCTATTTATTTTAAGTTAAAGGTTGTTCTTGATACCATGCACGTATACCTTTTTCGTCTTGTTTCAGCCGGATGGTGCCCTGCAACCACTCAGTGTTTGCCTCCTCCCCGTCTAAAGGGTGCTGACTGACTACGTAACCGTTCGTCAGCTCCACGACCTGTAGTGTCTTGCTGTTGCCTGTCGGAGATATCACCTCGTGACATGCTATGCGGCGCCTTGTAGGCTGAGTCTTGCTTTGCTTGTTCATATTTTTCCTGTATTTCCTTATTGTGGAAACGAATCAATTGTATCTGACTGACGAACATCAGCTTACGCGAGTCTGTCTCTTCACCGTCAGACGTCAGATAGATAAAACCACGCAACTCTCGGAGCTTCTGTGTGCGGTTGGCCGGAAGGCGCAGTTGCACGATGCCGGAAACCGACGAGTGGCTGACCACCTGCATGATGCTGTCGCCCTCATAGGCGGCGCACAGGCAGACGACAGCATCCTTAGAACCTGTCTGCCAGATATGCTCAGTCATAAACTGGAACATAAACGAGTCGCCAACACGGAAGGTGGAGTCAGCCTTAATGGTGAATTCAAAGCGGTTCTTCGTAGGCCGCGGAATCAACAGCACATGCGACGTAGCCGTCCAGATGTTGGCCGTATCACCCGACGCACTGTATTGCAAATAGCGGTTGATGTCGCCCACTTCGGTACCCAGCCTTTTGGCTTCGTCGGCAATACGCTCGCTGACGTGGCTATAGATTTCCTTGAGCTTGTCGACGTGCGAATAGTAGTAAACCAGCGAAGAGTCAAAGTCTGCCTCGGTGACATGGTGCTTCTTCAGCACCTCCTGGAAATACAGGTTGCGTTTGAAATCAATCTCGCCAGCACCATCGTTCTTGGCCATTGCCTCTGCTACATGATAGTCGTACAGCAAGTCTTCCAACTCGCTGGGCTGGATATATTCTGACGGCACAGTGGGCTTGCAGGCCAAGGCCATCAGCAGAAGCAATATGTACAGCGGACTACGCTTCATGCCTCGTCAACTGTTTGAACGACAGTTCTGATATTTCCTTACGGTAGAACAACAGCAACAGCACGACACCTACGGAAATGGAGGAGTCGGCAAAGTTGAATACCGGACTGAAAAAGACATACGGCTCACCTCCCACCATCGGAACCCAGCTGGGCCAGGTCGTCACAATAAGCGGGAAGTAGAACATGTCTACCACCTTACCCATCAGGAAAGGTGCATAACCCGTTCCGAAGGGTACGAAGTAGGACGTGTAGAACTCGGAGGAGGCATTGAAAATCAGACCGTAGAACATCGAGTCGAAGATGTTGCCGGCAGCACCGGCCAACACCATTGACAGACAGACGATATATCCCCAGCGGGCTTGACGGCGCACCTGGGCCACGATATAGTAGCCCAGAATGCCGATAGCCACCACGCGGAAGAGGCTCAGCAGCAGCTTGGAACCAAGTTCCATGCCGTAGGCCATACCATTGTTCTCGATAAACACAATCTTGAACCACGAAAGGATCTCTATCTGTTCGTGAAGGGTCATGTGGGTCTTTACCCAGATTTTTATCAACTGGTCGACCAACAGGACTGTGAACACGATAGTTACTGCCAGTATTCCACGTCTTGAGACAATGCCTTCCTTGCTCATTCTACTTCTTTTCAGCCATCTTCGACTCAACACTCAGCGTAGCGTGAGGTACGGCACGCAGGCGCTCCTTGGGAATCAGCTTACCCGTAATACGGTCAATACCATAGGTCTTGTTCTCGATACGCGTCAAGGCGGCTTTCAGACCCTGAATAAATTTCTGCTGACGGGCAGCCAGAGAGATGATCTCCTCTTTCGACTGCGTCGCACTACCCTCTTCGAGTGCTTTATACGTGGGTGACGTATCGTCAACATCATTGGAGTCTTGATTCATCAAGGCACTCATCATCTGGTCGTAGTCACGCTTGGCTAGCGCCAGCTTCTCATTGATAATTTCACGGAACTCTTCTAATTCTTCGTCCGTGTAACGTGTTTTTTCTGCCATAATTATTTAGATTTTTGTTACTTGAATATTCAGATTAAAGTCATCAAAGGCTACCGACTGCCCATCGTTGGCCTCTACCTTGAGGTCGTCTGCCAACACCTGACGGGCAATATAGTCGCCAAAGGCCTCAACAGCCTTATTGGAAGCCTCGTTGGGCTCAATGCTCACACGGATGTGGTCGGTGATCTCCAAACCGCTCTTCTTACGGATGTTCTGGATGCGGTTCACCAACTCGCGGGCCATACCTTCAGCACGCAGCTCGTCGGTCTGGGTAATGTCGAGAGCTACGGTCAGATTGCCCTCGTTGCCTACCAGCCAGCCTGGGATATCCTCGCTGATAATTTCAACGTCTTCAGCCAGAATCTCATAGCTATCCAGCTGCACCTTTCCGTTGGTCTCCAATTCAGCGATCTGCTCCTGTGACATAGCAGCAACGGCAGCGGCAACGGCTTTCATATCCTTACCGAACTTCTTACCCATGGTGCGGAAGTTACACTTCACCTTCTTCACCAGAATGCCAGCGCCCTCCACAAACTTCACCTCTTTGACGTTTACTTCCTGAAGGAATATCTGCTTGACGCTCTCAATGGCGTCGCGCTGGGCATTGTCGACGGGAGGAATCATCAGGGTCTGCAGGGGCTGCTTTACCTTGATGCTCTCCTTACGGCGCAGGGCAAGTACGATGGTGGTGATACGCTGGGCAATGGCCATACGCTCTTCGAGGTCCTTATTGACAAGGGCTGCGTTAAATTCGGGAAATTTGTCGAGATGGACGCTATCCAAAACGCCACCAAGGTCTTTATACATCTGGTCGGCAAAGAACGGTGCAAACGGAGCCAGCAGCTTCGAAACGGTCATCAGGCACTCGTACAGGGTCTGGTAGGCAGCCAACTTGTCGTTATCCATCTCCTTGCCCCAGAAGCGTTTCTTGTTTAAGCGAACATACCAGTTCGAGAGGTCTTCATCCACAAAGGCGTCAATGAGTCGGCCTGCACGAGTAGGATCATAGCCGTCCATTTCCTGCTGAACACCCTGAACCAGCGAATTCAGACAAGAGAGTATCCAACGGTCGAACTCAGGACGCTCGCTAACGGGAATCTGCGGTGTCTGCGGGTCGAAGTTGTCGACATTAGCATACATCGCAAAGAGCGAGTAACTATTATATAAGGTGCCGAAGAACTTACGACTGATTTCGGCCACACCTTCTGGGTCGAACTTCAGGTTGTCCCAAGGCTCGCTATTGGTCATCATATAGAGGCGCACGGCGTCAGAACCGTACTTGCCAATCATATCAAACGGATTGACCACGTTACCGACATGCTTCGACATCTTGTTACCCTTGGCATCGAGCACAAGACCAGAAGAAATCACGTTCTTGAAAGCAACGCTGTCGAAAATCATCGTAGCAATGGCGTGCAAGGTAAAGAACCAACCACGCGTCTGGTCGACACCCTCGTTGATGAAATCGCAGGGGAAAGCAATGCGTTTGTCGATGAGTTCGGCATTTTCGAACGGATAGTGTACCTGAGCATAAGGCATAGAACCCGAGTCAAACCACACGTCAATCAGGTCTGACTCACGCTTCATCGGTTTGCCTGATGCCGAGCAAAGTACGATATAATCGACGTAAGGACGGTGCAGGTCTATCTTGTCGTAGTTCTCCTTGCTCATATCGCCAGGCACGAAGCCTTGATCCTTCAACAGATTACTCTTCATGAAGCCTGCGGCAACGGCCTTCTCAATCTCGTTGTACAGCTCCTCAACGCTGCCGATGCAGATTTCCTCACCATCCTCTGAACGCCAGATAGGCAGCGGTGTGCCCCAGAAGCGTGAACGAGAGAGGTTCCAGTCGTTCAGGTTGTCGAGCCAGTTGCCAAAACGGCCTGTACCTGTTGACTCTGGCTGCCAGTTGATGGTTTTGTTGAGCTCGCTCATGCGCTCCTTCATCGACGAGCTCTTGATGAACCAAGAGTCAAGGGGATAATAGAGCACGGGCTTGTCGGTACGCCAGCAATGAGGATAGTTGTGGACGTGCTTCTCAATCTTGAACACCTTGTTCTGGGCCTTCAGGTCCATGCAGATCGATATGTCCAGCGTCTCGTCCTTATCGGTCAACGTGTCGTCGTAAGCATTCTTCACGTAACGGCCTGCAAACTTGTTCCACTCGTCAACGTTCACGTAGTTCTTGACGAAGTCAGCATCGAGGTCTTCAATGACAAAATACCTACCCTGCAAATCAACAACAGGACGCTCAGCACCCTTCTTGTCAATCAGTACGATAGGACAGATACCTGCTTTCTTGGCTACGAAGGCATCGTCGGCACCGAAGTTAGGAGCGATATGTACAATACCGGCACCGTCGTCGGTCGTTACATAGTCACCGGGAATCACCTTGAAGGCATCGCCCATAGGCTTGATAGCGGGCATCAGCTGTTCGTACTCCATACCAACCAAGTCAGTACCTTTGTAGCGGGCCACGACACGATAGGGAATCAGCTTGTCACCACGCTCATACTTGGGCAGTTCGCCGCCATCGGTAATGGCACCCTCAGCGGGCAGATAGGCATTCAGACGGGCCTCAGCCAAGACAATCGTGATAGGTTCAGCGGTATAGGGATTATAGGTCTGAACGGCTACGTAGTCAATCTTCGGACCTACGCAGAGGGCTGAGTTGGCAGCCAATGTCCACGGAGTTGTGGTCCAAGCCAGGAAATATGGTGTTCCCCACCCCGTCATTTCGGGCTTGGGGTTCTTCATCTTAAACTGGGCAGTACACGTGGTGTCCTTCACGTCACGATAGCAACCAGGCTGGTTCAGTTCGTGGCTCGAAAGACCCGTACCTGCGGCGGGTGAATAGGGTTGAATGGTATAGCCCTTATACAGCAGACCTTTGTTATAGAACTGCTTCAGCAACCACCACAGCGTCTCGATATACTTGTTGTCGTAGGTGATATACGGATTGTCAAGGTCAACGAAGTAACCCATCTTCTCTGTCAGGTCACGCCACTCCTGAGTGTACATCATCACGTTCTCGCGACACTTCTTGTTGTAGTCCTCTGTTGAGATATACTTGTCGCTCTCCTTATTGTCGATATCGGCCTTGGTAATGCCAAGTTCTTTCTCAACACCCAACTCTACGGGCAGTCCGTGGGTATCCCAACCTGCCTTACGCTTCACTTGGAAACCCTGCATAGTCTTATAGCGGTTGAAGGAATCCTTAATCGAACGAGCCAGCACATGGTGGATACCCGGATGTCCGTTGGCTGAGGGAGGTCCCTCGAAGAATACAAACTGCGGACAACCCTCCCGCTCCGTCACGGAGCGCCAGAAGATGTTTTTCTCCTTCCACATCTGCAAGACATCGTTGTTCGTCTGCGTCAGGTTTAAGCCGTTATGTTCGGCAAATCTCTTTCCCATACTTGTGTTTAATATTGTTTTTTCGTATATTTGCGTGATTTAAGGTGCAAAGATACAACATTTATCTGAAACAACCGCACGTTAATTAGGAAAATTAACGCAAATATTCACTTCTTTTCTATACGAAGCACACTTGATGTGGCATCAGTAACACGAAAACGCTCGTCAATACGGATGCCTACGAGCCATACAATATGGCCATTAGCGTCGACGACCACCAATTGGCGACGCTTCTCAAAGAGCGTCATCTTACGGTCTGTCATCAGGTCGCTCAACAACTTACTGCCTTTCACTCCGAAAGGAACCATCTTGTCACCTTCTGCCACACGGCGAACAGTCAGCGGAAACGTCACTTTCGACGCATCAACGGTCACACAATCAGCAGCCTTCGACGTCCAAACAGGTTCCTCCCGAACAACCACCCGCTGTTCGTCTTCCAAAATATAGGTTCCAGGTTCAGGGATGCACACCGGTTTCATCGGTTTCAACGAGGATTCTACGATAAGACGGCCACGATCTGCCAACACATCATAGCCCTTAGACGAATGAAACGCAGCACCCGTCTCGGCTTCCAAAATCTGCCGTACCTGAGTGCCGTTGAAACCGTAGTTTTTAAGCCATTCAAACGCTATATATTCACGAGAACTATTTAACCATAATTCACTGGTTTTTAGAATATTACAATTTTTGTATTGTTTCAGCACATCGTCCAACACTTGCTGTGCACCAGAGACATTGTCGGCCATTTGTGCTATTGCGCTACAAACAGACGGATTTAGGGTCTTGAGCAATGGAATCAGTTGCAAGCGAATCTTGTTTCTCATCACATCTGCTTCCAGATTCGTACTATCCGTCACGTAGCCCTGTCCCCTGTCAGTCAGATACTGTTCTATCTCAGCTCTTGAAACGCATAGCAGCGGACGCAACACATCACCATTGCGCGGCTGTATACCCGTCAACCCACGCAACCCAGTGCCCCTCACAAGATTCAACAAGACAGTTTCCACAGAGTCGTCACGGTGATGAGCCACACAGACCCCTGAGGCACCGATGTCTTCACGCAACTGCGAAAACCAGCGATAGCGCAACTCGCGCGCCGCCATCTCAATACTCACCTTATGCACTGCAGCATATTCGCGGGTGTCAAAATGGGCACGGTGCAATTCTACACCTTGCTGACGACAGAGCTCTACGCAGAATGCCTCGTCCCTATCCGATTCCGCACCTCGCAGACGGAAATTACAATGAGCCGCATGCACGTTGAAACCGCCCTCTTTTAGCAACAGCAACAACGCCACACTATCCGCACCACCACTTAAAGCAGCCAAATACAAATTACTGGTTTCAAGTAGCTTATGTTTGTTGATATATGCTTCAACCTTACTCCACATAGAGTACCAGGCCTTTCAGGTATTCACCCTCAGGATGATAAATGTTAATCGGATGATCAGCAGGCTGATGAAGTTGATGAAGAATACGCACCTTTCGCTTAGCCAGTGCAGCCGCTGTAAAGACAGCATTGCGGAAATGATCCTTGGTGACGACCTGCGAACAGGAGAAGGTAAATAGCAGTCCACCCTTTTCGATTTTCTCAAATGCCTTTTGGTTAAGGCGCGTATAACCCTTCAGCGCATTATGTAGTGCTCCACGGTGTTTGGCAAAGGCTGGAGGATCAAGAATAATGAGGTCATAATTGGGTGTTGAGTGTTGGGTGTTAGATGTTGACTTTCCAATACCCTCCAGATACTTAAAGGCATCTTCACAAAAGGCCTCATGACGAACATCACCAGGGAAGTTCAGTTCCACATTGCGCTTGGTCAGTTCTATCGCCTTAGCCGACGAGTCAACGCTATGCACGAGTTCGGCGCCACCACGCATGGCATAGAACGAGAATCCTCCCGTATAGCAGAACATATTCAGCACGCGTTTACCCTTAGCATAATGCTCCAGCAACGAACGGTTCTCGCGCTGGTCGACGAAAAATCCCGTCTTCTGACCTTTCAACCAGTCTACATAGAACTTCAAACCATTCTCCGTAGCGATATTATCTTCGCTACCGCCATATAGGAATCCGTTTCTATCTTCTTCGGTCATAAACGGTAATGTCGTCTCACTCTTATAATAAACATGGGCAATACGCTCTCCCATCACTGCTACCAAGGCCTTAGAAAGCTCTTTACGTATCTTGTGCATACCGATGGAATGAGCCTGCACGACTGCCGTATGGTCGTAGACGTCGATAATAAGCCCGGGTAAGAGGTCGCCCTCACCATGTACCAGTCGGTAGGTATTGTTCTCTGCATTGTCTGCAACGCCAATAGCCAAGCGCATTTGCAGCGCAGAACTCAGGCGCGATTGCCAAAACCGGTCGTCAATGACGGTATCCGAGAAGGTCAACACGCGCACGGCGATAGAACCCTGCTGATAATGTCCGATAGCGATGAAATCGCCTCTTTCATCCACAACCCGAACAAGTTCTCCTTCTTCTATGCCTTCATCCATCTGGCTAATGGCACCAGAGAACACCCACGGATGGAAGCGCTTCAGGCTTTCATCCTTACCTTTACGTAACTTTATCGTCTTATATATTGCCATAACAGTAGCAGTTATTCAATCTTTACCAACTCATAGTCGCCCGTCACCTCCAGACGCGTCAACTCTTCGTAGAGCATTACACAAGCCCACGCATCAGTAGCCGCATAGTCTTTCTGCTTGTCCTGTAGCACGTCCGCCTCCCAATTGGTCAGTTGCTGACGCTTCGAGATGCGCTGTCCAAAGAAATTGGCATATAGTTTCTGTAGACTCAAATCCTCTATACCCAGCAACGGCACACGGTCCTGCAGATCAACAAACCATCCTGGTTGGAAATCTCCCAGACGGTGCAACTGATTCAGGTCGTCTGACAACGACAGCCCGACCTTGGGAACCTTCTTGTCCTCCAACAGGCGCTTGACGGAGGGCGACATCCCCAACAGATTCAATCGAAAGAGGAAGCAGATATTATGTGAGCTGACTTGTAGCAGTGCCACGGGGTTCATCGGTCCCTTGTTGAAGCGCGGGCGCGTTTCTGTATCCACACCCAAAAGGGGTTGTGTGAGTAGGAAGTCGACGGCTTTTTGCGCCTCCGACTCACTCAACACCACGACGATTCGTCCCTCAAACAGCACCCTCGGCAGCGTGCTGATGGCGTTTTTATCGAACTTCTGATAGAGTTTTTTTGTCATTTGCGCTGCAAAGGTATATAAAAAATATATAAAATCACGCTTTTTGTGATGAAATCTAAGAAATTCTTCGTACATTTGCACTTCGTAAATAATTAAAAAGTATGGCAAAGCGTAAAACCACAAAATCATCAGAGCGCACAGCATCCTCGTTCAAAGAGGCTTTGGGTATTGACAAGATATTTTTCAACGAACGCATCAACTTCGTTATCGGATTCTGCCTGCTCTTCATAGCGATTTATCTAATCTGGGCTTTTATCTCGTATTTAGCGACGGGGTCGGCTGACCAGAGCTTGTTGGATTCGCCACGTCCTGGCGATATGGCCAACGAGAGCCGTGAATTCCAAAACGCCTGTGGTTCCATCGGTGCCCATCTGTCCCATTTCCTCATCAAACAATGCTTCGGACTGGCTGCCTTCGTCATTCCAGTCTTCCTATTGATGATGGGTGTCACACTGATGCGAGCATATAAGGTGCGCCTACTCAAATGGTTTATGTCGCTGGCCATCATGATGATATGGACCTCCATCACCTTTGCAAAATTCCTGGCACCGCTCTTCGACAGCGCCTGCTTCAATCCTGGAGGCGATCATGGAGTAGCCATCTGCCAACAGATTGAGGGTCTAATAGGTATGCCTGGTCTGACGGCACTTATCGTACTCTCGGCCATTGCTTTCCTTACCTACCTCAGCATGGAGACAGTCATCATCATCCGCAAGCTGTTCAACCCCTTGCGCTATCTGAAGAAGATACCTATGACCATCAATGTGGGCAATGGCGACAGTACCGACAGCGCAGACACCAAAGACGACATTACAGCGATGGACGACCCCGACACATTCGACAATCCCGAGGCCGAAGAAATAGACTTCCCGCTGGACAACGAAGAGCCAACAGCGTCTCCTACGCCACTGAAGTCTCTTGACGACACACCAAGCGTTGCTGACGACGACGAAGAAGAAGAGGTAGAGATGACCGTTGAAACGGGCGAAAATGAAGAAAAGGCCACAGGCAAGAGCGTTGCTGCCGACTATGGCGACTTGTCGACGCCCTACGACCCCAAGCGCGACTTGGAGAACTATCGCTATCCGAAGCTTGACCTACTGCAGAAATATGAGAGCGACGGCAAGCCATATATCGACATGCAGGAGCAGACCACCAATAAGAACCGCATTGTCGACGTGCTACGCAACTTCGGTGTAGAGATTAGCAGCATAAAGGCCACCGTAGGTCCGACCATCACACTCTACGAAATCACCCCTGCCCCAGGTGTACGCATTTCGCGCATCCGCAACCTTGAAGATGATATCGCCCTGTCACTGTCGGCCCTCGGCATTCGTATCATTGCACCAATCCCCGGCAAGGGCACTATCGGTATTGAGGTTCCTAACGCCAAACCAGCCACCGTCTCTATGGAGTCAATCCTCAACTCGAAGAAGTTCCAGGAGACCACAATGGAACTGCCTTGTGCATTGGGTAAGACCATCACCAATGAGGTATTTATGTTCGACCTTGCCAAAGCACCCCACCTGCTTGTGGCCGGTGCCACCGGACAAGGTAAGTCTGTAGGTCTGAACGCCATTATCACCTCACTGCTCTATAAAAAACACCCTGCCGAGTTGAAGATTGTGCTCGTCGACCCGAAGAAGGTGGAGTTTAGCGTCTATAGCAGCATTGAGAAGCACTTCCTGGCGAAGGTTCCCGATGACGCTGCAGAACCCATCATTACCGACGTCACAAAGGTCATCCGCACGCTCAACTCGCTGTGTAAGGAGATGGACACGCGCTACGACCTACTGAAAATGGCACAGGCCCGTAACATCAAGGAATATAACAAGAAGTTCATTGACCGACAACTTAATCCCGAGCACGGGCACCACTTTATGCCATATATCGTTGTGGTCATTGACGAGTTTGGCGACCTGATTATGACTGCCGGCAAGGAAGTCGAGTTACCTATCGCACGTATTGCCCAGCTGGCACGTGCCGTGGGTATCCACATGATTATCGCCACGCAGCGTCCTACCACCAATATCATTACGGGTACCATCAAGGCCAACTTCCCCAGCCGTATCGCCTTTCGCGTGGGAGCAATGATTGACTCACGCACTATTCTTGACCGTCCGGGTGCCCAGCAGCTGGTGGGTCGTGGTGACCTGCTCTATCTGAACGGTGGCGAACCTGTCCGTGTACAGTGCGCCTTTGTCGACACCCCTGAGGTTGAACGTATCAATCAGTTTATTGCCCAACAGCAAGGTTATCCGTCGGCCTTCGAACTGCCTGAACCAGATACCGACGAAGGCGAGACTTCTGAAAGCCGCGACGTCGACATGCATCACCTTGACCCGATGTTCGAAGATGCTGCCCGTCTGATTGTCCGAGAACAAAGTGGCTCTACGAGCCTTATTCAGCGCAAATTCGCTATCGGCTACAATCGTGCCGGCCGCCTGATGGACCAGCTGGAGAAAGCCGGTATCGTAGGAGCCGCCCACGGCAGCAAGCCTCGTGAAGTACTGATCATGGATGAGATGAGTCTCGAAAATCTGTTAGCACAATGGAAATAACAACTAAATACAGATGGATGGTGCTATGGGCACTATTCGCTTTTCACTGTTCTCTATTCACTAGCCAAACAGTGGCGCAGACCGCAAAGGCGGTATTGGACAAAACAGCATCTGTGGTTTCCAACAAGTCGGGTGCAAAAGCCTCGTTTACGATTAAGGGCGACCAGATGAATGCCAGCGGCACCATTGCTATCAAAGGACGTAAGTTCCAGGCTGCTACTCCACAAGCCAGCATTTGGTTTGATGGCAAGACGCAGTGGACATACCTGAAGAAGAACGACGAAGTCAACATTGCCACACCCTCTGTTGAAGAGCAGCAGGCCATCAATCCCTACAACTTCATCAACATGTACAAGAATGGCTACAAATACACTATGGAGAAGAAAAACGGCCATTTCATCGTACACTTGACGGCCAGCGGCAAGAAGTCGATTTCTGAAATGTATATCACCATCAACCAGAAGTCCTACGTCCCTTCACAAGTCCGATACAAGACGGGCAAAGGGTGGATTATCATTGACATCCGCAATTTCAAAGCTGCCAGCCTCGCTGACGGTCTTTTCCGTTTCAATGCCAAGGACTTTCCTAATGCTGAAGTCATAGACCTTAGATAAATGAACAAGTTACAACTTTTCTTTCTGTTGCGCAAGAACACCAAACTTAGCGAGCGGCGCAACGTCATGTTTGAGAGCAACCGCTATGGCAAGCTCTTTGGATATATCATCCTCGCCATCTTCGGTATAGAATTTATTGCCCTGGGCACCTTCTTCGGATGGCTCGCCGCCAAGGAGTACATCCCCTACATGATTTTCTTCATCATGCCCTTCCTGCTCATCTTTGATTTTGGCGGACGATTCGCTACTCAGCAGACGCCTATGATGCTCGTCAAACCTTACCTGCTGACGCCCATCAGCAAGTATAGTGCCATCGACTGTTTCCTCGTCAACCAACTGCTCGACCTGGGTAACCTTGTCTGGATGACGCTATTTCTGCCCTACGTGTTCATCGTCTGGTGTGGCGGACTGACTGGCTGGCAGGCACTGGCTATGCTCTTCATGCTTCATCTGATGGTGCTCGTCAATAGTCAGTGGTACCTGTTTGTGCGCACGCTCGTCAACCAAAGCATATTCTGGTGGGCACTGCCTATCGTATTCTACGGCTCGCTGGTGCTGCCCTTCTTCGTTTTGTCTGACAAACAGATCGACCAACTGTTAGACTTCGTGTTCGACGGACTGGACACCTACGCCTTCTCGTGGTGGTCGTTCCTGCTTTTTGCCGTGCTGTTTGTCATACTCTTCGCCATCAACCGCCGCCTGCAGATGCAACTCGTATATAGCGAGATATCAAAGAACGAGAAAACCACGCTACGCAGCGTCTCTGAGTTCCAGTCGCTCAACCGCTTCGGACAGATTGGCGAATACCTGAAGTTCGAAATCAAAAGCACTATGCGCAACAAGGCCATCCGCTCGCGCTTCATTCAGGGTGTATGTTTCATCACGTTCTTCTCACTGATGATTGCCTTCACAAGCGTCTACAACTCATCGTTCGAGCGCAACTTCTGGTGCCTTTATGCCTTTATCTTTTTCGGTTCTGTCAACCTCACCAAGGTGATGTGTCCCGAAGGCAATTACATTGACCTGCTGATGGTGCACGAAGAGAATATTCTCACGCTGCTGCGCGCCAAGTACTATTACTACTGCGCCGTCCTCGTGCTGCCCTTCATCTTCACACTCGTCCCCGTCTTTACAGGCAAGTTCTCGCTAATTATGGTGCTCGCCTACCTCTTCACTGTGACTGGTCCTGTCTATTGCATGCTATTCCAAATGGCAGTATATAACAAGCAGACCTTGCCGCTCAATGAGAAGATTACCGGTAAGAACCAGATGGAAAACAAGTGGCAGGCTATCGTCTCCATATCGTCCATGTTCGGACCCGTTGTCGTCGTGTTTCTCCTTCAGGCCATCTTCGACGAACAGACGGCCTACTGGCTGCTTTTCATCGTGGGCGTAGCCTTCACACTGACTGAACAATATTGGATGCGACATATCTACCGTCGCATGATGCGTCGCCGCTACGACAACCTTGAAGGATTCCGTGCATCAAGATGAAGACGGTATTGATTCAAGTGGGTAAGACGGTAAACAAGCACTTTGTGGCCGTTATCGACGACTATGTCGCACGTATTGGCCACTATATGCCGTTTGACGTCATTACCATCCCTGAATTGAAAAACGCCAAGAACCTCTCAGAAGACCAGCAGAAGCAGGCCGAAGGTGAATTGATTCTAAAACAGCTGCAGCCGTCAGACACTGTCGTACTACTTGACGAGCACGGACAGCAGTTCCGCAGCATTCAGTTTGCACGCTGGCTCGAACAGAAGCAGCAGACCGCCCGTCGTCTTGTCTTCGTCATCGGAGGGCCTTACGGTTTCTCTCCAGCCGTCTACGGCCGTGCGAACGAACAGTTCAGTCTCTCACCCATGACCTTCTCCCACCAGATGATTCGCCTCACCTTCACCGAACAAGTCTATCGCGCCTGTACGATTATTAAAGGCGAGCCCTACCATCACGAATAAAAAAAACGAAACCTATACTGGAAGATCGGAGAAATGTCTCCGTCCTTTCACATAATACTGCCATAGGAGCGAGAGAGGTAGGCGTTGTGGCACACGTTCCTCGACGCGCAAGGTTTGTATCTGTTGGCGGTCAGCATCAAATTCGTGGCGCCAGCGCTTAAACGCACGACGGGCACGGAAAATTGCTGCGAAGTCGCCCCAGTTGCGGTTGAGAATCAGCGTCTCGAAAGCCGCAAGGTAGTCGAGAAACCAGCGCCAGCGCATGACGTGCTGCAGTTCGCTGTCGGGCAGACATTTGTAGAGCATCGTGAGGTTGTTGCGGAAGTTGAGAAACGTCTTCATGGGGTTACCTTTGGGCAGTGTACCACCGCCGACATGATAGACGTAAGACTCGGGCAGGCAGTAGATCTTGCGACCACGGATGCGCAGTCGCCAGCAGAGGTCAATCTCTTCGTTATGGGCAAAGAATCGGCCGTCGAGTCCGCCCTCCTCCCAATAGTCCTTGGCACGAATCATGAGTGCAGCACCGGTAGCCCACAAAATCTCGGTGGCATAGTCGTATTGCCCGTTGTCCTCCTCGACAGTGTCAAAGATGCGCCCGCGACAGAACGGATAGCCGTAGCGGTCGATAAATCCCCCACTCGCCCCAGCATACTCGAACATATCCTTATTATATATAGAGAGTAGCTTGGGCTGGCAGGCTGCCACCTCGGGATGGACGTCCATAAACTCAATGAGCGGGGTCAGCCAATGGTGGGTCACCTCAATATCGCTGTTGAGCAGCAGGAAGTATTCAGCATCAATCTGGCGCAATGCCTTGTTATACCCATCGGCAAAGCCCCAGTTACGGTCGAGCACGACGGTGCGACACTCGGGAAACTCGCGCTGCAATAGGTCGAGCGAGTCGTCGGTCGAGGCATTGTCGGCGACATAGACGGTGGCCTCGTCGCGTGAGTAGTTCAACACGGTAGGCAGATACTGACGAAGCATCCTTGCTCCGTTCCAGTTTAGTATGACGATAGCGACTTTATCCATTGAGAATCAAGAATTATGAGTTAAGAGTTGAGCACGAAGCGCGGTCTTATTGTGATTGAAAGCGCCCAAGGTAACGGTCATCAGCTGATTGTCGTACTCCTCACGAGCTTCAGAGGCTGGCAGCTCTACACGGATATAATTCTGCGTAAAGCCGTGCATGGCCTTTCCACGGGGAGCTTTCTCAAAGAGCACCTCCATCTCGTGGCCCATAAAACGTTCGTAGAAAGCCTGTGTCTTACGGTCCGACAACTCCAGCAGGCGCTGGCTGCGCAGACGCTTGTCGGCGTCGGTCACCACATAGGGGATGTTCAGCGCCGAAGTGCCCGGACGCTCGCTGTAGGGGAACACATGCAGCTGGGTGACGTCGAGGCTGTCCAGGAGTTCGTAGGTTTCCTCAAAGCACTCGGGCGTCTCACCGCGACAGCCCACCATCACGTCGACACCAATAAAAGCATCGGGCATCACGCTCTTGATGTGCTGTATCTTGTCGGCAAACAGCTGACGGTCGTAGTGGCGGTGCATCAGCTTCAGCACCGTATCGCTGCCGCTCTGCAGCGGAATATGATAGTGGGGCATGAACGCACGGCTGTGGGCGCAGTAGTCTATCAGTTCGTCGCTCAGCAGGTCGGGTTCCAGCGAGCTGATGCGGTAGCGGCGGATACCTTCCACCTGATCTAGCGCTTTTACAAGATCAATGAACTGCTCGCCAGTAGTCTTGCCGAAATCACCGATATTGACACCTGTCAGTACAATCTCCTTGCCACCCTCGCGCGCTGCCTGCTCGGCTTGTGCCACCAAAGAGGCGATGGTCGGATTACGACTGAAGCCGCGAGCATAAGGTATCGTGCAATAGGTGCAGAAGTAGTCGCAGCCGTCTTGCACCTTCAAAAAGTAGCGCGTACGGTTGCCTCGCGAACACGATGGTGCAAACGACTTGATATCCTTCGTCTTCTGCGTCCTATATGTCGCAACGCTATCGCGACTGACAAAGCCCTCTGACAGAAACTGTACGAGATTGGCTTTCTCGTTAGACCCTAGCACCATGTCCACACCTTCTATCTTGCTGATGCGCTCAGGCTCCAGCTGTGCATAGCAACCCGTGACCACCACAAAGGCACCAGGATGCTCGCGTACCAGACGATGAATAGCCTGACGGCATTTATGGTCGGCAACCTCAGTCACCGAACAGGTATTGATTAGACAGATATCTGCCTTCTCACTCTTACGGGCTGTCTGAACCCCCATCTCGGCTAACATCATACCGAACGTAGAAGTCTCCGAGAAGTTCAACTTACAGCCCAGCGTATAGTAAGCGGCTTTCTTGCCCTGAAAAACAGACGTATCAATCATATATATAATAAGGTATCTGTATATTTGTTGCAAAGGTAGTTATTTTTATTGTAAAAAATGTGCTTTTTAGTAAATATTCAATAGAGTGTAATTTTTGCACGAATTTTAACACTTCGCAATATATTGATTTTCAGCGCTTTGCAAAAAAGTTACAAAAACACCCTAAAAAAAATCAAAAAAAATGATACGTCGTATTAAAAAAATGCGTAACTTTGCAGCGTTTTAATAAACAAATGATTGTTTTACAGATTTAAAAAGCTTAGAAAAATGAAAAAATTAGTATTTATGTTCGTAGCTGTTGCAGCTATCTCTTTCGCTTCTTGTGGTAACAAAACCGCTCAGGCTGAGGCTGTTGATTCAGACTCAATCGCTATGGTTGACAGCGCAGAGGTTGACACCGTTGCTGCTGACACTGTTGCTGCTGACAGCGCTGCTGCTGAGTAATTCAGTTACGAGCTCAAAGAAAATTGAGAGAAAACCGTCGGATGTGAATCCGGCGGTTCTTTTTTTGTCTCAGCCTATATCGTTGCAACAGCACTTAATCCATGCGGTCACGATAGTCTTCGTAGGTGAAGCGTCGTAGAAGTTCGATGCTTCCGTCGCTATGCTGCATAGCAATAGACGGATGCGTAATGCCGTTAAACGTATTAGTCTTCACGGTGGTGTAGTGTATCATATCTTCAAAGATGATCTGTTCGCCAACCTCGAGTTCGTGGTCAAACTGCCAATAGCCCATCCAGTCGCCCGAAAGGCAGCTGTTACCACCAAGACGATAAAGATTTGAGGTTTGAGATTTGAGGTTTGAGGTTTCCAAGACCTCCACATGTTTTGCGCCGCAGACATCGGGATAATATGGCATTTCCAGACAGTCGGGCATGTGACACGTGAAGCTGACATCAAGGATAGCGGTACGAATGCCCTTGTCCTCCACAATATCCACCACACTACTAACCAACGGTCCCGTCTGCCAAGCAAAGGCACTACCCGGTTCGAAGATCACCTTCAGATGCGGATAGCGCTGATGGAAACCTTGTATGAGGCGCACCAACCGTTCAATATCGTAATCTTTGCGAGTAATCAAATGTCCACCGCCAAAGTTAATCCAGTCAATCTGCGCAAACCACTTTGCAAATTTCTCTTCGATATGCTGCAGCGAACGCTCAAAGACGTCACTTCCACTCTCACAATGACAATGACAATGGAAACCGCGAATGTCCTTTGGCAACTGCTCAGGCAGTTTGTCTGCCGTAACGCCAAAGCGCGTTCCTGGGGCGCAAGGGTTGTAGAGCAACGTCTCTACCTCGCTGTATTCCGGATTGACGCGCAAGCCCAGTGAGCACTCCCCTGCCCGCTCGTGGAAACGCTCATACTGCGACAGCGAGTTGAACGTCAGGTGACTGGAGCAACGCACGATATCATCAAACTCTTCGTCCTTATAGGCTGGCGAATAGGTATGTGCCTTTGCACCAAACTCCTCGAAAGCCAAGCGGGCTTCGCTGAGTGAACTGGCAGTTGTAGACTTTATATACTCGCGGAAGATAGGAAACGTCTTCCACAGGGCAAAAGCCTTGAACGCCAATATCCATTCAGAATCGGTGCGGCAAGCAACCTCGCGAATCAGCGCGAGGTTGTGCCGCAACCGCTTTTCTTCAATAATATAGACGGGAGTCTTCAAATTGTCAAATGGTGAATTTGTCAAATTGTCAACTTTAGAAGTCCTTCGTCATTTCCTTGACCTCGGCATTGATGTGGTCAATGAACTCCTGGATGGTCATCACCGTCTGCTCGCCACCGCCCTGTGGACGTACGGCTACGGTGCCATCCTGCTGTTCTTTCTCACCGACAATCACCATGTAAGGAATACGCTTCAGCTCGTTGTCGCGAATCTTACGCCCAAGCTTCTCGTTGCGCAGGTCGATGGTAGGACGCACGCCACCCATATCAAACTTCTTGGCAACCTCCTTAGCATAGTCGTTGTACTTCTCTGACAGCGGCAGAATAGCCACCTGGTCAGGAGTCAGCCACAAGGGGAAGTGACCACTGGTGTGCTCGATGAGTACGGCGCAGAAGCGCTCCATACTTCCGAACGGTGCGCGGTGAATCATCACAGGCGTCTTCTTCTGGTTGTCCTCGTCGGTATACTCCAACTGGAAGCGCTTGGGCAGGTTGTAGTCCACCTGAATGGTACCCAACTGCCAACGACGACCAATAGCGTCCTTGATCATAAAGTCGAGCTTAGGACCATAGAAGGCAGCCTCACCATATTCAACCTTGGCGGGCAGACCCTTCTCCTGACAAGCCTCAACAATAGCCTTCTCAGCCAGTGCCCAGTCTTCGTCAGTACCCACATACTTATCGTGGTCGTTAGGATCACGCAGTGAGATCTGTGCCTCGAAGTTGAAGCCGAAAGCCGTCAGCACAATGCCGATAATATCCATCACATTCAGGAACTCCTGCTTCACCTGGTCGGGACGACAGAACAGGTGCGCATCATCCTGCGTAAATGAACGAACACGAGTCAAGCCGTGCAGCTCACCACTCTGCTCGTAGCGGTATACCGTACCAAACTCAGCGATACGCAGAGGCAGGTCACGATATGAACGGGGCTTCCAAGCGAAGATTTCGCAGTGGTGAGGACAGTTCATGGGCTTCAGCATGTACTCTTCATCCTCCTCAGGGGTATGGATGGGCTGGAACGAGTCCTTTCCGTAGTGTGCATAGTGACCAGAGGTAACATAGAGGTTCTTGGAACCGATATGCGGGGTGATAACCTCCTGATAGCCGAAACGCTTCTGAACCTTGCGCAGGTGATCCTGCAGGCGCAGGCGGAGCTCAGTACCCTTGGGGAGCCAGATAGGTAGACCCTTACCAACCTTATCAGAGAACATGAACAACTCCATCTCCTTGCCGATCTTACGGTGGTCACGCTTCTTAGCCTCCTCCAGCATCTCCAGATACTCGTCAAGCATCTTCTTCTTGGGGAATGAGATACCATACAGACGCTGCATCTGCTCACGATTGGCATCGCCACGCCAGAAAGCACCAGCTACAGAGGTCAGCTTGACGGCTTTGATCTCACCAGTATCCACGAGGTGCGGACCACGACACAGATCGGTGAAGTTACCCTGCGTATAGGTTGTGATTGAACCGTCTTCCAAATCCTGCTCGATGTGCTCGCACTTGTAGGTCTGTCCGTCGGCAGCAAACTGCTTCAGGGCGTCGGCCTTAGCTACCTCCTTGCGAACCACCGGCTCTTTCTTGCCAGCCAGTTCCTTCATCTTTGCCTCAATCTTGGGGAAGTCACTCTCCTTGATCATCTCGCCATCCTTCAGCAAGACATCATAGAAGAAACCATTCTCGACAGCAGGTCCAAAACCGAACTGAATGCCAGGATACAACTCTTGCAGAGCCTCTGCCAACAGATGGGCGGAGGTGTGCCAGAAGGTATGCTTACCCTGCTCGTCGTCGAACTTGTAAAGCTCAATCGTTGCGTCCTCATTGATAGGACGGTTCAGCTCTACGGTCTCACCGTTTACTCCACAGCTTACAACGCTGCGTGCGAGAGCCGGTGAGATGCTCTCTGCAATCTGAAGACCAGTCACGCCCTGTTCATACGAACGAACAGATCCGTCTGGAAAAGTAATGTTGATCATATCTACAATATATGTTTGAAATTAAATAAACTCATACCAGTTCGAAGGGGCCTGTAGGCGTCATACGCTTCAGCACCTCCATCTCAATGTCGGTGCCGCACACGATACCATAGCTGCGCAATACCGACTCTACCGTCTTACGGGCCAACTCCGGGTGGTTGTTCTCTTCGCTAAGGTGACAGAGCCACACATGGCGCAACTCTTCCGACATATTCTCTGCGATAGCTACCGCACAGTCGTGATTGTTCATGTGACCACGGGCAGAGAGGATGCGGTCCTTGAGGAACTGCGGATAAGGTCCGTTCTGCACCATCTCGATATCGTGGTTGGCCTCGAGCACCAGATAGCGTGCACGATTAATATAGGTCTTCATCTCGTCGGTAATCGTCCCCGCATCGGTAATGATACAGATATTCGTTCCTTCAGCCTCGATGAAGTAGCCCACATTGTCGTTACTGTCGTGAGGCACCTCGAAAGGGGTCACCTTGAAATCGCCAATCTGTTCGGTGCGTTCCTTCTCGACAGTACATGCCAACGAGGGTGCAATCTTTTTAGTGACACAGTAGTTGCGGTTGATGCCGTCGTGCACCTCGCGGGTTGCATAGACAGGTACACAATAGTCATTGCTGAAAGAACCGACCGACTTGATGTGGTCAGCGTGGTCGTGGGTAATCAGCACGTGATGCACCATAGAGAGGCTGACGCCATAGTTGCGACAGTCTTTCTTCAGGCCTCTCAAGCCGACTCCTATGTCAATCAGCAGGGCGTCAGTAGGCGTTGCCAACCAGTAGCAGTTACCACTGCTGCCACTGCCAAAGGATATAAACTTTAGCATGATGCGTTCAAATTTTGTGCAAAAGTAATAAAAAAGTGGCGGTTTTTGATTATCTTTGCAAAGAATTTTAAATTAATTAATGTATGAAACCGTTTTTTCTCTGCTGTCTGGTGCTTTTAGCAACAGCTTGTGACCTTCGGAACAATGGTGATAGAGAGGCCATGAACGTTGCTGCCGAATGGGCTGATGCCTACTTCAACGCTGACTATCATGCTGCCGAGGCACTCTGTACGCCCGACAGCAGACGATATCTGGCGTTTGCCGCGTCGAATACCACGCAGCACGATCTGGACCTGTTGAAAGCGACACCGGCCAACGTTGAGACTGACGACTTTTTTCCTGAAGCCAACGATACGCTGCGTGTCGTTATGCTCAAGGTGCACCACTACATCAGACCCGCCCTATTGGGACAGACTTCACGACAAGAGGACGAAGGACTGTTCAGGGTAACGGTTGTCAAGCGCAGCAATCGGTGGTTGGTCAGAATGGCAGACCTACCGCGAAGTGAAAAGCAAAGTCGCGATTAAGTCGGGGATGCAACAACGGGAAGTGGTCGTCGGTAGTCTCGTAAGCCGGATTGACCGCTTTCATACCCATATCAAAACGGATAATGAAATAGTCGAAGTTCAGTCGCAGACCTAAGCCATAGCTGGCAGCCAACTGGTCAAGGAACGTCGAGAAGCGGAACTGTCCGCCAGGCTGTTCCTCATATTCGCGCAACGTCCAGATGTTTCCGGCATCCACAAACAAGGCACCATTGAACTTCCAGAACAGATGTGCACGATATTCGACATTCAGGTCCAGTTTCATGTCACCTGTTTGGTTGATGAAATCAATTCGTCCGTCGTGTCCAACAAATTTGCCGGGACCTAACGAACGGACACTCCATCCACGCACACTATTGGCACCACCCGAGAAATAACGCTTCTCGAAAGGCAGTATGCGGCTGTTTCCGTAGGGATAGGCAATGCCTAAACCAACGTGGAACACCAGTTGGTTGTTGTAGTCAAGCCGCAAGTTACGCGTATAGTCGAACGTGCCGCGGGCATACTGCGCATAAGCCAAATCCAGGAACGTATACTGCCCTTCGGCATTCTGATGGAAGTGCAGGGCATGCGAGGCCCAATTGAGTAGGTTGCCAGCTGTCTCTACATTAGCCTTAATGGCATAGTCACCATTGTTATACGAATAGCCGAAGCCCAGCTTCATGACGAAGAGGTTCTCATAGTTGTAGCGCAGAATGGAGTTGCGCGACGTGGTATTTTCCAAATACTCATTCCTAAACGTCTCGCTGATCCACGGCATGGAGATGTAGTTCAGGTCCAACACGTCGACCTGATAGCGGTCGTGGTGGTTCTGGTCGTGCCACTTGTATTTCCATGCCACAGAGAATACACGACGATAGAACTCAGGGCGGTTCTGCATATCGTATTGTGCCGACACCTCTGAGGTTGCATTGATGCGTCGTCTGAAACTCCTCGCAAGCAGCGGAGCAATAAATCGTGGGAAGGTCAGTCGCGACCCCACACTATACTCTACATAGTTACTGGTGGAGTAGCCCTCCAGCCCTTTGATACTCTCGTAGGCGCCACGCAGTTCAATCGTCAGATTCTCAGAGCCGTGGAAGATGTTGCGGTTCTGATAGGTCAGCGTTGCCGCTGCTCCCAGATCACCTGCCGTGTTGGTGCCTTCTGGTTGGAATGAGAGCGTCGACGGTTTGTTGGTCGACAACTGGATGTCGCAGTCGAGCACCGGTTCTTCGGGATGTTCGTGAAACGAGATATTGGTATAGCGCACTACGTCCAGTCGTCCGAAATGGTTATAGGTATTCTGCAGGTCGCGTGCAGCGTACAGCGCGTTTTCTTCCAGAAACGTATTGTTGCGCAACACCTGCCGGCGCAGGGGAATGATGGAATCTCCGACATTACCGCTGAGATAGCGCAACTTCCCGATATGATAGACCTGATGGGGCACGTTGCTCACACGGGCGTCGCGGTAGGGTTGCAACACCAGCACCAAATCCACTATGTTGCTGCCCTCCACCGAGTCGACACGATAGTTGATAAAGTCTTTGTTGAAACGATAATAGCCCCTGTCGGCCAAATAGCGTGTGATGCGTGTACGCTCAGCATTCAGATTGTCGGCCGTAAACAGCATACCACTGCGCAGACCACTACTCATCACGTCGTCATTGGCCAGGAGGACGGCAATAGCTGAGTCCTGAATGTCGTACTGGATGTTGCGCAGAAAGTAGGGTTCGCCGGGATGCAACAGATAGGTGGTACGCAGACGCTTGCCTTTGATGGTGTTGTCGACATCCACCGTCGCGCGCAGATAGCCTTTGTTGCGCATCTGCATCTCGAGGTTGGCGGCCGACGACTGTGTCGACAGCGAGTCGTAGAGCACTGGCGCCTCACCTATCGAGCGAAGCATGCGGTTCACCCATCGCGTGGTGTCGCGACCCGACAGCGAATAGGTGGCCAGTGGTATTTTGGCTGCCGAGAACCAACGGCTGTTTCCGTGTTGGCGAACAGACGAACGCAGTTCCGTGAGGTTCAGATAGCGTGCCTTGGTGTCACTCTTCAACTTGATACGGTCGAGCAAATAGTCCCCCTCAGAGACATATTTTGTCTCCGAACATGCTGTCAGCAACAACAGCAGCAATCCATAAACGAGTGAACGGCATCTCATTGATGATGCAAAAGTACAAATATTTTTCCAAAACAGCAAGGGAAAAAGAAAAAAAGCCGGAAAGCAGGTGTGCCTTCCGACCTTTTATTCGTTTTGTCGAGCCTTAGATTTACTCAGCGGCAGCGGGAGTCTCCTCTGCGGGAGCCTCAGCAGCAGCTTCAGCAGCCTCGGCCTCAGCCTTTGCAGCAGCCTCGGCAGCCTTCTTCTCAGCCACCTTCTTAGCCTGCTCCTCGTTCTGAGCCTTCTCAGCCTTCAGCTGAGCAGCGGCGGCATCCTTCTTAGCCTTGGCCTCAGCCTCAGCAATCTTTGCCAGACCATTCTGCTTGTCAGCCTTCCAGGCGTCAAACTTCTTCTGAGCGGTAGCCTCGTCGAATGCGCCCTTCTTAACACCACCCTTGAGGTGCTTCATCAAGTACACGCCCTCACGGCTGAGGATGTTACGAACGGTGTCGGTAGGCTGTGCACCACACTCGACCCAATACAGTGCACGTTCGAAATTCAGGTCTACTGTGGCAGGATTGGTGTTTGGGTTGTAAGTACCAATCTTCTCAGTGAAACGACCATCACGTGGTGCACGAGCGTCAGCGATAACGATGCGATAGAAAGCATAGCTCTTGCGACCGCCGCGCTGTAATCTGATTTTTGTTGCCATTGTTTAAAATGCTAATTTTGTTGTTAAATAATTGAATTTCGTGCTCTTATCTCGTAAAAGCGGGTGCAAAGGTACACATTTTATATGAGAAATGAGAAATGAGAAATGAGAAATGGACGAACATTAACGTTAATTAACCATCCTCTTACCTCTTACCTCTCAACTCTTACCTCTCAACTCTTACTGCTTATGCAGCGTGATACCTGCCTGCATGCCGTTGACACTCTTCATCAGCGACGTGATGGTCTTGATGTTCTGGTTCGTCGACTTCGCACCGAAGGTCTTGAAGAGGTTCAGCAGCTTCGTAGCATCGGTCACAAACTGCATATCCTTGCCGTCAATCTGCGTAGTAATCTGGATGGTCTTGATACCCACAACGGTCAGTTGCAGCTTCGAGTCTACCACCTTCCACTTACCGCTGATCTTCTTGCCGTTCAGCGACTCCGTGAATGTGCCGTCCTCGTTGAACGTCATCGTAAACTTACCGGGCTTGATGCCGTACTTCGTCAGATAGCTCTGCAGCTTCGACTCGAGTTTGTTGGCAGCGATTTTGGCGGCAGCCTTGGTCAAGATATTGTCAGACATAAAGACGATAGCCGGTTCGGTATACGCCCAAGTACCCACAATGTTTTCGGTCTTGGCCTGTTTGTTGCTTGAAAATACAGAGGTCAGACTGGATATCAGGTCACCCGTCGACGAATTGCTGTCCGACGCGGCACCAAGTACGCCATTCACCACATTACCCAAGTCAATCTGTGCATTTACACTGGTCGAGAACATCATTGCCACAGCCAGTACCATTACTTTCAATACATTCTTTTTCATAAATTATCAAGTTAAAAACGCTGCAAATTTACTACTTTTTCTACAAACACGATGACATTATAACATTTTTTGTATTCTTTTTGGCACGGTATTTGCATTTCCGAGCGACAAACATAGAACAAAACATTTTTTATATGCAAAAAGGTAACATCGGGGTTACTACCGAGAACATCTTCCCCGTCATCAAAAAGTTTCTCTATTCAGACCATGAGATTTTCCTGCGCGAGATGGTGTCAAACGCCGTCGACGCCACACAGAAGTTGAAGACGCTGGCCCAGCAGGGCGAGTTCAAGGGCGAGTTGGGCGACCTCACCGTTCACGTCTCATTAGACAAGGACAAGGGCACCATCACCATCTCTGACCGCGGTATCGGTATGACCGAGGAGGAAATCGACAAGTACATCAACCAGATTGCCTTCTCGGGTGTCAACGACTTCCTCGAGAAGTATAAGGACAACGCCAACAACATCATCGGCCACTTCGGACTGGGATTCTACTCTTCGTTCATGGTGTCGAAGAAGGTGGAGATCATCACCCGCTCATACAAGGACGGCTCGAAGGCCGTAAAGTGGTCGTGCGACGGCAGTCCTGCCTACGAGATTGACGATGCTGAGCGTGAAGACCGCGGTTCTGACATCATCCTCTATCTCGACGACGACTGCAAGGAGTTCCTCGAGAAAGAGAAGATCCAGCAGCTCCTGACGAAGTACTGCAAGTTCATGGCCGTACCCGTCGCCTTTGGCAAGAAGCAGGAGTGGTCGAGCGAGAAGAAAGAGATGGTCGATACTGCCGACGACAACGTTATTAATAATGTAGAGCCGCTGTGGACCAAGGCTCCCTCGACGCTGAAGGACGAAGACTACCAGTCGTTCTACCGCACCCTCTACCCCATGAGCGACGAGCCCATGTTCTGGATTCACCTGAACGTCGACTATCCGTTCAACCTCACAGGTATCCTCTACTTCCCTCGCATCAAGTCAAATATCGACCTGCAGCGCAACAAGATACAGCTCTACTGCAACCAGGTGTTTGTCACCGATCAGGTCGAAGGTATCGTACCTGAGTTTCTGACGCTGTTGCATGGTGTCATCGACTCACCCGACATTCCTCTGAACGTCTCTCGCAGCTATCTGCAGAGCGACCGTGAGGTGAAGAAGATCTCCACCTATATCACCAAGAAGGTCGCCGACCGCCTGCAGGCCATCTTCAAAGAGGACCGCAAGCAATACGAAGAGAAGTGGGACGACCTCAAACTCTTCATCAACTACGGCATGCTCTCTGAGGAGTCGTTCTACGACCGCGCCAAGGACTTCACTTTGATGAAAGACACCGAGGGCAAGTACTTCACCTTCGACGAGTATAAGACACTCATCGAGAGTGCCCAGAAAGACAAGGACGGCAACCTCATCTACCTCTATGCCACCGACAAGGAAGAGCAGTACTCGTACATCCAGGCAGCCAAGGACAAGGGCTACTCGGTGCTCTTGCTCGACGGACAGCTCGACGTGCCAGCCATCCAGATGCTTGAGCAGAAGTTCGAGAAGTCGCGCTTCACCCGTGTCGACGCCGACATCATCGACCGTCTCATTGTCAAGGACGACGCACCCAAGTCGACCCTGACCGACGACGAGTCTGCCAATTTGTCACAGGTGTTCCGTTCGCAGATGCCAAAGATGGACAAGACCGAGTTCATGGTCGAGGTGCAGAGCCTCGGCGAGAACCAGCGCCCTGTGGTCATCACGCAGAACGAGTGGATGCGTCGTATGAAGGAGATGAGCCGCTTCCAGCAGGGCATGAATTTCTACGGACAGATGCCCGACTCGTTCAACCTTGTGCTCAACGCCGACCATCGTCTGGTAAAGGAAATTCTCTCAACTCTCAACTCTCAACTCTCAACTGTTCTTCAGCCCATCGAGAGTGAGCTGAAAGGTCAGGAGGCCCGTCTCGCTGCCATCAATCAGCAGCAGTCTGGCAAGAAGGCCGACGAGCTGACCCAGGACGACAAAGATATGAAGGCCGACTGCGAGAAGGCCGTCCAGGAGCAGAAGGACAAGAAACAAGAAGTCCTCAACGGTTTTGCCGCTCAGAACGACATCATCCACCAGCTCATCGACCTCGCCCTGCTCCAGAACGGTATGCTCCGTGGCGAAGCCCTCGACAAGTTCTTGAAGCGCTCCGTCGACCTGATCAAGTAACCCCTGATCAAGTAACACAATACCGTCATTAACTCACGTAGGAGACAAAACCACCCTTTCGGCGTTTGTCTCCTACATTATTTGAGTGCAACTTTTATATTCCAGCTTTCTTTTCTTTAAATGAATACCTTTTCATTGTTGGACAAATTTTATGTCCAACTTTCTGGGTTCACTTCACCGCCCCCCTGTGTTCCTAAAAATCCCTCGCAGTCAGCACGTTACGCAGATTTAGCAGCATATTCATCATCTCTTCAGGTCTTTATATTTCTGCAAAGTTACAAATAAGCGAGTAAAATACCAAGGGAAAAACAAAATTTTTCATTGTATTTTCGAGCGAACGTAACTTCACCAAAGGTGAGGGTTAGTAAATTATAACGAAACATCCAAACAATCGCAAAAGAAAAAAAATGGTACAGATGGTACAAATGGCAGTTATAAATTAAGGAGGGGGGATGAAAAAGGAACCAAGAAAATGTAAAAATATTTTATTATATATATAATATTATAATATTATATATATAATACCTTCATATCGCTTCAGAGGAAGGTGGCAGTTTTCTATCTGCCATCTGTACCATCTGTACCACATTGATGAATTGTGTGTCTTTCCAGCCTAAAAAACTTGACTCCTTCAACTAAGAAAGTTGACTGCGACAGCTGAATGGGTTGACTCCCCCCTTACCCCCCTCTAAAAAATGAGCGATTTGCACACGTTCCGAAAAATAAAATCGGAAAATCGCGAAAAGGGCGCGTTTTTCGCATTTTTGCAGGCAGAAAGTGCGAAATATTTGGAAGTACACGAAAATCGTTGTACCTTCGCACTGTCAATCAACCGATACACCTGCCGACGGTCCGGAACGAAGGGAGATGTTAGAAGGTCAGCAACGATGTGGCACAAGATGGCCCTCAATGTGGCACAAGATGGCCGCCGATGTGGCACAAGATGACCGACCTACCGGGAGGGCGACAAAAAGCAAAAAACCGATGTTTAACTAAAAATTCAAAGCAATTATGGCAACAAAAAAGATTCCTTATCAGTACTACCTGCGACAGGACAAGTCGAGCAACCCGCGCAAGAGCGGCAAGTACTACGCCAAGCGATTCAACCCCACGGTGCTGGGCACCCGCGGACTGGCTGAGCACATGATCGGTCACGGACTGATAGCTGAGCGCAGCGAGGTGGAGGACGTGCTGAACGCACTGCAGACGTGCATACCAGAGCTGCTGCAGCAGGGCATGAACGTGAAGCTGCAGGGACTGGGCACCTTCCGTGCAACACTCAGCGGACGTGGCGCAGCCAGCGCCGAGGACTACAGCGTGCAGAAGCACATCAAGGGCATACACATCCGCATACTGCCCTGGTCTGAGCAGGTGGGCAACCTGACCTCGAAGGCCTTCCTCTCGAAGTGCGAGCTGGAGTACATGGGCGAGGTAGAGACCATCACCGTAGACGGCAAGAAGAAAATCATCCTGCATCGGCCAAGCGGTGAAGAGGAAGAGGGTTAAAAACGAGAGACGATGATGAAGAAACGAATCATTGACGATTGCTGATGACGATTCCGTGAGCCTCGCTGTCTTTGACCTTTCTACCCTGCAGGTCGTAGAACTGACGGTCAGTGACAGCCGAGGCTTTTACTTTGTCAATGGCTGTATTTATAACGATATGTTTTCAATGCGTAGCTTCTGAACGCCTACGGGCACCTGGACCTCGACGACGTCGCCGACGGACTTGTTGAGCAGGGCCTGGCCGATGGGCGACTTGATGGATATCTTGCCCTCGCGCAGATTGGCCTCGTGGGGGCTGACGAGGGTGTAGGTCATGCGGGCGTTGTTGTTGAGATTGGTCATCTCGACACGCGACAGCAGGCCGACCTTGTCGTTGTTCAGACGCGAGGAGTCGAGCACGCGGGCATGTTCCAGAATGCGCTGCATGTAGCGGATGCGACCCAACAGGCGACCCTGTTCGCGCTTGGCGGCATGATATTCGAAGTTTTCGCTGAGGTCGCCCTTGTCGCGGGCCTCAGAGATGGCGTCGCGCACACGTGGCAGTTCGACGCTTTCCAATTCCTTGAGTTCGGCTACCAGCTTGTCGTAGCCTTCCTGTGACATATATTCCATAGTAATGATTATTATTTTTTTCTTCAGATAGACAGCACGAAGTCGTCCCAATCGTGCGTAGAACCCTTGCGGCCGAAGACTTTCTGGTAGAGGCGGCGACGGGTAGAGGCTACGCTCTCTTTCGAGTGGGCCGTCAGCGTGGCGATATCTTTCGGCTGGACGCGCACCTTGATGAGCAGGCTGACGTGCAGGTCTTGCTCGCTCATGGCATAGAGGCTGTAGAGCTTCTCGGAAAAGCCGGCATAGACGCTGTTGACAGCGTCGGAGAGCTCCTGCCAGTCGGTAGTGGTGAGGCTCCTACCCTCTTGCATACAGCGACGCAGCCGCTGGTAGACGTCGGTCGAGAAAATCTCGTTGACGTCGCCACGTCCTCGCTCCATCACCGCCAGCTTCTGCATGGCGTGGATGTTGTCAAGACGGCTCTGCAACAGCTGTATCTTGCGCCGGTTGCTCTGCAGCACTAATATAAATAAGGTGATGTAGAACACGGTGCAGACGACAAAGAGAAAGAGTTCGCGATTAGTCAGTATCATGGTTATTGTTACGTTTACGAGTGGCAAAAGTACGAAAAAAAACGCTGAACACCAAGAAAAGAGTGTGCAAAAATGTGCAAATCGACGTCTGCGCACTTTTGAACACAAGTTTTCTTGACACAAAACGCAGATTCCCCTATCTTTGCAGCAGAAAAATGTTTCACAAACAAAAACTGAATGCGTATGATTGAGTACTTCTTAGAAAACATGTGGCAGCTGTGGGCCATCGTCGCCATCGTCTGCCTGATTCTGGAGCTGTCGTCGGGTGATTTTTTCATCATCTGCTTCTCCATCGGAGCCGTCTTTGGCGTCATCGGCGCCGCCATCGGCCTGAACGTCTACTGGCAACTGTTCATCTTTGCCATCTTCTCGCTGCTGAGCGTGCTGTTCATCAGACCTGTGGCACTACGCTACCTGCACAAGAACGAGCCCAACAAACCCAGTAATGCCGACGCCCTGCTGGGCAGGACAGGCCGCGTGACGGAAGCCATCGGCCAGGACCGTAGCGGCTATGTGCAGATAGACGGCGACTTGTGGAAGGCTGTCAGCAATGCTGATATTCCCGTCGGCACTACGGTGCGCGTGGTAGGTCGCGAGAGCACAATCATCAACGTTGAAACGCTGTAAACAATAAACAATAAACATTAAACATTAACATTATGGACTTTATGAGTTATGTACTGATTGCAATTATCGTATGTGTCATCATCTTTGCCAAGATGGCACTGGTTATCATCCCACAGTCGGAGACCCGCATCATTGAGCGCCTCGGACGCTACTACGCCACGCTGAACCCGGGTATCAACATCATCATCCCATTCATCGACCGCGCCAAGGAAATAGTGGTGCTGACACGTGGCCGCTATGCCTACTCCAGCTCGATAGACCTGAGGGAACAGGTGTACGACTTCCCCTCGCAGAACGTGATCACGAAGGATAACATCCAGATGGAAATCAACGCCCTGCTGTACTTCCAGATTGTTGACCCGTTCAAGGCCGTCTACGAGATTTCAAACCTGCCCAACGCCATCGAGAAGCTGACGCAGACAACGCTGCGTAACATCATCGGTGAGCTGGAGCTGGACGAGACGCTGACCTCGCGCGACACCATCAATACCAAGCTGCGCGCCGTGCTGGACGACGCCACCGACAAGTGGGGTGTGAAGGTGAACCGCGTAGAGCTGCAGGACATTATTCCGCCCGCAACCGTGCTGAACGCCATGGAGAAGCAGATGCAGGCCGAGCGTAACAAGCGTGCACAGATTCTGACCTCTGAAGGTGAGAAAGCCGCCGAGATTCTGGCTTCTGAGGGTGAGAAGACCGCCATCATCAACCGCGCTGACGCCCAGAAGCAGCAGGCCATCCTGCACGCTGAAGGTGAGGCTCAGGCCCGTATCCGCAAGGCAGAAGCCGAGGCCAAGGCCATCGAACTGATTACCGAGGCTGTAGGTAAGTCGACGAACCCCGCCAACTACCTCTTGGCACAGAAGTACATCCAGATGATGCAGGAACTGGCTCAGGGCGACAAGACCAAGACCGTCTACCTGCCCTACGAGGCTACCAACCTCATGGGAAGCATCGGTGGCATCAAGGACTTGTTCAAGAGCGAGTGATAAACACGAAGCATCAATTCTTCGAAATATCGAGATTACAAAAAAAAGAGGCTCAGGCCTCTTTTTTTTATGCTTCTTTTTTGATGGGAATCGTAAACGAGAACGTCGAGCCTTCGCCGAGCGTCGACTCCACGCGGACGTCGCCGCCATTCTTGCGGGCAAAGTCCTTACAGAGCTGGAGACCAAGACCGGAGCCTTCCTCACCGCCCGTACCATAGGTCGTCTCGCCGTCGCTGAAGATGGTGGCGACACGCTCAGGAGCAATACCTACGCCGTGGTCGCGGACGCTGACACGTGCAAAGTCGCCCTCGTCGCAGCAGTAGACCTCGATGGTCTGTCCCTCGGCCGAGAACTTCACGGCATTCGACAGGAAGTTGCGGATGATGGTCTTGATCATGTCGTTGTCGGCACGCACCACCAAGTGCTCGTGGTCGGAGAGATACTTTAAGGTGATGCCCTTCATCTCGGCAATCATGTGGAAGATGTCGACCACACCCGGCACGATGTCGTTGAGGTCGAGATCCTGCGTGACCACATTCAGACGGCCCGTCTGGCTCTTGGTCCACTTCAGCAGGTTGTCCAGCAGGTCGTGGGTCTCTTCTGACTCGCGGTTGGCCTTGTCGAGCAGTTCGAACATCTCTTCACCCACCGTTTCCTTCGACACAACGTTCACCACCAGGTTCAGCACCATGCGGATGCTGGCCATTGGTGAGCGCAGATCGTGGGCAATGACGCTGTACATCTTGTCGCGGTTGGAGATGGTGCGCTTCAGCTCGTCGTTCTGCTGGACGATGATGCGCTTGGCTGCCACGAGTTGTATCTGGTGCATCACACGCATCACGAGCTCTTCCTTGTTGAACGGCTTGGTCAGGAAGTCGTTGGCACCGACCTGGAAACCTTTCACCAGGTCGCTGGGATTATTCAACGCCGTGAGAAAAATGATGGGAATTTCCTGTGTCTCAGGGTCTTTCTTGAGGATGACGGCCGTATCGAAACCGCTGATGTCGGGCATCATCACGTCCAACAGAATCAGGTCGGGTTTCTCTTTCTTTGTCTGCTCAATACACGTTGTACCGTTGTTGGCTGTACATACTTGGAATTTCTCGTTGGTAAGCAGAATCTTCAACAACAAAACATTGCTGACGACGTCGTCGACAATCAATATTTTGTAGTCACTACGGTTAATCTGAGATTCAAAGGTATCGTTCAGCTCCATTTGGTTCCAGGTTAAAAATATGTTCCATCCTGCAAAAGTAGCAAATATTTGGCGAAACGCCAAACATTTGCTCAAGAATTTTCAATTGTACCAAATTTTTGCACACAAGAAACCGCCGTTATTCAACGGTTACCGACTTGGCCAAATTGCGAGGCTGGTCGACATTCTTGCCCTTGCAGACGGCTACGTGATAAGCCAGCAGCTGAAGGGGAATGGTGGCTACTAGCGGCTCGAGACACTCCAGCACATCGGGCAGTTCAATCACCTCGTCAGCAATCTTGGAAATCGTATCGTCGCCCTTGGTCACCAAAGCAATCACACGACCCTGACGAGCCTTGATCTCCTGAATATTCGAGAGTACCTTCTCGTACATCGCATTATGGGTGGCGATGACCACAACAGGCATGTCGGAGTCGATCAGCGCAATCGGCCCGTGCTTCATCTCGGCAGCAGGATAGCCCTCAGCATGGATATAGCTGATTTCCTTTAACTTGAGTGCACCTTCGAGGGCCACTGGATACGAGAAGCCGCGACCCAGATACAGGAAGTTGTGGGCATAGGTAAACGTGCGTGCGAGGTCGGCCACCTTGTCGTTGGTCTTCAGCACTTCCTTAATAACGGTCGGTATCTCGTTGAGTCCCTTGACAATGTTCATATAGTCGTTGCGGTCAATGGTGCCCTTGGCTTCACCCAAGGCCAGCGCAAACATCGTGAGCACCGTTACCTGACCGGTGAAAGCTTTCGTAGAAGCCACACCAATCTCAGGACCTACATGGATATAGGTACCGGTATCGGTAGCACGTGGAATGCTGCTGCCAATGGCGTTACAGATGCCATAGATAAAAGCACCCTTCTGCTTGGCCAATTGGATGGCGGCCAGCGTATCGGCCGTCTCACCACTCTGCGAGATGGCAATCACCACATCGTCCTTGGTCACCACAGGATTGCGGTAGCGGAACTCAGAGGCATACTCGACTTCGACAGGGATGCGGCACAGCGTTTCGATGATCTGCTTGCCGATGAGTCCTGCGTGCCACGACGTGCCGCAGGCCACAATAACAATGCGCTTGGCGTGTAGCAGTTGGCGGCGATAGTCGATCAATGCCGACAGCGTCACGTGGTCGCCCTCGACGTTGATACGTCCGCGCATACAGTTGGTCAGACACTCAGGCTGTTCAAAAATCTCCTTGAGCATGAAGTGCGGGAATCCACCCTTCTCAATCTGACCGAGGTCGATGTCTACGGTCTTGACGGCGAGGTCTTGCTCTTCACCGAGAATGCTGATGACCTTCAGCTCTTCGCCCAGACGGATGACGGCGATATTGCCATCTTCCAGATAGACCACCTTGTCGGTATATTCGATAATCGGGCTGGCGTCGGAACCGAGGAAGAACTCACCCTCACCGATACCTACCACCAGCGGACTCTGCTTGCGGGCAGCGATGATCTGACTGGGGTCGCGCTTGTCGACAATGGCTATGGCATAGGCGCCAATGACCTGATAGAGGGCCACCTGAACGGCCTCGAGAAGACTCAGCTTCTTCTTGACCATGATGTACTCGACCAGCTGTACGAGCACCTCGGTATCGGTATCGCTCTGGAACGTCACACCCTTGGCCATCAGCTTGGCCTTGATGTCGGCATAGTTCTCGATGATACCATTATGGATGATGGCCAGATTCTTCGACTGTGAGTAGTGCGGGTGGGCATTACGGCTGGAGGGCTCACCATGCGTAGCCCAGCGGGTATGTGCAATACCTACACATCCGGTAACGTCTTTATCGCTACAAAACTCTGTCAGATTGTCAACTTTACCTTTGGTCTTATAAACATTCAACGTTCCGTTGTCGTTGATCAGTGCTACGCCAGCTGAGTCGTAGCCACGATATTCCAGTCGTCTTAAACCTTTAATCAGCACAGGATAGGCCTGCTTGTTGCCGATATAACCAACTATTCCACACATACTTTTCCTAAATTTACGCGTAAGTATTGTTCCATTTTTCGCGTGCAAAGGTACGAAAAAATCAGAAATCCAATGCAATCAACGCACTTTTTTTTCTACATCATGTCGTCAACTTACATATTGGCACGTGATTTGCTATTCAACTTACAATTATGAAGCGGAAAGACCGATATAATTACATCCTGAAATATTTCAGGAAACAGATGGCTGACGCACAGACAGAACTGGAGTTCGGCAGCGAATTCCAGCTGTTGGTAGCCGTCGTATTGAGTGCCCAGTGTACGGACAAGCGCATCAATCAGGTGACACCTGAACTGTTTCGCCACTATCCGGACGCAAAGTCTATGGCTAAGGCTGAGTTGGAAGAGGTGCTGGAATACATCAAGAGCGTATCCTACCCTAATGCTAAAGCCGAGCACTTGGTGGCTATGGCGCGTATGCTGACAGAGAAGCACGATGGTGAGGTGCCGAGCGACATGAATCAGTTGCTGGAACTGCCTGGTGTGGGTCGCAAGACGGCCAACGTGATACAATCGGTAGCCTTTGGCAAGTCGGCAATGGCTGTCGATACGCATGTGTTTCGCGTGAGCCATCGTCTGGGACTGGTCAGCGACAAGGCCAACACACCTTACAAGGTGGAACAGGAACTGGTCAGGAACATCCCTGTTGAGGACATTCCACGCGCCCACCACTGGCTGTTGCTGCATGGACGCTATGTCTGCACCGCACGTCGTCCGCATTGTGAACGCTGTGACCTGCGTGAGGCATGTGCGTCATACGCATTCTTCCAAAAGAAAGATTAGTTGACAAAAGTCTGCAGATGATTCCAGATGACGGTATCGTAGCCATAGACGTCGGGCCACGACTGCAGTACGCCGTTTTCGTCAGTCCACAGCGTATAATATATAATATAAAGAGGTACGTGAGGCTTGACGGGCACATAGCCTATCAGTTTATGGTCTTCGTCTGTGGGATGAGTTTTCAGATACTGTCGGCCACGATCTGTCTCAGCCTTTAACCCCATTGAGATACGTATGCGGTCAAGCAACCACTCGTCGGGGTTATCGAGCAGGAAATGAGCCAAGTCATAGGGTCGGGCCACACGTACACAACCATGTGAGACTGCGCGCGAATCACGCTGGAAGACGCCCGGAGTGGACGTATAGTGAAGGAATACCGAGAATTTGTTTTTGAAACGGAACACAATACGTCCGAGGGAGTTGTGTGAACCGCTCTGTTGTGCCACACGATACTTTCCACTCATCAGCATAGAGCGCGTCACCTCTTCAATAGGCATCTGTTTGTTGGTGGCCCGCTCGTAGATATTATACTTGTTACGCGCAAAATAAGCGGAATCGCCCGCATGCCGTACGACGTCTTTCTCCAGAATGCTCTTGGGGATAACCCATTGCGGATTAACCTCCATCCACTCCACCTCGCTAGTCAGTAGCGGGGTCTTCGTCTTCGTGGCACCACACGCCACACGCATGTGAAGAATGCTGTCGGCACCATAGGCATACAGACTATAGGCAGGAACGTTCACCACCACACGCTTGCCCTCTTCAGGAATAGGATGATGCAAGCGCCAGCGACAGCGTTCCATATTACAAAGGATGCGTCGGCGCGAGGCGTCGTCAGATGCGGTCGACAACATACGTTGCAGCTGTTGGTAGAATTTGTCCTGAGGCTGTATCTCGTGTAGCAAGATAGCAAGGCTGTCGTTACAAATGGTACGCATCACCTGGTGGGCATAGGTGGCCGACGGCAGATCCATGTCCATATCGAAAAGACCACGATAACGCACAATATGCCTGATGGTATCTGTCGAATCGTCCATATCCAGATGGTTGAAGATGCGATTAGGATTGATGAATCCGAAACGCTGACCATAGACATAGCGCAGGCAGGCTTTGCTGAGGTGGTACTCCAATTGTGCAGCCACGCGGTTGATGTCTGATGAAGGCTGAAAGTCCATCTGACGCAGACGCTGCAGCAACGCTTCAATGGGTGCGACATAGAAAGCGCGCTCGCTTAAACCCATCTGTCCTACCTGATGCAGCCAAGAAAGCAAGGTATCTGGACGACTGTCAACACCCAGGCGATCTATCCATAATAAGTGTTCAGAGTTTTCTGAATAATAGTCGCGCACAGCACGGTCAGCTGCTGTCTGAGGAGTATCCTTACTCGCAATCTCGCACAGTTGGCGCTTGATGGAGGCAGCGTCTAAAACGAAAGCAGGCGTCTTCAAATCTGAAAACGCCGCCATTGTGATATCTCTGTTCTTATGATGTTCTCCCCCAAGGCATGATGTCATCAAGATAACGGCCAGTAAGGGGAATAGTCCGATTAGCGAATGGAAACCTTTCGGACAACCTTGCCAATTTTTAGAATATAACATCCTTTCGGAACATTTAGTTCAATCTTCTGCGAAGGACTCTCTATCTTCACTGTTGTTAAACGACGACCAGTCAGCGAAACGACTTCCATCGACAATCCTTGGGCACCACTCACATAAACTGTCTGGCCTTTGACCTCAATGGTGATTTCGTCTTCTATGAACTGCTCGATACCTGGAGAGGCCATCACAAAAGCAGCCGACGAAACAGCAGGTCTCATCAACAGCAACGCAGTAGCCAGTGAACAAAAAAGTATCAGTTTCTTCATACGCAACAGTCTATAATTTGTGCAAATATACAAAAAAAACTGATATGTTCCAAATAATTTGCAAGAAAAATGCATGTCAGACATCAAAAACAGCCATTTCGTCGCTTAAACGACTGTTTTCGAACACCTCGCGGGCTTCGTCGAGCAATATTTTTTCATTCTCGTAGCGCGACGAATAGTGGCCCAAGATCAGTTGTTGCACCCCAGCATCACGTGCCACCATAGCTGCTTGTCGCGCTGTCGAGTGGTTGTACTTTTCAGCCAGCAGTTGCTGATCCATTCCATAGGTACTCTCGTGATAAAGGGTTGTGACGCCTGTCAGCATCTTATGTAACTCGGGCATATAGCGGGTATCACTACAGTAGGCATAACTGCGTGGTGGCTCTGAGGGAGTCGTCAGACGTTCGTTGGGCACCACCTCACCCTCTTCTGTCGTCCAGTCAGCACCAGCCTTGATACTGTCGAAACGGCTGACAGGAATACCATAGAAATCGGCCATATCCCTACGAATGTGTGGCAGCATGGCTTTTTCTCTGAACAGATAGCCACAGCACTTCACACGATGTTGCAGGGGGATGGTCTCAATGGTCAGCGAGCGGTCCTCGTAGATGACCTCTTGACGACTAGTATCAACAGGACAGAACTCGACCTCATAATCGAAGTCGTTGCAGAACTGTGCCATCTGATTACGCAAAATGTCACCCAACTCGGCAGGTCCATAGATTTTCAGCTTTGCCGTACGTCCCAGCAGTCCGAACGTACTCAGCATACCGATGAGTCCGAAACAGTGGTCGCCATGCAGATGACTGATGAATACGGCACTGATTTTCGTAAAGCGCAAATGAGAACGGCGCAACTGTATCTGCGTCCCTTCGCCACAGTCGACGAGGAACAACTTTCCACGCACTTCTACTACCTGCGCCGAAGGGAAATGTTTCAGCGTGGGCAGAGCGCTACCACAACCTAGGATATGAACTTTAAACGGTTCCAAAACTTACATCTTAAAATCATCCAACGACGACTCTTCCAGCTTGACGTCCTTACCATATTCTTCCTTAGGACGCTGGCGACTATATTCATAAGTGTCATCAGCATCTTTGAAGACGAGTGAGTCTGGTCCGAGTTTGATGATATCGTAGAGGCAGGTTTCCTCTTCTTCGCCACCGTCCTCACGTACCAGTACTACTTCCAGTTGTCCACGTACCAGACGCCAGGTACGATAGTCGATACTTGTCTGGTCGATACTCTCGGCAATGCCGCCCTCCTTGATGCGGATACCCACCTCGTCGCTACCATCCAACGGATTAGGCATCACCCAGTTACCCATCAGCGTGCTCTGGTTGATGGCCATCACGGCAGCGGTTCTGTCGGCATTGGGCACTACCGCCATACGGTCACCGACCTGCAAGCCGCCAAAAAACTTACCATTTTCGATAGCTGCCGACAGATCGAGCATCAACGTGTCACCGTTGTCGGTCACCAACTGCAACTCATTCATCGTTGTTTCCACCCCACAGACACCATACACCGTCGGGTCGGCATTGGCTATTGCCAGTGAGTCTCCATTATCAAAAGGAACATTTTGTGACTTTCCGCCACAGCCGATCATCGTGATCAGCACCATTGCTACTGCTACAAAAAAGAGCGTCTTCTTCATCGTTTCTCACGTATTTGGTTTTTACTTTTCCTGGTGTTTAGCTTCATTCCAGAGAGCATCCATCTCCTGAAGGGTCATCTCCGTCATGGGACGTCCCATCTCACGGCTACGCTGCTCTATGTAGTTGAAGCGGCGAATGAACTTCTGGTTGGTCTTCTCCAACGCATTGTCGGGGTTAAGTTTGTAGAGGCGGGCGGCATTAATCACTGAGAACAGAAAGTCACCCAACTCTTCTTCAGAGCGCTGACGGTCTTCACGTTGCAACTCTGTCTCCAATTCGTCCAACTCCTCGCGCACCTTGGCCCACACGTCCTGACGGTCTTCCCAGTCGAAGCCCACATGACGGGCTTTGTCTTGTATGCGATAAGCCTTGATGAGTGCAGGCAACGAGGCAGGTACACCTGCCAGCACGGTCTTATTGCCGTCCTTCTCTTTCTGCTTGATTTGTTCCCAGTTATCCAACACCTGCTCCACGTTCTCAACCTTAGCGAATTCGCGCTCTTCAGCATTCTCGCCATAGGGCAACGGACGCGGATGGGGCACACCGACCTGCGAGGGGTGATAGACGTGCGGGTGTCTGAACACCAACTTGTCTACCAACTGGTTACAGACATCAGCAATATCAAACTGCGACTGCTCCTCTCCAATTCTCGCATAGAACGCAATGTGCAGTAATACATCGCCCAGCTCCTTGCAAACATCGTGCGTATCATGCTTCATCAGCGCGTCGCAAAGTTCGTAGGTCTCTTCAATGGTATTCGGACGAAGGCTCTCGTTGGTCTGCTTCTTGTCCCACGGACATTTCTCCCTCAGCGTGTCGAGCACGTCGAGCATGCGCCCGAAGGCAGCCATCTTCTCTTCACGTGTATGTTTCTGTTCCATTTGTGCCTTTATCTGACAGGTTTGATGACAAAATTAAAGTCGTAGTCTTGGAGTGGAAGCAGATAGGGTTTCTCAGGCCATGCGCCCCACGAGTTGACGCAACCCAGTCCCATCTGTCGCTGCTGGATGTGTACCTGCGTCAGCGGACGTTCCATCAAGTCTCCACTATGCTGTCCCCAACGATGTTCTCTTCTCGAACCAGCATCCAGGTCTTCCACCAGATACGGCAGGGCCGAGCACTCCATTGGCGCATTGCTGTAGAACTCCAGGCCACGCTTGCCGTCAGTCACCTGGAACCAGCGCACATCGGTATGGTTGCCACTCTCCTGAGGACGCACATAGGGATAGTATTGGTCTTCGACATCCGACTGATAGACGCCCAGGAACTCGCTGCTCTTGCGGTCGCAGTAGTTCTCGTGCGGGCCTCGACCGTAGTATTTCACCTGACAATACTCCTTGGGCATCTGCAGCTGCACGCCATAACGGAACAGCCACTGGTTCTTGGTATCGCCCGTAGGTGTCATCTGCTGGCGCACCAGCACCGTACCGTCAGCCTGCAGCGTGTAGGTCATCGTCAGCGCAGCGAGCGGTAGCATTATCTTTGCGACAACACTGTTGTCGCTCACCGTCAACTCACTGACCTTCATCTGCGGTGACTTCCACGCTTCCAGACGACGCTGAATCCATGCACCATAGTCGTTGTCCGTTGGAGCACGCCAGAATTCAGGCGTTATGGCCTGACGGTCTACCAGCATTGCCTGTCCGTCCACATCCAGATAGTCTATCAGTCCCGACTGCCTGCCGATGGTCAGCGACGTACCGCCAGCCGTCAGTTTGACATAACTGTTGGTCTCTTCCTTGGCCACCTCGGCCTGCTCAGCCTTCAGCTCTGGGAACTGGTAAGCATTCAGCACAAACTGCTGACGGGCCATTACCTGTCCCTGGTCGACATACTGCTGTTGGTCTTTGGCCTTCAACTGGAAGATGACAAATATCTCCTGGTCACCATGATGTCCCAACACGCGGGCAATGGTCTTCTGCATTGCCTCAATGGTGATGACCTTTCGCTGCTGGGGAGCAATACCGCTGATATCGGCCTTCCCACCGTGTCCGAATGTCATACCTTCCGGACGGTTACCATCGTGATGTCGCTTGCCGGCACCACCTACGAACCACTCCAGTTCGAGGTCGTCAAGGGTCTTGAAAAAGTTCTCGTTATATATTTCTATACGGCCGTCCTTCAGGCCTTTGTCTGTAATCCACACGTTCTGATAGTAATATTGCACCTCGTAGGCGTGAGGATTCAGTCGGCGGTCAGGAGCAATGATACCGTTGCAGTTGAAGTTGTAGTCACTGGCCGGATAGCGTCCGTAGTCGCCGCCATAGGTAAATATCTCCTTGTCCGTGATAGGACTCTTGTCACGAAGGCCCTGGTCAACGAAATCCCAGATGAAGCCACCCTGATATTTCGGATATTTGCGAATGATGTCCCAATACTCCTTGAAACCGCCGATGGAGTTACCCATGGCGTGGGCATACTCACACTGGATAAGCGGACGGGGATTGTCTGTCTGTGCATACTTTTCGCAGTCGCCATAGCCCATATACATCGGACAGAAGATGTCGGTCTTGCCCCAGTGGCCAGCTTGTTCGTACTGTACGGGGCGATTGTCTACACTCTTAATCCAATCGTAGCACTTCTCGAAGTTAGGACCGTAGCCGGCTTCGTTGCCCAGGCTCCACACGATGATACAGGGGTGGTTGCGCAACGTCAGCACGTTTGCCTGATTACGCTCCAAGTGCATCTGCGCAAAGTCCTCGCGCTTGGCTAGCGTACCCTCGCCGTAACCCATGCCGTGACTCTCTAAGTTCGCCTCAGCCACCACATAGAGACCGGCCTCGTCGCACAAGTCGTACCACCGCGGATCGTCAGGATAGTGACTGGTGCGCACGGCATTGATGTTCAGTTGCTTCATAATGCGGATGTCCTGCTTCATGCGTTCCACCGAGACCACGTAGCCGCCATCAGGGTCGAGTTCGTGACGGTCGGCACCCTTGATGAGAATGGACTGACCATTGACCAGCAGCTGTCCACCCTTGATTTCAACATGGCGGAAGCCCACACGCTGGCGAACGACCTCCACCACTTTATCGCCTTTGCGAGCCGTGATGTACAGCGTATAGAGATTCGGCGTCTCTGCCGACCAAGGCTTTGCACAGTTGAACTCAACAAATTTGCTGATACCTTCAGCCACCAATTCACCTGCAGGATCATAGAGATCCATCGAAACTTGAAGATTACTCGTAGTCTTCACGTCGACATTCAGCGTGGCTTGACCGTCGGCATAGTCTTGTTTGATGACGATATCTTCGATATGAACCTTCGGACGGGTATAGAGGTATACCTCGCGGGCAATACCTGTAAAGCGCCAAAAGTCTTGATCCTCCAAATACGAGCCGTCGCACCAGCGCATCACCTGCATAGCGATTAAATTCTGGCCTTTCTTCACATATTTAGTAATGTCAAACTCAGCAGCTACCTTCGAATCCTCGCTGTAGCCCACGTACTTGCCGTTCACCCATAGTTTCAGATTACTCGTGGCCGAACCAACGTGGAAGTACACCTTCTGGCCTTGCCAACTGTCGGGAAGCGTGAACGTACGACGATAAGAACCTGTATAGTTCTCTGTTTCACCAATATAGGGCGGATTGCTGTTGAACGTCGTACACCAGGCATAACCTACATTCTTATAGATGCGGTCACCGTGTCCGTTCAGTTCAAACAGTCCTGGTACGGGAAAGTCCTCCCACTGCGCGTCGTCGTAATTTACAGCCCAGAAGCCTTCGGGCGCGTCCTGATGGTTCTTCACGAAGCGAAAACGCCACATACCCTCCATCGACAGATAGCGTTGCGAGGCTTCCTTCTGTCCCACTCGTGCGGCCTGTTCACTCTCAAAGGCTAAGAAATTGGCACGACGTGCTTCGCGGTTTTCTTGGTTGACTGCTGGATTATGCCACGCTGCAGCTATTGCCAGCATCACTGAAAATAATACGTTCATCATATTTATTATTTCGGGTCTTTATAATCGCTTATCTAAACAGACTGCAAAAATAATACAAATAATCGACATAGGCAAATAATACTTCCCAAATCTTCAAAAAAGAAAATCCCGACTGCCTGATGGGTAGTCGGGATGATCAGTTATAATAACTATGATTTGCCTTACAGCGTATTATTCTTCTGTATCGGCAGCAGCCTCTTCAGCCTCGGGAGCCTCTTCAACGGTCTCCTCAGCGGCAGCAGCTTCAGCAGCAGCCTTCTTTGCCTCAGCGGCAGCCTTGATGGCAGCCTCTTCCTCAGCAGCAGCCTTCAGCTCTGCAGCGTTCTCGGCAACGACCTTTACAGGAACCTCAACGGTAACCTCCTTGTGGAAGTGAACCAGAGCAACGAAGTCACCAACAGTCTTGGCATCCTTCATGGTGATGATCTTACGATCAACCTCCTTGCCCAACTTCTTCAGCTCTTCAGCAACCTGGTTGGCACCTACAGAACCGTAGAGCTGACCCGTAGCACTTACCTTAGCGGCAATCTCCAGAGCTACACCGTTCAGAGCCTCTGCCTTCTTCTCAGCCTCAGCCTTGATAGCAGCCAGCTTGTGAGCCTGCTGCTTCAGGTTCTCAGCGAGAATCTTCTTAGCCATAGGACTGGCGATAACACCCTTACCCTGAGGAATCAGGTAGTTACGGCCATAACCTGACTTAACATTCACGATATCGTTCTTGTATCCCAGACCGATAATATCTTCTTTCAG